>Ga0008833_1000365_pt1 | contig 51142 bp, 46 predicted proteins | sample HotLakConsoUCCLE_FD_62216 | JGI IMG/M metagenome (GOLD analysis project Ga0008833, IMG submission 62216) | Hypersaline microbial mat communities from Hot Lake, Washington, USA - Hot Lake Consortium UCC-LE | ecosystem: Environmental > Aquatic > Non-marine Saline and Alkaline > Hypersaline >... | reverse complement strand
GGCATATTTTGCCCCGTTGCAGGTCTGGCTTAAGCAACCACATTCCTACAACAATGCAAATGCTTACGCCACTCCCGCCAACCCGTCAGACCACTGCCGGTGAATAATCCGGGTTAGGTTACACTAAACAACATGCCGGCCAGAACCCACACGCTCAAACCATCCGCCCCGCCGCCGAGCAAGCGGGCCGTGATCTATGCCCGCGTCTCCTCGAAGGAGCAGGAGAAGGAGGGCTATTCGATCCCGGCGCAGTTGAAGCTGCTCAAGGACTATGCCGCCGCCGAGGGGTTCACGGTCGCGCAGGAATATGTGGATGTGGAGACCGCCAAGCAGACCGGCCGCGGCGCTTTCGGCGAGATGGTCGCCTGGCTGCGGGCGCACCCAGATGTGCGGGTGATCCTCGTCGAGAAGACGGACCGGCTCTATCGCAACCTCAAGGATTGGGTAACGATCGACGAGCTGGACGCCGAGATCCACTTTCCGAAGGAAGGCGTGGTGCTGTCGCGCGAGTCGCGGTCGTCGGAAAAGTTCATGCACGGCATCAAGGTGCTGATGGCGAAGAACTACATCGATAACCTGTCCGAGGAGGCCCGAAAGGGACAGCAGGAGAAGGCCGAGCAAGGCATCTGGCCGACCAAGACACCGCTAGGCTACCTGAACGTCACCGGTCCCGACGGGCGCAAGGTCATCGCCGTCGATCCCGAGGTTGCGCCGATCGTTTCGAAGCTGTTCGAGTGGTACGCGACCGGCGAGTTCGCGTTGAAAGAGGTGGCCAAGAAGGCCCGCGCCGCCGGTCTGGTCTACAAGAAGAGCGGCGCGCCGGTTCCCACCAGCACCGTGCATTCGATCCTGCGCAATCGCCTTTACACCGGCTGGTTCGAGTGGAACGGCAAGCTCTATCAGGGCAAGCATGAGCCGCTGGTCTCGGTCGAGGCATGGGAGCGGGTGCAGGGCGTGATGGACGGCCGGAACGCCAGCAAGCACCGGCGCATGACGCACGACTTCGCCTTCTCTGGCCTGATCGCCTGCGCGCGATGCGGCTGCTCGGTGGTCGGCGAGATCAAGAAGCAGAAATACATCTACTACCACTGCACCGGCTACGCCGACAAATGTCGGGGCGAGCCCGCATCCTGTCGCCGCAAGTATGTGCGCGAGGAGGTTCTGGAGCAGCAGTTCACGGCTATGCTTGGCCAGCTTCGGTTCGATGACGAGGTTCTGGACTGGGTGCGCGAGGCGCTGCACGCCAGCCACGCGGACGAACGCCACGAGCACGAGGAAGCGATCAAGCGGCTCCAGGCCGAGCACAGGCGGCTCGGCGAGCGGATCAGCGCCATGTATGTCGACAAGCTTGACGGCAAGATCGGGGGCGATTTCTTCGACAAGATGGCGGGCGAATGGCGAGAGGAACAGCGGCGCTTGCAGCGCGACATCGACCGCCACGAGGAGGCCGAGCAGTCCTACATGGACGAGGGCGTCCGGATTCTCGAACTTGCCCGCAATGCTCAGGCGCTGTTCGAACGCCAGCCCGCCCGCGAAAAACGCCGCCTGCTCAACTTCGTACTTTCGAACTGCTCTTGGGAGGATGGGGAGGTGGTCGCCACCTTCCGCCAACCCTTTGATCTCTTGGCGGAAACGACGGCCATTGCCGCCCGTTTAAGTGCAGGAAGCGGCGGCAAATCCGCGAAAAACGAGATTTGGCAGGGGTGACAGGATTCGAACCCGTGGCCCTCGGTTTTGGAGACCGATGCTCTACCAGCTGAGCTACACCCCTGCAGGGAAGCCGCGCTCTATCCCAGCCCCGCGCGATAGGCAACACCAATGGCACGGCGCGCCATCGAGATCAGCGGCGGAACGCCCCGCGTCCGGTGCGCGTTATCGCCTCGACGTTACTGGAAGCTTGCCCGCGACCTGCTAGAATGGGTGAAGAATCATGCACTCTCCCTTTCGCGCCCCGATACCGGTCGAAACGCTGCTGCTCGCCTATCGCAGCGGGATCTTCCCGATGGCGGACCGGCGGGACGATCTCGACATCTTCTGGGTCGAACCGCGCGACCGGGCGATCCTGCCGCTCGACGGGCTGCGCGTGTCCAGGAGCATGCGCAAGGTGCTGCGCCGCAACAGCTTCGCGGTGACGGTCAACCGCTGCTTCGAGGATGTCGTGCGCGCCTGCGCGGAACCGCGCCCGGGCCATCCCGAAACCTGGATCAGCGAACGGATCGTGCAGTCCTATTGCCACCTCCACCGGGCGGGCCATGCCCATTCGATCGAATGCTGGATCGGCGAGGAGGGCGAGGAGCGGCTGGTCGGCGGGCTCTACGGCGTTTCCTTCGACCGGGTGTTTTGCGGCGAAAGCATGTTCAGCCGCACCGACAATGCGAGCAAGGTGGCGCTGTGCTGGCTCGTCGCGCTGATGCGGCAGGCGGGCTTCGCGCTGCTCGACTGCCAGTTCATGACCGATCACCTCGCCAGCATGGGCGCGCGCGAGATCACGCAGGCGCTCTACATGCGCCAGGTCGCCGCCGCGCGGGGAGAGCCGCGATCGAGCCTCGGCGCGGCATGGCGGCATTTCACGGGCGCGGATCAGGCCTCGTCGTCGGGCGCGGCGGAGGGGGATTCCGATTCGCCCTCGCCCGGAAAGCGCATCGCGCAGTCCTTGACCCAGACATCGTAGATCGGGTGTTCGACCACGTTGAGGCTGGGCGACTGCTTGAACAGCCAGCCGGAAAAGACGCGGGTGTGATCGCTTGCGCCCCGCTCGAGCACGTCGACCTGCACGAAAGCGCCGGTTTCCTGCGGCATTTCCCAGGGGGGCGTGCGCTCGCAGGCGGCAAGCGTCAGGATCACCGGGCCGATCTCGCGCGATTCGCCAGGCGAAAGCTCGATTTCCTCGGACAGGTTGTTGCGCTTGTTGAGCAGGCCGAGCGTCGCGACCCGCTCCGCCATCGGGGTCGCGTCGTCGAACGCATCGGGCGCGGCCTCGGCATCGGCGGCCTGCGGCGGGGGCGCGGCGTCCGTTTCGGCCGCTTCGTCGCCAGGGGCAGCCGCTTCCTCGGTGCAGGCGGCGGCCGGAACCAGCAGGGCACCCGCCGCCAGGAACGGCGCGAAGCCGGAAAGGAAGCGCCCGCGCATCGGCCCGGCCCTCAGCCTTCGGGGCTCCACGCTTCGTAATCGCCATCGGCCGGGGCGCGCCGCCCGCCCCGCTCGAGCGCGCCCTGCGGGCGATAGGCCTGCGCAGTGCCGGTCAGGTTCGGGGTGTAATCCGTCTCCCAGATCTTGGGCGGGGGCAGGTGGCTTTCGGGAACATCGTCGAACGCCCCGTGGAGCCAGCCGTGCCATTCGCTCGGCACGCGGCTCGCGTCGTTGTTGCCGGCGTAGATCACCCAGCGCTTCTCCCGGCTGGTATAGGACCCGTCGGTCCGGCCCTCGAGATGCCTGGGCTTCGCGCGGTAATACTTGTTGCCCTCCGCATCGGTGCCGACGTGTTCGGCGCCGACGCGGCTGGCCCAGAAGTGGGTGCCGATCGTCGCGCCGTCCCACCAGGTGAAAATTTTCGAAAGGATGCCCATGGCCCGCGCGGTTACTGCGAAACCGCCCCGCCTTCAAGCGCGACCGTCGCCGCAGGCCTCACCGCGGCCAGTCGTAGATCACCCGGTCCCCCGGCACGATCCCGAGCTCCCTCGAAAGCCCGCCGCGAATCTCGAGCACCGCGATCGCCTCGCCCGCCGAGGTGACCGATTCGAGTTCGTAGGGCACGCCCTTCTCGATATTGCTGATCCGCCCGTCGGTGCCTATGAAAATGATGTCGAGCGCGAGCGGGGTGTTCTTCATCCAGAAGCTGCGCTGCATCGGCCTTTCGGACGGGAACAGCATCGCCTCGTCATCGCCCATCCCGGTGCGGAACATCATGCCGCGGGCCTGCGCCTCGGGCGTGTTCGCCACCTCGGTGGTGAAGGCGATCCGCCGGTCGCCGCGCATCACCGCGACCTCGATCAGGGGCAGTCCCGAGACCGGATCGCGCCCAGGCTCGGTCGCCGCCGCTTCGGTCGCGGCAGCGGGGGCAGGTTGCTCGGCGCTCTGCACCGGGGAACAGGCGCCCGCGATCCCGGCGACGAGCGCGAGGACAGGCCCGGCGAGGGGCACGCGTCCGAAGGGGGCGAAGGTCATGGGCGGTCGTTTTCCTCTTCGGCTTCGGCCTCGGCCAGCCAGTCCTCGAGCACGGAACGCGCCGGCGCATCGAGGACGAAGCGGACGTGGTCGTAATCATGGCCCGCGCGCAGCATTGCCGCAATCCGCTTTTCGCGCATGGCCGGGTCAAGCGGCGGCAAGGGTTCGTCCTGCGCCTCTGCCGTCTCGCTGCGGGCATAGGGGCCGAAACCGCGCTTTTTCGCCATCAGCATGGCCGCGCGGCGCTTCTCCGCCTCGCCGGGGGCGTGCTGGGCTCGGGCATCCTCGGCGACACCGGCGGCCCACAGCGCCTGTTCGACCCGCCGCGCGCCGTAGCCGCGCGCGGTGAGATCGCGCGAGCGGGCGCGGGCATAGGCCTCGTCGTCGACATAACCGAGTTCGACCAGCCGCGCGACGAGCGCGGGCACGTCGAGTTCGACCATGCGCCCGTCATCGTCCCCGGCCACCCCGCGTTCGCGCATCTTGCGGGCGAGATAGGCTTCGAGCTTTGCCCCCGTGGTCGCGAAGCGCGCGGCGTAGGAAAGCGCGAGATCGCGCAGGGACACCTCGTCGAGCGGAGCCTTGCGCGCCGCCTTGCGCGAGGCTGCCGGCCGGGCCGCTCTCCCCTTGCGCTCGGCGGATTTCTCGCTACGGCGCTGTGACGATTGATCGGGAGGTGAAACCATTTCGCCTTATTCGTGCCACAGTCCTTATCAAATGGAAAAGCCGGATCTTATGGGGGAGGCTCCCCGGACCATGAACGGGCACGATATCGCGCACAAGAGGCGCGCCGCAGATAACGGGTATCGCGAGGGATAATGACCGACGCCGTCTTGAAGCCGACGCCGAACGACTGCGACTTGCCGCGCCGGCGCGCGGATTTCGCGACCTTCAGCGAGGCGATCGACTACGCCGCCAGGAGCGAGAAGGGCCTCAATTTCCACGACATGCGCGGCGTGCTCGCAAGGGTCTATCCCTATCGCGAGATGCGCGAGGATGCGCTCGTCATGGCCCGCCGGCTGGTGGCTGCGGGGATCGGCAAGGAAGACCGCGTCGCGCTGATCGCCGAGACCGGACCCGATTTCGCCGCCCTGTTCTGCGCCTGCGTCTATGCCGGGGCCTGGCCGGTTCCGCTGCCGCTGCCCACGACCTTCGGCGGCAAGGAAAACTACATCGAACAGCTCGCGGTGCAGCTGAAATCCTCCGATCCCAGGCTCCTCCTCTACCCGGCGGAGATAACGGAAATGGCCACCGCGGCCGCCACGCGGCAGGGCTGCGACGCGATGAGCTGGAAGGATTTCGCCGCGGTCGAGGCGCCGGCCTGCGACCTGCCGACCGCCGATCCCGAGGATATCTGCTACCTGCAATATTCCTCCGGCTCGACCCGTTTCCCGACCGGCGTCGCAGTCACGCACAAGGCGCTGCTGCACAATCTCTACGGCCATTCGACCACCATGCATCTCGGCGAAAACGACCGCTGCGTGAGCTGGCTGCCGTGGTATCACGACATGGGTCTCGTCGGCTGTTTCCTCTCGCTGGTCGCGAACCAGGTTTCGGGCGATTTCCTCAAGCCCGACGCCTTCGCGCGGCGCCCGCTCGCCTGGCTCGACATGATCAGCCGCAATCCGGGCTACACCCTCTCCTATTCGCCGACCTTCGGCTACGACATCTGCGCCCGGCGCATTTCCTCGCAGTCGAACGTCGCCGAACGCTTCGACCTGTCGCGCTGGCGGGTCGCGGGCAATGGCGCGGACATGATCCGGCCCGACGTGATGCAGAATTTCGTCAACGCGTTCGCCGAGGCGGGCTTTTCCGCTTCGGCCTTCACCCCGTCCTACGGCCTGGCCGAGGCGGTGCTGGCGGTGACGGTGATGCCGCCGGGCGAAGGGATCCGGGTCGAACTGGTCGAGGAAGAACGGCTGTCGGGCGCCCCGCGCGACATTTCGCGCCCGGCCCGCTACCGCGCGATCGTCAATTGCGGCAAGCCGCTTCCCGACATGCAGGTCGAGATCCGCGGCGAGGACGGGCACGCCCGCGGCGATCACCAGATCGGCAAGGTGTGGGCCTGCGGCCCGAGCGTCATGCATTCCTATTTCCGCAACGAGGAAGCGACCACTGCCTGTCTCGTGCGCGATGCGGACGGCAAGGCGTGGCTCGACACCGGCGACATGGGCTACATGGCGAACGGTTACCTGTTCATCGTCGGCCGGGCGAAGGACATGATCATCATCAACGGCAAGAACCACTGGCCGCAGGACATCGAATGGGCGGTGGAACAGCTGCCCGGATTCAACCACGGCGACATCGCCGCCTTCGCTATCGAGACCGAAACCGGCGAGGAAGCGCCCGCGGTGCTGGTCCATTGCCGCGTGTCCGACCCCGCCGAACGCATCCGCCTGCGCGAACTGATCGCGGACAAGGTGCGCTCGGTCACCGGGATGAGCTGCGTCGTCGAACTGGTCCCCCCGCGCACCCTGCCGCGCACGTCTTCGGGCAAGCTGTCGCGCGCCAAGGCGAAGAAGCTCTACCTCTCGGGCGAGATCGTCCCGCTCAAGCTCGCGGCCTGACGCGGTCCGGAGCGCGGGCGGCTCATTCCCCTGCCGGACAGGCGCCCCATTCGGGCCTCGAGTCCCCGCGCGCATCGCGCAGTTCGACGGTGAAACCGCGTTCCTCGAAAGCCGCGTTCCTCGCGAAACGCCCGCCCGCGCCCGCCATCCTCGCCATTGCCGGTCAGCACCACCGGCAGGGGGCGCGCGGCGGGCCGATGCCAAAAGCGTGGACGCGCCCCACGGCTTGACGCTAGTTTGGGCCGGCCTTGAAAGGCGTGTTTTAGGTCACTAATACACAAGGCAAGGCGGGCGCCGCCAGCAGGTGCGGCATCGCAAGGGAGCACGAAGAGCCGCATGAGCACGCAGCAGACGCCGGAGACGAGCCCGCAGACGAGCACCGCGACCAAGACCGGGTTCGCGCTGACCCCGCCCGATCCCGTGCCGCAGATCGCACCGGAACAGGCGGTCGGCCTCGTTCCCGTCACCTCGGAACAGAAATCGAAGCTCGACCACAAGGTCGATGCCTTCGTGGCCGATCTCGTCGCGGCCGATCCCAATTCCCCGGAATTCGGCGCGAAGGTCGACGACATCACCCGCATGGGCCAGGAACAGATCCGCGCCGCGGCGTCGCATTCCAACCGTTTCCTCGACCGGCCGGTGCGCGCGATGGACGGGGACAGTTCGGTCGGCAAGGATCTCGCCGAACTGCGCCGCACGGTCGAGGACCTCGACCCGGGCCGCAAGCAGAACCTGCTCGCCCCGCGCAAGCTGTTCGGCATCATCCCCTTCGGCAACCGGCTGAAGAACTATTTCGACAGCTACACCAGCGCGCAGGGGCATATCCAGGCGATCCTCGAACGGCTCGAAAGCGGCAAGAAGGAACTCCACCTCGACAACGCGGCGATCGATACCGAGCGGGCCAAGCTGTGGGAGGCGATGGGCGAGCTCGAACAGATGATCCACATCGCCAGGACGCTCGACGCCCGGCTCGAGGCGAAGGCGAACGAGCTCGATTCGAGCGACCCGGCCAAGGCGAAGGCGCTGCGCGAGAGCGCGCTGTTCTACGTCCGCCAGCGCACGCAGGACCTGCTCACGCAGATGGCGGTGACGGTGCAGGGCTATCTCGCGCTCGATCTCGTCAAGAAGAACAACATCGAACTGGTCAAGGGCGTCGACCGCGCCAGCACCACCACGGTCAGCGCGCTGCGGACCGCGGTGACGGTGGCGCAGGCGATGACCAACCAGAAGCTCGTGCTGCAACAGATCACCTCGCTGAACCAGACCACCAGCGACATCATCGATTCGACCGGCACGCTGCTGCGCGAACAGACCGCGCAGATCCACGAACAGGCCGCCTCCAGCACGATCCCGCTCGAGACGCTCCAGCGCGCGTTCCAGAACATCTACGACACCATGGACGAGGTCGACGAATTCAAGGTCCGCGCCCTCTCCTCGATGAAGCAGACCGTCACCGTCCTTTCGGAAGAGGTCGAGAAATCCAAGGGCTACATCGCCCGCGCCGAAGGGCAGGCACAGGCCCAGGCCAAGGTGTCGCGCGACCCCTCGCTGCTCTCGCCGGATAGCTGATGGCCGATACGACCCGCGATTCCGACCGGATCCTGAAGGAGGCCAGAACCTCGCTGGCGGTGCAGCGCGAGGGCGGGACGCACCGCCCCGCGAAAAGCATCGGCAAGGGCTCGGCGCAGGCCAAGATGAAGCACCTGATCCGCCGCGGAGCCTGGCTCGCGGCCGCGCTCGTCGCGATCTTCGTCGCGACCGGCGTCATCGGCGCGATCGTCGGCGGGATCGGGTTCTGGGGGGTGATGGCGCTGGCGCTCGCGGTGATCGTCGCGGTCGGCGTCTTCGCGCTCGCCCCCGCGCCGAAGCCACCCAAGCGCAGCGAGCTGAAACTCGGCAATCCGCAGCAGATGGTGGAGCGGACCGAACTCTGGCTCGAAGCCCAGCGCCCCGCCCTTCCCCCGCCGGCGGTGCGCCTCGTCGATCAGCTCGGCGTGCAGCTCGACGCCCTCGGACTGCAACTCGAAACGATCGACGCCGCGCATCCCGCCATGGCCGAAGTGCGCGAACTCGTCGGCGAATACATTCCCGAGACGATCGAGAACTATCGCAAGATACCCGAGCACCTGCGCGGCGAGGAACACGCCGGCAAGACCGCCGACGAACGCCTGAGCGAAAGCCTCGCGCGCCTTTCGGGCGAAGTCGAGCGGGTGACGCGCCGGCTGGCCGAAGGCGCGCTCGACGACCTTGCGGTCAAGTCACGCTATCTCGATTACCGCTATGGCGGGGACGGCCTGCTCTCCGACATGCGCGGCGATCCCGACACGAACGGCACGCCGCTTCCCGCCCCTTCGATCGCGACCCGCGAAAAATCGAAGTCCTGAAAGAAACCAGATGCGAGTCTCGCTCCCCCATAACCTCGGCCGTGAGGAAGTGCGCCGCCGCCTTCACGAACGGCAAGGCGAGATCGCGCATTTCTTCCCGCCCGGCATGGCGAGCCTCGACACGAGCTGGCAGGGCGAGGATCACATGGACATGGTCATCACCATCGTCGGCCAGCACTTGAGGGGTGCGATCGACATCCACGAGACGAGCGTGACGATCGAGATGGAACTGCCGCTCGCGCTGTCCTTCCTGCGCGGCACGATCGAACGGGCGATGAAGAAGGAAGGCGCGCGGCTCCTGCGCTGACGCGCTATTTCGCCCGCGTCAGCAGGGTGACCCCGGCCGCGGCGAAATCGAGCGCGCCGATACCGGGCGCAAGGAGGCATTCGCCCGCACCGACCCGCGCCCCGCCTTCCCGCGCATGGATCGCACCTTCGAGCGGCAGGGCGAGGAGCGGCGCGTCATAGGCCGCGGCGATCGCTTCCGAAGGAGCACCCTCGATCCGGTCGAGCCGGAAGAACGGCCCGTCGATCAGCCGTTCGCCGCGCTCGGCAACGCTGCCCTTGTGCCGTGCGCCGTAAGGCTCGCCCTTCGCCACCGCCATGGCCCGGTCGAGATGGAGTTCGCGCGGACGGCCGTAATCGTAGAGCCGGAAGGTGGTGTCGCTTGCCTGCTGCACCTCGACCAGGGCAAGGCCCGGGCCGATCGCGTGGACCGTCCCGGCCGGAAGGTAGAACAGGTCGCCCGCCTTCGCCTCGTGCCATTCGAGCAGGTCCTCGATCGACCCGTCGCGCGCGGCCGCCTCGATCCGTTCGGGCGAGACCGTCTCGCGGAACCCGATCGCAAGGCTCGCCCCCGGTTCGGCATCGAGAACCAGCCAGCATTCCTCCTTCCCCGCCTCGCCCGGCAGGGCATTCGCATCGGACGGGTGGACCTGGACCGAGAGCTTTTCGGAGGTGAAGAGATACTTGACCAGCACCTGCGGCAGTTCGGGCGGGGGTTCGAACCAGATTTCCCCGATCCGGGTGCCCGCGGGGGCGGCGAAGGGCGGGGGAAGGTGCTCGCGGCCCCAGACCTTCTCCACCATGCGGGTGGGAAGCCGGCGCACGCGCATCGTCACCGGGCGGGTTCCTGGTTGACCGCGCCGGGGAGCTTGCCGACCCGCTGCGCGCCCGCGCGCGTCGTCACCAGCACCTCGCCCTCGCACACGACCACGCAGATGTCCTCCAGCCCGACGACCGAAACGCGCGGCCCGTCGCTGAGCGCGAGGACGCCGCGGCAGGAATCGAGATCGGCAGGCCCGCGCGCGACATTGCGATCGGGATCGGCAAGGCCGGGCTCGGCCGCGAGCGCATCGGCGAGCGCGGCCCAGTTGCCGATGTCGGACCAGCCCATGTCGGCCGGGACCATGGCGGCGCGGTCCGTGTTCTCCATGACGGCGTAATCGACCGAATCGCCTTCGATGGCCGCGAAAGGTTCGGCGGCGGGATGGAAGCGCGTGCCCTCCTCGCGTCCGCCCGCGACCGCTTCGCCGACGAGGCGCGCCATGTCGGGGCGATGGCGGGCGAGTTCGTCGAGGAAATGGCCCGCGCGAAAGGCGAAGATGCCGCCGTTCCAGCTGTATTCGCCGGTGGCGAGATAGCTCTGCGCGGTCGCGAGATCGGGCTTCTCGACGAAGCGCGCGATCCGGTAACCGCCGGGCAGGGGTTCGCCCCGGCGCAGGTAGCCATAGCCGGTTTCGGGATGGTCGGGCGCGATGCCGAAGGAGACGAGCCAGTCCTCCCGCGCAAGGCTTGCCGCGGCCAGCGCGGCGGCGACGAAAGCGGTCTCGTCGGCGATGTGGTGGTCGCTCGGGCAGACCAGCATGACGGCCTCGGCCGGCAGCAGCGCGGCGGCAAGCGCGATGGCGGGTGCGGTGTTCTTCGCCGCGGGCTCGATGACGAGGCGATGCTGCCCACGCGCCTGTGCCTCGATCAGCTCGCAATGCTGCGCCCCGGCGACGATGATCGGCGCGGCGAAGCTCTCGCGGTCGCCCACGCGGTCCTGCGCCGCCTCGAACAGCGTGCGGCTGCCCACCAGCGGGAGGAAGGGCTTGGGCCTCGCCTTGCGGCTGACCGGCCAGAGCCGCGTGCCGCTGCCGCCGCAAAGGATCACCGGGTGGATTCGGGCGGGCGCGCTCATCGGATCCGAGCTATAGCAGCGCGCGCGGTCGATGCCAGCGCCGAGCCTGCCGCGCAAAGGAAAATCCCGGCTCCCCGGCCAGGCCGCGCGCCGCGCTCAGAACCAGCGCTGGCGCCAGTAGAACGGGGCGGGCACGGGATCGCCGTTCGCATCGGTTGCCGGGCGGAATCGAAGCCTTTGCTCGACGAGGCGGCAGGTGATCGCATCGGCCTGCGGGTCGGGGCTGGGGCGATAGACCGTGCAATCGCGCGCGCGGCCATCGGTGCCAACGATGACGCGCACGATCACCTCGGTCCCGCGACGGGCGGCGCGCCCGCCGGGCGGGAGGGGATAGTCGCGCGCATCGTCGATCCCTCCCGCGACGTGCACCGGCCGCGTCACCGCGACCCCGCCGCGCCCGCCGCCGCGGTTGCCCGAGCCGGTTCCCGGCCCGCTTCCCGCCGCGCCCGTGCCCTCGCCCGCCACGCGCGCGCCCGACCGGTCGGCCGTCCCGGTCGAGGAAGCTCGGGGCAGCGGGCTCGGGCGCGGCAGGTCGATCTCGGGCGGCGGGGCGGTGACGGGCCGGGGCACCGGCTCCTCCCCCGGTTCGCCCTCGGCCCCCTCGTCGGGCTCGGGCTCGTTCTCGGGCGGCGGCGGGGCGGGCTCCGGGGCTTCGAGCGTGAAGGCGGCGACCACCTCGCGTTCGATCCCGCCGGCGAGATCGGGCGCGAGGAGTTGGCCGAGGAGGTAGAGCCCGGCGAGATGTCCCAGCGCGATCGCCACGAGGAGCGGCCAGCGAACCCGCCGCGATCCCGCTCCATCCCGGTGTGAAAATGTGGCCATGGCGGCCCAATGGCTCCCGATTGCGTCCGTTCCGGAGCGAACTCCCCCGGTCCCGGCGGAGCGCTTCCTATAGCATGGGGCGATGGATTGCGATCGAACGCGCGGGCGGGCGCGGTGATACCCGCCCGATCCTTCGCCGGGACGGGCTTTCCCGCCATGGGGAAACTCGACCGCGACAGCCTGCTGGGCGCGCTAGCGGGCGCGGCGGCGCTGTTCGCGCTGGGCGCGCCGGGTCTTGCGGGCGCGCATGATGGCACGCTCGCACAGGGCGTTTGGCTGCCCAATGCGCTCGGCGTCGCCTTTCTCCTGCGCGCCCGGCTCGCCAACGAACTTCCCTTCCTGCTCGCCTTCGCCGCGGCGAGCATGGCCGCGAACCTCGCGTTCGGCGTCGAGCCGATGGTCGCAGGCGTCCGCACCTTCGCCCATGTCGCCGATCTCGCGGTGGTGACGTGGCTGACCCGGCGCGGCTGCGGGGACCGGCCCGACATGACGCGGATCGGCCACCTCGCCCGCTTCGTCTGGGCCGGCGGGCTCGTCGGGCCGCTGCTCTCGGCCGCGCTCGCCTCGCCGGTCATGCCGGGGCCTGCGGGGTCCGTGCCGGCCGGGACGCTGGCCTGGTTCCTGGCCCATGCGGTGGGCATGGTGGTGATCGTGCCGACCGCGCTCCTCGCCTGGGACGCGGTCGAGCGGCGCCGCGCGCCCGATCCGGCCGCCTTGGCACAGGCCGCGGGCGTGATCGCGGCGGGCATGGCCTGCGCGCTGGTGGTGTTCGACCAGCCGCGCCATTCGCTCCTGTTCCTGATCCCGCCGATCACCCTGCTGCACGCCTTCCGCCTCGGCAGTCTCGGCACGGCCGTCTATGTCATGGCGGTGGCGGGCATCGCCTGCGGCAGGACCATGGCGGGGGAGGGACCAGTCGGGGCCGCGACCGTCCCGGGCCTCGCGCAGGTCCATCTCGTGCAGGCCTTCGTCGCGGCGAATTTCCTCACCGGCCTGCCGGTCGCGGCGATCCTCGCCGGGCGCCAACGGATTGCGGAAGATCTCGCGGCGGGGCGGGAGCGGCTCGACCTGCTGGCGCGAACCATCACCGATGCGGTGCTGCGCTATGACGAAACCGGGGTATGCACCTATGCCTCGCCCTCGGCGCGCGAGGTGTTGGGCCTGGTGCCGGAGGACCTGCTCGGCGAAAGGGTCGGCGTCTTCCTGCACGCCGAAACGCGAGAGCGCGTGCTGCTCGCGTTCGAACGGCTGATGACGGGGCAATCGCAGCGCGAGCGGGTGACCTATCGCCGCCTGCACGATGCGCCGGACGGGACGCCGGTCTTCATCGAGGCCGATTGCGCGATCGCCTTCGCCCCCGTGAGCGGCGCGCGCGACGGGATCGTCCTCGCGGCGCGCGACGTGACCGACCGGGTCGAACTCGAGACGCTGCTCACCCGCGCCCGCTGCAAGGCGGAGGAGGCGGCGCGGGCGAAATCCGAATTCCTCGCGAACATGAGCCATGAGATCCGCACTCCCATGAACGGGGTGCTCGGTTTTGCCGAACTCATGCTGCGGGGGGACCTCGATCCCGAACAGCGCCGGCAGGCCAATCTCATCGTCGAATCCGGGCGGTCGATGATGCTGCTCCTCAACGACATTCTCGACCTTTCCAGGATAGAGGCGGGCGAAATCGCGATCGACCATGCCCCGGTCGACCTTCACGCGACCCTTTCGGATTGCGCCGCGCTGCACCGGCCGAGCGCCGAGAAGAAGGGCCTCGAGCTCACCTTCCGGCACCGCTGCGGGGACCATTCGCAATCCCGCTTCGAAGAGGACGCGCGCGCCTGGATCATGACCGACGCCCTGCGCCTGCGCCAGATCGCACTCAACCTCATCGGCAATGCGGTCAAGTTCACCGAAAGCGGGCGCGTCGACGTGAGCTGGTCGGTCGAGCGCGGGATGGCGCGCATCCGGGTCGAGGACAGCGGCATCGGCATCAGCGAGGCCCGGCTCGAGGCGATCTTCCGCCCCTTCGCGCAAGGATCGGCCGACACCGCGCGGCGCTATGGCGGGACCGGCCTCGGCCTGTCCGTCAGCCGCCAGCTCGCCGGGCTGCTCGGCGGGCGGATCGAGGTCGAAAGCGCGCCGGGCCGGGGGTCGTGCTTCACGCTCGTCCTGCCTGCGCCGCGCGCCGAACCGCAGGCCCGGCCGGAGCGCGCGCCCGCCGCGGTCCTCGCCGAAGACCTGCCGCAATCTGCGCGCATCCTGCTGGCCGAGGATCACGACATCAGCCGCCAGCTGGTGAGCGAGATGCTCGATCGCTGCGGGCAGGACGTCGCGCTCGCCCATGACGGGAACGAGGCGATTGCGATGGTGATCGATGCGCTGATGCGCGGGCGGCCCTTCGACCTCGTGCTGATGGACGTGCAGATGCCGGGCTGCGACGGCTATGAAGCGACCCGCGCGATCCGGGCGGAGGGGATCGGGCCGGACCGGCTGCCGATCATCGCGCTCACGGCGAACGCCTTTTCGCAAGACGTCGCCCAGGCGCGCGCGGCGGGGATGCAGGCGCATCTTGCGAAACCGGTCGATCTCTCCGCGCTGGCGCAGGCGCTGCAACGCTGGCTGCCGACCCGCATCGTCGAGGCCGCACCCAGCGTGATCGAGGCGCGCGCGGGCGGGGATGCCCGGCGGGCCGAGGCGCAGATCGCTGCGCCGGGCGCCGAACCGGTCCGTTCCCGCGGGTCGGGCGGCGAGAGGGCCGGCGCGCTGCGCCAGCGCTGGGAGGCGCGCCGGGCCGAGGCGGTGGGCGCGGTGCGCGAGGCGATCGAACACGGCTGGCTGGACCGGGAGGGCGCGGGCCGCAGCCCGGCAGGGGCCGCGCTCGCGCGCAAGCTGCACCGGCTTGCCGGGACCGCGGCAATGTTTTCCGAGGCCCGGCTCGGCGACCAGGCGGCGGCGCTCGAACGGGCACTGGCAGGCGAACAGGCGGGCGCGCTTCGGGAGGAAATGGCGCGCGAATTGCTGGCGCTCGCCGAGGAGGCCGCAACGCCGCCGCAGGAGCGCGCCGGCAGTCGCGGGGCGTGAGCGCCTGCGGGGCGCGTACGGCGGGGCGGGTCGGGCGGACGGGCCGCGACCGCGCGCCCTGCCGCGGCGGGCCGACGCACGGCGCGGCGCCCCCTCACCGCCCGCAAACGAAAGCGGCGGAGCCCATGGGGCCCCGCCGCTGTTCTGTTGCCTTGTCCGGGCGGCTGCGAGTTAGAACTCGTAACGCGCACCGATCTGGATCCGCCAGGCCGACGGAAGGATCGCCACGTTGTTCTGATCGTCCGGGTTGAAGCCCGAGATGATGTAACGGCCCTCATCGTCCACGCCGCCATCGACGAGGTCGACGAACTGTCTGCGTTGACGCAGGACGTTCCAGCTGCCGTCGATCAGGTTGAGGAAGTTGGCGAAGTCGGCGAACACCTCGATCCGGTCATCGGCGATGCCCGTCAGGCTGCCGAGGAACGGCAGTTCCTGGCTGAAGCGCAGGTCCATGTCGAAGTGCCAGTCGTTGTTGCAGGTGTTGCGCGCGATCGATTCGCCCCGGTTGAAGCCGCACTCCTCGCCGACTTCGCTCGTGTCGAGATAGTCGAGCAGAGCCGTCACCGCAGCCGGATCCGACGAAGGCGAGATGTTCGGATCGTCCACGCCGCTCGGGATGTAGAGCAGCGCGTTGTCCGAACCCGAGGCGGAGTCGTTGAAGACGCTGCCGCCATCGAACGTCAGGCTGTAGGGCAGGCCCGAACGCGCGCGGAAGAAGATCCCGATACTGGTGTCGTAACCGTCGAAGAATTCCTCGCGGAAGTTCATCGTCGCGGTGATGTTGTGACGGGTCTCGAAGTTCGAGGTCGACACCGCCGGGTTCTGCCGATCGAAGGCCGCGGTCGAGTCGTAGGACGAAGTCGCGGTCGAAGAACTGGCGTTCCGGTTGTTGCTCGCATCGGTGAAGGCGTAGCCGAAGTTGAGCTGCGTGCTGCCGCCTTCGGTGAACAGGCCGCTGGCGAAGGTCTTCGACAGGATCGCCGAGAAGACGTGGCTCTCGAAGCTCGGCCCGTTGGTCAGCTGGATCTCGTCATCGCGGCGCGCGCCGAAGCAGTCGGCCGTGAGGTTGCTCCAGACGGGCGGCGTGCCGCCCGTTCCCTGCAGCTGCGCGTCGCAGCCCGGGTTGGTCGGGTCGAGCGCGTCGTAGATCGGACGCCCGTCGACGGTGAAGCCGTTGAGACCCGCGGTCGGATTGGGCGCCTGGGCAAGATCGACCCAGTTCAGCGTGTCGTTGAACCGCGAATAGATGTAGTCGAGGTTCAGGCGCCAGTTGCTGAAGAAGCCGGTCTCGGTGCCGAAATCGGTGACGAAGCCGACATTGGCACGCACCACGCTCGGCACGTCGATTTCGGGATCGATCGACTGGGTATCGGCAAGACCCGCGGCGGCCTGCGCCGAACCGGCGTCGATCGCGCACTGCGGGAAGCCCTGGAAGGACCCGCCGTTGAGGACATTGAACGAACCGTCCGGGTTGGTGAACCCGTCGCATTCCGAACTGAAGGTGTTGCCGCTGCCGACATTGAACCCGTTGTTCGAAAACGCGTTCGAGAACCACACCACCGGGTCGCCGCCCGAGAAGATGCCGACACCGCCGGTCAGGCGCGAGTTCGAGAAGAACCCGGCATTGTCGAACTCGTATGAGGCCGAGACACGCGGCAGGAGCAGCGTGTCGAGACGACCGAACGAGGTCGCGTTGCTGAAGCCGTAACGCTCGAGGAAGTTCGGGTTCGCGGGCGGGGCATCGCCGTCGTACATCTGCACGCGGATGCCGGCATTGATCGACAGCTGGTCGGTCGCCTGCCATTCGTCCTGGGCGTAGATCGAGTAGATCCGACGGCTGAACAGCGCCGCGGCCTCGTTGATGTCGCCCGACGGCGAGGCGTTGATCGTGCCGCCGCCGAGATTGCCGGCCGCCAGTTCGTCGGCGAGATCGCCGAACACGCTCGAGAACCTGCCGCCCGCCACGACGCCGTTGCGGAAATCGTCGAGGTTGCGGAAGAACAGCGTGCCGGTCGCGTTGATGGCGAACAGGTTGAACACTTCCAGGTCGTTGATTTCGGCACCGAACTTCAGGAAATGGCCGTTACCGGCATCGACGTTCATCTGGAAACGGGCCTGGTCGATCTTGGTGTCGAGCTGGTTGGCCGAACGGAAGATGCCCGGGCCGGTGGTCAGAAGGCCGTTTTCGCTGGTGACGCCGGGGACCGGCTCCACACCGACGGCAAGACGCACGGTCGGGTTGTCCGACTGCGCTTCGCCGAAGCCGACCGGACCTTGCACGTCGCCGACTTCGGCGCGGCTGACGCGCAGTTCGGTCGAGATCGTGTCGCTCCATTCGGAATAGAGACGCAGCGAGTAGTAGTCGGAGATCGTGCCTTCGTCCTCGAAGCTGTTCAGGCCGCCGAGCTGCTGACCGCCGAAATCGGGTTCGACATTGGTTTCCTCGAGCCGCTGATAGGTGCCTTCGAGGCGGTGACCATCGGCGATCTGCCAGTCGAGACGGCCGAAATAGCGCACCGAGCTTTCCGCCAGCGTGGTCGGATAGCCGCCCGTGTCCTGGCCGTAGACGTCGCGCGCGATCTGCGCGAATTCGTCGAACTGTTCCTGCGTGGCGAAGATCGCCTCGTTGGCGAAGCCGCCGCCGGTGGGGCCGAAATCGTTGCCGTCGCCAAGATCGGTCTCTTCATAACCGAACGAGAAGAACAGCTTGTCCTTGAAGATCGGACCATTGATGGTTGCACCCCAGCGCTTTTCGCTGCCGGCCTGGAGCGGACGACCAGCGACTTCGTTGGCGAGCAGGCCCTGGTCGAAATAGGTGATGAAGGCCGAACCGTGGAATTCGTTCGAACCGGCCTTGGTCACGACGTTCACGAGACAGCCGGTGAATTCGGAATATTCGACGTCGAACGGCGCGAATTCGACCGAGACCTGGTCGACCACGTCGAACGGCAGCGGCAGCGCGTTGCGAGCGGCGAAGGGCGTGCCGTTCAGGCCGAAGGTGTCGGCCTGGACGATGCCGTCGACGGTGAAGGTGTTCGAACGGTCGTTGCCGCCAAGGCAGGAAATGCGGTCGACATCGTTCTGGGTGTCGATGGCGACACGCGGGTCGATGCGGATGATGTCGCGGATGTCGCGGGTGATCGACGGAAAGGCTTCGAGCGTCTGGGTGTCGAATGCCGAGCCCGGGCCGACCGCGAGCTGGGTCGCGCCGGCACGTGCGCCGGTCACGATGATGGTTTCGGCCGTGCCGTCGGCATCGCTGGTCAGCGCGAAGGTGAAGCTGCGGCGGCCGCCGATGCTGGTGAAGATGTCTTCGACCGTCTGGCCTTCAAAGCCCGGCGCGGTCACGGTCACGGTGTAGGGGCCGCCCGGCGGCAGGTTGACGACGCGGAAGGAACCGCCCGAGCCCGAGGTGGAGGAACGCGAGGCGCCGGTGCGCTCGTCGGTGACGACAACGGTCGCCCCGGGAATGGCATTGCCCGCATCGTCGGTCACCCGACCCTCGACACCCGAGGTGATCTGCTGGGCGACTGCCGGAGTCGCGACGAAAGTGGCGGCAGAGAGGCTTACGACGCTCGCTGCAAGGAGATATTTGATCTTCATGGATTGACCCCTGGCGACATTGTTGGCGGGAAAGACGGGCCGCTCCTAGGTTCGTTGCGCTGCACAAAATTGACGGATACGTGACAATTTTGTGAAACTCGCCGCAGGGGCCGCCGAGTGCCTTCCGATGGCGCCTCGCGCGTGCCCCGTATCCCCCGGATCTCGGGGGTTTTCCGGGGATGTGTTGCATGAGGGCAACGAGGCTCGCCTTTTTCCGCGGGGCCGCGTTTTCAGGTCTTGAGGTGGGCGTTTTCGTCGAGCCGCCGCAACAATTGTGTCACAATCGCGCCCGCGCGCCCGCGCGCCCGCGCGCCCGCCCGGGGCGGGGCGGGGCGCGCGGCAAGGGTCGCGGCGGCGGGAAGGGTCAGGCGAGATTGATCTCGCGCAGGCGCTGCTGCAGGAAATCGTGGCTGCTGATCGGCTCGGGCGCGTCCTCCCCTTCGGCGATGCAGCACCCGAGCGGCTCGATCATGTAGTCGGGCCGGAAGTGGAGGAAGAAGGGCATCGAATAGCGCGAACGCCGCGCCGCTTCCCCGCGCGGGTTGACCACCCGGTGCGTGGTCGAGCGCAGGCGGCCGTTGGTGAGGCGTTCCAGCATGTCCCCGATATTGATGACGAGGGCGCCCTCGGGCACGTCGACCGCGCGCCATTCGCCCTGTTTCGTGAGGAGTTCGAGGCCGGCCTCCTCCGCGCCGAGGAGCAGCGTGATCGTGTTGATGTCGCCATGCGCCGCCGCGCGGATCGCGCCTTCGGGCGCGTCGGGGCCGAGCGGCGGGTAGTGGAGCAGGCGCATCACCGAATTGCCGTCCTCGACCGTCGGGGCGAAGAAATCGCGCTCCAGCCCGAGATGGAGCGCGATCGCCTCGAGCACGCGCAGCCCGGCGGTCTCGAACGCGGCGAAGAGGTCGGAGAACACCTCCTCGAATCCCGCGACTTCCTTCGGCCAGATGTTGGGCGCCATGAACTCGGCGAGCTGGTGGCCCTCGGGCAGGGTGCGCCCGACGTGCCAGAATTCCTTGAGATCGAAGACTTCCGCATCCTTCGCCCGCTCGGTGCCGAAGGGGGTGTAGCCGCGCGCCCCGCCCCCGCCTTCGAGCCTGTAGGCGCGCTTGACGCCTTCGGGCAGGGCGAAGAATTCGCGGCTCTTCGCCTCGGCCCGCGCGATCAGGTCCTGCGGGATGCCGTGGTCGCGGATCACCGCGAAGCCGTATTCGGCGAAGCTGCGGCCGAGCTCGTCGGCGATCGTCTCGAGCGGCTGGGCGATCGAGACGACGGCGATGTCGGCCTGGTGCTGCGAAATCGTGTCGGTCATGGCATTGATCCCGGAATTGTCCGCGCCGGACATAAGGCGCGAGAATGGCTATTCAATCGCGCGCGGAGAGGAGGCGACGAGGGGTGAGGCGACGAGGGGGGGAGACGGCAAGGGGCGAGACGGCCCCCTATGACCGCTGCCGGCAGCGGAGCGGCAATCGCCGGGCAGCTGGGACCACGTGCGTGCCACCCTAGAGCGGCAGGAACAGGCTGGCCAGCGCCGCGCTCATCAGGTTGGCGAGGCTGCCCGCGGCGAGCGCCTTGAGGCCCAGCCGCGCGATCACCGGCCGCTGGTTCGGGGCAAGGCCCCCGGTTACCGCCATCTGGATCGCGATCGAAGAGAAATTGGCGAACCCGCACAGCGCGAAGGTGATGATCGCCCGGCTGCGCTCGGTCAGCTGGTCGCCCGTCATCGCGCCGAGATCGATGAAGGCGACGAATTCGTTGAGGACGATCTTGGTCCCGAACAATCCGCCCGCGATCCGCGCCTGTTCCCAGTCGGAAATGCCGATCAGGAACATGACCGGCGCGAACGCCGTGCCGAGCAGGTCCTGGAAGCTCAGCGCCTCGAGCCAGGCGGCGGTGTCCGCGGCGAACGGCTGGCCGATCCCGGCGGCGAGCGCGACCACGCCCGCACCGATCCCGCCGAGGATCCCGTTGGCGAGCGCGACCAGCGCGACGAAGACCATCACCATGGCCCCCACCGCGACCGCGAGCTTGACCCCGGTCTGCGTGCCCTGCGCCGCGGCCTCGATGATGTTGGCAGGGCGCTGGCCCTCCTCGAAGGTCTCGGCGAGTTCGATCTCCTCGTCGGGTTCGTAGATGCCGTCCGCGCCCGGCCCGCTCGCCATGGCGGCGCGGTCCGGTCCGCCGGAGGGCTGGGGAAGCTCGATCTCCTCCCCGTTCGCGCCGACCATGACGACCCGCGTGCCCTCGCCCGGAGGGGGCGCGTGGTCCCGCAGCCGCACCCCCGCCATCGCCGCGACATTGGGCGGCGCGCGGTGGGGGGCGACCGGCTCGTCGGGCATGATGATCTTCGCCATCAGGATACCGCCCGGTGCCGACATGAACGCGGCGGCGAGCAGGAATGGCACCGCCTCCTCGCCTATGAAGCTGGCATAGGCGGCAAGGATCGTGCCCGCAACGCCGGCCATGCCGACCGCCATCAGCGTGAACAGCTGCGCCGGCGGCAGCGCGGCGAGATAGGGCCGCACGACCAGCGGGCTTTCCGACTGGCCGACGAAGATGTTGGCCGCGCTTCCCAGCGCTTCGACCCGGCTGACCCCGGTGATCCAGCCGATCGCCCCGCCGACCCAGCGCACCAGCCGCTGCATGATGCCGAGATGGTAGAGGATCGCGACGATCGCGGCGAAGAACACGATCACCGGCAGCGCGGCGATCACGAAGCTGGTGGCGAAGGGATTGTCGTCCATCGGCCCGAACACGCTTTCGATCCCGACGACCGAATAGTCGAGCAGCGCGATCACCCCCTGCGACAGCCCCTCGATCAGTTCCTGCCCGAAAGGCACGCGCAGGACCAGCACCGCCATCGCCGCCTGCAATCCGAACGCCGCGCCGACCACGCGCAGCCGGATATGCGACCGGCCCGAGGACAGCGCGAAGGCAATGCCGAGGATGGCAAGGATGCCGAGCAGGCTGAAGAGGATGGAGGTGGCGCTCTCGTTCACGATGGAAGCGTGCTCTTGATGGGCGCGCGGCGGGCTCGGGTGAGCCGCGGGCGCTGTTCGTCTAAGTGAATGTTCGTCTCGGTGAATGACCCCGGGAGCGCCGCTCCGCGTGCCCTCGTCCGATCGCGTGGCACTTTGCGCGCGATAGCGCAATAGGTTAACGCCAGCGCCGCCCCGCCCCCGCAGCGCGGCCGCGACCGGCTTGGCGCTTTCCTTTTGGCCCGCGCCCGACTAGCGCATGCCGCCATGCACAAGACCGCCACCGCCTCCGGCGATGCCGCCTCCCGTGGGATGCAGATGCCGCTGGGCCTGTTCGTCTTCACGCTGATCTACGGCGGCATGACCGTGCTGGCGGGGTTCCTCGCCTACAAGCAGTCGCGCCTCTGGCCGACCGACCTCGCGGTCGAAAGCGGGATCTTCGCGTTTCTCCTGCTTGTGGTGATTACGAGCACCATCGCGCAGCTTTATGGACGGGAAATGGCCAACCGGATCGTGTGGTGGGGCTTCCTGCCGCTCGCCCTTTCGATCGGGCTGATGACGCTGGTCCTCGCGCTTCCCGCCTCGCCCGAAATGATCGCGGGAAGGCCGGGCGCGCTCGAGGCGTTCGAGATGGTTCACGGCCAGTTCTGGCGGGTGGTCGCGTCAGGGCCGGTCGCCTATCTCGTCTCGCTGCTGCTCAACATCTGGATCTTCGACCGGCTGCGCGCGGGCGGCGGGGGCGGCTCGACGCTCGGCCTGATGGCGCGCGGGGCGATCGCGTCCGCGCTGAGCCAGGCGGTGGATTCGGTGATCTTCGTGACGCTCGCCTTCTACGGGGAATTCGACATCACCAGCCTGCTCGTGGGCCAGGTCATCGCCAAGGTGACGCTCAGCCTCGTGCTGGTGCCGTTCCTCATCACCTTCGGCGTGCGCGCGGCGCGATGGCTCGACACGCCGGCGGATCGGGCCGAATCCGCCGGGTGACAGGGACCGGGGCGGAGAAGGGACGCTTCGGGAGAGGCCATGGGATGCGAGCCGTCCGAGGGTTGGTGAGCCCTGCTGGGTTCGAACCAGCGACCTACTGATTAAAAGTCAGTTGCTCTACCGACTGAGCTAAGGGCCCCCGGAAGGGTCGCGCGCCGCGCCTGTGCGCGGCGGACCGCTCACCTAGGCAGCGCCTCCCGCCGGGTCAAGCGGCGAGTGAGCTGGGCGATGGTGAGCCCGCTCGCCGGATCGCGCCAGCCGGGTGCGATCTCCCGCGCCGGGCCGAGGACGAAGCCGCGTTCGCCGAGACGGGGGTGGGGGATGGCGAGCGTCCCGTCCTCCCACCGCCCTTCGCTCCACAGCACGATGTCGAGATCGAGCACCCGGTCGCCCCAGCGCCGCCCCGGACGCCGGCCGAATTCGCGCTCCATCCGCTTGAGCGCGGCGAGGAGCGCGGGCGGGTCGTATTCGCTCGCCAGCACGCTCGCGGCGTTGGCGAACCGGCGCTGCGCCGCGCCCAGCGGGGCCGAACCGACCACGCGCGAGCGCGCCAGGACCGTGCCGAGCGCGGCGAGTTCCTCCATCGCGGCGTGCACCACCGCGCGCGGGAGACCGTAAAGATGATGCCGCCGGTTCGATCCGATCGCGACGAGGTAGAGGCTGCTCAAATGTCCTGCGCCAGCCGATCGTAGAGGTTGGGGCGGCGGTCGCGGAAGAAGCCCATGCCCGCCCGGTGCATGGCCGCCCGATCGAGGTCGAGGGTCGCGACCAGCACGCCTTCCTGATCGCGACCGAATTCGGCGACGAGATCACCCCATTCGTCGGTGATGAAGGAGTGGCCATAGAAGACCTGCTCCGCATCCTGCGGCCCCTCCGCCCCGATCCGGTTGACCGCGACCACGGGCATGCAGTTCGACACCGCGTGGCCCTGCATCGCGCGGCGCCACATGCGGCTCGTGTCGAGATCGGGATCATAGGGCTCGGACCCGATCGCCGTGGGGTAGAACAGCACCTCCGCGCCCTTCAGCGCCATCACCCGCGCGCATTCGGGATACCACTGGTCCCAGCACACGCCGACCCCGATCCGCACCGGGGTCCCGTCGTCGCCGGGCACCTCCCACACCTTGAACCCGTCATTGCCGGGGCGGAAGTAGTACTTCTCCTGGTAGCCCGGCCCGTCGGGGATGTGGCTCTTTCGGTATGTCCCCATGATGTCGCCATCCGGCCCGATCATGGCGAGCGTGTTGTAATAGTGGTGGCCGTCGCGCTCGAAGAAGCTGGTCGGGATCGCGACCTTAAGCCTTTCGGCCAGCCGCTGCATCGCGACGACGCTCGGATGCTCGGCGGTTGGCTTCGCGAGCGCGAAGAGCACCTCCTCCTCCTCGCGGCAGAAATAGGGGGTCGAGAACAGCTCGGGCGGCTGGATCACCCGGGCGCCCTGCCCCGCGGCCTCGCCGACGAGTTCGGCGACGGCATCGATATTGGCCTGCTCGCTCCCGCGGTCGAGCGCAAGCTGGAGGGCGGCGACGGTGATGCTGCGCATGGACTACGGATTTCCTCGCCGCCCTCGGGCGGTCAATAGGCCTTCTTGAACAGCAGCGTCATCCGGTCGCTTTCGCCGATTTCCAGGTATTCGCTGCGCTTGGGATCTCCCTCGCCGGTGGCGAGGGTCGGCGGCAGGGTCCACACGCCGCGCTCCCAATCGGCCGGGTCCTTGGGATTGGCGTTGATCTCGGACTTTTCGACCAGTTCGAAACCGGCCGCCTCGAAGATGTTCACCACGTCCGCCTCGCGCATGTAGCCGCGCTGGCGGGCGCCGTAATCGTCGTAGCTCGCCCCGTCGGGCGCGCGGTGCTGGACAACCCCGACCATGCCGTCGTCCTTCAGCATCCGGCGCGCGGTCTTGAGCACGCTGTCGGCCATGTCGGCGGCGTTGAGCCCGTGCATCGAACGGAAGATCAGCACGCGATCGACCGTGCCGGCCATGTCCTCGGGCATCTCGCCGACCTCGAAGGCGTTGATCTTGCCTTCCGGCGCGCCGAGCATCTGCGCTGTCCTGGCGGCGAAGGTGTCGGCCCAGCCTTCGCCCTCGGCCGGCTGGCGCGCTGGGGTGTTGAAGGCGACATACCTGCCCTGTTCCATCACGTAGGGCGCGAGCACGCGGGTGTACCAGCCGCCGCCTGGGGCGAATTCGGCGATCGTCATGTCGGGTTCGACCCCGAAGAAGGCCAGCGTCCCGGCCGGATTGCGATACTGGTCGCGCGCCCGGTCGCCATCGCGGCGGCTGTCGGCGAGGACCCGCTCGAGTTCGGGCGCCGAGGCTTCCATGTGGGTGTCGGCCACGGCGGGTGCGGTGGCAAGCGTCGCGCCCGCGGCGGCGAGCACGGCGAGACTGGCAAAGGCAAGGCGGTTCATGAACGATCTCCTCTCTTCGGGGATGCCGGTTCACCAATAGTCATGGCCCCAATGGAAACAAGCGGTGACATTGCCGCGTTGCATTCCTAAGTCCGGCTCGGGACCGGGAAGATGCAGAGGAGACGGCATGGAACAGGCGATCGTGGCAGGCGGGTGCTTCTGGTGCACCGAGGCGGTGTTTCGCGACGTGGTGGGCGTCGCCGAGGTCGAAAGCGGCTATATCGGCGGCGACACGGCGGACCCGACCTACAAGGACGTGTGCTCGGGCCGGACCGGCCATGCCGAAGCGATCCGCGTCACCTATGATCCGGACGTGATCAGCCTTGGCGAAATCTACGACATCTTCATGGGCACGCACGACCCGACCCAGCTCAATCGCCAGGGCAACGACGTCGGCTCGCAATACCGCAGCGCCATCTTCCCCCTTTCCCCCGCCCAGTTCGAGGAGGCGAAAGCCGCGATCGGGCGCTGGAACACCGAGCACGGCAAGATGGCGGTGACCACGATCGAAGGCTTCGACGCCGAGGCGGGAGAGGGTGGCGAACAGGTCAAGCCGTGGTACCCGGCCGAAGATTACCACCAGGAATACTGGCAGGGCGAAGGCCAGCGCAGCCCCTATTGCCTCGCGGTGATCCCGCCCAAGCTGATGAAGCTCAGGAAGAGCTTCCAGGACAAGGTGAAACAGGGCTGAGGCGGCTCAGGGCTTGCGCCAGCGGCTGACGAAGAAGCCGTCGAGCCCGCCCGCCTCGGCCAGCATCCCCGGATGGGTTCGCAGCCAGCCCTCGGGCGTGGGGGCAAGCCCGGCGGGGAGTTCCTCCGCCGCGATCGGGGCGGGGGCGAGGCCGAGCGTGCGGCCGATCCACGCCGCCTGTTCCTCGCCTTCCTCGACCTCGAGCGAGCAGACCGCATGGACCAGCACCCCGCCGGGGTCGAGCCAGTCGGCGGCGCGGGTCAGCAGGGCGCGTTGCAGTTCGCCCATCTCGGCGACCTGGCCCTGCCCGATCCGGTGGAGCACGTCCGGGTGGCGGCGGCAGGTGCCGGTCGCGGTGCAGGGCGCATCGAGCAGGATCGCCTCGAAGCGGTGCCTGGGTTCCCAGCTCAAGGCATCGGCGCGCACCGGCGAAGCTGCAAGGCCGGTGCGTTTCAGGTTCGCCTTGAGCAGGTCGAGCCGCCGCTTGCTGATGTCGAGCGCGGTGACTTTCCACCCGGCCGCGGCGAGCGCCAGCGTCTTGCCCCCCGGCGCGGCGCACAGGTCGAGCGCGTGGCGCCCTTCGCCGGGGCCGAGGAGGCGCGCCGGGATCTGCGCCGCGAGGTCCTGCACCCACCATTCGCCCGCGGCGAAACCCTCCAGCGCCTCGATCGCGGTGCCGCGCGCAAGCCGGACATGGCCGGGGGCCAGGCTGACCCCGCCCATGGCGGCCGCGCGCGCCGCCGTGGTCGCGGCGTCCTTCAGCGCAAGGTCGAGTTCGGGCGGATCGGCGAGGCCCGGCGCGATCGCCTGCGCCCGCTCGCTCCCCCAGCGCGCCCGCACCCGTTCGGGCAGGCTCGGCGCGGACGGCAGCGCGGCTTCGCGCTTCATCAGGGTCGAGAACACCCCGTGCGCGAGCCGCCGCGGCCCGCCCGCCAGCAGCGGCAGCCCGGTCGCCACCACCGCGTGCGGCGGCGTGCCGAGCCGCAGCGCCTGGGCGAGCATGATCCGCAGCACGCTGCGCGCCTTGGCATCCTCGGGCAGGCGCTGCCGCGTGGCGCCGTCGATCAGGGCATCGAGATCGACGAGCCAGCGCAGCGCCTCGCCAGCAATGGCCCGGGCGAGAGCGCGGTCCTCGCCCGCGTGGACCCCAGACAGCGCCGCGCCTTCGGCCTGTTCGAGCGTTTCCCCCCGGCGCAGGACGGCATCGATAAGCTTGAGCGCGGCGCGGCGCGCGGGAAGTCCCGGGATCTTCGGCATGGCCCGGCCCTAGACCCGCTTGAAACCGAGCGCCAGCGCGCGCATCTGGAAAGGGCCATGACCAAGCAGAAATCCCAAGCCGCCAAGGCCTTCAGGAAGCCCGCCCACTGGACCAATGATCCCGTGCCCGAGCCGAAGGCCGTCGATCCGCTCAAGGACGAACCGCGCGAGCTTTCCCCGACCCGCTACGGCGACTGGGAGAAGAACGGAATCGCCTGGGATTTCTGACTCAAGACCCCTCCTCCCCGAGGAAGGGGTTGGGGGCTGTGCCTTCCTGATCGGCGCGAGGCTTCGCCCCGCAACCACCCCTCAATCCCCTACCCCGAAAAGGAGGGGAGGTTTCGGTCACAGCTTCACGAATTCCACCCTCAACCCGTCCTTGGGCTGCGGGATCGGCCATTCCTGCCATTGCGGCGCATAGCCCGGCGCCGCCTCGATCCGGTAGCGCTGGAGCAATTGAGCGACGAGGATCTTCACCTGCATGTAGGCGAAGTGGAGGCCGAGGCACATATGCGCGCCCCCGCCGAAGGGCACCCAGGCATATTTGTGCCGCGCCTTCACCTTGTCGGGGGTGAAGCGCATCGGATCGAAGGTGAAGGGCGAATCCCAGTATTCCTCCGAATGGTGGGTCCAGTAGATGTTGATCCCCACCATCGTGCCGGCCGGGATGCGGTAGCCGCCATACTCGAACTCGCGCAGCGCACGGCGCGGCATGGAGGGCACCGGCGGGATCATCCGCAGCGCTTCCTTGAAGGCCATTTCAGTCAGTTCGAGCCTGCCGAGATCGTCGTAATCGAGCGCGCGCGCCTTGCCCGAACCGTCCGGGCCTCCGGTGACCGCGAAAACCTCCTCGCGCAGCTTCTCCTGCCAGTCGGGATTCGTCGCGAGGTAGTAGATCAGCGAGGTCGCGGACGAGGTGATCGTGTCGTGCGCGGCCATCATCAGGAAGTTCATGTGGTCGACCACTTCGTCGACCGGCAGCAGGCTGCCATCCTCGCGGGTGGCGGTGGCGAACTGGCTGAACATGTCCTGCCCGCCGCCCTCGGCCCGGCGCTTGTGGGTTTCGCGGGTGAAATAGTCGATCAGGTAGGCCCGCCCGTCGACGCCCTTCTTCATCCTGGTGAAGGGCAGCGGCTTGCGCACCGGCGCGACCGAGGCCTGCACCATGTCGACGAAGGCGGCGTTGATCCGGTCGGCTTCCGGCCCCCACGGCAGGCCGATGAAGCTGTCGGCGGCAAGGTCGAGCGTCAGTTTCTTGATCGCCGGGTAGAAGGTCATCGCCCCTTCCCAGCCTTCGACCTCGCGCGAAATGCCCGCATTGAGCGCGCCCGAATAATGCCGCATGGGCTCGGGCTTGAACGCGATGGAAAGCGCGCGCCGGTCGACCCGGTGATGTTCGAAATCGATCAGCATCAGCCCGCGCGGGAACAGCTGGTCGAGAATCGGACCCCAGCCCTGCTCGGAAGAGAACATCTTGTTCCGGTCGAACAGCAGGAGCTCGTTCGCCTCCGCCCCGATCAGCGCGACCTGCCAGCCGCCGAAGGCGCGGTTCCTGTAGACCTTGCCGTAGGTGTCGATCATCCGCCGGGCGAAGCCGTGCGGGTCGGCGAGCATCCGGAAGGTGTTGCCGACCACCGGCCAGCCGCCCTCGCCCGGAATGTGGGAGAGATCGGATTCGTCGATGCGCCCTTCGCTCCAGTGACCGAAGGAAGGCGCGTTCGCGCCGGTGTGGGGTTGTGCAAGAGTGGCCATGGCTTGGTCCTTACCACAGAAAAGAGGTTCGGGTTTGCAACTGACCTTGGTGTAAATAAGTGTAAGGATCAAATCCAGCCGGAAAGCTCGCGCCGCAGCATCCGCTCCAGCATGGCGAGCCCGGCATCGGACGTGTTGAGGCAGTCGAGCACGGCATAGTGCTCGCCCCCCGCCTCGAGGAATTCGTCGCGGCCCTCGATCGCGAGTTCCTCCAGCGTCTCAACGCAATCGACCGCGAAGCCGGGCGCGGCGACGACGAGGCGTTTCGTGCCCTTCTCGCCCTCCTTGATCAGCGTGTCGTCGGTCGCCGGTTCGAGCCATTTTGCCGGGCCGAAGCGCGACTGGAACGTCGTCTCGAACCGGGTGCCCGCGAATTCCGGACGCTCGCGCAGCTTTTCCTGCAACAGGCGCGAGGTCTTGCAGCACTGGCAGTGATAGGGATCGCCCTGTTCCAGCGTCCTCAGCGGCATTCCGTGGAAACTGAGCAGCATCACCTCGGGCGCGAAATCGAGCGCGGCGACCTGCCGGGAAAGGTCGTCGGCGAGCGCGGCGATGTAATTGTCATCGTCGTGATAGGGCGGGACGAAGCGCAGCGCGGGCTGCCAGCGCATCTCGCCGAGCACGCGGGCGATCTCGTCGAACACGGTCGCGGTCGTCGCGGCGCAATATTGCGGATACATCGGCGCGATCAATATCCGGTCGCACCCCTCCCGCATGAGCAGGGTGAGCCTGTCCTCGATCGAGGGATTGCCGTAGCGCATCGCGTAATCGACACGGAGCCCCCCTTGCCCGTGGGCATCGCCCAGGGTCGCGGCCATCGCCTCGGCCTGGCTCGCGGTGAGATCGGCCAGCGGCGAGCCGCGCGGGGTCCAGATCTTGGCATAGGCCTCGGCGCTCTTCTGCGGCCGCGTGTTGAGGATCACGCCGCGCAGGATCGGCTGCCAGGCGATCGGCGGAATCTCGATCACCCGGCGGTCGGACAGGAACTGCTTGAGATATCGCTTGACCGAAACCGGATCGGGCGCATCGGGCGTGCCGAGATTGACCAGCAGCACGCCGATACGCCCGCTCCTGACCGGCGGGTGATCGGGGGGAAGCTGTTGGCCGCGCCAGGTCATGAGCGGTCAAACGCCTTCGCAGGCGCCGGTTTCCGGCTGCGCGAGGGGGACGTGGCGATACCGGGCGAAAAGACGGCCCGGACCGGGTGGGGCAGGAATGTCCGGGTCATATTCCGTCAGAAAGTAGGGGCAGACGCCGCAGGCGCAAGCCCGTAGCCGAAAACAGGGCGTTGGCGATCGCCGGCGCGGCGACGACCGCGCCGATCTCGCCCGGATCGGCCGGAGGCGCCTCGCTGGCGATGAAATCGATCTTGATCTCGGGGCAGTCGGCAAGGGTGGGAAGTTCGAGATCGGCATAGGCCTCGCTCGCCGGGAGTCCCGCCCGCCAGCGCGGCGCGCGGCCCAGCGCCATGCCGAGCCCGAAGACGAGCCCGCCCTCGACCTGCTGGCGCGCGATGTCGAGATTGACGATCCGCCCGATATCGACCGCGGCCGACAGGCGCGTAACCCGCACCCCGCTTTCGCCCCCGCTGGCGGTGGCGATGCAGGCGATGCGGGGCGCGTCGGGGCCATCCCCGATCCGGTGGCAGGCAAGGCCCTGCCCGCTCCCGGCCGCGCCGCCGTCCCATCCGCCCAACTGCGCCGCGCGCTGGAGGCAGGCGGCAAGGCGAATGTCGCTGCCCAGCATCGCCATGCGGAAGGACAGCGGCTCGCGCCCGTGCCTGCGCGCGATCTCGTCGATGAAGCTTTCGATCGCGAAGGCGGTGCAGCCGTCCGCATTGCCCCGCACCCGCCCGACCGGCAGCCCGATCTCGACCGGGACGTGCTCGACCACCACGCTCGGCAATCGATAGGGCGGGACCGCCCCGCTGCAGGCGAGCGGGTCCTTCCTGCCCTCGGTCTCGCGGATCGCCGCCCAGGGGGTAAGCCCGCCGAACAGGCGCCGCCCGAATTCGAGCGCGGCGGGCGGGCAGGCGATCCGCACGCGCAGGGCGTCGATCGCCCCTCCGGTGCCGGGGCTGCCGGGGGCTCCCTGCTGCACCTGCGCGCCGAGCAGCAGCCAGGCAGGCGGGCGCGGGCGGGCGTGGGCGAGTTCGGACGCGCGCGGCCAGGTCAGCTGCACCGGGCGCGGCGCCGCCTCGCGCGCGAGCAGCGCGACCTCGATCGCGTGGTCGTGCTCGAGCCGCGCATCGAAACTGCCGCCGGCGGGCACGGGGTATAGCGCGACATCCTCCGCCGCGAGCCCGATCGCCCGCGCCGCCGCCGCTCGGGCGCTTTCGGGCGCCTGGCTCGCGATCCACAATTCGAGCCGCCCGCCCGACAGCCGCGCGGTCGCGCTCGCCGTTTCGAGCGGAGCGGCGAGATGAGGCTCGACCTCGTAGCGCCGGGCGATGTCGACGCGCGTCATCCCCTCGGCCCCGAACCCGGTCTCGGCGATGCGGAAGGAGGGGCCGCTTTCGAGCATCAGGCCGAGCCGCGTGGCGACCTCCACGCTGCTCGCAGGGAAGGCGGCGGTAAAGCGGGGGTCCATCGCCTCGAGCGCGCGCTCGGCGCTCCACCACGTTTCGGCCAGCGCGGCGAGCCAGCGCCTGCCCGCCACCACCTGCACCACGCCCGGCACGCTGTACCCGGCCGCCTCGTCGAAGCCGGTGAGCTCGGCCCCCGCATTGGGACCGTGCCGGATCGAGGCGTGGAGCATTCGCGGCAGCCGCACGTCGCCTGCGAATTGCAGCGAGCCGTCGACCTTGGCGGGCAGGTCGATCCGCGGGAACGGCGGCGCGGCATCGGCGAAGCGGCCGAGCGGGTCCTCGCGCGGGGCCTCGGGCCGGAGCGGGGCGGGATCGGGCACCGCCCGCACCGCCGCGCCCGCCGCGAGTTCGCCGAAGGTCGCGCTGCGCCCGTCGCCGCCGCGCACGATCCCGCCTTCGACCCGCAGCGCCTCCCACGCCGTGCCCCAGCGCTCCGCCGCCTCCTGCGCGAGCATCGCCCGCGCCGCCGCGCCCGCCGCGCGCGCGGCGGCTTCGTAGGCGGAGAGCGTCGTGCCCTCGGCGGTGGCGCAGAACCGTTCGGCATTGGCGAAGCGCGCGGCGAGGAGCGCGTCGGTCGGCTCGGACAGCCCGGCGGCGAGCGGGTCCCACAGGGGCGCCCATTTCTCGGCCAGGGGGAGATTGGCATAGGCGCCCGAAGGCGGTGCGGGCTCGATCGCGACCTGCCGCCAGTCCGCGCCCAGCTCCATCGCGACGAGCTGCGGCAGGATCGTCGTCACCCCCTGCCCCATTTCGAGCTGCGGGACCGCGACCGTCACCACCGAATCCTCGCCGATCCTGAGCCACGCCCCGAAGACGTGTTCGCCCGGGCCGGGCGTCAGCGGGTTGTGATGGGCACGCGGCAGCAGCCACCAGGCAACGAGCAGGCCGCCGCCCGCGGCCGCGCCCGCCAGGATGCCGCGCCGCGACAGGTTCATGCGTCTAGACTTTCCCGGTGTCGAGCCAGCGCGCGAGCTTTTCGCCGATCGCGCGGAAAGGCTTGCCGGCCTCGCCGTCGCCCGCGGCGGGGGGATGACCCGCATCCCCGCTGACCCGCGTGTCCGCGTCGAGCGGGATGCGGCCGAGGAAGGGAATGTCGAGCGCATGGGCGAATTTCTCGACCCCGCCGGAGCCGAAGATCTCGCCCGCCATGTTCTCGACGAGGCCGATGATCGCGACCTCGCCCTGGTCGAACAGCTGCCCCGCGCGCGCCGCGTCGATCAGGGCGAGGTCCTGCGGGGTGGAGACCAGCACCACCCCGTCGGGCTTGTGATCGGCCATCATCGAAAGCTGCACGTCGCCGGTGCCCGGCGGCATGTCGATCAGGAGGAGTTCGGTTTCGCCCCAGTTCGCCTCGACCAGCTGGCCCAGCGCCTTGCCCGCCATCGGCCCGCGCCACGCCAGCGCCTTGCCCGGCGCGACGAGGTGCCCCATCGAGAGCACCTTGACGCCGTGCGGGCTGTCGAGCGGGACCAGCTTTTCATCCTCGACCGTGGGCTTGGTCCCCTCGGTCGCGAGCAGCTTGGGCTGGGACGGGCCGTAGATGTCGCCGTCGATCACGCCGACCCTGCGTCCCAGCCGCGCCAGCGCGACCGCGAGATTGGCGGTCAGCGTCGACTTGCCGACGCCGCCCTTGCCCGATCCGACCGCGATGATCCGCCGCCGCCGCCGCTCCCCGGTGAGCGCGACGCGCACCTCCTCGACGCCGGCCAGCGGCGACAGCAGGCGGGCGATCTCGGCTTCGAGCTCCTCGCGCTTCGCCGGGGAAAGGTCGCCCGCCTCGGCGACGACGATCGCGCGGCCATTGAGGATGCGCGCCGAGCGCACGCGGTGGTCGATCTCGGGCGGGAGCGCGGCGCGCAGCCGCCGCTCCTCGCCGGCGGGTTCGCGGGCCGGACCCGCTCCGGAAGTGTCGTCCTCGCTCATGGGCAGCGCCCTCTATCATCAAACGGGCCATGTTGAATTGGGTTTTTGATCGCGTGCAGCCTTTTCAATTCGCAATACCCCTGTTTTTCCCCGTTTCGCCTTCCTATAAGGGTTTCATGCAAATGTTCGACGGTTGGATGAAGCGGCTCGGTATGGCCGGATCGGGCGCGGGAAACGGCCTTGCCATGGCCGGCGGGAAGAACCCCTGGGGCAATGCCGGCCAGGGCGACGACGGCGATTCCGACGGCGACCGGGGCGATGACTCGCCTTCGGGCGACCGGGGCAGCGGCCCGCGCAACCCCTGGCTGCCCGGCGGCGGCGACGGCGGCAATGGCAGGCGCCGCTCCGCCAGCATCGAGGACATCTTCAAGAACCGCGGCCCCGAAGGCCCGCGCCGGCGCGGCGGCGGACCCGGCGGGCCGAATTTCCGGATGCCCCAGCGCCCCGGCGGGAAGAGCTGGACGCCGGTCATCGTGGTGGTCGTGCTCGCCGTGTTCGTGCTGTTCTCCTCGTTCCACCTCGTCGGGCCGAAGGAACAGGCCGTGGTCAAGACGCTCGGCAGCTACAGCCGCACGCTCGGCCCGGGCCTGCAGGTCACCGCGCCCTGGCCGATCGAATCGATCGAGATAGAAGACGTGAGCGGCGTGCGCGCGGTCAATATCCCGGCCTCGAACCAGCGCGACAAGCTGATCCTGACCGGCGACCAGAACCTCGTCGATCTCAGCTACACCGTGCGTTGGAACATCAAGGACCTGCGCAATTTCAGGTTCGAACTGGCCGATCCGAACGAGACCGTGAACGAAGTCGCCGAAGCGGCAATGCGCGCCTCGGTCGCGGAAAAGACGCTCAATGAAACCTTCACCGGGCAGGGCCGTGCGGAAATCCAGCAGCGCGTCCGCACGCGGATGCAGGCGACCCTCGATACCTATGGCGCGGGGATCAACGTGCTCGGCGTGGAAATCGCCAAGGCCGACCCGCCGGGCGAGGTGGTCGATGCCTTCCGCGACGTCTCGGTCGCCGAACAGAACGCCGACGCCGCCCGCAACGAGGCGCGCGGCTATGCCCAGCAGACCCTCTCGCGCGCCGAGGGCGAGGCCGAGGCGTTCACCAAGGTCTACGAACAATACCGCCTAGCGCCCGAAGTGACGCGCCAGCGGCTCTATTACGAAACGATGGAGCGTGTGCTCGCCCAGACCGACAAGACCGTGGTCGAATCGGACAACGTGACGCCCTATCTCCCGCTGCCCGAACTGCAGCGCCGCGCCCGGCAGGCGGCCCCCGCGCCGACCGGCCAGTAAGCACTCAGCCATTGCAGGAAATTATGGAATCGATCTGGAACAAGTATCGCTGGGCGCTCGTCGCGATCGGAATCGCGGTGGTCGGCCTGTTCCTGTCGGCCTATGTCGTGAACGAGGAAGAGCAGGTCGTCGTCGTCCAGGCCGGTAAGCCGGTCAGGACCGTCAACACGCCCGAAGGCGGCGCCGGCCCCGGCCTCTATTTCCGCATCCCGATCCTCGAAAGCCTGCGCCGGGTCGATCGCCGCGTGCTCGCTCTCGACATGCGCGACGAGGAAGTGCTCTCGGCCGACCAGCAGCGCCTGCTCGTCAACGCCTATGCCCGGTTCCGCGTGGTCGATCCGGTGACGATGGTCGAACGCGCCAACAACACCGACGGCGTGCGGGCCGCGCTCGATCCGATCCTCAACTCGGCCCTGCGGCAGGAGCTCGGGCGGCGGACCTTCCAGGCGATGCTGACCGCCGAGCGCGGCACGGCGCTGGCGAACGTGCGCGCCAATCTCGACCGCGAGGCGCGGCAATATGGCGCGGAGGTGATCGACGTGCAGATCAAGCGCACCGACCTTCCCGAAGGCGCGCCGCTGCAATCGGCCTTCCGCCGGATGGAAAGCGACCGCGAACGCGAGGCACGCACGATCCGCGCGGAGGGTACGCGCGATGCGCGCATCATCCGCGCCGAAGCCGACGCCGAGGCCGCGCGGATCTACGCCGAGGCTTTCGGCAGGGACGAGAACTTCTACGATTTCTACCGCGCGATGCAGAGCTACGAACAGAGCTTCGCGCGCGGCGAAGGGCGCGGGGACAGCTCCTTCATCCTCTCGCCCGACAACGAATACCTGCGACAGTTCCGGGGCGAGCGCTGAGATCGCGCGCGCATCGCTCGCTCGCACCCGCGCGGCTCCCCGGACCTGGCGATGAAGCGTTGACCCGCGCCGACGGAGGTCGAGCCGTGTTCAAACGGCATTCAGTGCATATTCGCTGAAATCCTCCTCGCATTTCGGATGAACCGGCCCGGAACCGCAGGCTTCGCCCTCGCGTTCCGGACCAAGGACAAGGAAAAGAGGACGTGAACACCGTGCGTTATGTATATGGTCTTTCGAGCGCGCTGCTGGTGGGCGGCGCGGCCATCTCGCTGATGACGGGGATCCCCGCCGGGGCGCAGGTGGCGCAGAACGACGACCAGGTGATGAACCGCATGGTCCCGCGTGAGGGCGCCCCCGCGAGCTTCGCCGACCTGACCGAGCAGTTGCAGCCCGCCGTGGTCAACATCGCCACGCGCCAGCGGGTCGAAGTGTCGCGCAACCCCTTCGCCGGCACCCCCTTCGCCGAGCTCTTCAACCGCCGCCGCGGCGGCAACCAGCCCCAGACGCGCGAGGCGCAATCGCTGGGTTCAGGCTTCATCATCTCGGCCGACGGCTTCGTGGTGACGAACAACCACGTGATCTCGCCCCCGAACAGCAACGCGACGCTCGAGGAAATCACCGTCACCATGCCCGACGGGACCGAATACGAGGCGGAACTCGTCGGCTCCGACGCGGCGAGCGACCTCGCCGTGCTCAAGATCAACGCCGACCGGACCTTCCCCTTCGTCACCTTCGGCGATTCGAGCGCGGCGCGGGTGGGCGACTGGGTGGTCGCGATCGGCAACCCTTTCGGCCTCGGCGGCACCGTGACGAGCGGGATCGTCTCGGCGATCCAGCGCACCACCGGCCAGGGCGGCGCCTATGACCGCTACATCCAGACCGACGCCAGCATCAACCGCGGCAATTCGGGCGGTCCGCTGTTCGACATGCGCGGCAATGTCATCGGCATCAACAACGCGATCTTCTCGCCCTCGGGCGGGAGCGTCGGGATCGGCTTCGCCATTCCGGCCGAAACCGCTGCCCCGATCGTGCGCCAGCTGATGGCGGGCGAGGAGATCGAGCGGGGCTTCCTCGGCGTCGGGCTCCAGCCGATGGATGACGATCTCGCGGATTCGCTCGGCATCCAGCGCAATCGCGGCGAACTGGTGCAGAACGTGCAGGACGACAGCGCCGCCGCCAGGGCGGGCCTCAGGCCCGGCGACATCATCGTCGAGATCAACGACCGCGAAGTGACCTCGGACCGGACCGTCTCGATCATCGTCGGCAATCTCGACCCGGGCACGCGCGTCCCGATCACGATCCTGCGCGACGGGCAGGAGCTCGACCTCGTCGCCACGCTCGGCAAGCGCCCGAGCGAGGAGGAACTGCTCCGCTCGCAGCAGGTGTTCGATCCCGACGACGAAACTCCGATGGATCCCGAGGCTTCCGACGGCACGATCGAGGAAAAGCTGGGCCTGCAGGTCATCACCATGACGCCGCAGATCAGGAACAGCCTCGGCGTGGACGAGAGCACGACCGGCCTCGTCATCGCCGCGGTCGATCCCAATTCCGACGCGGGCCGCAAGGGCCTGCGCCGGGGCGACATCATCCTTTCGGCCAATTACGAGAGCGTCGATACGATCGAAGGGCTGAACGCGCAGATTGCCGCGGCCGAGGAAGCGGGCCGCGACGCGGTGCTCCTGCGGATCAAGCGGCGCGGCCAGCCCGCGCGCTTCCTGCCGGTGCGCCTGCGCTGATCGCCGCCGCACAGGGCCGACTGGAAAAGGGCGCCCGCGGCCATGCCGCGGGCGCCCTTCGCTTTTCCCGGACCGCAGCGGCGCGGAACGCGCGCGCCGTCAGGGCTCGTCCCGGGGGCGCGGAAGCGGCGGGGCGACGGTGGGGGCCGCATCCGGCCCGCGCTGCTGCTGCTGCTGCTCCCGCCGCTGCTGCTCCTGCTGCTGCCGCTGGCGCTGCTCCTGCTGGGCATTGCCGCGCCGCACCTCGGGCAGTTCCCGGCCGATCGCGCGTTCGAGCACGTCCTCGTCGAGCGCCGCCGGCGGCTCGTCCAGCACATCGGCCTCGGGCTCGCGCCCGTCCTCGGTCCCGAAGGGCGAATCCTCGTCCCCGCGCCGCCCGGGCTCGATCAGGTTGCCCTGCTCGTCGATGAAGTAATAGTCGTCCGGGTCGCCGAACAGATATTCGTCGTCGGGCTCCAGCTGCCATTCGGGCAGGTCGAGCTCCGTGTCGAATTCCTCGACCGGGCGGTCCTTCACGGCATAGCGCATGTAGGCGGCGAAAGCCTGCGCCGGCGCGCGCCCGCCCTGCAGGCCCGGGACGGCCCGCGCATCGTCGCGCCCCATCCACACCCCGGTGGTGATGCCGGAGGAGAAGCCGACGAACCAGCCGTCCTTGTTCGAACTGGTCGTGCCCGTCTTGCCCGCCACCGGCCGGCCGATGTTCGCCGCGCGGCCGGTGCCTGTCTGGATGGCGGCCTGCAACAGGTCGGTCATCCCCGCCGCGACATAGCCGGGGACCAGCTGCGTCTCGCGCGGGCGCTCGCGTTCGTAGAGCAGTTCGCCGTCGGCGGTCACGACGCGCGTGATGCCGTAGGGCTCGACCGACACGCCGCCCGCCGCCACGGCCGCGAAGGCGCGCGTCATCTCGATTAGGCGGACCTCGGACGAGCCGAGCACCATCGAGGGGAAGGTCGAGACCGGCGAGGAAATCCCGAACCGCCGCGCCATCGAGGCGACCGTGCCGAACCCGACCTCGTTGCCGAGCTGCGCCGCGACCGTGTTGATCGAATAGGCGAAGGCGGTCCTAAGGTCCGTTTCGCCGATGTTGCGCCCGTTGGCGTTGCGCGGGCTCCACCCGTCGATCGTCACCGGCGTATCGACCACGACGTCCTCGGGCCGGTAGCCCGCCTCGAGCGCGGCGAGAAAGACGAACAGTTTCCACGAGGAACCCGGCTGGCGCATCGCCCTGGTCGCGCGGTTGAAATTGGTCTCGACGTAATCGGTCCCGCCGACCAGCGCGAGGATCGCCCCGTCGCGATCGAGGCTCACCAACGCGCCCTGCGACCCGCCGGGCGTGTTCGCGGCGATCGCCGCCGTCGCGGCGCGCTGCTTGCCGACGTCGATCGTCGTCCACACCTCGATCGGGGCGAGGGTTTCGGGCAGCAGGATGTCGAGCTGCGGCAGCGCCCAGTCGGTGAAATAGCGCACCGAGTTCTGACCGGCCGGCTCCTTGAGCTTCACCGCTTCGACATCGACCGATGCTTCCTGCGGCGTGATGTAGCCCTGTTCGCGCATCAGGCGCAGAACGACCTGCGCCCGGTCGACCGCGGCCTGCACGTCGGCGGTGGGGGAATAGCGGCTCGGCGCCTTGACCAGCCCGGCGATGATCGCCGCCTCGGCCACCGACAGTTCGGTCGCGGGGTGGCTGAAGAACTTGCGGCTCGCCGAATCGATGCCGTAGGCGCCGCCGCCGAAATAGACCTTGTTCAGATAGAGCTCGAGGATCTCCTCCTTCGAGAACTTCCATTCGAGCGCCATCGCCAGCACCGCCTCGCGCGCCTTGCGGTCGAAGGTGCGGTTGGTGTTGAGGAACAGGTTGCGCGCCAGCTGCTGCGTGATCGTCGAGGTCCCGCCGACCCGCTCGCGCGTGCCCGTCAGCCCCTCGACCACGGCGCCCGCAGTGCGAACCGGGTCGATCCCGTAATGCGAACGGAAACGCTTGTCCTCCACCGCGATCATCGCGTTGGTCATGGTCTCGGGAATTTCCTCGAAGTCGAGCCATTCGCCGAAGCTCGGGCCGAGTTCGACGATCTCGCTCCCGTCGCTCGCCCGCACGAGGATGGTCTGGCCGGCCTGCTGCGCCTTGAGCTGGTAATAGCTCGGGATCGAGCGCGCGGCGAAACCGACCGCGACGGTCAGGAACAGGACCGCCAGGAGCGCGAGCGCGATGCCGCCGGCCGCGATCCGTTTCGTCCAGCGCCAGACCGGCGAGGGACGGGCGGATTTCGCCGCCCTGCTGCTGGTGCCGGCGCGACCGCTGCCGCTACGCGAGCGCGCGGCGGCAGCCCGGCGCGCGCCGCGCCTGTCCTTGTTCGAGAGGTTCCTGCCCCGTTTCGACATTGATTGCGTTCAGTCCGTCCGCCTCTTGCCGGACAGTCCGATGCCCGAACGGCCGCCCTGCACGGGCGAAGTGTAACCCGGCGTGAACGTCGCGCCGCGGCGGCCGGCCGGCCCGGACCCCGCCCCCGGCGCGAATGAAGCGCGGCTCATTCCCCCTCGGCGGGCACGAATTCGAGCGCGGCCGAATTGATGCAGTAGCGCAGCCCCCCTTCGGACGGCGGTCCGTCGGGGAAGACATGGCCGAGGTGGCTCCCGCACTTGCCGCACAGCACCTCGGTGCGGATCATGCCGAAGCTGGTGTCGCGGCGCTCCTCGATCGTTTCCTGGTCGAAGGGGCGCGTGAAGGCGGGCCAGCCGCAGCCGCTGTTGTACTTCGCCGCGCTGATGAAAAGCCGCGTGCCACAGGCGGCGCAAACGTATTCGCCGTCCTCGTAGAACTTGTCGTACTTGCCGCTGAAGGCGCGTTCCGTCCCCGCTTCGCGCAGGATATGGAACTGTTCGGCGGAAAGCCGCTCGCGCCATTCGGCTTCGGTCAGGCTCTTCGGATCTTCGGGGGCGTTCATGACAGACGGTCCTCTTGTCGCATGGCCCGCTATATCGGGGCCGCACCCGGCGAGGCAAGGGTCGCTCCCGGCAGCGGCTCCCGGCAGCGGCTCCCGGCGCGGGCGCTACAGGTCGACGAGCGCGTAGTGCGCGGGCGGCTTGATGACGTCCATCCGTTCGGTCAACAGCGGGCGAAAGCTCGGTCGGCTCTTGAAGACGGCGTACCAGCCGCGGGTCTGTTCGTGCCCGTTCCAGTCGATCCCGCCGAGATAGTCCGCGACCGAGATCTGCGCCGCCGCGGCAAGATCGGCGAGGCTCATCGTCGAACCCGCCAGCCACGGGCGGTTGTCGATCAGCCAGTCCATGTAGTCGAGATGCCCGTGCGCCATCTTCATCGCCTCGCGCAGCGCCCTGCTGTCGGGCGGCTGCCTCAGGACGAGGCGCTTCTTCATCCGCTCGGACAGGAGTGGGGCGGTGACGTCGGCGAAGAAGTTCTCGTCGAACAGCGCAACCAGCCGGCGGATTTCCGCCCGCATCACCGCCGGGCCGTTGATCATCGGCGCCTTGTCGACCGTCTCCTCGAGATATTCGCAGATCGCCCGGCTGTCGGCGAGCGTGATGCCGCGCGCTTCGTCGACCAGCACCGGGGTGCGGCCCGCCGGGTTGAGGTTCCAGAAGGCATCGGATGCCGCCCAGGGATCCTCGCGCACCATGTCGTAGGCGACGTGCTTTTCGCCCATGAGCAGGCGGACCTTGCGGCTGAAGGGACAGAGCGGAAACTGGTAAAGACGCCACATCGAACGGCCCTGATGCCTCAAACCCGGCCGCGAATCCAGCCGCGCGTGCCTGCGCCGCGGCGAAACCGGCCGGAAATGGGAGGGATCACAGCGCCGCGCTCGCGGCCCGGCTCGGCGGCAGGCCTCAAAGGCCGGCGGCGCGCTGCATCAGCAGGCAGGCGGGCATGATCTCCTCGAGCGTCGCGGGGCGCGCGGCGAAGCGCTCCTGCTGGAGCGCGACGAGATCGAGCACCCCGGCGCGGTCGAGGGCGCGCTCGTCCATCAGCCGCGCCATCGTGCGCACGAAGAATTCGCGCGCCCCCTCCTCCCCCACCGCCGGGAAGTCCGCGCCGCGTTCGTCGCCGTCCGTCTGCCACGCGCTCACCAGCGCGAAACCGACCGCGCAGCGCAGCGCGGCCGCCTGCTCGAGCGACAGCTCCTCGAGCGTGACGGGCGCGCCTGCCGCGGGCGGCTCGGCGGCGGGGGCGGCCTCGACGGCGAGAAGGAACGGGGCGAACAGCAGGGTCATGGTCATGGCCCTGCCCTATAGCCGCGCGCCTGAACCGCTGGCTACAGCCGCGGCCCGCCGCGAAAACCCGGCTTGCCGCGCGGCGGCGGGCGGCCTAGTCATCGAACGCGGTCGCAGCATGAGGAGAGAGACGACAATGATCAACCACGTGATGATCGGTTCCAACGACATCGAGAAATCGAAAACCTTCTACAACGCCGTGCTCGGCGTGCTGGGCGCGGGCGAACCGATCGTCAACGTCGCCGACAGCGGCCACACGCGGCTGTTCTACATGCATGGCGGGGCGACCTTCGCCGTGTCCGAGCCGATCAACAACCAGCCCGCGACCTGCGCCAACGGGGCGACCATCGGATTCAAGTGCGACAGCGCGGAACAGGTCAAGGAACTGCACGACGTGGCGGTCGCCAATGGCGGGACCAGCATCGAGGATCCCCCCGGTCCGCGCAACAACGCCATGGGCACGATGCACCTGTGCTATTTCACCGATCCCGACGGCAACAAGATCTGCGGCATCCACCGTCCCGGCTGATCCGGCCCGGGGAACCCTAGCGGCTCAGCTGGAACACCGCGAATTCGGCGCGCCAGTTCGCTCCCATGGGCGAAATGGCGCGCTCGCCCGCGAAAAACCACGAATGCTCGATCCGCGCGCCGCGCGCGCGGGCGAGATCGCGGAAATCCTCGACGGTGACGTGGTGGATGTTCTGCGTCTCGTACCAGCTCACCGGCAGCGCGCTCGTCACGGGCATCCGCCCGCCGAACATCAGCGCGGTGCGGGTGCGCCAATGCGCGAAGTTGGGAAAGCTGACGAAGGCCCGGCGTCCGACCCGCAGCAGCTCGTCGAGCATCAGGTCGGGCCGCGAGGCGGTCTGCAGGGTCTGGCTGAGCACGGCGTAATCGAACGCCTTGTCGGGATATTCGGCAAGGTCGGTGTCGGCATCGCCCTGCACCACCGACAGCCCGCGCGCGACGCAGCGTTCGACCAGGCGCGCGTCGATCTCGATCCCGCGCGCGTCGCACCCGGCATCCCGCTCGAGCGCGGCCATCAGCGCCCCGTCCCCGCAGCCGATGTCGAGCACCAGCGCACCGGGATGCTCCGCCCGGATCGCGGCGGCGATCGCGGCAAGGTCGAAACGCAGCGCGGGCGGCGCCTCAGCCATTGGCGCCTGAGCCATTGAGGAAGCCCTCGACCACCCGGTCGAGCTGTTCGTGGGGCAAGAGGAAGCTGTCGTGCCCGTTCGGGGCCGAGAGTTCGACGAAGCTCACCCGGTTGCCCGTCGCGTTGAGGGCATGGACGATGTGGCGGCTTTCGGCGGTGGGATAGAGCCAGTCGGTATCGAAGCTGACGATGCAGAAACGCGCGTCCTTCGACCCGGCGAAGGCGTTGGCGAGCTTGCCGCCATGCTCTTCGGCGAGGTCGAAATAATCCATCGCGCGGGTGATGTAGAGGTAGGAATTGGCATCGAATCGCTGGGTGAAGCCGCTGCCTTGGTAACGCAGGTAGGATTCGACCTGGAAATCGGCGTCGAAGCCGAAGCTCTTGGCCTCGCGGTCCTGCAACCGGCGCCCGAACTTGGCAGTGAGGCCTTCCTCGGAAAGATAGGTGATGTGCGCCGCCATGCGCGCCACGGCGAGCCCGTTGTCGGGCCGGGCCTCGCGTCCGTAGTAATCGCCTTCGGCCCAGGCGGGGTCGGCCATGATCGCCTGCCGCCCGACTTCGTGAAAGGCGATGTTCTGCGCCGAATGGCGCGCGGTCGAGGCGATCACCAGCACGCGCGCCGCGCGGCTGGGCCAGTTCGCGGCGAGGCTCAGCGCCTGCATCCCGCCCATCGAACCGCCGACGACCGCGTGGAGCCGCTCGATCCCGAGCCCGTCGAGCAGGGCGACGAGCCCGCGCACCATGTCGCGGATGGTGATGACGGGAAATCGCATCGCGTAAGGGGCGCCGTCGGGCGCCTGGCTCGCCGGGCCGGTCGAGCCCATGCACGATCCGATGACATTGGCGCAGATGACGTGGAACCGGGCCGTGTCGATCGGCTTGCCCGGCCCCACCATGCGTTCCCACCAGCCGGGCTTGCCGGTGACGGGATGGGTGCTCGCGACATACTGGTCGCCGGTCAGCGCGTGGCACACCAGCACCGCGTTCGATCGGTCCGCGGCAAGCTTGCCATAGGTCTCGTACGCGATCCGCGCGCCCGGGAGCGCCTTGCCGCTGTCGAGCGGCAGGTCATCGGACAGCGCATGGGTGTTCGCGGGAGGGGCGGCGTTCATGGGCGAAGGCGATTGGGCGAGCCGCGCGCGCGAGTCAATCCGGGCGGGAAGCGGCGCGCGACGAGAGGGCTGGTCGCAAGCGAGGGAAGCGGTTATCGCCGCGCTCCAGATGACCACCCGGCCCGAACCCAAAGAGTGGATCCGCAACATCCACGCCTACACCCCCGGCAAGTCCAAGGCGAGCGACGGACGCGCGCTCGTCAAGCTGTCGGCGAACGAGAACCCCCTGGGCTCGAGCCCGGCGGCGCTCGCCGCGCTCGGCGAGCCCCACGTCCTCGCCGACTATCCCGACCCCGACGCGCGCGCGCTGCGCCAGGCGATCGCAGAGGTCCACGGGCTCGAGGCGGACCGGATCGTGTGCGGCACGGGTTCGGGCGAAGTGCTGAACTGCATCGTGCAGGCCCTCGCCGGGCCAGGGGACGAGGTGCTCGCCTCGCGCTATTCCTTCTCGCTCTACCCGATCATCGCGCACAAGGTCGGCGCGGTGCCGGTCTTCGCCGAGGATGATGCCTGCGCTGCCTCGGTCGCCAACCTCCTTGCCGCGGTCACCGAGCGCACGAAGGTCGTCCTGCTCGACAACCCGAACAATCCGGTCGGAAGCTGGCTGCCCCCCGCCGAGATCGCGCGGCTCCACGCCGGCCTCCCCCCGCACGTGCTGCTGGTGCTGGACGAGGCCTATGGCGAATACATCGATCCCGCCCACCAGCGTTTCGGCTTCGAACTGGCTGCGGCGCATGAAAACGTGCTGGTCAGCCGGACCTTCTCCAAGGCCTACGGCCTCGCGGCGGAACGGATCGGCTGGGCCACGGGCGCGCCGCACCTGATCGACCTCGTCAACCGGCTGCGCGGGGCCTTCAACGTCTCGGCGAGCGGGCAGAAGGCGGCGCTCGCGGCCCTGGGCGACCAAGATTTCGTCGCCGCCACCCGCGCGCACAACACCGCCGAACGCGCGCGGCTGGCCGAAGCGGTCGCGGCGCTCGGCAATCACGGCCTTTCGGCAAGCCCGAGCGAGGCGAACTTCCTGCTGATCCATTTCGAAGGCGCGGTGAGCGCGGCCGACGCGCTCGAGGCGCTGCAGGAGGAAGGCTATGCCGTGCGCCACCTGCCGGGCCAGGGCCTGCCGCGCTCGCTCCGGATCACGATCGGTCGCAGCGAGGACATGACCCGCGTCATCGCCTGCCTGCGCCGGCTGTGCGGAGAACCGGCGTGAGGATCGAGCGGGTCGCGATCATCGGGCTGGGGCTGCTGGGCGGTTCGATCGGGCTTGCCCTGCGCGAACGCGCGCCCGGCATCGTCACGACCGGCTTTGACGCCAACCCGCAGGTCCGCGCGCGGGCCGGGGAGCGCGGGCTCGTCTCGGCGATCGCCCAAACCCCCGCCGAGGCGGTGCGCGAGGCCGATCTCGTGGTGCTGTGCGTGCCCGTCGGCGCGATGCGCGATGCCGCCGAAGCGATCGCCGCGGCCCTGCCCGAAAGCGCCATCGTCAGCGACGTCGGCTCGTCCAAGCAGAGCGTGGCCCGCGCGCTCGCCGAAGTTCTGCCAGGGCGCTGCGTGATCCCCGCGCACCCGGTCGCCGGGACCGAGGAAAGCGGGCCGGACGCCGGGTTCGCGACGCTGTTCGTGGGCCGGTGGTGCATCCTTACCCCGCCGGAAGACACCGACCCGGAGGCACTCGAGGCGCTCTCGAACTTCTGGGCGGGGCTCGGCGCGAAGGTCGAGGTGATGGACGCCGCGCACCACGATCTCGTCCTTGCCGTGACCAGCCACATCCCCCACCTCATCGCCTTCACGATCGTCGGCACGGCGAGCGACCTCGAGGAAGTGACCCGGTCCGAGGTCATCAAGTATTCCGCCGGGGGCTTCCGCGACTTCACCCGCATCGCCGCCTCGGACCCGGTGATGTGGCGCGACGTGTTCCTCAGCAACCGCGAGGCGGTGCTCGAAATGCTCGGGCGCTTCACCGAGGACCTGACCGCCCTACAGCGCGCGATCCGTTCGGGCGACGGGGAGACGCTGCACGATCTGTTTGCCCGCACCCGCGCGATCCGGCGGCAGGTGATCGAGGAGGGGCAGGAAACCGCGCGACCCGATTTCGGCCGCGAGCATTGAGGTTCAGCCGGGCCTGTTAAGGCGGTTGATCGCCGCGTGCACCCGCGCCTCGATCTCCGCGCGCGGAAGGCCCGCCGGGATCGTCTCGCCCACCCGGTAGGTGATCCGCCCCGCCCGCTTCAGCCGCCGGTGATAGAGCGGGCCGGAATCGACCGCGACCGGCACCACGGGAAGCTTCAGCAGCTTGTAGATCCCGGCGAAGCCCGATTGCAGCGGCGCCTCCTGCCCGTGCGGCACCCGGGTGCCCTCGGGGAAGATGACGAGCGGGCGGCGCTCCGCGACCCGAACCCGGGCGAGCGCGATCATCGCCCGCAGCGCCTTCGCCCCGGCCTTGCGTTCGACCGGCACGAGGCCATAGGCCGTCGCCGAGGCGCCCCAGCCGGGAATGGCGAAAAGCTCGCGCTTGGCGAAGACGGTCGGAAAGCCGAGCAGGCGCGGCATGTCGATCGCCTCGAAGAAGCTCTCGTGCTTGACCGCGATCAGCACTTCGCCGCGCGGCAATTCGCCCTCGACCACGACCTCGATGCCGAGCAGGCGCTCCACGCACCAGCGGTGCCACGCGCTCCACGCCCCGACGACCCGCCGCAGCGGCGCGGCTCCGAACGGGCGGACCAGCACCGATCCGGCGACCAGCAGCGCGCTGATCCCGTAAAACAGCGGGTAGAATGCAAGGTTGCGCGCGAGCGTCAGCATGGCGCGGCTCAGACCCCCAAGAGGCCGCCCGCGAGGCTCGCGAGCAGCTTGTGATATTCGAGGAACAGGTTGGCGAGGCTCGGCTCGGACGGGACCGCGTCGCGCACCACCGTGACCCCCGGCGGCAGGGCGCGGTCGAGCTCGCTCGCGGCGCGGCGCATGTGCCAGTCGGTCGTCACGAAGCGCAGCGAGGTGATGTCGTTCGCCTCGACCCAGGCGGCGATCTCGGAGGCATTGCCCCTGGTATCGACCGCCGCGAAGCCGAGCGTCACGCAGCATTCCATGCGCTCCCCGGAAACGCTGAACTCGGCGGCGAACTCGGCCGGGCGCACCTCGGGCGCGACCCCGCTGACCAGCAACCTTTCGGCGAGCCCGCGCTCGAGCACCGCGAGCCCGCGCGGGATGCGCCCGGCGGCCCCGGTCGGAACGATCACCGCGTCGGTCCGCACCTCCCCCGCGGGCCGGGGAAGCGAGACGGCGAACCACAAGAACCCCAGTGCCCAGGCAAGCACGAGCGAAGCGAGCAGGTAGCGAATCACGGCGGGGCGCTCAAAGCATCTTCCTCAGGGCAAAGGCAATGGTGATCCGGCCCGTGAGCGCGGCGAGCGCGACCGCGAGGACCGGGATCGCGGCGATCGCCCCCCAGTCCCCGATCCCCAGCGCCCCGCCCGCCACCATCCCGCTGTCGAGCCCGGCGAACTGCCGCCCCAGCACGAACACCACCACCGTGCCGAGCAGCGCGCCGAGCAGCGCGCCGAAGGCCGCGTCGCGGATCATCGCGCGCTGGAAGATGCGGGTCACCTGCCGGTCCGTCCCGCCGAGCAGGTGAACGATCTCGACCGTGTCGCGGTGGTTGGCGAAGGCGCTGCGCGCGGCGAGCCACACGGCTGCAGCGGTGGCGAAGGCGACCAGCGCGATCAGCGCGAGCGCGAGCCATTGCAGCGCGGCGAGCGCGTCGTAGACCGGCCGCAGCCAGTCCGACTGGGCATCGACCCGCGCGCCGGGCACCTCGCCCTCGAGCGCGGCGGTGAGCGCGGCGATCTCCGCCGCGTCGGCCTCGCGCACCAGTTCGACATCGATCAGTGCGGGGATCGGGACCTCGCCGCTTTGCGCGCCGCTGCCGAGCCAGGGTTCGAGCAGGTCCACCAGCTCCGCACGCGGGACCACCCTGACCGATCGCACCAGCGGCTCGGCCGTCAGGATGCGCGCGGCGCGTTCGGCCCCGGCCTCGCGCGCGGCGGGATCGGCCTCAATCACCTGCACCGTCACCGCGCCCGACAGGTCGGCGCGGGCATTGGCCGCGAGATTGCCGAGCGCGAGCCCGCCGGCCGCCGCGATCACGACGAGCGCGGTGAGGAGCGCGATCACCCAGGGCATCGCCCCGCCGAACCGGCTCGAGGGAATGAGGCTCGCCGCGAGCCGCGCGCCCACGGGCGCGGCCCTGCGCGAGGGTTTCTCGGCCAGCGGGGGCGTGGTCATGGCAGGCCCGCCCCGCCCGCGCCCGCCCCGCCCGCACCCGCCCTGCCCGCACCCGCGAACCCCGCCTCGCTCCCGCCCGGGCGCGGGGGAAAGCGCAGCGCGCCGGTCGGATCGGACAATCGCCCCTTGCTGAGCCGCATGATGAGCGAATCCGGCACCTTCTTGAGCAGGTGGACATCGTGCGTCGCGACGATCACCGTCGTGCCGACACGGTTGTTGAGCGCCTCGAACAGGCGCAGCAGCTTGAGCGCCATTTCCGGATCGACATTGCCGGTCGGCTCGTCCGCGATGAGCATCTGCGGGCGCGCGATCACCGCGCGGGCGATCGCGACGCGCTGCTGCTCTCCGCCCGAAAGGCTCGGCGGGCGGGCATCGGCGCGGTGGGCAAGCCCGACCCAGTCGAGCATGTCGGACACCGCCTTTCGCAGCCGTGGCTCCTCGGTTCCGGCGAGGCGCAGCGGCAGGGCGACGTTGTCGAAGGCGGAGAGGTGATCGACGAGGCGGAAGTTCTGGAACACGACGCCGAGCCGCCGCCGGAAATCGGGCAGGCGCGAGCGCGGCAGGGTGATGATGTCCTTGCCGAACATCCGGATCGCCCCGCGCGAGGGCCGCTGGGCGAGGTAGAGCAGCTTGAGCAGGCTCGTCTTGCCCGCCCCGCTGGCGCCGGTCAGGAAATAGAAGCTGCCGGGGAAGAGCGTGAAGCTGAGATCGCTCAGAACCTCGGGATCGGTGCCGTAGCGCAGCCCGACATTATCGAACTTCACGATCTCGCCCGGCCTGTCGGTCATCGCGCGCCTTTATCAGCGCCGAAATGGAGGGGGAAGTGCAGTTTGGGCGCTATGCACCATACAGGGCGCGATACCGGACGCCAACGATGTGGAAAAAAGCGTGCATATCCGGCACCTTTCGGGCGCTGCCCTTGTGCCGGACAGGCCGCGCGATAATGCATAGACGACAATGATCATATCCTGCCCCGCCTGCGCGACCCGCTATGCCGTGCCGGAAACCGCGATCGGACCGGAGGGGCGGACCGTGCGCTGCGCCAAGTGCAAGCACAGCTGGTTCCAGGAGCCTGCGCCGGAAACGGCCGACCGGACCCGCCCGCCCCGGTCCGAAACGCCCCCGGCGCGGGAACCCGGACGGGACGATGCAGCAGGGCCGGTTCCGGGCGCTCCTGCGGGCGTGCCTGCGGACGAGCCTGCGGATGGGGCGCCTGCCGAGGAGCCGCCTTCCCCCGCCCCGCCCTCGCCCGCGCCGGGAGAAAGCGATCCCGCACGCCCGGGCGTCAGCCATTGGCGCAGCGCCGAAGAGGTCGCTCGCTCCTCGCCGCCCGCCGCCGAGGCCGAGGCAGAGGGCGAAGAACCGGCGGGCTCTCCCGCACCGGAGCAGCCCCCGCCGCCCCAGGCCCCGCCGCGGGAACAGGCGGACGCCGAAGACGGCGTCGATGCGGGCGTCGCCGTGCGCGCCCTGCGCCGCGGCCTGCGCGCCTCCGACCAGCCCGACGAGCCCGGCGAGCGCGCCCGCGTCAGCCGCGACGGCCCGGCAGGAGCGCGCGATCGCCGCGGCGAAACGGACGAACCGCCGGTCGGGGCGGCGATCGATCCGGCGCGCGACCCTCTCGCCGGGGAGGCCCGGCGCGACGGCTTCGCCGAAGATGAAGAGATCGCCGCGCTCCCCGGGGAGGACTATCCCCTCGGCGAATATTCCGACGATGACGACGCCGACGGGGGCGACCGGGGCGGGGACGACGGGGACGAGGTCTCCCACTTTGAATACCGCGCGCCGTTCACCGCCCGGCGCAACCCGGCGAAGATGTGGACCGCGGCCGTCGCGATCTTCGCCCTGCTCGCGGTCGGCGCCGCGGTAGCGGTGAATTATTACAGCCTGCCCGAATTCGCGCCCTTCAGCCGCCCGACCTTCGGGATCGGCAAGCCGGGCCTCGCGCTCGACTTCGCGGCGGCCGAACAGCGCGTGGAAACGCTCGACAGCGGCGAGCGGATCTACCGCGTGCGCGGGACGATCAGCAACGAGAGCAGCGAAAGCGTGCGCGTGCCCGATCTGCTCATCGTGTTTCGCGACGCGGCCAACGAGGAAGTCGCCGACTGGGTCGTCGTTCCGGCGAAGCGCGAACTCGCCCCGGGCGAAACGCTCAACGTGACCGAGGCGATCGCCGACGTGCCGCAGACCGCGCAGTTCGCCGAAGTGGGCTGGGCGCCCGGCTGATCCCTGCCCCCGCCAGCGCGGACCCGTTCAGCTGAAATCGATCCAGATCGTCCCGGCCGCATCGATCCGCCGCTGGCGCGCCCGTGTCCCGCCCTGCCTGTCGTCCCCGGCGCGCCTCGCCTCGGCGTCGATGTCGATCACCGCGGGGCGCAGGATCGTGACCGTGGCGCTCACGGCGACCGCGACCGGCTCGCCCACGGGGCGCGACGCCCGCTCCGTCGGCGCGCCCGAAACCTGGGCGATGGCCAGCACGGCGGGGGCAAGGCTGAGAAGCGGGCTCACGCAACATGGTTGCCAGTTTCCTAACGCCGCGCGCAAGCCCCGCGGCGAGGCGGTCCCGGGTCGGGACGGGCGCGCCCGCCATCCTTTCGCGCAGCCGCCCGCCCTCCCCCGTGCAAAGTGCTTGCGCCGCGTCCACCCCCTTGCTAGGGGCGCGCTCCTACCGAGGGGCGCCCGGCACCGCGCGCCCCTGACATGAGTGCGGTCGTGGCGGAACTGGTAGACGCGCAACGTTGAGGTCGTTGTGGGCTAACGCCCGTGGAAGTTCGAGTCTTCTCGACCGCACCAAACAGTCTCCGAGGGGACCGGAAACACCGGAGCTCGCTCGGCCGGCGCCGCAAAGCGCGCGGTACGGCGGGGTTTCAGGCGGGAATGGATTGGCAGATGTGCCAGAGCACACCCGGAGAGCCGGATATTGCGGCCTTTTCCCCAGTTTCTCTGGCAGGAAAGAACTGACCGCAAGCGCAGTCGTGCGGGCTTAGCCCGGATTATTCACCGGCGGTGGTCTGACGGGTTGGCGGGAGTGGCGTAAGCATTTGCATTGTTGTAGGAATGTGGTTGCTTAAGCCAGACCTGCAACGGGGCAAAATAT
>Ga0008833_1000361_pt1 | contig 52239 bp, 53 predicted proteins | sample HotLakConsoUCCLE_FD_62216 | JGI IMG/M metagenome (GOLD analysis project Ga0008833, IMG submission 62216) | Hypersaline microbial mat communities from Hot Lake, Washington, USA - Hot Lake Consortium UCC-LE | ecosystem: Environmental > Aquatic > Non-marine Saline and Alkaline > Hypersaline >... | reverse complement strand
CCGCGGAGAGAACCTCAGAGCCCGGCGAGCAGGATGAACCGCAGCAAGATCAGCACTTGACCAAGGCGATTAGAGAACGCCTGGGGACGTCACCGGCTGACGGGTATCGGTTGAAGTAGGCCGCGTGTATTTTGGCGGAATCACAGCATCGCGCCGCGTGAAAGCTGTCTGAGGGTCGACTTGGCGCTGCGAGCGAAAAGGGCTCCGGCTCGCCTGCCGGCGTTGAGGGTCCCACGAACGATCGGCCAGTCCGCTGACGCCCGCATCTGCATCTCTGAGTGCACCGACTGCGCCCGCCGCGTGGAAACCATCCTCCACGATGTCTGCCCGACCCGCGGCGGCGGTTTTTGCCTCCCGGCCGATCCGACCGCGCACGGCTTGACGCAAGGGAAGGCAACGGGGCTGGCCAGCCCTCCGGCTGGGTCCACCGGGTACCATACGCCCTTCGCGCCAGACGACATGACACAGCATGTGGACCGCATCTAGCTGTTTGATCCCACGGTTTGATGGTGTGATCCTTTCGCAGGAATGGAAGGAAGCACTATGGGACAAGTTCGTCACGGCTGAGCCCGACATCGCGCCGCGCCGCGTTCTTCGCGCGTGGGGCGATCTCCATGCACTTCTCGCGCTCGAGAACGTCCACGAGCTGGATCGGGACGAGGCCGACTTCTTCGCAACCCTCGACCCTGCGGACCCGCGTGTCGAGGACGTTTGCCTCCTCGCAGATGGTCTCGCCGATGCGCTCGGCGTCTTCCGCGACGCCATGGCGGCCGATCAGCCTCACGATCCGCGGAGGATCGCGGCATGAGCGGACAGCACCCCACGGGCTTCGATGCGATCCACGCCGAGACCGACGGCGCCGAGCTCACGCATGGCGCGGTTGCGAAGATGGCGGCGCTCGCAATCGTTCAGGCCCGGCTCGTCGCCATGGAGTTGCGTGAGACGGTTCTTCCTGCACTGGCCCCCGGGCGCCGCACGATGACCAGCCGGCTCCTCCGCAGGCTGGAGCAAGAGGATCTCTTTGCCTGGTTGTTCTCGACGAGCTCGAAGTTCTCGGCGACCACCTTTACGGCCGTGTCGTGGAAGGTACCGAGATGGCGTGGGAGCCCTCCGACGGCCACGTGCGGGGCGGTTGCGAGGTCGCACGCCGTGATCCCAGGACCATGGCGTGGGCGCGCACCTGCGACGAGATCCAGCTCTTGCATGAGCTCGTTCTCAGGACCCGTGCCGCCGCCCGCGCGCTCCGGGACGTCGACCAGCTTCTCATGGAATGAGACGACGGCGACGCCGATGCCGGCGCCGCACCTTGAGGGGCCTCTGCGCCCCAACCCGAGATCCGATCACCTCGGGTCAGCGTGTCGACCGACCCTCCTTCTTGCTGCCCGTCGACACGCCTTGACGATGCTTGTGGCCCAATGGCGGACGAGGTCCGAAGCCCCACCGAACCGGCTATGCGGCCTCGTTCATGATGCGGAGGTAGTGATCAGTATTGGCTTCGAGCGCTTCGATCTCCTGCTCGAGTCGCAAGACGAGAGGAACATAGCGAGAGCCATCCGAACGCTCCTTGATGATCCGGACAAGGATGACTCGTCTCGCCTTCAGGTCCTCGATCTTGTTCCGCATTCCGTCCTCCACCAGGCGTTGATGGAGGGGAATTCGGATCGACCGCGCCGACGCGGAAATCGGATGACGAGCGCGGACCCGACGGGCCCAGGCAGGCGCGTCGCCGATGGCACACGCGTGGGGCAGATTTCCGCGGCAAGGATCTGATAATCACAAGAATTCAACGCCTGCTGGCATTTTTCTCTTGCAAATGGTGCCCAGGAGAGGACTCGAACCTCCACGACCTTGCGGTCACTGGCACCTGAAGCCAGCGCGTCTACCAATTCCGCCACCTGGGCAGGTGTCGTGAGGCCGCGATTTATCCCTCTGTCCAAACGGTGTCAACGGCGATTCTGAAGGTTTCTGCATCCGGCTCCGTATCGCCTTGTTTCGACCTGTCCGCGGCGCTATTGAGGGGCCGGATTTCACACCGGAGGCCCCCATGCCCAAGCTCGTGACCATTTACGGCGGATCGGGATTCCTGGGCCGATACATCGCCCGGAGAATGGCGCGCGAAGGCTGGCGGGTGCGGGTCGCGGTGCGGCGCCCCAACGAGGCGATCTTCGTGCGCCCCTATGGCGTTGTCGGACAGGTGGAGCCGGTCTTCTGCAACATCCGCGACGATGCCAGCGTGCGCGAGGTGATGCACGGCGCCGACGCCGTGGTGAACTGCGTCGGCACCTTCGATGCCATCGGCCGCAACAATTTCGAGGCGGTGCAGGCAGAGGGCGCGGGACGCATCGCCCGCATCGCGGCAGAGGAAGGCGTCGCACGGCTGGTCCACATCTCGGCCATCGGGGCGGACCCGCAGGGCGACAGCCGCTATGCACGCAGCAAGGCCGCGGGCGAGACCGCGGTGCTGGAGGCATTCCCACAGTCGGTGATCCTGCGCCCCTCGGTCCTGTTCGGGGCGGAGGACAAGTTCTTCAACCGGTTCGCCGGAATGGCCCGGATGGGTCCAATCCTTCCGGTGGTCGGCGGCAGCACCCGATTCCAGCCCGCCTACGTGGAGGACGTGGCGCGGGCGGCGGTGATGGGCGTGCTGGGCGAGGCGGACCCGGGAATCTACGAACTGGGCGGACCCGACGTGGACACGTTCCGAGACCTCATGGTGCAGATGCTGGGCGTGATCCGCAAGCGCCGGATCGTGCTGAACATCCCGTTTTTCGCGGCGCAGATCATGGCTTTCGGTCTCGACATGGCCGAACGCGCCACGTTCCGCCTGTTCCGCAATACCATGATCACGCGTGATCAGGTTCGCCAGCTGCGCCGGGACAACGTCGTGTCGGATGGGGCGCGCGGCTTCGGGGACCTCGGGATCGAGCCCACCCCGGTGGAGGCGGTGCTGCCGTCCTACCTCTGGCGGTTCCGCAAGTCGGGCGAATACGCCGCGATAAAGGAATCCGCCAAGAACCTGCGCAATTAGCGCCGAGCGCCCGCCAGCCGGATGAAATCGCGTCGATTCGGGCAGCCTTCGGGCGGCTCGGACGCTTCCGTCACCTGTTGGGCCAGCCACTGGTGGCAGGCCTGAACCCTGCCGCAATTGGCGCAGATCGCCACCATCTCGCAGTATTCCTCGGCGGAAAGCCGTGCTTCGGCCATCGCTTCTGTCAGGTTTATCCCCATCACTCGCGCAACGCTGCGGGTTATCCAGAAATGCCGGTCCTGGCGGGCGATCATGCTCATGGCGTCACTTTCGGTGTGTCGGCGGCCACAATTCGGGCAAAGCGCACCCGGTTGGGGCAGGTATCGGGAATGTCGAGCGGATCGTGAGACTCCTGCTCCGCAAGGGCCAACCAGCGGCGGCAACCCTGCGCCCAGGTACAGGCGCGGCAAGTCTCGACAAGGGCCGCCCAGTCGTCTTGCGCCAGGGCCCCGTCGGCTTGCGCGGCGGCAAGATCGACGCCCCCGGCATGGGCCATGCGCTGGGCAAGCCAGTAGTGTTCGCGCGGAGAACCGAGCGGTTTCATCGGATGTCCTTTCGAAGGCCGCGTGACCGTCCGGTCAGCCGCGCGCCAGTTCGGCGAAGAGAGTCGCGTTCCGGCAATAGCCGGGCGGCTCCGACGCCCCGCCGTCCGCATGCGCACCCAGCCAGCTTTCGCAGGCGTCCGGATTGGTGCAGCCGGTGCAGCGCAGCACCGCATCTCCGATCTCGTCCACCGGCAAATCGCCCCGCAGGGCCTTTTCCTCGAGGTCGAGCCCCAAGGCGTTGGCCATCCGGTCGACAAGGCCGGCATGGCGCTTGAAGGTATTCTGGCTCTGCATCTCGCTCTCCCTTGTGCAACTCCTCTAAAGTTACCAAGGGTCACGAAACCCGCCTTGATGCAGGTCAAGGGCCGCCCGACGCCGCGTCAGAGCCCTGCGGCGGCGCGTCGGACCGCTTCCAGCCGCGCGGCATTCGGCGGATGGGTGCCGAGAAAGCGGTTGCCGGGATCGGGAACGCGATCGAAGAAGGCCGCGCCGCGCAAAGCGTCATAGCCGGCCCGGATCGTCAGAATCGTTCCCAGCGCGTCGGCCTCGAGCTCGTATTCCTTGGAGTAGCTGCGCCCCCCGACGATTGCGCCCAGTTCCTGCGCCGAGCGGACCACATCGGCGCCACCGCCCGTCAGCGAGGCCAACTCGCCGAAGACCAGTGCGCCGGTGCGCGCGTCGCGGCGCTGCCGGTCGATATGGCCGAGCAGGTGATGCGCCGCCTCGTGCGCCATGACGAAGGCGAGTTCGTCGGCATTCTGCACCTCCGCGATCAGCGGCACAGTGAACGCGATGATGGGTCGTCCTCTGCGATCGCGGGTCTGGAAGGCATTCGGCGGCTGACCCGGACGATCGTCGACGACGATCAGAAAATCGCACTCTGCCCGGATCGTGCGGGCCCGGCATTCACGTTCGGCCACGGGCTCGACCGTTTCGACCACTTCGACGAAGCGACGCACCGCGATCTCGGCCTCCTGCCGCGCGGTCGCGGATGGCCCGGCCTCCGGCCGCGGGGGCTGCGGCGCCGGCCCGGGCACAGGTGCGCAGGCGGCCAGCCCCGCAAACAGGAAAAGGCAGGTCAGGAGGGTGCGCATCTGGGTCTGGGGCCTCAACGGTCGCCACGTCGGGGAAATGATAAGGCGGGGCGCGGCAAGGCGCCAGTGGTGGTTCGTGCCTTGCAAAGCCGTGTCCAATGCGTAGGCTGGTCCCATGTTCACGATCGAGCACGAATTCGACGCCACCGTGGTCACCGTCGTGGACGACGGCCCTGCCCCGCTCCAGGAGGACGTGATCGTTCACGGCTTCGAGGAATGCATCACGGTCGAGCAATACGATCCACGCACCGACAGCATGCAGAAGATCACGCTGTCCATCGCACAGATGCGCGACCTTGCCGCCGCGATCCAGCTGCCTGAGGGCGTCTATGCCCGCAGCCGCAAGCCTTAGTGCCGTCCGCGATCAGTCGAGGCGGAACAGCTTGTGCCGAGAGGTCTCGCCGCGCAGCAGGGTGAGCCGGGATTTCGGCACGCCCAGCGACCTGGCCAGGAGCCTCCGAACGGCGGCGTTCGCCTTGCCATTCTCGGGCACGACGGTCACTCGAACGGTGATGCGCCCGGCCTCCTGGGTCAGCGCCTCGCGCGCGGCACGCGGCGTGACCCGCACGTCGAATTCGCGTCCCGGACAGGCCAGGTGGGAAAGATCGGGCAACGGCATGGAGTCCCTTTGCCACGGGCCGCGACGCAGGTCCAGCCGGCGACCCGCCCGGAACTGCACCAAGAGAATTCCCGAATTCTCTTGGCAAAATCCTTCCTGAAGGATTTTGCGGGTGCCACGCCCTTGCCTTTGCGCTTGAAACCCCTGCCGCCGAATCCGAGATAGGGAAGGATCTGTGAAGGAGTGCCCATGCCCGCCCGCAACCAAGCCGCCCTGGATTTCCTGCTGTCCCGCCGTTCCCGCCCGGCCAAGACCCTGGCCAGTCCGGTGCCCGACCGTGGCGCGCTGACGGAGATTCTCACTGCCGCCGCCCGGGTGCCCGATCACGGCAAGCTGGAACCCTGGCGCTTTATCGTGCTGGAGCGCCCCGCGCTCGACCGGCTGGTCGCCATCGCGCGGACCCGGGCGGGCGAGCTGGGCAAGGACGAGGCCGACACCGCCAAGGCGGTGTCGCAATTCGCGGACAGCCCGCTGGCCGTGGCGGTGATCGAGGTGCCGCGCGACCATCCGAAGATTCCCGTGATCGAGCAGACCTGGTCCGCCGGGGCGGCCTGCCTGTCGCTGGTGAACGCTGCGCTGGCGGCGGGTTGGGGCGCGAACTGGCTGACCGGATGGTGTGCCCATGATGCCGAGTTCGGCCTGCGCGCCCTGGGCCTCGCCGAAGGCGAACGGGTGGTGGGCTTCGTCCATATCGGCACCGAGAGCGCCATCCCGCCAGAGCGGCCCCGCCCCGATCTGGACAAGGTGGTGACGTGGCTGTCGGAGTGATCCCGGGCGCGTTCTTCCGCGCACTCGGCCAGCTTGGGGACCGCCGCTTTCGCCGGGTATTGTGGCGGGGCGTGGGGCTGACGCTCCTGCTCTTGGCCGCGCTCACGGCACTGGTGGTCTGGGGCGTCGGCTGGCTCGTGGGCGATGCGGTCACGCTGCCGCTGGTGGGGCAGGTGCAATGGGTGGACAGTGTCGTCAGCCTTGCCTTCCTCGTGCTCATGCTGGCGCTGTCGGTGTTCCTGATGGTGCCCGTCGCCTCGGCCTTCGTGTCGATGTTCCTCGACGATGTGGCGCAGGCCGTGGAGGATCGCCACCATCACGCCCTTCCGCCCGTGACACCGCTGCCCGTCTCGGATGCGATTCGCGATGCCGTGGTGTTCTTCGGCGTGATCGTGGCGGCGAATCTGGCGGCGCTGGTTCTGACACTGGTCCTGCCGGTGGCGGGGCTTCCGGTGTTCTATGCGCTCAACGGCTACCTTCTGGGGCGGGAGTATTTCACGCTTGCCGCGATGCGCCGCGTGGGCCGGGCCGAAGCCGCGCGCCTGCGCGCGCGCCATGGGGGCACGATCTGGCTGGCCGGCGTGCTGATGGCCCTACCCTTGAGTGTGCCGCTGATGAACCTCGTGGTGCCGATCCTGGGCGCGGCTGTTTTCACCCACCTGTTCCATAGCCTCCATCAACGCCCATCCGGTTGAAGAAGTCGATGTCGCGCACCGTGATGACGCCCGACAGGATGATCCCGCAGATCACTGCCCAGAGCACGAGCGCCACCAGCGTGGTGATCCGCGCCTTCCGGCCCATCTGGGCGTCTTCCGGCGCGCTGGCATGGGTGCCCTCGGTGACCTTGCCCAGGTCGCCTTGTGTCTGCACGCGCAAGGGCAGCACCACGAGCAGAACCATGAACCAGATCACGGCATAGAGAACGATGGCGGAGGTGATCGACATGTCGTGTTCCTCGAAGGACGGCGGCTTCTTGCGCAGATAGGCCCGGCGCTGGCGGCGCGAAAGGGGCGTCTTGCCTCAGACCTGTTCCAGTTCGATCAGGCAGCCGTTGAAATCCTTGGGATGCAGGAACAGCACCGGCTTGCCATGCGCGCCGATCTTGGGCTCTCCGCTGCCCAGAACGCGCGCGCCCGTGGCCTTCAGGTGATCGCGGGCCGCGAGAATGTCGTCCACCTCGTAGCACACATGGTGGATGCCGCCCGAGGGATTCTTTTCCAGGAATCCCCTGATCGGGCTGTCCTCGCCCAAGGGGTACAGAAGTTCGATCTTGGTGTTGGGAAGTTCGATGAAGATCACGGTGACGCCGTGGTCGGGCTCGTCCTGCGGGGCGCCCACATGGGCACCCAGCGCGCCGCGATACTGCTCTGCGGCGGCCTCCAGGTCCGGGACGGCGATGGCGACATGGTTCAGGCGGCCGATCATGGAACTCTCCGGTCAAAGAAACAGGGATGCGCGGTTATGCGCCGGGCAGGCCGGACCACGCAAGGGCGCAGCATGACGCGGGCAGTCGGCGCCCGGAGCTTAACCTTACCTTCACCGAAATCCCCCCATCCTGCCCGGGAACCCGCGAAAGGAGAATGACATGGACGACCGCGACCGTTTCGACTTCCTGCGCGCGCCCAGCGCCACCCGCCCGCTTCTGGGTCTGACCGTTCTGGCGGTGGAGGACAGCCGCTATACCTGCGAGGCGCTGCGCCTGCTTTGCCAGCGCTCCGGCGCCAGGCTGCGCCGGGCCGACAGCCTGGGATCCGCCCGCCGTCATCTTGCGGTCTATCGCCCTTCGGTGCTGGTGGTGGACATGGGCCTGCCCGACGGGCCCGGCGCGCAGCTGATCGCCGAGGCCGCGGCCACCGGCCCGCGAATCGCCGTGATCCTGGGAATCAGCGGCGACCCTTTCGCCGAGAACGCGGCGCTCGCCGCCGGGGCGGATGCCTTCCTGGCCAAGCCGCTCTCCAGCCTGTCGGTCTTTCAGGAAACCGTGCTGGGCCTGCTGCCCGAGGCGGCGCAACCCTCCGGGCCACGCACCATCAACGAGGAGATCTTGCGGCCCGACCCGGTGGCATTCCGCGATGACATGGCACAGGCGGCGGAACTGCTCGGCAATGCTGCCAGTCCCCACGCGCTCGATCACGTCGCGCGATTCGTCGCCGGGGTGGCGCGTAGCGCGGGCGACGGGCCGCTGGCCGCCGCCGCCGAAGAGCTGGTTTCGGCCGGCGCACAGTCGCAGCCCTCCGGTGCGCGTGCCGCGCGCCTGGCCGGGATGGTCCATGCACGGCTGGAAGAACGGCTGGCTATCTGAGCTAGAGGATCAGCCCCGGGTCGGCGCCCATCTCCAGCCCGGGGAAAACCGTGCGTTCCAGCACGGCCTGGTCCAGCCCGAACAGCCCGCGCATGGCCCAGGCCGCATGCGCGCGCAGGTCGCGCGTGGCGGCAAGGTCCCGGCGCTGGTAGAGGTCCGCCTCGGTCAATCCGGGCCAGTCGCCCCAGACCCGGCCGCCGGCCAGCGCGCCACCGGCCAACAGCATCGCGCCCCCGGTGCCGTGATCGGTGCCACGGGTTCCGTTGAGCCGCGCCGTGCGGCCGAATTCCGTCATCGCCAGCACCGCGGTCCGCGCCCAGACCGGGCCCAGCTCGTCACGCAAGGCCAGGATCGTCTCGGCCAGCCGCCCCAACGCCCGGGGCAAACCCACGTCCTGGCGTTCATGCGTGTCCCAGCCATTTAGCGAGAAAGCGGCGATCCGCGCGTCGCCCCGCAGCTTCTCTGCGGCAAAGCGGGCGATGTTGCCATGTGCGGCCTCGCCCCGCGCCGCCTGCATGCCGTCCTGCATCATGCCCATCATCTGACCGGGAGTCGCGGCCATCGCGGCCCCACCTGCGTCGGTGCCCGCCAGCATCCGCGCCTGCGCGAAGGCGGCGGCGAAAGCCGGATCGTCCCGCATCACCATCTCGGCCAGCCGCAGCGCCTGCGGGCTGAGCACCAGGTCCGCCTCGGGGGCCCAGCGCATCACGCCGGCCGCGCCCCCCAGCAGCTTCAGCTCGTCCCGCCCGATCGCATAGGCGGTTTCCGCCTCGGCCCCGGGCACCGTCTGCAACAGCCGGTTCAGCCAGCCGTCTCGCGCCACGCCCGGCGCATCGGTCCCCGCCTCCAGCAGGTCCTGACCGTCGAAATGGCTGCGCCGGTCCCGATAGGGGGTGGAGACCGCATGCACCGCGCCGAACTCCCCGGCCTGCCAGAGCGGCAGAAGCGCCGAAAGCGCCGGGTGCAGGGCAAAGAACCCGTCAAGCGGCAGCGGCGCATCGTTGCCATGATCGCCGCGCAAGGCGGCGAAGCCCGGATCGCCCACCGGGCGCAGCACATCCAGCCCATCCATCCCGCCGCGCAGCACGATCACCACCAGCCGCCCGTCCCAGGGCGCGGCGGCAAAGCTGACCGGCGTGACCAGCGGGCTTGCAGCCAGCGAACAGCCGATCAGCCCGGAGCGGAGCAGGAAGGCGCGGCGATCCATCGTCATGCTGTGTTCCCTGTCCCTCACATGCGCTGGAAGGCGGGGGAGGCCAGCACCACCCCCACGCCTTCCCAGCGGTTTTCCGCAGCGCGCGCGGCCCGATGCACGGCCTCCGGCGCGCCCGGCCCCAGCGCCACCTCGACGAAGCCGCGCGGGTCCGGCAGGTCCGGGCGCAGCACGGCCGGCACCGCCATCGCCCATTGCAGCCGCGCCGCCACACCTTGCGGCGTGATCCAGTCGCCATCGGCCTCGGGCCAGCCATCCGGGCCATCCGGCTGCTGCCAGGGCTGGCCCATCAGCGCCAGCGGATGCATGAGCCGCGCCTGTGTCTCGCGCTCTTCCAGCGCCAGGATCGCGTCGGGCGGCACCTCCAGCGCGCGCAGCGCCGCGCCGATGAAATCCACCGGCTGGCGCACATTGGGCGCGCGGCGCTCCCAGGCGTCGGGGTGGTCCAGCATCGCGGCATAGACCCTCACCAGCATGCCGCCGCTCTCGGCATAGGCCGCCTGCATAGCGCCCACCAGCGCCTCCGACGGCGTGTCGGAGACGAAATGTACCGCCAGCTTGCGCGCGATGTGGCGTGCGGTGGCGGGATGGGCAGCCAAGTCCTCCAGCACGGCGCGGATATCGGCCATCGAGGGCGTATCGCCGCCATAGCTGCGGCCCAACACGGTTTCCGCCCCCGGCTCGGCATGGTCCTTGCGGAACTTCGCGCCGATCTCGGCCTGCCAGGTGAGCCCCGTGAACAGCTCTGCCAATTCGCGCACATCGGCCTGGGCATAGGGGCTGTCCGCGCCAAGCGTGTGCAGTTCCAGCACCTCGCGGGCAAGGTTCTCGTTCAGCCCGCCGGGCCGAGCCATCCGCCCGGCCTTTTCGCTGTTCGGACCCATCGAATTGGCCTGGTCGAGGTAGTGCAGCATCATCGGATGCGTGACCGCGGCGAACAGCAGGTCGGCAAAGCGCCCGGACAGGTGCGGCCGGATCGCGCTTTCGACGAAGGGCGCGGTGCCGCGGCGGATCACCCCGGCCTTGCCGCGCGTCGTGAAGTGATCCGCCCAGAAGGCGGCCAGCCGTTCGCGCAGCCCGTCCCGCGCATGGGCGCGGCGCAGCAGATGCATTCCCAGCCAGCGCGCGGCGGCCTTGCGGGCGGCCTGATTGATGCGGTTGCGCTCTTTTCGGGCCTGTTCGGCCAGATCGGTGCCGCGGTTCTGGCGTCGGGTGCGGCGGGCCGCCTCGGCGGCCACCATGCGCTGACGGAACTCGGGAAAGCCCTCGATCGGAAAGCGCGCGGCGGCCTCGTCCGGGCCGGTGAGACGGGCCAGCATTTCCGGCGCGCCGCGCGGCGGAGCGTGGCGCGGGGACAGGCCGCAGCCGAAACGGATCTCGGCGAGGATCGGGTCAAAGGACATGGGTGGCCGGGCCGGTCTGCTCGGGTTTTGCCCGATCATACCACCGGTCGCGCCTGTTGCGCAGCGTTTTCGACGCGGTCCCGCCGGGCGTGAGCGGCCTTGCCTAGTCCCGCTTCACCACCCGCAGCGACAGCTCCATCAGCTGCTCGGCCGAAGGTTCGGACGGGGCGCTCATCATCAGGTCTTCGGCGCGCTGGTTCATCGGGAACATGATGACCTCGCGGATATTCGACTCGTCCGCCAACAGCATCACGATTCGGTCGATGCCCGCCGCGCAGCCACCATGCGGGGGCGCGCCGAATTCGAACGCGGTCAGCAGCCCGCCGAAGCGGCGCCGAACCTCGGCCTCGTCGTAGCCTGCAATCTCGAACGCCTTCAGCATGATGTCGGGCCGGTGGTTCCGGATCGCGCCCGAGACCAGCTCGTAGCCGTTGCAGGCCAGGTCATACTGGAAGCCCACCACCTTCAGCGGGTCGCCCTCCAGCGCCTCCAGCCCGCCTTGCGGCATCGAGAAGGGGTTGTGCTCGAAATCGATCCTTCCGGTCTCGGCGTCGCGCTCGTAGAGCGGGAAGTCCACGATCCAGGCGAAGGCGAAGCGGGTTTCGTCGGTCAGGGCCAACTCGCGGCCGATCACGTCGCGCGCGCGGCCCGCCACCGCCTGGAAGTCCTTGGGCTTGCCGCCCAGGAAGAAGGCCGCGTCGCCCTTGCCCAGGCCCAGCTGCCGGCGAATCGCCTCGGTGCGCTCGGGGCCGATATTCTTGGCAAGCGGGCCTGCGGCTTCCACGCCGTCCTCGCCGTCGCGCCAGAAGATGTAGCCCATCCCCGGCAGGCCCTGTTCCTGCGCGAACTTGTTCATCCGGTCGCAGAACTTGCGGCTGCCGCCGCCCGGCGCGGGGATGGCGCGGACCTCGGTGCCGTCCTGTTCCAGCAGCTTGGCGAAGATGGCGAAGCCCGAGCCGGCGAAATGCTCGCTCACGCCCTGCATCTTGATCGGGTTGCGCAGGTCGGGCTTGTCGGTGCCATACCACAGCGCCGCGTCCCGGTAGCTGATCTGGGGCCAGTGCGCGTCCACCTTGCGGCCACCGCCGAATTCCTCGAACAGGCCCTGGATCACCGGCTGGATCGTGTCGAACACGTCCTGCTGGGTGACGAAGCTCATTTCCATGTCGAGCTGGTAGAAATCCGTGGGCGAGCGGTCGGCGCGCGGGTCCTCGTCGCGGAAACAGGGCGCGATCTGGAAATACTTGTCGAAGCCCGACACCATGATCAGCTGCTTGAACTGCTGCGGCGCCTGCGGCAGCGCGTAGAACTTGCCCGGGTGCAGCCGCGAGGGCACCAGGAAGTCGCGCGCGCCCTCGGGCGAGGACGCGGTGATGATCGGGGTCTGGAACTCGCGGAAACCCTGGCCCCACATGCGCTTGCGGATAGAGGCCACAACGTCCGAACGCAGGGTCATCTTGCGCTGCATCTCTTCGCGGCGCAGGTCGAGGTAGCGATAGCGCAGGCGGGTTTCCTCGGGGTATTCCTGGTCGCCAAACACGATCAGCGGCAACTCTCCGGCGCGGCTCAGCACCTCCATGTCCCGGATGAAGACCTCGATCTCGCCGGTGGGGATCTTGGGGTTGATCAGGTCGGCCTTGCGCGCCTTCACCTCGCCGTCGATGCGGATGCACCATTCCGAGCGCACCTTCTCGACCTCGGAAAACACCGGGCTGTCGGGATCGCACAGCACCTGGGTCATGCCGTAATGGTCGCGCAGGTCGATGAACAGCACCCCACCGTGATCGCGGACCCGGTGCACCCAGCCCGACAGGCGGACAGTGCCGCCCACATGAGACGTGTTCAGCTCGGCGCAGGTGTGGCTGCGATAGGCGTGCATCGTGACCTCCGGATGTGCATCTTCGCGCCGATACACAGGCGATGAGGGGCGAAGTCAAGGGAGCCGCCGTCTCGGGGTTTGAGGATTCGCGAATCAGGTGCAATAATCCCCGCCCGTCGGGCAGCGGCTGCGTAGATGGCCGAAGAACACGCGACAAGGGAGTGGGGAACATGTGGAAACAGACGTTCGAAAGCATGGTGCGACGGCTGATCCGCAAGGGTCGGCTGACGGTGACCGGGCCCGATGACGCGGTCACCACCTTTGGCCCGGGCAATGGTCCCGAAGCCGCAATGCGCTTCACCGATCCGGCGGTTTATCGCCGGATCTGCCTGAACCCCGAGCTGGGGCTGGGCGAGGGCTACATGGACGGCACGATCGAGATCGACCCCGACGGGCTGGAGGATCTGCTGCGGGTGTTGATGTGCAATCTCCAGGCGGGGAATTACGGCGGAGAGGCCGCTTTCCCGGTCTGGGTGCGGGCACTGGAAAAGGTCCGCTTCGCCGTGCGGGGCTGGGTGATGCGCAACACGCCGCTCACGTCACGGCAGAACGTGGCGCATCATTACGATCTCAGCGACGATCTCTACAAGCTGTTCCTCGACGAGGACTGGCAATACAGCTGCGCCTATTTCTCGCGCCCGGGCATGACGCTCGAAGAGGCGCAGGCCGCGAAGAAGGCGCATATCGCGCAGAAACTGATGATCCGGCCCGACGACAAGGTGCTGGATATCGGCTGCGGCTGGGGCGGCATGGCACTGACGCTGGCGCGCGACTACGGCGCGCGCGTCGTGGGCGTGACCCTGTCGGAGAACCAGCTGGCCCGGGCGCGCGCGCGGGCCGAGGCGGCCGGCTTGTCCCGGCGGGTGGAATTCCGCCTGCTGGATTACCGCAAGCTGAACGAGCAGTTCGACCGCATCGTGAGCGTCGGCATGCTGGAGCATGTGGGCGCGCCGCAATATCAGACCTATTTCGACAAGGTGCGGAAACTGCTGGCGCCGGACGGGGCGGCCCTGATCCACACGATCGGCCGGGTGACGCCGCCCACAACGCAATCGCCGTGGCTGAGCAAGTACATCTTCCCGGGCGGTTACGTGCCCTCGATGTCCGAGATGGTGATCCCGATCGAGACGTCGGGTCTCTGGTGCACCGATTTCGAGGTGCTGCGCACCCATTATGCACTGACGCTACGCGAGTGGAGGGCGCGGTTCGAGGCCAATCTCGACAAGGTGCGCCAGCTCAACGACGAGAGATTCATCCGGATGTGGCGCTTCTACCTCGAAGCCTGCGCCGTGGGCTTCGAGGAGCAGCGGATGGGCGTCTTCCAGATGCAGCTGGCGCATCACCGGGAGGCACTGCCGCTGACGCGTGACTACATCTACACCGCACCGGCGCCGGGGATGCTCAGGGCCGGCGAGTGAGGCCGCCGGTTTCCCGCGTCAGTTCGAACCGGCAGACCCGATCGCCCGCCGCGCAACAGGCGGTCTCGGTGCAGCGCATCCCGGGATGCACGAGCGCCGCGTAAAGCGTGGTGAACACGCCGCAATGCCAGTGACAGATCGGGATGGGCGAGGTTTCGCCAGCCACCAGCGGATTGTTTTCCAGCTCGAAACAATAAGGCGATTTTACCTTGAATTTGCCTGAACCGGCAAAAGTCCAGGCATTCGCCGCGATTGCCTTTGCCAAGAGCCCCGCCGACAGCCGCCAAGGCAATATCCGCAGCAGCGTCTGCGCCGCCCGGGGGATGCGGTGGGCCAGGATGTAGCGTCCGGTGCCCATCCCCGCGTCCCAGGACAGGGCGGGCGCTGCCTCGGGCGCCAGTTGCCGCAACGCGCGGTGCACGCTGGCCACGGGGCGCTCGTCGATCATCTCCGTCCCGTCGGGCATGCCCGCAACGCCCGCCGCCGCATAGACCGGCGCGGCCAGCCCCGCCGCCTGCAACAGCGGATCGAGCTGGAGCAGGGCGTTGGGCCCGATCACCGCCGCGGGATGGGCGGAGGAACCGTCCAGCGGGGACACGGGGTCAGACCTCTTCCATCTGCTGGTTGCCGCCGCCGCAGGCCTTCACCTCGGCACCGTTGGGCATCCGGAAGCCCTCCCGCCGCTCGCCGGCACGCTCCTTCATCTGCGCCTTCACGGCCTCGCGCCGTTCGGCGGCGCGGGCGGCCCGGTCGGCGCTGGCTTCCCAATCCTCCATCTGCGCCTCGGCGATCTGGCGCGACTCGTCGAAGTGGAAATCCACCTTGTCCTTCGATTGCGGCCCCCAGTAACCGGCCTTGCCCAAGTCGTAGAAGCTGCGCTGCACGCCGGCCTTCAGGAACGCCTTGAGGCAGCCCAGCAGATACCGCCGGCGGAAGCCGGTGCCGCGCCAGGGATAATGGAACAGCGCCTTTCTCATGTAGAAGCGGCGGTAATTGTTCATCACCCCGTCCAGCAGTTCGCCCCGCTCCATCGCCTTGGGCTTCATGATCGGCGTGACGAAATTGTACTTGGAGAAGTCGAAGATCTCGACCTTGTCCTTGAGTTCCTGGAACAGCGGGGTGAAGGGCCACGGCGTATACATCGCCCAATTGGCGAGGTCGGGCTGCCAGTCCCACGCCATGCGGAAGGTCTCTTCCAGAGTCTCGGGGGTCTCGTTGTCCAGTCCCACGATGAACTGCGCCTCCACCAGGATGTCGGCATCGCGCAGCAGCTTGATCGCCTGCTTGTTCTCCTCGACCTTGGTTTCCTTGTTGAACTGGTCGAGCTTGAGCTGCGCCGCGGCCTCGGTGCCGAGGCTGACATGCACCAGCCCGGCCTTGCGGTAGAATTTCAGCAAGTCCCGGTCCCGGTAGATGTCGGTGACGCGGGTGTTGATGCCCCATTTCACCTTGTCGGGAAGGCCGCGGGCGATCAGCTCTTCGCAGAACTGCACGAATTTCTTGCGGTTGATGGTCGGTTCCTCGTCCGCGAGGATGAAGAAACCGATGCCGTGGTCGTTCACCAGCGTCTCGATCTCGTCCACAACCTTCTTGGGGTCGCGCACGCGGTAATCGCGCCAGAACTTCCACTGCGAGCAGAACGAACAGGTGAAGGGACAGCCCCGCGCCATGTTGGGAATCGCCACCTTCACGCCCAGCGGGATGTAGCGGTACTTGTCCCATTCCAGGATCGACCAGTCGGGATTGATCGCATCAAGGTCCTTGACGGTGGAGGCGGCCTCCGTCGCCACGATCTCGTTGCCGTCGCGGAAGGCCAGGCCCTTGATCTTGCGCCGGTCGGCGGGCCAGCGGCCATCCTCGATCGCCAGCATCAACTCCTGCACGATCTCCTCGCCCTCGCCGCGCACGATCACGTCCACCCAGGGCGCCTCCGACAGCACCTGCTTGAACATGAAGGTGCCGTGGATGCCGCCCAGCACCCGCACCGCTTTGGGCGCGCGTTCCTGCGCCAACCGCAGGATCTCCTCGGCCTTGTAGATCGACGGCGTGATCGCCGTCACGCCCACCACGTCGGGCTGCAGCGCCGCGATCTGGTCGGCCAGCACCTCGTCGGAGATGTCGTTGGTCATCGCGTCGATGAAGTGGATATCATCGAAGCCGGCCCCCCGCAGGCTGCCTGTCAGGTAGGCGACCCAGGCAGGCGGCCAGCTTCCGGCAATCTCGGCCCCGCCGGAGCGGTAGTTCGGGTGGATGAAAAGAATGCGCATGAGAGTCTCCCTCGATCACATCAAACTTGACACATGAGTTGTCAATCTGGATTGACACAGATCAAGACTCGTCCGCATGCCCGATCCCTCTTGCACGTGAGGGGGTGATCTCTATAACCCACGAGGATTTGCGCGCGGCCGGAGTCGCGCGCCCATGAGCCGCGCACAGAGGTCAGGACAGATGCCCAAGAGAACCGATATCAGCTCCATCATGATCATCGGCGCGGGGCCCATCATCATCGGGCAGGCCTGTGAATTCGACTATTCGGGCGCCCAGGCCTGCAAGGCTCTCAAGGAGGAGAGATACAGGGTCATCCTGGTGAACTCGAACCCCGCCACGATCATGACAGACCCGGGCCTCGCCGACGCCACCTATATCGAGCCGATCACCCCCGAGATCGTCGCCAAGATCATCGAGAAGGAGCGCCCCGATGCGCTGCTGCCCACGATGGGGGGGCAGACCGGGCTCAATACCTCGCTCAAGCTCGAGGAAATGGGGGTGCTGGAAAAATTCGGCGTCGAGATGATCGGCGCCCGCCGCGAGGCCATCGAAATGGCCGAGGACCGCAAGCTGTTCCGCGAGGCGATGGACCGCATCGGCCTTGAAAACCCCCGCGCCACCATCGTCACCGCGCCCAAGACGGCCACCGGCGTGGATATCGAGGCGGGAGTGCAGATCGCGCTGGAGGCGCTGGAGGATATCGGCCTGCCCGCGATCATCCGGCCCGCCTACACGCTGGGCGGCACGGGTGGCGGCGTGGCCTACAACCGCGACGACTACATCCATTATTGCCGCACCGGCATGGACGCCTCGCCGGTGGGGCAGATCCTGGTGGACGAGTCGCTGCTGGGCTGGAAGGAATTCGAGATGGAGGTGGTCCGCGACAAGGCGGACAACGCGATCATCGTCTGCGCCATCGAGAATGTCGATCCGATGGGTGTGCATACCGGTGATTCGATCACCGTCGCCCCGGCGCTGACGCTGACGGACAAGGAATACCAGATCATGCGCAACGGCAGTATCGCCGTGCTGCGCGAGATCGGAGTGGAGACCGGCGGCTCCAACGTGCAATGGGCGGTCAACCCCGAGGACGGCCGCATGGTCGTGATCGAGATGAACCCGCGGGTTTCGCGCTCGTCCGCGCTGGCCTCCAAGGCCACCGGCTTCCCGATCGCCAAGATCGCGGCGAAGCTTGCCGTGGGCTACACGCTGGACGAACTGGACAACGACATCACCAAGGTCACGCCGGCCAGCTTCGAGCCGACCATCGACTATGTCGTGACCAAGATCCCGCGCTTCGCCTTCGAGAAGTTCCCCGGTGCAGAGCCGAACCTGACCACCGCGATGAAGTCGGTGGGCGAGGTCATGGCCATCGGCCGCACCATCCACGAGTCGCTCCAGAAGGCGCTGGCCAGCATGGAAACGGGGCTGACCGGCTTCGACGAGATCGCCATCGAGGGCGCGGATGACCCCGCCTCCGGCAAGGCCGCGGTGGTGCGCGCCCTGTCGAAGCAGACCCCGGACCGGCTGCGCGTGATCGCCCAGGCCATGCGCCACGGGCTGAGCAATGACGAGATCCAGGCCGTGACGTCCTTCGATCCCTGGTTCCTCGCCCGCATCCGCGAGATCGTCGAGGCCGAGGAGGACCTCCGCAAGGATGGCCTGCCGGTGACCGAGGAGGGGCTGCGCGCGCTCAAGATGATGGGCTTCACCGACGCCCGGCTGGCGCAGTTGACCGGCCGCGAGGAAGGCCAGGTGCGCCGCGCTCGCCATAACCTGGGCGTGACCGCCGTGTTCAAGCGGATCGACACCTGCGCGGCCGAGTTCGAGGCGCAGACGCCCTACATGTATTCCACCTACGAGGCCCCGATGATGGGCGAGGTGGAATGCGAGGCGCGCCCGTCGGCCCGCAAGAAGGTGGTGATCCTGGGCGGCGGCCCGAACCGGATCGGCCAGGGGATCGAATTCGACTATTGCTGCTGCCATGCCTGTTTCGCGCTGACCGATGCGGGCTACGAGACCATCATGGTCAACTGCAACCCCGAGACGGTGAGCACCGATTACGACACCTCCGACAGGCTCTATTTCGAGCCGCTTACCTTCGAGCACGTGATGGAGATCCTGCGGGTCGAGCTGACCAATGGCACCCTGCACGGGGTGATCGTGCAGTTCGGCGGGCAGACGCCGCTCAAGCTGGCCCGCGACCTGGAGGCCGAGGGCATCCCGATCCTGGGCACCACGCCCGACGCCATCGACCTGGCCGAGGACCGCGAGCGTTTCCAGGCGCTGGTCAACAAGCTGAACCTCAAGCAGCCCAACAACGGCATCGCCTCGTCCAAGGCGCAGGCCATCGCCATCGCCGAGCGGATCGGCTTTCCGCTGGTGATCCGGCCCTCCTACGTTCTGGGCGGCCGCGCGATGGAGATCGTCCGCGACATGGCGCACCTGGAACGCTACATCGACGAGGCCGTGGTGGTCTCGGGCAAGAGCCCGGTTCTGCTGGATGGCTACCTGTCCGGCGCGGTCGAGGTGGATGTGGACGCGATCTGCGACGGCGAGCAGGTCCATGTGGCCGGCATCATGCAGCATATCGAGGAGGCTGGCGTGCATTCCGGCGACAGCGCCTGCTGCCTTCCGCCCCATTCCCTGCCGCAGGACATCATCGAAGAGCTGAAGCGCGAGACCGAGTCGCTTGCGCTGGAGCTGGGCGTGGTGGGCCTGATGAACGTCCAGTTCGCGGTGAAGGACGGCGATGTCTACCTGATCGAGGTGAATCCGCGCGCCTCGCGCACCGTTCCCTTCGTGGCGAAATCCACCGACAGCGCTATCGCCTCCATCGCCGCGCGGGTGATGGCGGGCGAAAAGCTTTCGGCCTTCCCGATGCGCCCGCCCTACAAGGAAGTCAGCTATGACGAGGCGCTGCCCATGGCCGACCCGCTGACGCTCGCGGATCCGGCAATGCCGTGGTTCTCGGTCAAGGAGGCAGTGCTGCCCTTTGCGCGCTTCCCCGGCGTCGATACGATCCTCGGGCCCGAGATGCGCTCCACCGGCGAGGTGATGGGCTGGGACCGCTCCTTCGCGCGCGCCTTCCTCAAGGCGCAGATGGGCGCGGGGATGGTGCTGCCGGACGAGGGCCGCGCCTTCGTCTCGATCCGCGAGGCGGACAAGGGCGACCAGATGCTGGAGGCCGCGCGGCTGCTGATCACGATGGGCTTCACCATCGTGGCGACGCGCGGCACCGCCGCCTGGCTGGCCGGGAACGGGGTGGCGTGCGACGTGGTCAACAAGGTCTACGAAGGCCGTCCCAACGTGGTGGACATGCTCAAGAACGGCGAGATTGCGCTGGTGATGAACACGACCGAGGGCGTCCAGGCCGTCGAGGACAGCCGCGAGATCCGTTCGGTCGCGCTCTATGGCAAGATCCCGTATTTCACCACCGCCGCCGGCGCCCATGCGGTGACGCTGGCCATGGCGGCGCGCGGCGAGGGCGAATTGACGGTCAAGCCGCTGCAGGCGTGACGCGGCGGGCCTGCGTTCAGGCGTAGGCCCACCACAGCAGTCCGGCGCCAAGCAGAATGCGATAGATCACGTAGGGCATGAAGCTGACGCTGCGCAGCAGCCGCATCATGGCCGCCAGCGCCGCCAGTGCGGCGACGAAGGCGAAAGCGGCGGCGATCGCGCCATCGCGGGCCGCCTGCGCGTCGGCCTCGGCCAGAACCTCGATACCCAGCAGCACACCCGACGCGGCGATGGTCGGGATCGACATCAGCATGGCCAGTTTCGCCGCGCCGTGGCGCGAGTAGCCAAGAAAGCGCGCGCCGGTGATGCAGATGCCGGAACGCGAGGTGCCCGGGATCAGCGCCACCGCCTGCCACAGCCCCAGGATCACCGCGTCACGCATGGTCCAGTCCGTGGCCTCGCGCGCGCTGGGTCCGAAGCGGTCTGCGATCCAAAGCACGATGCCGAAGCCCAGCATCGTCCAGCCGATCACCGCGACCGACCGCAAGGCCAGGTCCAGCCCCGACAGCTTCAGCGCCAGACCGGCGACCATCACCGGCACCGTGGCGACAACCAGCAGCATGGCAAGCCGGGCGCCTTCGGTATCGGCTCGTCCGCGCAACAGCCGGGGCACGCCGGCCAGCGCGGCGCCCACATCCTGCCGGAAATACAGCATCACCGCACCCAGCGTTCCCACATGCACCGCCACGTCGATCACCAGGCCCTGATCGGCGAGGCCCGCGAGGGCCGGCAACAGGATCAGGTGCCCGGAAGAGGAGACCGGTAGAAATTCCGTTGCACCTTGGATGATCGCAACGAGCAAAAGATGCAGGACGGTCATTGGCATGATCCGGACAACCTCGATGAGCTTCCGTATAAGTGATTACGGAATAAAGAAAACCCTGTATTTAAGACCGATTTGCTACCTAATTTATCGCTGATCTCGGGGCACCCCCACTCGTCGCTGTCGAATATTCCTCTATTATGTCAGCAATGCTGCCTTTTATTCCATTTGGCCTTCGGCTAAAGGAAAGGGCCGGAATGGAGGGTGAAGATGGCGAAACAGCAGATGCTCAAGTTCGTGACCGTTGAAAGGGACATGCCCCGGAAGCGGGACGCGAATGTTCGCAGCCATGACTTTCACGAGATCTACGCGGAATACGCCGCCGCCAAGGCAAAGGAGCAGGCCGGGCGGTGCAGCCAGTGCGGTGTGCCCTATTGCCAGACCCATTGCCCGCTGCACAACAACATCCCCGACTGGCTCAAGCTGACGGCCGAAGGCCGGCTGCGCGAGGCTTACGAGCTGAGCCAAGCCACCAACACCTTCCCCGAGATCTGCGGCCGCATCTGCCCGCAGGACCGTCTTTGCGAAGGCAATTGCGTGATCGAGCAGTCCGGGCACGGCACCGTGACCATCGGCGCCGTCGAGAAATACATCACCGATACCGCCTGGGAAGAGGGTTGGGTGCAACCCATTTCCCCCTCGCAGGAGCGCGAGGAAAGCGTGGGCATCATCGGCGCGGGGCCCGGCGGGCTGGCGGCCGCGGACGTGCTGCGCCGCGCCGGCATCCAGGTGACGGTCTATGACCGCTATGACCGCGCGGGCGGGCTGATGACATACGGCATTCCCGGCTTCAAGCTGGAGAAGGACGTGGTCATGCGCCGCAATGATCAGCTGGAGCAGGGCGGGGTGCAGTTCGTGCTCGACTGCAACGTGGGCGAGGATATCTCCTTCGATGCGATTCGCGGGCGGCATGACGCTGTGCTGATCGCCACCGGCGTCTACAAGTCCCGTGACCTGGCAGGCCCCGGCTCCGGCGCCGAGGGCATCATCCGCGCCATCGACTACCTGACCGCTTCGAACCGCAAGAGTTTCGGCGACGAGGTGCCCGAATTCGACAATGGCGAGCTGAACGCGGCCGGCAAGCGCGTGGTGGTGATCGGCGGCGGCGACACGGCCATGGATTGCGTGCGCACCGCGATCCGGCAGGGCGCCGCGAGCGTGAAATGCCTGTATCGACGTGACCGGGCCAACATGCCGGGCAGCCAGCGCGAAGTGGCCAATGCCGAGGAAGAGGGCGTTGAATTCGTGTGGCTTTCCGCGCCCAAGGGCTTTGCCGGCGATCCGGTGACGGGCGTGATGGTGCAGCAGATGCGCCTTGGCGCGCCCGATGCCACCGGCCGCCAGGTGCCCGAGGTGATCGAGGGGGCCGACTACGTCGAAGACGCCGACATGGTCATCAAGGCGCTGGGCTTCGAGCCCGAGGACCTGCCCGCGCTGTGGAACACCGAAGGGCTGGAGGTGACGCGCTGGGGCACCGTGAAGGCGGAATTCACCACCGGCCGCACCTCGGTGCCGGGCGTCTACGCGGTGGGCGACATCGTGCGCGGCGCGAGCCTCGTGGTCTGGGCGATCCGCGACGGGCGCGACACCGCGCAGGCCATTCTTGAAGATTTCGCAGCCAGCACGGCCGTTGCCGCAGAGTAGGGAAATATGCCCTTTCTGCCCATCCGATGTGAACGTCCCGCCCCCGCGCCGCGCAACGGGGTCGAAACAGCGCTTGGGTCAGCCATGCTGCCCTACCGGGCCCGGTCGGTCCGCTTCGGAACAAGGAGCCTCTGGTGACGGATCGAACAGCAGGATGCCTTTGCGGCGCGGTGCGCCTGCGGCTCTCGGACATGCCGTCCGGGTTTGGCGCCTGCCATTGCGAGATGTGCCGCCGCTGGACCGGCGCGGCCTTCCTCGCGGTCGAGACGCCGGCGGCCGGGGTCGAGATCGCGCAGGGCGCCGAGCGGATCGCCCGCATCCAGAGTTCCGACTGGGCGGAGCGCGCCTGGTGCGCCGCCTGCGGCAGCCACCTCTGGTATCGCGTGACGCTGGAGGGCCACCCCGGCGCGGACAGCTACGAGATTCCGCTGGGGCTGCTGGACGATCCCTCCGGGCTGACCTTCGAGCGGGAGATCTTCATCGACTGCAAGCTTGATGGCTTCGCCTTCGCCGGGCAGGACGCGCGCGAGAGCCTGACCCGGGCCGAGACCTTCGCGCTCTACGCACCCGAGCACGCGGGCTGAGCCCTTGCGGCACGAAAAGGACGAGACGGGAACGAACATGGCCATGGCCACCCCGATACATGCCGAAACGGCCCGCCTGCCGATCGAGCCGCTCATGGCCGACGATGCGCTTGTCGTGTGGCAGCATCGCGGGTCGAGCGGACGGCTGGTGCTGGCCTTCTCGGGCATCGGCAAGCGGGTCGAGGCGGTGCCGCCCTACGAGTTCGCCCGGATCGCCACCGGCGACGGGGCGGACAGCACGCTGTTCATCATCGATCCGCAGCGCACCTGGCTGAACGGCGAGGGGCTGATCGAGCGGATTGTGGCCGTGGTGGAGGAGTTCGCCGAGAGCGTCGGCGTGGACGATTACCTGACTTTGGGCCATTCGATGGGCGGCTATGCGGCGATGGTGATCTCGGACTTCCTGCCGGTGAAAAGCGCCGTGGCACTGTCGCCGCAATATTCGGTGCATCCGGATGTGGCGGGCGACGATCCGCGCTGGATGTTCTTTCGGCGCCGCATTCCCGAGCACCGGCTGACAAGCATCGCCGAGCATATCGTGGAGGGCACGCAATATCATGTCTTTCACGGCGGCAACCGGGTGGAGCGCCCCCAGCGCAACCGCTTTCCGGTGCTGGACAACCTGATGCACACGATCCTGCCGAACACCGCGCATGCGGTGCCGCAGAAACTCAAGCGGCTGGGGCTGTTGCACGCTGTCGTGCGCGCCGCACTCGACAACCAGCCGAAACTCGTGCGCCGGACGCTGACGCCCCTGGGTGCGCACCGGCGGAAACTGAAACAATACCCGGCGCTTGCGCCCTATGCAGAGGTGGTGACATGAACACGTACGAGACCTACGCGAAAGACCAGGAAGCGCTGCGCGACCACCTGGATCGCCACGGCATGTACCGCAAGGAGTTCGAGCAATCCTCCTGCGGGGTGGGGCTGGTGGTGTCGCTGAGCCAGGAGCCCTCGCGGCGGGTGGTCGAGGCAGGCATCGACGCGCTCAAGGCGATCTGGCATCGCGGTGCCGTGGACGCGGACGGCAAGACCGGCGATGGCGCGGGCATCCACCTGGAGATCCCGGTGCCCTTCTTCTACGACCAGATCCGCCGCACCGGGCACGAGCCGCGCGAGGACCGGCTGATCGCCGTGGGCCAGGTGTTCCTGCCGCGCACCGATTTCGGCGCGCAGGAGACCTGCCGGACCATCGTGGAAACCGAAGTGCTGCGGATGGGCCACTATATCTACGGCTGGCGGCATGTTCCGGTGAACGTGGACTGCCTGGGCGACAAGGCCAACGCGACCCGGCCCGAGATCGAGCAGATCATCATCTCGAACACCAAGGACATCGACGAGGAGACCTTCGAGCGCGAGCTTTATGTCATCCGCCGCCGGATCGAGAAGGCGGCGGTGGCCGCGGGTGTGCCGGGGCTCTATATCGCGTCGTTGTCGTGCCGGTCGATCATCTACAAGGGGATGATGCTGGCCGAGCAGGTGGCCGATTTCTACCCCGATCTGCAGGACGAGCGGTTCAAGTCCACCTTCGCGATCTATCACCAGCGCTATTCCACCAACACCTTCCCGCAATGGTGGCTGGCGCAGCCGTTCCGCATGCTGGCCCATAACGGCGAGATCAACACGCTGAAGGGCAACCTGAACTGGATGAAGAGCCACGAGATCCGGATGGCCTCTTCGGCCTTCGGGGAGATGGCGGAGGACATCAAGCCCATCGTGCCGCAGGGCTCGAGCGACTCGGCCGCGCTGGACGCGGTGTTCGAGGTGCTGGTGCGCGCGGGCCGCAACGCGCCGATGGCGAAGACGATGCTGGTGCCGGAAAGCTGGTCCAAGCAGCGGGTGGAACTGCCCGCCGCGTGGCGCGACATGTATTCCTACTGCAATTCGGTGATGGAGCCCTGGGACGGCCCGGCGGCACTGGCCATGACCGATGGCCGCTGGGTCTGCGCCGGGATGGACCGGAACGGCCTGCGCCCGATGCGCTATGTCGTGACGGGCGACGACCTCGTGATCGCGGGCTCGGAGGCCGGGATGGTGCCGGTGGACGAGGCCAGCGTGAAGGAGAAAGGCGCGCTGGGCCCGGGACAGTTGCTGGCCGTGGACATGGCCGAGGGGCGGCTTTACCACGACACCGAGATCAAGGACAAACTGGCCGCGAGCCAGCCTTTCGGCGAGTGGGTCGGCAAGATCAACGACCTGGATGAGGCGCTGGCGGGGATCACCGAGACGGCGCTGTTCTCGGGTGACGACCTGAAGCGCCGCCAGATCGCGGCGGGCTACACCATCGAGGAGCTGGAGCAGATCCTCGCGCCGATGGCAGAGGACGGCAAGGAGGCGGTGGCCTCGATGGGCGACGACACGCCCTCGGCGGTGCTATCCAAGCAATACCGGCCGCTCAGCCATTTCTTCCGGCAGAATTTCAGCCAGGTGACCAACCCGCCGATCGACTCGCTGCGGGAATACCGGGTGATGAGCCTCAAGACCCGGTTCGGCAATCTCAAGAACGTGCTGGACGAAAGCAGCTCGCAGACCGAGATCCTGGTGCTGGAAAGCCCCTTCGTGGGCAATGCCCAGTTCGAGGAGCTCAAGCGGCAGTTCAATGCCGAGCTGGTGGAGATCGACTGCACCTTCCCCGCCGATGGCGGCGCCGGCGCGCTGCGCGAGGGGCTGACCCGCATCCGTTCCGAGGCCGAGGACGCGGTGCGCTCCGGCGCGGGGCACCTGGTGCTGACGGATCACCTGTCGGACGGCGCCAAGGTGCCGATGCCGATGATCCTGGCCACCAGCGCGGTGCACAGTCACCTGACGCGCAAGGGCCTGCGGACCTTCTGTTCGCTCAACGTGCGCTCGGCGGAATGCATCGACCCGCATTATTTCGCGGTGCTGATCGGCGCGGGCGCCACCACGGTGAACGCCTATCTGGCCGAGGACAGCCTGGCCGACCGGATCGAGCGCGGCCTGCTGGACGGCCCGCTGACCGAGGCGGTGGCGCGCTACCGCGCGGCGATCGACGCCGGCCTGCTCAAGATCATGTCGAAGATGGGGATCTCGGTGATCTCGTCCTATCGCGGCGGGCTGAACTTCGAGGCGGTGGGGCTGAGCCGCGCCATGTGCGCCGAGTATTTCCCCGGCCTCATCAGCCGGATCTCGGGCATCGGGGTCAGCGGCATCCAGAAGAAGGTCGAGGAGGTGCACGCCAAGGGATGGGGCGGCAACGGCAACGTGCTGCCCATCGGCGGCTTCTACAAGCTGCGCAAGTCGGGCGAGACCCATGCCTGGGGCGCGCAGACCATGCACATGATGCAGATGGCCTGCAACCAGGGCAGCTACGAGATGTGGAAGCGGTATTCGGCCGCCATGCAGGCCAACCCGCCGATCCATCTGCGCGACTTGCTGGACATCAAGCCCAAGGGCGCGCCGGTGCCGCTGGACGAGGTCGAAAGCATCACCTCGATCCGCAAGCGGTTCGTGACGCCGGGCATGTCGCTGGGCGCGCTTTCGCCCGAGGCGCACAAGACACTGAACGTGGCGATGAACCGGATCGGCGCCAAGTCCGACTCGGGCGAGGGTGGCGAGGACCCGGCGCATTTCGTGCCCGAACCCAACGGCGACAACCCGTCGGCCAAGATCAAGCAGGTGGCCTCGGGCCGCTTCGGGGTGACGGCGGAATACCTCAACCATTGCGAGGAGCTTGAGATCAAAGTGGCCCAGGGCGCCAAGCCCGGCGAGGGCGGCCAGCTGCCCGGCATGAAGGTGACCGAGCTGATCGCGCGGCTGCGGCATTCCACGCCGGGCGTGACGCTGATCTCGCCGCCGCCGCACCATGACATCTACTCGATCGAGGACCTTGCGCAGCTGATCTACGACCTCAAGCAGATCAACCCGCGCGCCAAGGTGACGGTCAAGCTGGTGGCTTCTTCGGGCGTGGGCACCATCGCGGCGGGCGTGGCCAAGGCCAAGGCCGACGTGATCCTGATCTCGGGGCATAATGGCGGCACGGGCGCCAGCCCCGCCACCTCGATCAAGTATGCCGGTCTGCCGTGGGAGATGGGCCTGACCGAGGCGCACCAGGTGCTGAGCATGAACCACCTGCGCGAGCGGGTGACCCTGCGCACCGACGGCGGCCTGCGCACCGGGCGCGACATCGTCATGGCGGCGATGATGGGGGCCGAGGAATACGGCATCGGCACCGCCGCGCTGATCGCCATGGGCTGCATCATGGTGCGCCAGTGCCAGTCCAACACCTGCCCGGTGGGCGTCTGCACCCAGGACCCGGCGCTGCGCGAGAAGTTCACCGGCAGTGCCGACAAGGTGGTGAACCTGATCACCTTCTATGCACAGGAAGTGCGCGAGGTGCTGGCCTCGATCGGGGCGCGCAGCCTTGACGAGGTGATCGGCCGGGCCGACCTGCTGACCCAGGTCAGCCGCGGCGCGGCGCATCTGGACGACCTGGACCTGAACCCGCTGCTCATCACCGTGGATGGGGCGGAAAAGATCGTCTACGACCGCAACAAGCCGCGCAACCCGGTGCCCGATACGCTGGATGCGGAGATCGTGCGCGACGCCGCGCGGTTCCTGGAGGATGGCGAGAAGATGCAGCTGTCCTACTCGGTGCAGAACACGCACAGGACCGTGGGCACCCGCACCTCCAGTCATATCGTGCGGCGTTTCGGGATGCGCAACGCGCTGCAGCCGGATCACCTGACGGTGAAGCTGCGCGGCAGCGCCGGGCAGTCGCTGGGCGCCTTCGCGGCGCCGGGTCTCAAGATCGAGGTGTCGGGCGATGCCAACGACTACGTGGGCAAGGGCCTGTCGGGCGGCACGATCGTGGTGCGTCCGCCGATGGCCAGCCCGCTGCTGGCAGCCGAGAACACGATCATCGGCAACACGGTGCTCTATGGCGCGACGGCGGGCTACCTGTTCGCCGCCGGCCGCGCCGGAGAGCGGTTCGCGGTGCGGAACTCCGGCGCCCATGTGGTGGTTGAGGGCTGCGGCTCCAACGGCTGCGAATACATGACCGGCGGCGTCGCGGTGATCCTGGGCGAGATCGGCTCCAACTTCGGGGCGGGGATGACGGGCGGCATGGCCTATATCCACGATCCCGAAGGCAAGGCGCGGCTGCTCATGAACCTGGAGAGCCTGGTGATCTGCCCGGTGACGGTGGCGCATTGGGAAGCCGAACTGAAAGGGCTGATCGAGCGGCACGCCGCCGAGACGCGCTCGCGCAAGGCCGCCGATATCCTCCAGCACTGGGATCTGGAGCGGGGCAATTTCCTTCAGATCTGCCCGAAGGAGATGCTGAACAAGCTCGCCCATCCGCTGGGCATCGAGCAAAGCGCCGTTCCGGCGGAGTAAACCGGATCGAACGGGAATGGGGGCCGCGTCCTGAAGGGCGCGGCCCTTCTTCTTGACACGAGCCGCTTCAAGTCGAGCCTTTACCATGACAGCGGGCCGGCAGCCCCGAGGGGAGATCCACGATGGACGGAAAGGCGTTGCTCATCGACCTGCACAAGGACGGTCCGCGCCAAGGGCCGGGCGGGGACGACGAGACGCGGCTGGCGGTTACGCTGTCGGGGCTGCGGGGCGCACATGGGCTGCGGATCGCCGATATCGGCTGCGGCACGGGCACGGCTACGCGCGTTCTGGCCCGTGAATTGGACGCCACCATCACCGCGGTGGATTGCTTGCCAGCATTCCTCGAAAGGCTGGACCGGATCGCCGCGCAAGAGGGACTGGGCGACCGGATCAAGACGATGGCCGCGTCGATGGATGCGCTGTCTTTCGAGGAGCGCGCGCTGGATGCGATCTGGTCGGAGGGCGCTATCTACAACATGGGTTTCGCGGCTGGTGTGGCCGCGTGGCGGCGCTTTCTGAGGCCGGGCGGAATCCTTGCGGTTTCGGAACTCACCTGGCTTGCGACCGATCGCCCTGCCGAGTTGCAGGAACACTGGATGCGCGAGTATCCAGAGGTGGATACCGCCGCGGCCAAGATGGCGGTGCTTGAACAGGCCGGTTTCGCGCCTCTGGGTTATTTCGTACTGCCGCGCACCTGCTGGCTGGAGAATTACTACCGACCGATGCAGGCCCGGTTCGACAGCTTCCTGACGCGCCAGGGTCAGTCCGAGGCCGCCGCCGCCATCGTGGCCGCCGAGCGGGCCGAGATCGCGCTATACGAGCGGAATACGGATTACGTGAGCTACGGCTACTACATCGCGCGCAAGACCAGCGACTGACAGCCGGGCACGGAACCGCGGGCCTGAACCGCGCGTTGAGCGGTGTTCCCATAGGAGGCCGCTGCCCATGTCCGACCTGCTGGTGATCGTCCTCGAGGACGAGCAGACCGCACGCGATCTGCGCGACGAGATTGCACGGTTGGGCGCCGACTATGCCATTGATCTGGAGGATATCGAACTGGTCACCCGCGATGCCGAGGGCCGGGTGCATTTCGGCAAGCAGGCGCGCATAGCCGGACTGCATGCGTTGGGCGGCGGCGTGTGGGGGCTGGTGCTGGGCGCGGTCTTCCTGGTGCCGGTGGCGGGTGCCGCGCTGGGCACCCTGGCCGGCGCCGCGGCGGGCGCATTGCGCGACGTGGGGCTGGATGACGATTTCGTCGAGGAGATCGGCCGCACGCTGTTGCCGGGCAGCGCCGCGGTCTGCGTGCTGGTGCGCAAGCTTTCCGCCGAGGCGTTGCTGGACCGGATGGAGCCGTTCCGCGGCAAGGGCCACGTGATCACCACGCCATTGTCCGAGGCGGACGAAGGCCGGCTGCGCCGGATCATCGAGGCAGACGAGACGCTGCGCGACATCGCGGCGCGCCCCGTTCTGAACTGAGATCGGGCTCGACTTGCCCTGAAACGAACAAATTCCGTCCGGGAAACGCTGCAATTGTTTCCAACTTAGATCAAATTCGTTTTGCATCTTCGGCTTGCCTCATGGAGAGGCCGGATACGGACAGATGCCGACAAGCTACAAGGACCAGTTCTACCTGATCGACCCCTACAGCCCGCCTCCAACCGGGACGGCGATGAACTTCGTTCGGCTGGAGATGGTGGACCAGAACGACGATGGCGACCTTGACCGTTTCGACAACGATTCGGTGGATGGCTCGGACATCACGCAATCCTATCCCGGTGACAGGGTCTGGGTGGATGTCCCGGGGACGGGGCTGGTTATCTATACCGGGATCACCTTCTACCTGGCGGATGGACGGCAGGTCTTCACCCCGACCGACGGGCAGGTTCTGGAGAACGGCACGCTGCGCTTCGCCACCGGGGTGACCACGCAGGGTCCGCTGGATTTCGACAATGTCGGGCCCACCTGCTTCACCCCCGGCATGCTGGTCGAAACGCCCGACGGACGCATTCCCGTCGAGCGGCTGGAGCCGGGCGACCTGGTGACGACGCTCGACAACGGGGCACAACCGCTCCTGCACCTGGCCCGCGCGCGGCACCGAGCGCTGGGCAATGCCGCGCCGGTGCATTTCGCCCCCGGCGCGCTCGACAACATCGAGCCATTCGCCGTCTCGCAGCAGCACCGCATCCTTGTGCGCGGGTGGCAGGCCGAGATGTTCTTCGGCGCCGAGGAGGTGCTGGTGCCCGCGCGCCACATGGTCAACGGCGACACGATCCGGATCGTGGAGGGTGGGATCGCGGATTACATCCACCTGCTGTTCGCACGGCACGAGATCGTCACCGCGGCGGGGGTGCTGTCGGAGAGCTATTTTCCCGCCCATGCAGTGGATCATGTGGGGGCCGCGGTCCAGGACGAGGTGGCGCGCCTGTTCCCCGGCCTTTCCTGCGCCGCAGCGGAGGGCTGGCGCACCGCACGGCCGGTGATGCGACGCCACGAGGCACTGGCCGCCTTCGCCTGAAAGGCTGTTCCCGGGCCGCGAGCCTGCTAAACCGATGGCATGAGTCCCGCGCGCAAATCCCAGGCCGCCGAGCCGCAACCGCGTTTCCGCCCGCTGCGCTTCCTGCGCCGCTGGGCGCGGCGGCTGTTGATCTGGGCGGTCTCGCTGATGATCCTGGCAGTGCTGCTCTACCGCGTGGCGAACCCGCCCACGACACCCTACATCCTTTCCGAGGCGCGCCGCCTGGGCGGGGTGGAACGCGAATGGGTGCCGCTGGAGCAGGTGGCGCCGGTGATGCGGCGGTCCGTCGTGGCGGCGGAGGATGCCAATTTCTGCCTGCATTGGGGCTTCGACATCGTGGCGATCCGCGCGGCGCTGGCCGAGGGGGCCGGGCGCGGGGCCTCCACGATCAGCCAGCAGGTGGTCAAGAACGCCTATCTCTGGCACGGGCGCAACTGGGGCCGCAAGGCGCTGGAGGCGGTGATGACCCCGCTGATGGAGGCGGCCTGGCCCAAGCGGCGGATCCTGGAAGTTTACCTGAACGTGGCCGAGTTCGACGAGGGCGTGTTCGGCGTGCAGGCGGCGGCGCGGCATCATTTCGGCGTGGATGCGGATGCGCTGAGCCCGGTGCAGGCGGCGCGGCTTGCGGCGGTGCTGCCCGCGCCCAAGGTGCGCTCCGCGGTGGACCCGCCGGGCTGGCTGCGGCGGCGCGCGGCCTCGATCCTCGACGGGGCGGCGCTGCTCGCCTCGGACGGGCGGGCGGACTGTTTCGAAGATCCGTGACGGGGCGGGGCGCCCGGTGCCGGCGGATGCCCCGGAGCGGGCCGATCCGGGACGCCGTGAGCCGGTCGTGCGGCGGGCGGAGGATCGCGCACCGCCCGGGCCGGTCGCGTCGCCGCACGGATCCCCGCGGCGCACGTCATGACCGAAGACGCACGAGCGGGGAACCGCCCGCCCGGTGCGGGCGCTTGAACGCGTGCGCGTTTCGCGGCAAGTAGGGTCAATCGCCCGGAATGCATGCGCAGGAATTTCATGGCCCGCCTATATCACGTGCCCCTCTCTCCCTTCTGCCGCAAGGTACGCCTGTGTCTCGCGGAAAAGCGGATCGAATGCGAGTTGGTGGAAGAGCGCTACTGGGAACAGGACCAGGATTTCCTGCGCCGCAACCCCGCCGGCAAGGTGCCCGTGCTGAAGATCGACGGCTTGGTGATGGCCGAGAGCGCGGCGATCTGCGAATACCTGGACGAGGCCTATCCCGAACCGCCGCTGATGCCCAGGGGCGCCGAGGCGCGCTACGAGGTGCGGCGGTTGGTGGGCTGGTTCGACGACAAGTTCCACGACGAGGTGACCTCGAAGCTGCTCTACGAGCGGGTCAACAAGAAGGTGATGGGTCGGGGCTATCCCGACAGCAAGAACGTCAAGGCCGGGGCCCAGAGGATCAAGTATCACCTGGATTACCTGGCCTGGCTGCTCGACCATCGCCGCTGGCTGGCGGGGGACGTCATGACGCTGGCGGATTTCGCCGCGGCCGCGCATCTGTCCTCGCTCGACTACATCTCGGACGTGGACTGGAACCGCCAGGAGGCGGTGAAGGACTGGTATGCGAAGATCAAGTCGCGCCCGGCGTTCCGCAGCATCCTGGCCGACCAGGTGCCGGGCTTCCCGCCGCCGGCGCATTATGCCGACCTGGATTTCTGAGCTGCTGGTAGGGTGGGTCGAGACCCACCCTACGGACGAAAGCGCTGCGGTGCGGCCCGGGTCGCCGGTGCCGGCTGATGGATATTCGTGCCGGGAAGACGCATGGCGCAGACGCTGAAGGACCGGCTGTGCGCGCGGGCCCTCGCAGAGGGGTTCGACGCCTGCGGCATCTGCCGGCCCGACGCGGTGCCGGAGGTGCCCGGGCGGCTGCGGGAGTTCCTGGCGGCGGGGTATCACGGGCAGATGGGCTGGATGGCCGAGCGGGTTGCCTGGCGGGAAAACCCGGCCGCGCTCTGGCCCGAGGCGCGCAGCGTCATCATGCTGGCCGAGAGCTACAAACCGCAGGACGATCCGCTGGCGGTGCTTTCCCGGCCCGACCGGGGGGCGGTTTCCGTCTACGCGCGGGGACGCGATTATCACGACGTGGTCAAGAAGCGGCTCAAGCGGCTTGCGCGCTGGCTGATCGCCGAGGGCGGCGGCGAGGTGAAGGTGTTCGTGGATACCGCGCCGGTGCCGGAAAAGCCGCTGGCGCAGGCCGCCGGGCTGGGCTGGCAGGGCAAGCATACCAACCTGCTGGGCCGGGGTTTCGGCAACTGGGTTTTCCTGGGCGCGGTCTTTTCCACGCTGGAATTGCCACCCGATGCGCCGGAGCAGGATCATTGCGGGTCTTGCAGGGCCTGCCTCGACATCTGCCCCACCGATGCTTTCCCCGCGCCCTATCGACTGGATGCGCGTCGCTGCATCTCCTACCTCACGATCGAGCATCGCGGCCCGGTGGACGCGGCGCTGCGGGCGCGGATGGGCAACCGGATCTATGGCTGCGACGATTGCCTGGCGGCGTGCCCCTGGAACAAGTTCGCCGTGGCGGCGCGGGAGGCGAAGTATCATGCCCGCGAGGATCTGTGCGCCCCGCCGCTGGCTGAACTGGCCGGGCTGGACGATGCGGCGTTCCGCGCGCGCTTCTCGGGATCGCCCATCAAGCGGATCGGGCGCGACCGTTTCGTGCGCAACGTGCTCTATGCCATCGGCAATTCGGGCGACCCGGCCCTGGCGGAGGTGGCGCGCGGGCTCTGCGAGGATCCGGACCCGGCGGTGGCGGATGCGGCACGCTGGGCGGTGGCGCGGTTGACGGGCCCGGGGGTTTGATTTTCCGCGTGGCGTGCCATCTTTAGGGGAAAGGTCGAAAGGAGTGTTGCGCATGGCGGATTACGAAAGACGGCCCGAGGCGATCGCGGCGCTGACGCAAGAGCAATACCGGGTGACGCAGGAGAACGGGACCGAACGGCCCGGCACCGGCGCCTATCTCAGCAACAAGGAGCCCGGCATCTACGTGGACGTGGTATCGGGCGAGCCGCTTTTCGCCTCGGCGGACAAGTACGAATCCGGTTGCGGCTGGCCCAGTTTCGTCAAGCCGCTGGAACCCGGCCATGTCGTCGAACTGGAGGACCGGACCCACGGGATGCTGCGCACCGAGGTGCGCTCGCGCCACGGGGACAGCCATCTGGGCCATGTCTTTCCCGACGGCCCGCGAGACCGGGGCGGGCTGCGCTATTGCATCAATTCGGCCGCGCTGCGTTTCGTGCATCGCGACGACATGGAGGCGGAAGGCTACGGCGCCTGGCTGGACCAGGTGGAGGATCCGGCGTGAGCGCCGATCTGTCGGGCAAGCGCGCCGGGCTTTATGCGCTGCGCGATGCCGAGGCGCCCGGGATCGCCTCGAAGCGCCCAGGCCGGGAGCGCGTCGCGCCGCTTGGCGAGCGTGATGACACGGGGCTCGTCTTCTCGCTGTCGCGGGACAAGGCGTCTGGCTATCTCGAGGCGCTGACGCCCGCGGCGGCCGGCTGGGCCAGAGACCGCGCCGCAGCGCCGGGCCGCGCGCTGCGGGCCGCGCCGGGGCGCGGGTCGGGCCAGGCGGACAAGGGATACCGGTTCCGCAAGGACGATCCCAACGCCTGCGTCACCATCAGGCGTCACCGGCCCGAGGCGATCCGGTGCTTTCGGGCGCACTACGCATTGGTCGACACGGCGGTAACCGAACTGGAGGATGTGACATGAGCGAGGAACGCGCGGTTCTGGCAGGGGGCTGCTTCTGGGGCATGGAGGAGTTGATCCGCAAGCTGCCCGGGGTGCGGCGAACCCGCGTGGGCTATACCGGGGGTGACGTGCCGAACGCCACCTACCGCAACCACGGCACCCACGCGGAGGGGATCGAGATCCTGTTCGACCCCGGGAAGATCAGCTATCGGCGGCTGCTGGAGTTCTTCTTCCAGATCCATGATCCGACCACGCCGAACCGGCAGGGCAACGATATCGGGATGAGCTATCGCTCGGCGATCTACTACGTCGACGAGGCGCAGAAACAGGTCGCGCTGGACACCATCGCCGATGTGGACGCCTCGGGCCTGTGGCCGGGCAAGGTGGTGACCGAGGTGGAGCCGGTGGGCGATTTCTGGGAGGCGGAGCCCGAACACCAGGACTACCTGCAACGCTTCCCCGGCGGCTATACCTGCCATTTCCCGCGCCCGGGCTGGGTGCTGCCGCGGCGCGACGCCGCGGAGTGACGTAGCGCAAAACGGGGCGCCCGGTGGGGCGCCCCTCTCGACTGCCGTCTCGGGCCCGTCCTCAGAAGCGGAACGTGCCGCGCACCTGGAGCGTGGTCGCCTCGATGTCGATGCCGCTGCTGTCGAAATCGTCGAACTGGTGGTAGACCGCCTCGCCGCCGACCGAGAAGCTCTCGGTGAGGCGCTGCTCATAGCCCGCGCCCAGGAACCAGCCGTCATCCTCGCCCAGCGACGAGGTCTCTGCCCGGGCATAACCGCCGGTGCCGTAGAGCAGGCCACCATTGCCCAGGTCATAGCCCGCGCGCGCCTTGAGGCGGAGCACGTTCTCCAGCGTGGTAGCGCCGCCCACATCGATATCGGCGAAATCGTAATCCAGCCCGCCACCAAGGACCCAGCTGCCGAAATCGTAGTCATAGCCCATCGTCAGGCCGCCGATCGCGCCATCGCCGTCGGCTCCCGCATCGGTGTCGATATTGCCGAAACCCAGCTGCCCGCCGACATAGCCGCCGGTCCAATCCGGCGTGACCGGCGTGGGTGGAACCGCCGGTGCCGCGATCGCGGGCTCCTCCGGGGTGGCGGCCGGGCTGCCCGCCAAGGCGGGTGCGCCGAACCCGGCAAGGATGCTGCCCAGGACAAGGAAACTGCGTGTGGTCATTCTGGCCTCTCCATCGTGTTGGTCGTTGCATGGTCGTTGCATCTGGGGGCGCGTGCATCTCGCCCTTGTCTTTAACGTGGGATGCCCCCTGTCCGGTTTCATGTCTGCCGGCTCACAACTGCGCGATCCGGCGGGTTTACGCCGCCATGGGCGCGGTTGACCTTTCCGCCGGCACGAGGCAAGGCTTCGCCACATTCCTCCCCGGTGGTCCCATGCATCCCGCGCGCGGCATTGCGCTGAAACTCGCCTCGGTCCTGCTGTTCATCGTCATGGCCGCGCTCATCAAGGCCACGGCCGGACGGGTGCCCCCGGGCGAGGCGGTTTTCTTCCGGTCGTTCTTTGCCATGCCGGTGATCGTGGTGTGGCTGGCGCTGCGCGGCGACCTGTCCACCGGCCTGCGGGTGAACCGGCCCATGGGCCATGTCTGGCGCGGGATCGTGGGCACCTCGGCCATGGGCTGCACTTTCGCGGCGCTGGGGATGCTGCCGCTGCCCGACGTCACCGCCATCGGCTATGCCGCGCCCCTGCTCACGGTGATCCTGGCCGCGGTGATGCTGGGCGAACGGCTGCGGCTGTTCCGGATGACGGCGGTGGCGCTGGGGCTCGTGGGCGTGCTTGTAGTGCTCTGGCCGAGGCTGTCGCTGGGCTCGGCCACCGAGGGCGCAGCGCTGGGCGCGGGGCTGGCGCTGGCCTCGGCGGCGCTGCGGGCGCTGGCGCAGATCCATATCCGGCGGCTGGTCCAGACCGACCAGACCTCGGCCATCGTGTTCTACTTCTCGCTCACCGCAACCGGATTCGCCGCGCTCACCGCACCCTTCGGCTGGGTCTGGCCCACGCCTGCGGAGGCGGCGCTGCTGGTGGCGGCGGGGCTGCTGGGCGGGATCGCCCAGATCCTGCTGACCGCGGCCTACCGGCACGCGGATGCCTCGGTGCTGGCACCGTTCGAATATGCCTCGATGCTCTTCGCGCTGGCGATCGGCTACCTGGTCTTCGCCGAAATCCCGACGGGGCAGATGCTGGTGGGGGCCGGGCTGATCATGGCCGCCGGGGGCGTGATCATCTGGCGCGAGCGGCAGATCGGTGTGCGCAGCCGCGCCCGGTCGGAGCTCAACCCGCAGGGCTGAGCCGCCCTGTCTGCCCTGTCGAACCGGCGCCGCGACCATGCCGCCGCGCGGCTCGAAAGTGGCGCGAAAAGGGGGCGAACGCCCCCCTTTCCCGGTCTCAGCTGCGCACCAGCGCCTCATAGGCGTCCGAGATCTCGCGGGTCAGGGCGCCGACCTCGAACCTGTAGTCGCCGATCTGGCCCACCGGGGTGACCTCGGCCGCGGTGCCAGTCAGCCAGCACTGCTCGAAGCCCTCCAGTTCCTCGGGCATGATGTAGCGTTCGTGCACCTTGACGTTGCGGGCTTCCAGCAAGCCGATCACCGTTTGCCGCGTGATGCCGTTCAGGAAGCAGTCGGGCTTGGGTGTATGCACCTCGCCATCCTTGACGAAGAAGATGTTCGCGCCCGTCGCCTCGGCCACGTAGCCACGATAGTCGAACATCATCGCATCCGCGCAGCCCTTGGCCTCGGCCGCGTGCTTGGACATGGTGCAGATCATGTAGAGGCCGGCCGCCTTGGCGTGGCTGGGGATCGTCTCGGGGCTGGGGCGCTTCCAGCGCGAGATGTCCAGCTTGGCGCCCTTGAACTTGCTGTCGCCGTAATACGCGCCCCATTCCCAGGAGGCGATGGCCACGCGCACCGGGTTGCGGGCGGAACTGACACCCATGTCCTCGCCCGCGCCGCGCCAGGCCACCGCCCGGACATAGGCGTCGGACAGGCCATTGGCGCGCATCACCTCGATCTTGGCGGCTTCCAGCTCGTCCACTGTCCACGGGATCGGCATGTCGATGGCCGTGCCGGAGTTCAGCAGCCGCTCGGAATGCTTGCGGCTCTCGAAGATCTTGCCGTTATAGGCGCGCTCACCCTCGAAAACGGAGCTTGCGTAATGCATCGCATGGGTCAGGATGTGCACATTCGCATCGCGCCAGTCCACAAGCTGGCCGTCCATCCAGATCTTGCCGTCGCGGTCGTCGTATCCTGCCATGATCCGTTCCTTCCCGATCCCTTGTCTTTGCATTTGTTGCGGTGATTAAGTCCGCTCCGGACAGAATCTTTCGCCAAAACTGCGCTTCGCTAGCAGTCGAGTCTTGGAATGTCAACAACACTGACGTAAACTGCCCATGAATTGAGCGAGGAAAGGACGAGGCCATGAGCGACGGTCGCAGTATGGCGGGACCGGGCGGCGAGTCGCTGCTGTTCCTGACCGACGAGCAGCTTCGGCAGGGCATCGAGGCGATGTTCTTCGCCTATCGCGGCTTCACCGCCGATCCGGACCGGATCCTTGCGGAATACGCGTATGGCCGGGCGCATCACCGCGCCATCCATTTCATCAACTGCGCGCCGGGCACCACGGTGAACAACCTGCTCTCGATCCTCGGCGTCACCAAGCAGTCGCTCAACCGTGTCCTGCGCCGGCTGATCGAGGACGGGCTGGTGGAAAGCCGGGTGGGCCGCGCCGACAAGCGCGAGCGCCATCTGCATCTGACCGAGGCGGGCGTGGCGCTGGAACGCCAGCTTTCCGACGCGCAACGCGCCAGGATGCGCGATGCCTACCGCGCCGCCGGGCCCGAGGCGGTGGCGGGATTCCGGCAGGTGCTGGAGGCGATGATGGATCCCGAGATGCGGCGCCATTACGCCCGGCTGAGGGGGGGACGCTGATGCCCGAATGCGATACCCATCTGCTGATCGTCGACGACGATGAGCGGATCCGCAGCCTGCTGGGTCGCTTCCTGCACCGCAACGGGTTCCTCGTGACCACCGCGCGCGACGCCGCCCATGCGCGGCGGCTGCTCGCAGGGCTGGATTTCGACCTGATCGTGCTGGACGTGATGATGCCCGGCGAGGATGGCGTCAGCTTCACCCGCGCGCTGCGCCTCTATCGCGACACGCCGGTGCTGCTGCTGACCGCGCGCGGCGAGACGGAGGCGCGGATCGAAGGGCTGGAGGCCGGGGCGGACGACTACCTTCCCAAACCGTTCGAGCCCAAGGAGCTGCTCTTGCGGATCAACGCCATCCTGCGCCGGATGCCCGACACGCCGGACGATGCCGCCCTGCCCAAGCTGCTGCACCTGGGGCCTCTGCGCTACGACATCGAGCGCGGCGAGCTGCGCCGAGGGGATGCGCCGGTGCGGCTGACGGCCACCGAGGCGCAGCTGATGCGAATCTTCGCCGCCTGCCCCGGTCAGCCGGTCAGCCGGTCACGCCTGGTCGAGGATCTCGGGCGGGGAACCGGACGCGAGGGCGGTCAGGCACAGGAGCGCGCGGTGGACGTGCAGATCACCCGCCTGCGCCGCAAGCTGGAGACCGATCCGAAGCAGCCGCGCTACCTGCAGACGGTCCGAGGGGCGGGCTACATGCTGGCGCCGGATTGAACCTGGCCGTTCGGGGCCGGGACAGGTCGGCGGCCGCACGGGCGCGGCCTGCGGCCGCGCTGCGTATTTGGGGAACAATGAAGGCGGCAAGCGCTTGCGCCCGTGCCGTCCTCGGGGTTTAGATGCGGCCCATGACAACCGCCCTGATCACCCATGCCGACGCGCTGACCCACATCACCCCGCCGGGCCATCCCGAGCGGGTGGCGCGGCTGGAGCATGTTCTGCACGCGCTGGAGCCGCTGGATCTGCTTCGCGTCACCGCGCCGCTGGCCGCCGAGGACGATATCCTTCGGCTGCATTCCGAGGCCTACCTGCGGATGCTGCGCGATGCGCTGCCCAAGGAAGGGCTGGCGCAACTGGACGGCGACACGTTCCTGTCGCCCGGCTCGCTGGACGCGGCGTTTCGCGGCGCCGGCGCCGCGCTCAGGGCCGTTGACATGGTGCTGGCCGGCGAGGCGGGCAACGCGTTCTGCGCCATGCGCCCGCCCGGCCACCATGCCGAGACCGAGACGCCGATGGGCTTTTGCCTCTTCGGCAATGCAGCGCTGGCCGCGAAGCACGCGCTGGATCATCACGGGCTTGGCCGCGTGGCGGTGGTGGATTTCGACGTGCATCACGGCAACGGCACCCAGGACCTGCTGTGGGACGAGGCGCGCAGCCTGTTCTTCTCGTCGCACCAGGCGCCGCTCTGGCCCGGCACCGGCGCGCGGGACGAAACCGGGGCGCATGACAACGTGGTCAACCTGCCGCTGGCCCCGGGCAGCGGCGGCGCCCGGATGCGCGCGCTCTACGAGGCGGAGGTGTTCCCGCGGCTGCGGGCCTTCGCCCCCGAGCTGCTGGTGATCTCGGCCGGGTTCGATGCGCATGCGGACGATCCGCTGGCCAATCTCGAATGGCAGGTGGAGGATTTCGCCTGGCTCACCCGGCAGCTCTGTGCCGTCGCCTCGGAAATCTGCGGTGGCCGGGTGGTCTCGGTGCTGGAGGGCGGCTATGATCTGTCCTCGCTCGCCGCCAGCGCCGCGGCGCATGTGACCGAATTGCAGGAGGCCGCGCGATGAGCGAACAGACCACGGTGAACCAGCTGAGCTTCGAGCAGGCCATGGCCGAACTGGAACAGGTCGTCACCAGGCTGGAACGTGGCGAGGTGGCGCTGGAGGAGATGATCGATCTGTCCCGCCGCGGCATGGAGCTGCGCAAGCGCTGCGAAAGCAAGCTGCGCGAGGCCGAGGAGAAGGTCGCCCAGATAACAACCGATGCCGAGGGCAATCCCACGGGCAGCACGCCAGTCGAAGGGCTCTAGGTGTTCCGCGCCCGGCTGGACGAGGCCGCCCGCGACGTGGGCGCGCATCTGGCGGCGCTGCTGGGCGGGCATGACGATCTGCCGGTCGGCCGCGCCATGGCCTATGCGAGCGATGGCGGCAAGCGGCTGCGGGCCTTCCTGGTGCTGGAGGGCGCTCGCCTGCATGACGTGCCGCGCTCACACGCGATCTGGCCCGCCGCTGCGATCGAGGCGGTGCATGCCTTCTCGCTCGTGCATGATGACCTGCCCTGCATGGACGATGACGACCTGCGCCGCGGGCGCCCCACCGTGCATGTGCACTGGGACGAGGCCACCGCTGTGCTGGCCGGCGACGCGCTGCAGGCGCTGGCCTTCGAGATGGTGCTGCGCCCGGAATGCCATCCCGACGCGGCGGTGCGCGCCGATCTGGCGCTCAGCCTCGCGCGCGCCTCGGGGGTGGAGGGCATGGTGCGCGGCCAGGCGCTGGACATTGCCGCCGAAAGCGCGGCCGCGCCGCTGACGCTGGAGCAGATCGAGGCGTTGCAGGCCGGCAAGACCGGCGCGCTGTTCTGCTGGTCGGCCGAGGCCGGGCCGCGAATGGCCCGGGCCGATACCGGGCCGTTGCGCAGCTATGCGCAGGCCATGGGACTGGCCTTCCAGATCGCCGACGACATCCTCGACGTGGAAGGCGATGCCGCGGCCGCCGGCAAGCGGCTCCAGAAGGACGCCGAGGCCGGAAAAGCCACGTTCGTGTCGCTGCTGGGGCTTGAAGCGGCCCGCGCGCGCGCCACCTCGCTAGTGGAGGCGGCCTGCGACGCGCTGGCGCCCTACGGGGCCGGGGCCGAAACCTTGCGGGAGCTGGCGCGCTTCGTTATTGCCCGCGACAGATAAGCAACGCCCCAGGAGGCGCGCGTAGATGTCCAGTGCTCCCGCAACACCGCTGCTCGACACCGTGGGCAGCCCCGCCGATCTCAAGCGGTTCTCCGACCCGGACCTGGCCCGCCTCGCCCACGAGTTGCGGCAGGAGACCATCGCCGCCGTGTCCGAGACCGGCGGGCACCTGGGTGCCGGGCTGGGCGTGATCGAGCTGACCGTGGCGCTGCACGCGGTGTTCGACGCGCCCCGCGACAAGATCATCTGGGATGTCAGCCACCAGAGCTATCCGCACAAGATCCTGACCGGCCGGCGCGACCGGATCCGAACCATCCGGCAGAAAGACGGGCTGTCGGGCTTCACCAAGCGCAGCGAGTCGCCCTACGATCCGTTCGGCGCGGCGCATTCCTCCACCTCGATCTCGGCGGCGCTGGGCTTCAAGGTGGCCGCCGACCTGGGCGGCGCTTGCGACACCGGCCATGGCGATGCGATCGCCGTGATCGGCGACGGCGCGATGAGCGCGGGCATGGCCTATGAGGCGATGAACAACGCGGGCCACCTGGGCAAGCGGCTGATCGTGATCCTGAACGACAACGAGATGTCCATCGCGCCGCCGGTGGGGGCGCTGTCATCCTACCTGTCGCGGCTCTATGCCGAGGCGCCGTTCCAGGATCTCAAGGCCGCCGCCAAGGGCGCGGTCAGCCTGCTGCCACCACCCTTCCGCGAGGGCGCGCGCCGGGCCAAGGACATGCTCAAGGGCATGACGGTGGGCGGCACGCTGTTCGAGGCGCTTGGCTTTTCCTATCTCGGCCCGATCGACGGGCACGACATGGACCAGCTTCTGCCGGTGCTGCGCACGGTGAAGGCGCGGGCCACCGGGCCGATTCTGATCCACGTTCTGACGCGCAAGGGCAAGGGCTATCACCCCGCCGAAAGCGCGCCCGATCGCGGGCATGCGCGCGCGCGGTTCGACATGGTCACGGGCGAGCAGAAGAAGGCGCCTTCCAACGCACCGTCCTACACCAAGGTCTTCGCCCGCGCGCTGATCGACGAGGCCAGCCGCGAGTCCCGCATCTGCGCCGTGACCGCCGCGATGCCCGACGGCACCGGGCTGGATCTCTTCGCGGAACGCTTCCCCTCGCGCTGCTTCGACGTGGGCATCGCCGAGCAGCATGGGGTGACCTTCTGCGCCGGGCTGGCAGCGGGCGGGATGCGCCCCTTCTGCGCGATGTATTCGACCTTCCTGCAACGCGGCTACGACCAGGTGGTGCATGACGTGGCGATCCAGCGCCTTCCGGTGCGCTTCGCGATAGACCGCGCCGGGCTGGTGGGCGCCGATGGCGCCACCCATGCGGGCAGCTATGACGTGGCCTACCTGGCGAACCTGCCGGGCTTCGTGGTGATGGCCGCGGCGGACGAGGCGGAGCTGGTGCACATGGTGGCCACGGCCGCGGCGCATGACGATGGTCCGATCGCCTTCCGCTATCCGCGTGGCGAGGGCGTGGGGGTCGAGATGCCCGAACGGGGCGAGGTGCTGGAGATCGGCAAGGGCCGGCTGATCCGCGAGGGCGGGCGCGTGGCGCTCCTCAGCTTCGGCACCCGCCTCAAGGAAGTACTGGACGCCGCCGAGGCCCTGGAGACGCGAGGGATCGCCCCTACCGTGGCCGACGCGCGCTTTGCCAAGCCCCTCGACCGCGACCTGATCCTGCGGCTGGCGCGCGAACACGAGGCGCTGATCACCATCGAGGAGGGCGCGGTGGGCGGCTTCGGCAGCCATGTGGCGCATCTTCTGGCCGAGGCGGGCGTGTTCGACACCGGGCTGAAATTCCGCTCGATGGTGCTGCCGGACATCTTCATCGACCAGGCCAGACCGCGCGACATGTATGCCGTGGCCGCGATGAACGCGGCGGATATCGAGGCGAAGGTGCTCGACGTGCTGGACGTGGCCCGGGTGGACAGCCGCAGGGCGTGAGCGTAGCAAGAGATTTGCAAAATCTCTTGCCAAGGCTTTTCCCGAAAAGCCTTGGGCGAGGGCTGCAACGCCGTCGCCTCAGGCCTGCCGCTCTGCGTCCAGCAGCGCCGCGAGCCCCTCGCGATAGGTCGGATAGCGCAAGCGGACGCCCAGCTCATCCTTGATCCGGTCGTTCCGCACCCGTTTCGATTCGGCGTAGAAGCTGCGCGCCATGGGCGACAGCTCCGCCGTGTCGAAGGGCACCTCGGGGGGCAGAGGCAGGCCCAGCAACTCGGCCGCATGCGCGATCACGTCCTGCGGCGGGGCCGGATCGTCGTCGCACAGGTTGTAGACCGCGCCCGGGTCTGGCCGGTCGATCGAGGCCTCCAGAACCTGCGCGATATCCTCGACATGGATGCGGCTGAACACCTGGCCCGGCTTGACGATCCGCCGCGCCATGCCCTCGCGCACCTTCTCGAACGGGCCGCGCCCGGGCCCGTAGATGCCCGCCAGCCGGAACACATGCAGCGGAAGCCCAGGACTCGCGGCCCAGGCCTCTTCCGCCGCAACGCGCCATTGTCCGCGTCGCGTGGACGGGGTGAGCGGCGTCGTCTCGTCCACCCATCCGCCGGCGTGATCGCCATAGACCCCCGTGGTGGAGAGGTAGCCCGCCCATCGCAGATGCCCGGCCGCCTCGGCGATCTGCGGCCCCAGCGCGGCGAGCACCGGATCCTGACCCTCCTGCGGGGCGACGGAACTCAGCAGATGCGTCGCCCCGGCCAGCGCAGGGCCCAGGTCGGCGCCGGGCCAGACCAGCGGCTCGACTCCCTCCGCCCGCAACCGCCGGGCCGATTCGGCGCTGCGGGTCGTGCCGATCACGCGCCAGCCGCGCGGCCGCAGGCGCCGCGCCAGCGCCTGTGCCGAATAACCGTGCCCGATGGAAAGAAGCGTTCCTGTCATTGCATTTATCTGCGCTGCTCCGCGCCCGGATACAAGTGTTACAAAAATCTCTTTGTGCAGGGGTTTTTGTAATGTATGTTTGCGGCACCTGACGAGGAGGAGCCGCGCGATGTATGCACAGGGCCTGATCGGCGCCGACAGCCGGACGGAGGAAAGCCCCGAATTCCTGGAGGCGTTCCAGAAACGGATCGACGCCGAGGAAAAGATCGAACCGAACGACGCGATGCCCACGGGCTATCGCAAGACGCTGGTCCGCCAGATCGGCCAGCACGCACATTCCGAGATCGTCGGCATGCTGCCCGAGGGCAACTGGATCACCCGCGCCCCCTCGCTCAAGCGCAAGGCGGCGCTGCTGGCCAAGGTGCAGGACGAGGGCGGCCACGGGCTCTACCTCTATTCCGCGGCCGAGACGCTCGGCGTGAGCCGCGAGCAGATGACCGAGGAGTTGCATTCCGGCAAGGCCAAGTATTCCTCGATCTTCAACTATCCCACGCTGACCTGGGCCGATATCGGCATCATCGGCTGGCTGGTGGACGGCGCGGCGATCATGAACCAGATCCCGCTCTGCCGCTGCTCCTACGGGCCCTATGCCCGCGCGATGATCCGCGTCTGCAAGGAAGAGAGCTTTCACCAGCGCCAGGGCTACGAGATCGTCATGACGCTGGCGCGCGGCACGCCGGCCCAGCGCGAGATGGTGCAGGATGCGCTCGATCGCTGGTGGTGGCCGGTGCTGATGATGTTCGGCCCCCATGACAGCGAAAGCCAGCATTCCGACCAGAACATGGCGTGGAAGATCAAGCGTTTCTCCAACGACGCGCTGCGCCAGAAGTTCATCGACGCCACCGTGCCGCAGGCCGAATACCTGGGCCTTACCTTCCCGGACCCGGACATGAAGTGGAACGCGGAGAAGGGCGGCTATGATCACGGCCCGATCGACTGGGACGAGTTCTGGCGCGTGGTCAAGGGCGGCGGGGTGATGAACCGCGACCGCATCCGCGATCGCAAGGCGGCCTGGGACAATGGCGCCTGGGTGCGCGAGGCGGCGCTCGCCCATGCCGAGAAGCGCCGCAGGCGCGCGGAGGCGGCGCCGATCGCGGCAGAATGAGAGGGGGAGGGGGCTCCGCCCCCGTCCGCGCCGCGGGCGCGGACTCCCCCGGCGTATTTATGGAACAATGAAAGGGAGGGCGCGCGATGAGCGGTGAAGTGCCTCTTTGGGAAGTTTTCATCCGGCCCCGCAACGGCCTGTCGCACAAGCATGTGGGTAGCCTGCACGCGGCCGACGAGGTGATGGCGCTGAACGCGGCGCGCGATGTCTACACGCGGCGCGGCGAGGGCACCTCGATCTGGGTGGTGCCGTCGAAGGCGATCACCGCCTCCGATCCGGACCGGGCTGGCGAGAATTTCGAGCCGACCGCCGGCAAGGTCTACCGCCATCCCACCTTCTACGAGATCCCCGAGGAAGTGGGGCACATGTGATGGCGCTGTTCGAGGCATTGCTGGAACTGGCCGACGATCACCTGGTGCTGGGCCACCGGGTCAGCGAGTGGTGCGGCCATGCGCCGATGCTGGAAGAGGATCTCGCCATGCCCAACATGGCGCTGGACCTGATCGGCACGGCGCGTACGCTTTACGACCACGCCGGCAAGGTGGAGGGCGCGGGCCGCGACGAGGATGCGCTGGCCTATCTGCGCGACGAGCGGGACTATCGCAACTGCCTGCTGGTGGAGCGCGAGAACGGCGATTTCGCCCGGACCATGCTGCGCCAGCTCTATTTCGCGGCCTTCATGGAACCCTACTGGCGCGCCGCGCTGGACAGTTCCGACGCGGCGGTGCGCGGCGTGGCGGGCAAGGCCGTCAAGGAGATGGCCTATCACATCCGCCACGCGGGCGAATGGGTTATCCGGCTGGGCGACGGCACCGAGGAAAGCGCGCGCCGGATGCGCGACGCGGTGGACGAGCTGCACCGTTTCACGCCCGAACTGTTCGAGACCTCGGAGGCCGCCGCGGGCGTCGCCGAGCTGCCGGAGCGCGCCGCGATCCGTCCTGAATGGGACCGGGTGATCGGGGAGGTCTTTGCCCAGGCCGGGCTGAAGGCGCCCGAGGTGCCTTTCCCGCAGACCGGCGGGAGGAAGGGCCTGCATGGCGAGACGCTGGGCCACATGCTGGCCGAGATGCAGGTGCTGCACCGCGCGCATCCGGGGGCGACGTGGTAATCGCCGGAGAAAAACCCGCCGATGCCGACGAGGCCCGGGCCTGGGCGGCAGCGGCATCGGTGCCGGACCCGGAGGTGCCCTGCGTCAATGTCGAGGAGTTGGGCATCCTGCGCTGGCTGCGGCTCGAGGACGGGGTGGCGGTGGCCGGCGTGACCCCCACCTATTCCGGCTGTCCCGCGGTGCTGGCCATCGAGATGGCGATCGAGGCGGCGCTGCGCGATGCCGGGTTCGAGGCGCGGATCGAGCGGGTGATGAGCCCGCCCTGGACCACCGACTGGATTACCGGGGAGGGCCGCGAGAAGCTGCGCGCCTACGGGATCGCCCCGCCCGAGACGAGCACCGGAAACAAGCGGGCGCTCTTCGGCGAGGTGAGCGTGGCCTGCCCGCGCTGCGGCTCGGAGAATACCGAGAAGCTTTCGGAATTCGGCTCCACAGCCTGCAAGGCGCAGTATCGCTGCCGCGCCTGCCTGGAGCCTTTCGACTATTTCAAGTGCATCTGAGGAGCGCGAGATGTTCCACCAGCTGAAAATCCGCGACGTGCGGCACGAGACCCCCGACAGCGTCGCGGTAAGCTTCGACGTGCCCGAGGAGTTGAGCGAGGCTTTCGCCTTCCGGCCGGGGCAATACCTGACCCTGCGCGCCGAGGTGGAGGGGCAGGACGCGCGGCGCTCCTATTCCATCGCCTCCGCCCCGGGCGAGCCGCTCACCGTGGGCGTGAAGAAGGTCGAGGGCGGGCTGTTCTCGACCTTCTGCCAGGGGCTGGAGCCGGGCCGCGTGATCGAGGTTATGCCGCCGGAGGGTCGCTTCGTGCCGAAGGGCGAGGAACGGCTGGTGCTGATCGCCGCCGGGTCGGGGATCACGCCGATGGTGTCGATCGCGGCGGACGCGCTGAAGCGCGGTGCCGAGGTGACCCTGATCTACGGCAACCGAGACAGCACGCATATCATGTTCCGCGAGGTGCTGGAGGCGTTGAAGGATCGCTATGTCGAGCGGTTTACCCTGATCCATGTGCTCAGCCGCGAGCCGCAGGACGTGGAGATCCTGAACGGCCGGATCACCGGCGAGCGGGTGGTCCGACTGGGCCGGTCCGGCGCAGTGGACCTCACAGGCGCCGACGGCGTCTTCCTGTGCGGACCCGGCGGGATGATCGACGATGTGGCCGCGGCGCTGGCCGCGGAGGGCGTGGCCGCGGACCGTATCCGTTTCGAGCGCTTCCATACCGAGGGCGAGGCCCCGCGCCCCCCCCGTTCGGAAGCCGCAGCGGCAGCAGCCGAGAAGGGGGTTGCCGTGGAGGTGGTGCTGGACGGGACGCGGCGGGCCTTCACCGTCACGGCGCAAGACGACACCGTGCTGGACGCGGCCGAGCGGCAGGGGCTGGAACTGCCCTATTCCTGCCGGGGCGGCATGTGTTGCACCTGCCGCTGCAAGGTCGAGGCAGGCACCGCTGAAATGGCGGTGAACTACTCGCTGGAGCCCTGGGAGATCGAGGCGGGGTTCGTGCTGGCCTGCCAGTCGCGCCCCACATCCGAGAAGCTGGTTCTGGATTTCGACGCGGCCTGAGCCACGGGAGCGGGCAAGACCCGTCGACGGGTCTTGCAAGGGTTTTCAGGAAAACCCTTGGTGCCGGTCGACAGGCCGGCACCGTCCCGACCCGCCTCTGCCGCTGCACCCGGGCCGGGCAAACGGCCTGCCTCCCGGGCGGCCGGGACGGCCCGTCGACGGGCCGTTCTCCGGCCTTCCGCATGAAGCCCACAGGCTCAGCCACCGCCCGCCACCTCCGGGACAAGCCCGTCGCGGCTGCCTGCATGCGGCGCTTCCAGCCAACGCGCCTCTCGCTGCTCCGCCCGGGACACTTCAGCGGGAAACCCGGGCATCGCCCCCGCCCCCGCAAGCTTCGCCAACCAGCCGGGAAACTGCCGCAATGCGCGGCACCCCGAACGGAGGCCCTTGGGCGTGGCGGAATATCATCCCGTGAGAGCGTCCCGGTCGGTGGAGCAGGAGGCCGCGCGGCCGTGAGCGACGCGGGCGGTCAGCGCCGATCTGCGGGACTGTTGGGGGTGCGACACCCGGACCCCGGACCGGCGAGGCCGATGACCGACGGGCGAACGGCGCTGAGCGAGCTGGCCGACGGCGCTCTGGTGCGCGAGGTGCCGGCCTTCGCGGCGGGGCGGATCATGGATGCTGACGTGGAGTGGCGGAGAGGCACTGCCAGGGCGCGCGCATGCCGCTGCGGGAGGTTGACCGCAACGTATACCACGGCCGCCGGAGGGGGCACGCCCCCATCGCTGGCGCGACGCCGTCTTCGTGAAAAGGCCCGAGGGCGGCGTTCGCCAACGGGCCTGACCCGGAGGCGTCGCGATGGCTCACCGTCAGCCTTGCCGTGAGAATCGCGGTGGCGGTCAAAGGGGAGGGCAAGCGCGAGGTGCCGGGCGTTGCCACGCGACCCTCCGAGGCGTGCACGTGGAAAACAGTCCCCCGGACTGTTTCCTGATCCCGCTTGCCGGTCTGGACCGCGTCGTCTCGCGCTCACCGGCCGACCGCGGCCCGCGGGGCGTGAAGCCGGTGATCGCCAAAAACCACAAGAGCCTGCGGGCCGCTGCACGCCGGGGCCTCAACACTTCCCGCGGGAGATGCCGGGTTCATCGGTTGCGAAACGCGCTGGCCCCAGCACCGGCCAAGCGGCACACAGCCGAGGAAGCGATGCTGAAAACGATCTTCGCGCAGACCAAGGCCGAGGCCGAAACACAGTGGCATATCCTGGCCGACGCCCTGCGCGGGAAGCAGCCCGGACCCGGCGCCCCGACGGACAGCTCCCGCGACGACGCCCCGGCCTGCATGTCCTTTCGCCACGAGCGCTGGACCCGGATCGCCCGCACGAACCCGCCGGAACAGATGAACCGTGAGGTCAAGCGGCGGTCCGATGTCATCGGCACCTCCCGGACGAATACGCCATCATCCGCCTTGCCGGCACGGTCGCCATGGCGCTCGAACCAATGGCGCCCAATGGTTCCCTGCGCGCGACCGGCGGCGAACGGGCTCCCGCCCGGCGATGCATGTCGCTTGAAACGTCCGCACGGGCGACCGACGATCCCAGAAGCGGGCCGCCCGCCATGGCCGCTTGATCAAGCCCCGGGCTTTCCGAAGGTCGGCGCTCCTGCACCACGACGTGGGACACCATCCCTGCCGCCGCTCTCGCGGGGCCGTTCAGTTTCCCTTCGGGCGAGTTTCGGGATCGGATGGAGATCGTGGGGCCGGCCCCTCACGGGCAAGGCTGAGGTCGCCCGGGGTCATCGGGTCGGGCTCCGCCTCGCGCATCACCAGCCTCAGTTCCTCCCCCGGCGGCGGCGCGTCATTGGCGCCGCGCCGCTCATGCGTCGGCGTCTTCCCGCGCGACCAGCGGGCGCGACGGCACCCAGGCATAACCGTCCCGGCACAGGATCACCGCCTCGCGCAGCCCGTGCGGCTTGTCACGCGGGGCCTGCAGGACAGTTCCTCCAGCCGGCTCGGCCCGCACCGCCGCCGCGTCCGGATCACCGTCATAGAGGCGGATCTCGATCCCGGCGCCGCGCGGTGGGGTCTCGGGCAGAACGCCCAGCAGCGGATGGTTCGCGAAGCTGCGATCGGAATGCAGCTGCATCACCTGCCCGCCCAGCGCCATGATCGCGTAATCCGCCGAGACGCGGTGCGCCCGCATGTCGAAGACGGCTTCGAGAAAGCGCGCCGTGCGCGGCACATCTGGCACGAGCAGGTTCAGGCCGATGCCGCGCAATCCCGCGCCGAACTCCTCGGGCGTGACCGTGTCGTAATCCATCTCGGTCGTCCCTGTCGCAATGCCGCTTCAACTTGATCGCCCCCCGGCGAAGTGTCAACGTGCGGGTCAAGCCCGCACCAGCGCGCCTACGCCCGCAGGACTGGAGCCGCATGACCCAGACACTCCCCCAACCGCAGGTCGTCAGCCCGGACCTGCCCGGACCCGAGGAATTCACCGATGCCCGGGCCGCCGTCGCGCGCCTCGAGGAACTCTATTCCGGGGCGGTCGACTTCCTGTCCGCCCGTTTCCTCGAAGCGATGCGCGACGGTCCCGGCGGCCGGCGCTTCCGCGCATTCTATCCCGAGATCCGGATCGCCACCACGACCTACGCCCAGGTGGACAGCCGCCTGAGCTTCGGCCACGTGCCCGCCCCAGGCACCCATGCGGCCACGATCACCCGGCCCGACCTGTTCCGCAACTACCTGCGCCAGCAGATCGGGCTGCTGCTGGCCAATCACAACGTGCCGGTGCGGATCGGGCTGTCGGACACGCCCATGCCGGTGCATTTCGCCGTGACCGGCCCCTCGGGCCTGGGCGTGCCGCAGGAGGGCGCGGCGGCCTTCACCCTGCGCGACGCCTTCGACGTGCCGGACCTGAGCACCACCAATGACGACATCGTCAACGGGGTCGCCCTGCCCGCCCTGGATGGCACCGGGCCTCTCGCCCCCTTTACCGCGCAGAGGGTGGATTACTCGCTGGCCCGGCTGACCCATTACACCGCCACCGACCCGGCGCATTTCCAGAACCACGTCCTGTTCACCAACTACCAGTTCTACGTCTCGGAATTCGAGGCGCTGGCGAGGCAGAAGCTGGCCGATCCGGACAGCGGCTATACCAGCTTCGTGGCCACCGGCGATGTCGAGATCACCACCCCCGATGCCGAGATCCCGCATCTGGCCCGGCTGCCGCAGATGCCCGCCTATCACCTCAAGCGGGCCGACGGCTCGGGGATCACGCTGGTGAATATCGGCGTCGGCCCCTCCAACGCCAAGACGGCCACGGATCATATTGCCGTGCTGCGCCCGCATGCCTGGATCATGGTGGGCCATTGCGCCGGGCTGCGGAACACGCAGCAGCTGGGGGATTTCGTGCTGGCCCATGCCTATCTGCGCGAGGATCGGGTGCTGGATGACGACCTGCCGGTCTGGGTGCCGATCCCGGCCCTGGCCGAGATCCAGATCGCGCTGGAAGAGGCGGTGGCCATGGAAACCGAGATGGCGGGATACGATCTGAAGCGGATCATGCGCACCGGCACCGTGGCCAGCGTGGACAACCGCAACTGGGAGTTGCGCGAGCATACCGGCCCGGTGCAGCGGCTCAGCCAGTCCCGCGCCATCGCGCTCGACATGGAAAGCGCCACCATCGCGGCCAACGGCTTCCGCTTCCGGGTGCCCTACGGCACGCTGCTTTGCGTGTCGGACAAGCCCTTGCACGGAGAGCTGAAACTGCCTGGAATGGCGTCGGATTTCTATCGCACGCAGGTCAGCCGCCACCTGTGCATCGGCGTGCGCGCGATGGAGACGCTGCGCGACATGCCGCTCGAACGGATTCACAGCCGCAAGCTGCGCAGCTTCGACGAGACCGCGTTTCTATGAGGGAAACGCCGCGAAAACGTGGCGAAAAAGCCATGTTTTTCTCTTGCGCTACTCCACTATTCATTGTGTTCATACCCTAGATGCAGTTTACTATAGGACTGTCTGAACTACCGCTCCGGCTTCGCCGATTGCGGATCATGGGCGGTCTGTCGGGGGCCCCTCTGCCGGTGACGCCGGCGATTTTGGCGTATCTCCCGGCTCGAATGGCCTAG
>Ga0008833_1000342_pt1 | contig 54449 bp, 47 predicted proteins | sample HotLakConsoUCCLE_FD_62216 | JGI IMG/M metagenome (GOLD analysis project Ga0008833, IMG submission 62216) | Hypersaline microbial mat communities from Hot Lake, Washington, USA - Hot Lake Consortium UCC-LE | ecosystem: Environmental > Aquatic > Non-marine Saline and Alkaline > Hypersaline >... | reverse complement strand
GACATGCTGGTGCTGCGCCTACTGGCCCCCGATGCGATGGCGTTGCGCCGCAGCCTGCTGCCGGTGCTGGACCGGCTCACCGGCGACACCCTGCCCACTGCCTGGAGACTGTAGAGACATGATGCTGACCCCGCGCGAGAAGGACAAGCTGCTGGTGGCCATGGCCGCCGAGGTGGCGCGCAAACGGCTGGCCCGCGGCGTGTTGCTGAACCATCCCGAGGCGATCGCGCTGATCACCGACGCGGTGGTGGAGGGCGCGCGCGATGGCCGCTCGGTCGCCGACATGATGGAGGCGGGCGCCCATGTCATCACCCGCGATCAATGCATGGAGGGAGTGCCCGAGATGATCCACGAGGTGCAGGTGGAGGCCACCTTTCCCGACGGCACCAAGCTGGTGACCGTGCACAACCCGATCCGCTGACCCGAAGGAGAGAGACATGAAACGCCTTGCCCCCCTGCCCCTGCTGGCCCTCGCCGCGCCGGCACTGGCGCATCCCGGCGCCCATCTGCATCCGCATGACGGGGCGCAATGGATCTGGAACGTGGCTGTGCTGGGCGCGCTCGCCGCGCTCGCGGTCTATGGCTGGACGCGGCGATGATCCCCGGCGAGGTGATCCCGGCCGAGGGCATGCTGACCCTCAACGCGGGCCGCGAGACGGTGACGCTGGTCGTGGCCAACACGGGCGACCGGCCGGTGCAGGTGGGCAGCCACTACCATTTCGCCGAGACCAACCCGGCGCTGGAGTTCGACCGGGCGCAGGCGCGCGGCATGCGGCTGGACATCGCCGCCGGCACCGCGGTGCGGTTCGAGCCGGGCCAGACCCGCGAGGTGACGCTGGTGCCCGTCTCGGGCGCAAGGCGGATCTTCGGGTTCAACGGCCAGGTGATGGGGGATCTGTAACCATGCCCGCCGCCCTTGCAACGGCCCCCGCGCCCATCTCCAGCGCCCCGCGCTCTGCCTGACAGGAGGCCCCGATGCCCGCCCGGATCCGACGTTCCGACTATGCCGCCATGTTCGGCCCCACAACCGGCGACAGGCTGCGCCTGGCCGATACCGAGCTTTTCATCGAGGTCGAACGCGACCTGACCACCTATGGCGAGGAGGTCAAGTTCGGCGGCGGCAAGGTGATCCGCGACGGCATGGGCCAGTCCCAGGCCACCCGCGCCGAGGGCGCGGTGGACACCGTCATCACCAACGCGCTGATCCTGGACGTGACCGGGATCTACAAGGCCGATGTCGGGCTGAAGGACGGCCGCATCCACAAGATCGGCAAGGCCGGCAACCCGGATATCCAGCCCGGCGTGGACATCGTGGTGGGCCCGGGCACCGAGGCCATCGCCGGCGAGGGCCGGATCCTGACCGCGGGGGGCTTCGACAGCCATATCCACTACATCTGCCCGCAGCAGATCGAGGATGCGCTGCACTCGGGCGTGACCACCATGCTGGGCGGCGGCACGGGCCCGGCCACCGGCACGCTGGCCACCACCTGCACACCCGGGCCCTGGCATATCGGGCGGATGCTGCAATCGGCCGATGCCTTCCCGATGAACCTGGCCTTCGCGGGCAAGGGCAACGCCGCGCTGCCGGCCGCGCTGGAGGAGCAGATTCTCGCGGGCGCCTGCGCGCTGAAACTGCACGAGGACTGGGGCACCACCCCGGCCGCGATCGATTGCTGCCTGACGGTGGCCGACGCGCTCGACGTGCAGGTGATGATCCACACCGACACGCTGAACGAGTCGGGCTTCGTCGAGCATACGGTGGCCGCCATGAAGGGCCGCACGATCCACGCCTTCCACACCGAGGGCGCGGGCGGCGGGCACGCGCCCGACATCATCAGGATCTGCGGCGAGGCGCATGTGCTGCCCTCCTCCACCAACCCCACGCGCCCCTTCACGGTGAACACGCTGGAAGAGCATCTGGACATGCTGATGGTCTGCCACCACCTGGACCGCTCGATCCCCGAGGACGTGGCCTTCGCCGAAAGCCGCATCCGGCGCGAGACCATCGCCGCCGAGGACATCCTGCACGACATGGGCGCGTTCTCCATCATCGCCTCGGACAGCCAGGCCATGGGCCGCGTGGGCGAGGTGATCATCCGCACCTGGCAGACCGCCGACAAGATGAAGCGCCAGCGCGGCGCGCTGCCCGAGGAAAGCGGCGAGAACGACAATTTCCGCGTGCGGCGCTACGTGGCCAAGTATACGATCAACCCCGCGATCGCCCACGGCATCGCCCACGAGATCGGCTCCATCGAAGAGGGCAAGCGCGCGGACCTGGTGCTGTGGAGCCCGGCCTTCTTCGGGGTCAAGCCCGAGCTTGTGCTGATGGGCGGAAGCATCGTCTGCGCCCAGATGGGCGACCCGAACGCCTCGATCCCAACGCCGCAGCCGGTCCATACCCGTCCGATGTTCGGCGCCTATGGCCGCGCGGTGGAGCACTCCGCCGTCATCTTCGTGAGCCAGGCCGCGCAGGAGGCGGATGTGCGCGCCCGGCTGGGGCTGGCCAAGCAGACGCTGGCGGTGCGCAACACCCGCGGCATCGGCAAGCGCGACCTGCGCCTGAACGACGCCACGCCCCATGTGGAGGTGCATCCCGAAACCTACGAGGTGCGCGCCGATGGCGAGTTGCTCACCTGCGCGCCGGCCGAGGTGCTGCCCATGGCGCAACGCTACTTCCTGTTCTGAAAGGCCCCGCGATGACCGATCTTCCCCTTGCCCAGACATTGCACCGCAAGGGCCACTGGCACGGCCTCGCCGCCGACTGGGTGCGGCTGGACTACGAGGCGCGCTTCCTGCGCCGCAAGCGGCTGGAGACCGGCGCGGGCCACCCGCTGCTGGTGGACCTGCCGCAGACCACCTCGCTCGATCACGGCGACGCGCTGGAACTGGCCGATGGCCGGCTGGTGGAGGTGCTGGCCGCGCCCGAGCCGCTGCTGGAGATCCGGGGCGACCTGCCGCGCCTCGCCTGGCATGTGGGCAACCGCCATACCCCCTGCCAGGTGATGCCCGGCCGGCTGCTCATCCGCGCCGATCACGTGCTGCGCGAGATGCTGGAGCGGCTGGGCGCCGAGGTGGCCGAGACCGAGGCCCCCTTCACTCCCGAAGGCGGCGCTTACGGGCACGGGCGCACCCATTCGCATGACCATTGAGACCGCACAACTCCTGACGCTGGCGCAATGGCTGTCGCCGGCCTATCCCACCGGCGGTTTCGCCTGGTCGCACGGGCTGGAGACGGCGGTGGCCGAGGGCGCGGTGCGCGACGCGGCGGGCTTCGGCGCCTGGCTCGGGGACGTTCTGGAACATGGCGCGGCGCGCTCCGAGGCGCTGTTCCTGGCCGAGGCCCACCGCGCCGGCGGCGACGAGGCACTCGCCCGGATCGATGCGCGCGCCCGCGCCTTCGCGCCCTGCGCCGAACGTCTGGCCGAGACCGTGGAACAGGGCGCGGCCTTCGCCCGGATCACCGCCGCGATCTGGGGGATGGATCTGCCGACGCTGGCGCAACCCGTCGCGGTGGGCCGCGCCGCGGCGCTTGCCGCGCTGCCGCTGGAGCCGGTCATGGCACTCTACCTGCAGGGCTTCGCGGCAAACCTCGCCGCGGCCGCGCAACGGCTGGTCCCGCTGGGCCAGACCGACGCGCAGACCGCGCTGGCCGCACGCGCGCCCCTGATCGCCCGGATCGCGGCCGAGGCCGCCGCCGCCGGCCCCGACGCTCTGTCCTCCACCGCCTTCCTGGCCGATATCGCGGCCATGCGGCACGAACCCCTGCAACCGAGGATCTTCCGCTCATGACCCGAATGAACGGCCCGCTGCGCGTGGGCATCGGCGGCCCGGTGGGCGCCGGCAAGACGACCCTTACGGCCGCGCTGGCCCGCGCGCTGGCCCCGCATCACTCGATCGGGGTGATCACCAACGACATCTACACCCGCGAGGATGCCGAGGCGCTCCTGCGGATGCAGATCCTGCCCGCCTCGCGCGTGATCGGGGTGGAGACCGGCGGCTGCCCGCATACGGCGATCCGCGAGGATGCCTCGATCAACCTCGCCGCGGTGGCCGAACTCGAACGCCGCCACCCGGATCTGGACCTGGTGCTGATCGAATCCGGCGGCGACAACCTCGCAGCCAATTTCAGCCCGGAGCTGGCGGATCTGACGATCTACATGATCGACGTGGCCATGGGCCAGGACATCCCGCGCAAGAAGGGCCCCGCGCTGATGAAATCCGACATCCTCGTGATCAACAAGACCGATCTCGCCCCGCATGTGGGCGTGGATCTCGACGAGATGCGCCGCGACGCCGCCGCCAACCGGCAGGGCCGGCCCACGGTCTTCGCCGCGCTGCGCCACGGCATCGGCGCGCAGGAAACCGTGGCGCTGCTCGCCCGGCTGGGCGGGCTCGCCGCCGCCCCAGCCTGACGGCAGGCGTCTTCTGGCCCGAAACACCCTCGGGAGGTGAAACCCGCGGCAGGCGACAGAAGGGGGGCGGACAGCCCCCCTTCCCTCGCGCACCGCCCCGCGCGAGAGCGCTCGCTTGTCCTGCCGGACGTCCTCGCGAGGAAGGTCCTAGTGACCGCCGCCGCAGGAGCAGCAATTGCCCGGCAGCACCGCGCCCTGGACGCCGGAATGCTCGGTGCAGCCGCCCTTCCACCACTCGGCGCCGGCGCCGTGGCAATACTTGCCGTCCGCGCCCACCATCTTCATGAACATCGGATGGTAGTTGCGGCAGACCTCGAGCTCGGTCTTGACCCAGTGCAGCGGATCGCGGGCGTAGTGATCCCAGTAATCGCCGTCCATGTTGATCCCCGGCACCGCCGGGTTCCAGCTTTCGTCAAGCCACAGCTCCGCGTCGCCATACTTGCTGCAGAGCTTGCGGATCTGCGGGTCGTCCAGCGCCAGCAACCGGCCGTTCTCGATGATGGTCTCGTTGTCGCCCTCGCGCTCGGTCGTGTAGGTCGGGAAGTAGAGATGCAGGTGCCAATGGCCAACAAGGTGGCCCATCCGCGCCGCCTCGCGCTCGGCCATCGAGCTGATGATCGTGCCGAAGCCCATGTGGATCACCCCCGAGCGCACCCGCTCGTAGAGGCAGTTCACGAATCCGCTGGGGAAATCCTTGCGCGGGCGGTGGATATGCGGGTTGGTCCCGATCGAGGCCTCCCACCAATGCATGATCCCCTTGCCCGGGAAGGTGGGATACTGGATGTCCTTGGTGCGCTCCATCACGTCGCGCAGCTTGTCGCCGAACTCGCCGCCCTCGCGGATCTCGGTGATCCTGGAGTTCTCCACCACCAGCTGGGTCCAGTCGCAGGGCGCGATATGGTTGGTGGTGCCCGCGATCACGCCGCAGCCGTCTTCCTTGAACGGGTGGAACATCCAGGGCCGTCCGGTGACGTGGCCCGGCAGGTAGGTCTTGCCGAAATGCTCGTTGCCCGTCCAGGTGGCCGCCGTCAGCTCGGGATTGTAGAACTCGCGGTTCGAGTCCCAGTATTCGTCATGGTTGGTGAAGGAGATGTCGGTGCCTTCCGGGTCGGTGATGCGTGCGCGCCTGGCGGTGCGGATCCGGTCCCAGGTCCAGCGGTCGATCGCGTTGAGCACCTCGATCGGCATGGCGTGCGCGGGCGAGGCCAGGATTTCCGGCGTGATGAAAGGCATCCGCTGGATCTTGATGAAGCGCTCGGCCAGCACCGGGCCGCCATATCCCATCAGGATCTTGTCGTAGTTCTGCTTCTTCTCCTCCTCTTCCCACCAATCCATCCACTCGGCCAGTTCCTTGGTGCGGAACAGGTAGTAATCCACCTCGTCCGCGCCGACCCACTGGGGCACCGGGCCGCGATCGACCTTCGTGATCTCGTATTTGACGCCGTATTTCTCGAGGATCTTCTGGCAGGCGCGGATCGTCAGGTCGCTGTGCCAGTTGTCCACCCGCAAAAGCACCCGCTCGCCCGGCTGGAGATCCCAGCAGGCGTTGAGCCCGTGATTGTAGGGCCGCTGGGCGACGTGCTCCAGGTAGGGCAGCAGCTGGTCCTCGTGGGTGATCTCGACATAGGGCGGGCAGCGCGGCGGCCGCGCGGCCTGCAGCGGCGGGCCGGAATAGCTCGGCAGGCCGTCGGGCCTTTGGTCGGGATGCGCGTCGCGCGCCCCCTCTGCATGGGTGATTTCAGGACGTGTCAGCATCGGATTCCTCCCCGATCTTTCGAAATGGCGCGCGGGCGCGCGCCTAGAGGATGCTGGGCAACCACAGCGAGATCCCCGGTATTCCAAGGATCATGCCCAGCACCACGATTTCCACAAGCAGGAACACGCTAATTCCCTTGAAGATGGTCTCCAGCCGGATCTCGTCTCCCACGATGGACTTGATGACGAACACGTTCAGCCCGATCGGTGGCGTCACCAGCCCGATCTCCAGCAGCTTCACGACCACCACGCCGAACCAGATCAGCGAGAGCCCGTATTCCTGCACGATCGGGATGGTCAGCGGCAGCGTCAGCAGGATGATCCCGATAGGGTCCAGCAGCATTCCCAGCAGGATATACAACAGCACGATGGCGCCTAGCACCACGAACATCGAGGCGTTCGACGCCTCGATCCAGTCTCCGATGGCGCCCGACAGGCCGGTCAGAGCGATGAAGCTGACATAGATCTTGCCGGCCACCGCGATGGCGAAGATCATCGAGGACTGGTAGACGCTTTCACGCAGGGCCGCGCCGATCTTCTTCAGGTTCAGCCGGCCCAGCAGCAGCCCCAGGATCAGCGCCGCGTAAGCGCCCACGCCGGCGGCCTGGCTGGGGGTGAAGAAGCCCACGTAGATCCCGCCGATCACCACGACGAACAGCAGCACGATGGACCAGCAGCGCCCCAGGCTGCGCCAGCGCTCGGCGGAGGTGATTATCTCGTCAGGGCGGGGCGCGGCCTCGGGCACGCGGCGCACCCAGAGCCAGATCACCAGCAGGTAGGCCAGCAGCGACAGGATGCCGGGGATGATCGCGGCCATGAACAACCGCGCGATGGATTGCTCGGCAAAGACCCCGTAGAGGATGAACAGGATCGAGGGCGGGATGAGCGAGCCCAGCGTGCCGCCGATCGCCACCGAGCCGGTGGCCAGCGCCTTGGAATAGCCGAAGCGCAGCATTTCGGGGATGGCGATGCGGCCCATCGCGGCGGCACAGGCCACCGAGGAGCCGGTGATCGCCGAGAACCCGCCGCAGCCCATCACCGAGGCCATGGCCACGCCGCCGGGCAGCCGCGCCAGCCACAGCCGGGCGGCGCGGTAGATATCCGTGGTGAAGCCCGCCTCGTAGGCCAGGTGCCCCATCAGGATGAACAGCGGCACCGTGGCCAGGCTGTAGCTCTTGAGAAAATCGTAGGGGCCGTTGGCGATCAGCGACAGGGTCGGCCGCCAGGCGAATTGCGGCATGAACTCGGCGCCCGGACGCCAGGCGAAGATGATGAAGACCCCGATGGAGGCCGATATTCCCAGCGCCGCGGCGATCGGCACCCGGATCGCCAGAAGGACAAGCGTGACGCTCAGCGCGAGCAGCCCGACAAGAAGCGGATCCATCGCTCAGGCCTCCTCTGCCACGCCATGGGCGGGCGGCGGCGGCGTGTCCTCGCCCGTGAAGGCGGTGCGCAGCCCGCCCCCCACGCTGATCAGCAGCCGCACCACGAAAAGCAGCACGCCGATGCCGAAGACCATCTTCATCGGCCAGGTGGGGATTTCCAGCACCCCGTCGTAATAGGCGCCGCGGGCGATCTCGGCGGGCAGGCGCATGGTGACCATGTAGCCGATGCCGCCGAAGAACACCGCCATGGCCAGCGCGCCCAGCGCCCGCAGCAGGCCGAGCGCGCGCACGCCCAGCCAGTCGGTCAGCACCGTCACGGCGATATGGCCGCGCTGGCGTTCGACGAAGGCCAGCGGCAGCACGATCACCGCCACGTTGAGCAGGCCCACCATCAGCAGGTCATCGGGGATCGGACGCAGGAACAGTTCCTTGCCGAGGATCGATCCGGTCATGATGCCGCCCATGGTCAGCAGCACCAGCCCGGCGATCACGAGGGCGAGGCGTTCCAGGGCTTCCTGGAGGCGCAGGAAGGCTTGGGCGAAGGCGCGCATCGGTCATCTTCCGGATCTTGGCCCGGCCGTGCCGGGCAGGCGCGCCCGCGGACAGGGCCGCGGGCGCCATTCGATGCATCAGGTTCGGGATGCCGGATCAATTGGCCCAGGGATAGCCCTCGGCGTCCAGCTTCTGCTGGTATTTCTCCGTCAGCGCCATCCAGTCGGCCATGATCGCGGAGCCGTCGAGCCCCTTGCCATCGGCCTTCTCGACCCAGGCGTCCGATTGCGCCAACGCAACTTCGACAAGCGCGTCGCGCATGCCCGGCGCGGGATCCAGCATGGTCACGCTCTCGCCGTCCACGCCCGCGGCCAGCTTGGCCTTGGTCTCGGTGCGCGAGTTGTACATGATCTCCGCCATGTTGGCGGTGAAGTCGCGGCCCAGCTCGTCCATGATCGCCTGCTGCTCGGGCGTCAGGCTCTGGTAGGTCTGCAGGTTCATGATGATGCCGAAGGCCAGCGTCTGGCCCAGCGCCACCTCGGTCATGTAGTCGGCCACCTCGTATTGCTTGTAGCCGTCCACCACGTAGTAATAGGTCGTCGAGCCGTCCACCGACCCGTTCGAAAGCGCCTCGTAGACCTTGGGCTGGGACATCGCCACCGTGGCCGCGCCAAAGGCTTCCAGCGCGGGGATATGCACCCCGGTGGAGCGGATGGTCATGCCCTCGAGATCGTCCAGCGTCTCGACCGGCTTGTTGCGGGTCAGAAGCTGGGTGGGGCCGGTGGTGTAGTTGCCGAAATAGCGGACATTGAAGCTTTCGGCCTCTTCCAGCGCGGCCGGATGCGTCGTCATCAGCTCGTAGGTGGCCATCATGCCCACGTATTCGTCGGCGATCTCGCCGTTATCCACCACCTCGTAGGTGACAAGCTGGCCCGGCGCGTAGACCGGCACGATCGAGCCGATATCGGCCACGCCGTCCGAGATCGCCTGCGCCGCGCCCGCGGCGCCCACCAGCGCGCCGCCCCAGATGATGTCGAGCCCCAGCTCGCCATCGGTGCGCTCGCGCAGTTGCTCGTCCAGCCAGTTCAGCCCGACGGCGCGCGCCCCTGCATTGGGCCCGAATTCGGCGAATCGCAGCTCGCGCGTCTGCGCCTCCGCCGAGACCGGCGCCAGCGTGACCGCAACACCCGACAGCAGCATGGCAGCACCGGCCACCCCCATCTTCAGCATCTTCATCTCCATCCTCCCTGTTGGCCCTGCCGTGGCGGGCAGCTTCACAATCATTGAGAGGCCCGGCTCAAGTCAACATGCAATTTTGATTTCACCAGTTGAAACGCGCGACATCCCTGACCTAGCTTGACGACACTGCCCGCGCGGCCTTTCTCCGGCGGGTGAGACAGAAAGGAGGCGCCATGCCCGATACCGCCGCAGACCCCGCCGCCGCCCGCGCCCGCAGCGGCCAGACCCTGCCGCGCGTGCGCGCGGTGAGCCGCGCGATGGCGATCCTGAAATGCTTCACCCCCGCAGCGCCGCACCTGTCGCTGGGAGAGATCGCCGGGCGCGCCGAGCTGGATGCGGGCACCACGCGCCGGCTGCTGATCACGCTGCGCGACGCGGGCGTGGTGGCGCAGAACGTGCAGACCGGGCGCTACTGCCTGACGATGCAGATCACCCGCATGGCCAGCGCCGTGCCCGACGGCCAGTCGCTGCGCGATCTGGCCGAGGACCGGCTGAACGCGCTGGCCCAGAAGGTGCGCGCGACGGTGCTGCTGTCGGTGCTGCGCGACGGCGAGGCGGTCTGCCTGGCGCGCTTCCACGGCGATGCGCCGGTGCAGGTGCGCTGGTGGTCGGTGGGCGACGCGCTGCCGTTGAATTGCGGCGCGGCGCCGCGGCTGTTGCTGGCGCATATGGCAGAAGACGCGCAGGAGCGCCTTCTGTCGCGGCCCCTGCCGGCGCTGACCCCGCGCAGCCTGACCGATCCGGACGCGCTGCGCGCCGAGATCGCGCGCATCCGGCGCAACGGCTGGGCGCATTCCGCCGATGACGTGGCAGAGGGGCTTTCGGCGCTGGCGGCGCCGGTGCGCGACGCCTCGGGCGAGGTGACGGGCGCGGTCTCGATCGGCGGGCTGAGCCCGCTGATCCTGGACCCGGAACGGGTCGATCCGCCGCCGCCGCTTCTGACCGATCTCCTGGCCTGCTGCGCCGAAATCTCGGAACGGCTGGGCGGCTCCAATTTCACTGAATGAAATGTATATTGCCAGTTGACTTGACTCGCGGCCCGACCTTACCGTTCGGGGCCTGACGCCCCGGCCCCGCCCGGTGGCGTCCAGCGACAGGGAGGACAGCATGGGCGCGACCATCGCCGAGAAGATCCTGGCGCGTGCCGCCGGGAAGGACCGCGTCCGCGCGGGCGAGGACATCAAGGCGCGACCGGATTTCGTGATCGCCTATGATTTCCCCGGTTATACCGACGTCATCTTTCGCCAGATGAAGGAGGATTTCGGGGTCGAGAAGGTCATGGCCCCGGAGCGGTACGCGCTGTTCATCGACCACATGGTGCCCGCCGTCACCCCCAAGGAGGAAGAGCTGCACCAGATCACCCGCGACTGGGGCGCCGAGCAGGGCGTGCCGGTCTACGAGCGCAAGGGGATCGGCCACCAGGTCGCCGCCGAACTGGGCTACGCCACGCCGGGCGCCTTCGCGGTGCATTTCGATGGGCACATCTCCCAACTCGGCACGTTCGGGACGCTGGCCATCGGGCTGCGCCGGCACTTGCTCGAGGCCTTCGTCAAGGAGCACATCCTGATCAAGGTGCCGCAGACCACCCGGGTCAACCTGACCGGCACGCTGCGTCCGGGCGTCATGGCACGCGACGTGTTCCACCACATCGTGCGGGTGCTGGGCCCCTCGGCCTGCCGCTTCCAGGTGCTGGAACTGGCCGGCGAGGCGATCGACAGGCTGTCGCTGGAGGGCCGGCAATCGATCACCTGCCTCGCGATGTTCACCGGCGCGATCACCGCCATCATCAACCCTGACCGGGCCGCGCTGGATTACGCCCTGCCCCGCGCGCGGCTGAAGATCGACCCGCTCTTCTCGGACCCGGATGCCTCCTATGCCGCCGTCCATACCATCGACGTGACCGATCTGGAGCCGGTGGTGGTGGTGCCCCCCAGCCCGGCCAACACACGCAACCTGTCGGACTACGCCGGCACCGAGGTGCATGTGGGCTACCTGGGATCCTGCGCCTCGGGGCGGATCGAGGATCTGCGCGCCGCCGCCGACATCCTGCGCGGCCGGCAGGTAAAGCCGGGCTTCCAGCTCAACGTGGTGCCCACCAGCCAGGCGATCATGCGCCAGGCCGCCGACGAGGGCATCCTGGGCGACCTGATCGACGCCGGCGCCTTCGTCACCTCCTCGTCCTGCGATTACTGCTTCGGCCGGCTGGGCGTGATGAGCGACGGACAGCGCGCGGTCTCCACCGGCACACTGAACGTGCGCGGCCGGATGGGCAGCAAGGAGTCCGAGATCTTCGTGGTGAACGCCGCCGCGGTGGCCGCCTCGGCCATCGAGGGCCGCATCACCGACCCGCGCAAATACCTTTAGGGAGGGCACCATGGCATTGCAGAACCTGCGCGGGCGCGTCGCCTTCATCTTCGAGGAGGTGGATTTCGACGTCGACCAGATCGTCGGCGTCGCCAACATCAAGCTGAAGGATCCGGCCGAGCTGGCCGCCGTGGCGATGCAGAGCTACGATCCGGATTTCGCCGCCAATGTGCGCAAGGGCGACATCCTGGTGGGGGCGCAGAATTTCGGCTACGGCCACCCGCATTACCCGCCGATGATCGCCATGCGGCACCTGGGCCTCGCGGGCGTGGTGGCCGAGAGCTTCTCGCCCGGCTACTGGCGCGGCGAGATCGCCATGGGCTTTCCGCAGGCCGCCTGCCCCGGCATCCTGGGCGCGGTCTCGCGCTGGGACGAGGTGGAGGTGGACTGGGACGCGCTGGAGTTCCGCAACCTGACCACCGGCGCCGCCCTGCCCGTCGAGCCGCTGTCCGAGGGCGATCGCATGATGCTCGAACATGGCGGGCTGATCGGCTACCTGCACGCGCGCGACAAGGAGGACGTGGCATGACCGCGATGACGAAACCGGACTTCGCCCGCCGCCTGCGGGCCGGAGAGACGGTCTGGACGGCAGGGGCCTATGACGCGCTCTCGGCGCTCTTGGCGGAGCAGGCGGGCTTCGACGCGGTGATGAGCACCGGCTTCGGCGTCTCCGCCTCGCATCTGGGCGCACCGGACGTGGAGCTCTACACCATGACCGAGAACCTGGATGTGGTCAGCCGCATGGTCGATGCGATCCGGGTGCCGCTGGTGGCCGATACCGACACCGGATACGGCAACGCGATCAACGTGATGCGGACCGTGCGCGCCTTCGAGAAGGCAGGGGCCGCGGCGATGATCTTCGAGGACCAGGAGGCGCCCAAGCGCTGCCCGGCCGTGGCGGGCAAGGTGGACATCCTGCCCGTGGCCGAGAACGCCGCCAAGATCCGCGCGGGCGTCGAGGCGCGGCGCGATCCGGACACGATCATCATCGCGCGGACCGACGCGATGGACGAGGACGAGGCGATCGCCCGCGCGCAGGCCTATGTCGCGGCCGGCGCGGACCTGATCCAGCCGATCTCGCGCTGCTTTTCCGACATCGCCGGGCTGCGGCGCCTGCGCGAGGCCTGCGGCGTGCCGCTGTCGCTGCAGGTGCTGGGCTGGCTGGAAAGCGACCTCGCCCCGGAAGAGATCGAGGAGGTGGCGGGCCTTGCCGTCTTCCCGCTGGTCGGGCTGATGAGCGCGACGCGGGCGCTGCGCGAGAATTTCGCGGTGTTGCAGCGCGACCGCAACACGAAGAGCCTGCCGCAACCGGTTGCCAGCATGGGAGAATTCAAGGAACTGATCGGCTTCGCGGAGATCGAGGCGCAGCAGGACCGGTTCCTGCTGGGCGCACCCGCCGGAGAGGATGACGCCAAGGCCGCGAGGGCGCTGGAAGGCCTGTTCACCAAGGTCTGAGCCAACGAACTTGATGCATCGTATCAGAGTCACCCCCCGACTGCCTGATTTTCAACGACTTCCAGGGAATTGTCCGCGCGCGACGGCCCGGCCGCGGGCCGGGGAGCGCGCCCGGCTTATCCCGCGCGCGGGCCGCGCAGCGCCTCGGGCGCGGGCGCGCCCGGGCGGCGCGGCGGCGGGCGCAGCGCCTCGGTCAGCGCGCCGGCGGTGATCAGCGCGGCGCCCAGCGCCTCGGGCCAGCCGAACGGTTCCGACAGGAACAACGCGCCCGACCCCACGCCCGCCACGATCTCCGCCGTCAGCAGGAAGCTCAGCGTCGCGGGCGCCAGCCGCTGCGCCGCCCAGAGCGTCACCACCAGCGCGGGCGCGATATAGGCCAGCCCCGCCAGCGCGGCGAGCGGCAGCGCGCCCGACAGCGCCCCATCCGGCGCGCCGCCCATCGCAGGGCCGCCCAGCGCCAGCAGCGCCGCCCCGGTCAGCCCCATGCCCAGCGCCGCGCAGAAGGCCAGGATTTCGGGTCTCGCGCCGGGGCGGCCGAACACCACCGCCGAGCCCACCGCCCAGCACATGCCAGAGACCAGCGCCGCGAGATCGCCGCCGTTGATCGCGTCCAGCGACAGCTGCAAACGGAATATCGTCGCCACCCCCGCCAGCCCCAGCGACAGCGCGGCGGCGCTGCGCCAGGTCCAGCGCCGCCCCATGAAGACGCATTCGATCAGGGTGGACCAGGCCGGCGCGAGGTAGAACAGCACCACCGCGCGCACCACCTCGGTAAAGGCCAGCGACGCCCCGTAGAGCATCAGCGCCACCCCCACCAGGAGCGCGCCCGCGACCGCGCGCGCGGTCGCGCCCCCCGCCCCTGCCCGCCAGGCGAGCCAGCCGAGCGGCGGCAGCGCGAAAAGCCCCATGGCGAGGCTGGGCCAGACGCCCCGCATGCCGGCGCCCTCCAGCAGGCGCACGGGCATCCACCACAGCCCCCACAGCATGGAGACCGCCAGCGTCAGCGCCAGTGCACCACGATGGCCGATCGTCATCGGCGCCTCCCCGGATCGTCATGTCCGGGCCGAGCCTAGGCCCCGGCACGTCAGGAGGCCAGAGCGGCTCAGACGTCCAGCGCGTTCTCCTTCTCCCAGCGGGAGAAATGCGACACGAACCCCTGCCATTCCCGGTGCTTGAGCTTGAGGAAGGCGGCCGAGAACTCCGCTCCCATCCGGGCCGTCAGCGCCGCGTCCGCCTCGAAGGCCCGCAGCGCGTCCAGCAGGTTGAGCGGCAGGCGGGGCGCGTCGGTCACGGTGTGGCCCTCGGCATACATGTCGATATCCAGCGGCGCGCCCGGATCGGCCTTGCCCGCCACCCCCTCCAGTCCCGCGGCCAGAATCACCGCTTGCAGCAAGTAGGGATTGGCCGCGCCGTCGGGCAGGCGCAGCTCGAACCGGCCCGGCCCCGGCACGCGCACCATGTGGGTGCGATTGTTGCCCGCCCAGGTGACGGTATTGGGCGCCCAGGTCGCCCCCGAGACGGTGACCGGCGCATTGATCCGCTTGTAGCTGTTGACCACCGGGTTGGTGATTGCCGACATCGCCCGCGCATGGCACATCACCCCGCCCAGGAAGTGGCGCCCCTGCTCCGACAGTCCCATCGGGTCGTCCGCGTCGGCGAAGACATTCTGCGCGCCCGTCGCGTCCCAGGCCGAGACATGGGTATGGCAGCCATTGCCCGTCAGCCCCTCGATCGGCTTGGGCATGAAGGTGGCGCGCATCCCGTGGGCCTCTGCCACGGACTTCACCATGAACTTGAAGAAGGAATGCTTGTCGGCGGTGGCCAGCGCGTCGTCGAATTCCCAGTTCATCTCGAACTGGCCGTTCGCGTCCTCGTGGTCGTTCTGGTAGGGCCCCCAGCCAAGATCGAGCATGTGGTCGCAGACCTGGCGCACCACGTCGTAGCGCCGCATCACCGCCTGCTGGTCGTAGCAGGGTTTTTCCGCGGTATCGAACGGGTCGCTGATCGCGTCGCCCGCCGGGGTCAGCAGGAAGTATTCCGCCTCGATTCCGGTCTTGACGCGCATCCCCTGCCCCGCCGCCTCGGCCGCCAGCCGGCGCAGCACGTTGCGCGGGGCCTGCGCGACCTCGGCGCCCTCCATCACCGGGTTGGCGGCCACCCAGGCCACCTCGGGCTTCCATGGCAGCTGGATCACACTGGCCGGATCGGGCACCGCCAGCATGTCGGGATGGGCCGGGGTCATGTCGAGCCAGGTGGCGAAGCCGGCAAAGCCCGCGCCATCGGCCTGCATGTCGGCGATGGCCGCGGCCGGGACCAGCTTGGCGCGCTGGCCGCCGAACAGGTCGGTGAAGGAGATCATGAAGTATTTCACGCCCCGCTCGGCCGCGAAATCGGCAAGATCCGCCGTCTGGTCTGTGATCATGGGCTGTCCTTTCGCTGTTCGGGGCCCGCGGGACCGGCCCGCCGTCAGAAGCCTCCCGGCTTGCCCGGCCACCACTGCGTTCCCGCGAGCGGGACGCGCGCCATGGCGGCGGCCTCCATCGTGAGCGCGCAGAGGTCTTCGGGTTCGAGATTGTGCAGGTGGTTGTGGCCGCAGGCGCGCGCGATGGTCTGGGCCTCCAGCGTCATCACCTTGAGGTAGTTGCGCAGCCGGCGGCCGGCCTCCACCGGGTCGAGCCGGGCGGCCAGCGCCGGGTCCTGCGTGGTGATGCCCGCCGGGTCGCGCCCCTCGTGCCAGTCGTCATAGGCGCCCGCGGTGGTGCCCAGCGCGCGATACTCGTCTTCCCATTTCGGATCGTTGTCGCCGATGGCGATCATCGCGGCGGTGCCGATGCTGACGGCGTCGGCCCCCAGCGCCAGCGCCTTGGCCACGTCCGCGCCCGAGCGGATCCCGCCCGAGACGACCAGCTGCACCTCTCGGTGCAAGCCCAGATCCTGCAGCGCGTCGACCGCCGGCCGGATCGCGGCCAGCGTGGGGATGCCCACATGCTCGATGAACACGTCCTGCGTGGCCGCCGTGCCGCCCTGCATCCCGTCGATCACCACCACGTCGGCGCCCGCCTTCACCGCCAGCGCCGTGTCGTAATAGGGCCGCGTGGCGCCAACCTTGACGTAGATGGGTTTCTCCCAGCCGGTGATCTCGCGCAGTTCGAGGATCTTGATCTCGAGGTCGTCGGGGCCGGTCCAGTCCGGGTGGCGGCAGGCGCTGCGCTGGTCGATCCCCCTGGGCAGGGTGCGCATCTCGGCTACCCGGTCCGAGATCTTCTGGCCCAGCAGCATGCCGCCGCCGCCGGGCTTGGCGCCCTGGCCCACCACCACCTCGATGGCATCGGCGCGGCGCAGGTCGGCGGGGTTCATCCCGTAGCGCGAGGGCAGATACTGGTAGACGAGGATCTTCGAGTGCCCGCGCTCCTCCTCGGTCATGCCGCCATCGCCGGTGGTGGTGGAGGTGCCCGCCAGCGTGGCGCCGCGGCCCAGCGCCTCCTTGGCCTGGCCCGACAGCGCGCCGAAGCTCATGCCGGCGATGGTGATCGGGATGTCCAGCTCGATCGGCTTCTTCGCATGGCGGGTGCCCAGCACCACGTTGGTGCCGCAGGCCTCGCGGTAGCCTTCCAGCGGGTAGCGCGAGACCGAGGCGCCCAGGAACAGCAGGTCGTCGAAATGCGGCACCCGGCGTTTCGCGCCGCCGCCGCGGATGTCGTAGATCCCGGTGGCCGCGGCGCGGCGGATCTCGGCATTCACCGCGTCGGTGAAGGTGGCGGATCTGATCGGGACGGTGCGGGGGATGTCGTCGCTCACGGAAGGGCCCTCAGTATTGCGCGGCATTGTCGACGTGGAAATTGTAGAGCCTGCGGGCAGAGCCGTAGCGGCGGAACTCCTCGGGCGCGGCGTCCATCCCCGCGCGGGCCAGCAGGTCGGCGAGATGGGCGAGGTGCTCGGGGCGCATCTGCTTTTCAACGCAATCGGCGCCGAGGCTTTTCACCCTGCCGCGCACGAAGAGGCGGGCCTCGTAGAGGCTGTCGCCCAGCGCCTCGCCCGCGTCGCCGCAGACAACCAGCGTGCCGGCCTGGCCCATGAAGGCGGACATGTGGCCCACATTGCCCCCCACCACGATCTCGATGCCCTTCATCGAGATGCCGCAGCGCGAGGCGGCATTGCCGCGGATCACCAGCAGCCCGCCGCGCCCGGTGGCCCCGGCATACTGGCTGGCGTCGCCCTCGACGATCACGGTGCCGGACATCATGTTCTCGCCCACGCCCGGCCCGGCCGAGCCCTGCACCCGCACGGTGGCGCGGCTGTTCATGCCGGCGCAGTAATACCCGGTGGAGCCGCGCACGGTGACCGACAGGGGCGCATCCAGCCCCACCGCCAGCGCATGCGCACCGCGCGGGTTCAGCACCTCCCATTCGGTCTGGTTGCCCGCGGCCGCGTGCAGCGTGGCGTTGAGGTGGCGCAGGTCCTGCGCGGCGAGGTCGATGCTCTGCATGCTCAGTGCTTCCAGAAATAGACGGTGGCGGGCTCGGGCTCCCAGACATGGGCCGTCTCGATGTCGGGCAGGCCCACGAGCGCGCGGTATTCCGATCCGAAGGCCACGTAGGCGTCGGTCTCGGCCATCACGGCGGGCTTGCAGGCGATCGGGTCGCGCACCACGCCGAAGCCGTCGCGCGTGCCCACCACGAAGGTGAAGAACCCGTCCAGGTCGGAGAGCCCCGCCTCCAGCGCCTCGCCCAGCGACGCGCCCTGCGCCATGCGCCAGCTTAGATAGGCCGCGGCCACCTCGCTGTCGTTCTCCGTCCGGACCGGGACGCCTTCGCGGGCGAGGCGGCGTTTCAGGTTGTGATGATTGGAGAGCGAGCCGTTATGCACCAGGCATTGATCCGCCCCGGTGGAGAACGGATGCGCGCCCAGCGTGGTGACGGCGGACTCGGTGGCCATGCGGGTATGCCCGATGCCGTGGCTGCCGGTCATGGACGAGATGCCGAAGCGCGCGGCCACGTCGCGCGGCAGGCCCACCTCCTTGTAGATCTCGATCGCCGCGCCCGCGCTCATCAGGCGCAGGTCGGGGCGGGCGGCGAGCAGGGCGCGGGCCGCCGGCTCGTCGGCGGAATCGATCTCGGCCACCGCGTGGCTGTCCTTGCGGCGAAACGCCAGCGGACCGGCCAGGGCTTCGGCCAGCGCCCCCTCGACCCCGGCGAAGCCGTCCGGCGCCTCGGTCTGGATCACCAGCTTGACCCGGCCCGGCGCGGCGGGCCCGTAAAGCGCGATCCCGGCGCTGTCGGGGCCGCGATCCGTCATGGTGACCAGCATGTCGGACAGCAGCGCGCCCAGCCGGGGCTCCAGCGCTCGGTCCTTCAGAAACAACCCCACGATGCCGCACATGGCCACGCGCCCTTCCCTTCAAGCGATCCGCCGAGTCGCGGATGCACCCATGGGAAAGAATGTTTACCTGCAGGCAATCTTGCACCTGGGGGCGGCGCGTTCCGGCCCGCCTCCGCCCGCTGGTGCGACCGAAATTTGGGCAAAGCGCTCATTATTTGAGCAGCGCCTGCATGCGCTTGCCCTGGAACGCTGCGCCGGTTCAGCCCGTCTGCGGGTAGCAGATCACCGACAGATAGCGGATCGGCAACTGGCGCAGATCCTCGGGCCCGTGCGGCGCATCCGCGTCGAAGAACAGGGTGTCTCCCGGGGCGAGGTCATGGAGCGTGTCGCCATGGCGGTATCCCACGCGGCCCTCCAGCATGTAGATCATCTCGATCCCCTCGTGCTGGAAGGTTGGGAAGGTGTCGCTGTCCTGGCTGAGCGTGATCAGGTAGGGTTCCACCACCACGCCGCTCGCGTTGGCGCCGAGATGGCCCAGCAGGGTGTAGTGATGGCCGGCACGGGTGCCCGCGCGTTGCACATCCACCCCCTGCCCGGCCGGCGTGTGCACCGCCGCGCGCCGTTCCTCGTAGCCCCGGAAGAAGGCGGTGATCGGAACGCCCAGCGCGTGCGCGAGGCTTTGCAACGTGGTCAGCGAGGGCGAGATGTTGCCGTTCTCGATCTTCGACAGCATCCCCATCGACAGGCCGGTGGCCGCCGCAAGGTCCGCCACGGTCATGGCGTGCTGACGCCGGTGGGCGCGCACCGCGCGCCCGATGGCGACCTCCAGCACCTTTTCGCGATCATCGCGCCGCCCGTGCGGATCCTGCCGCAGGGGCACGGTCGCTCCGGTCGGGGCGTCCCTTGTCATGTCGCGGGCTCCGGGAATGGCATTGGCTTGCCCCATGCTACACGATCTTGCCGGTGGGCGAACAGCCCCCCGGTGCCCAAGCCTGCGTCGATGAGAAACGCCCGCGCCTCCACTCGGGGGTGGAAGCGCGGGCGGCGGGCCTTGCGGCACGCAGGGGAAATGTCTCGATCCGAAAAGGGCAGCGATCTGACTTGGGAGCTTATGGGCGGATCCTGCCACGCGGCCCGGCACCCCGCAAACCCCACCACGGGCCGCACGCATCCCGGACATGCGAATTCGGGAAAAAATTTGATCTTTCGGAAAAATTTACCCAATTTGGGGTATTGCGAAACCGGAGTGTCCCGAATGGATACGCAGCACGACCCGTCTTCGGCCACGCCTCCGGGCGAGTCGCCGCGCGATGCGCTGATCGAGAGCATCTACCGGATCGCGCTGGAGCCGCAATCCTACGACAGCTTCATGGGGCAGTGGGACGCCTATATCACCGAGCGGATCGAGGCGCTGGAGGCGCTGGCCGAAACCACCCCCGAGGCCGCCGCCCATCCCGACATCGCCCGGCATTTCGACATCGCGCTGCAGCTGCTGGAACAGACCGCCCCGCCCCCGCCCGAGGGGCGCGGCGAGACCAGGGGCGTGGGCGATCCGCAGATGCTGGTGAACGCCGAGGGACGCATCGTCTGGTCGAACGCTGCGGCAACGCGGCTTTTCGACCTGTCGCGCAATTCCGATCTGGACGATCTGGGCCTGCCCGACGCCCAGGCGCAGGCCGCACGCCGACTGGCCGCGCAGATGCACCGCGCGGACCTGCCGGCAAGCGCACCGCTCGTGCTGCGGGCGATGCCGCCGGGCGTCGAGGATCCGATCGACATGGCCGCGCGGATCCTGCCGCCGGGCAGCGGCGCGGCCGAGCCGCTGCTGGCGGTGTCGCGCCTTGCCCCGCGCTGGCCCGCCGCGATGGACCAGATGCTTGTGGACGCGTTCGGGCTGTCGCCCACCGAGACGCGGATCTGCGAGCTGCTGGCGGACGGGCAGAACCCGGCCCGCATCGCCGAGACCCGCGAGAGCGCACTCAGCACCGTCCGGACCCAGATCAAGGCGGTGCTGGCCAAGATGCGCTGCCGCTCGCAGGTGGACCTGGTCCGGCTGATCCATGCGCTGATGCGGGTGGCCGAAGAGCACCGCCCGCCCCCCGCCCCGGCCGGCGGGCTGGTCCGGATCGCGCTGGCCGGCCGGGATATGCCGGTGGAGCAGCATGGCGACCCAAAGGGCCGGCCGGTGATCTTCTTCCACGGAATGCTGGACGGCAACGCCGTGAACCTCCGCTGCCGCCTGCTGCTGGAGCAGGCGGGCCTGCGGATGATCTGCCCGGTGCGCCCGTTCTTCGGCTCGGCGCCCGGCGAGGAGGGATCGCCGCTGGAGGCTCCCGCGCGCTTCGCCCGCGACGTGGAGGTGCTGATCGACCGGATGAAGCTGCGCGATCCGGTGTTGCTGGGGCACATGGCGGGGGCCGCCTATGCCTTCGCCGCGGCCGCGGCGCTGCCCGAGGGGGCGGTGCGCGGTGTCATCTCGGTTTCGGGGGCCGTCCCGATCGTCGCGCGCTCGCAATTCACGATGATGTCGCGGCGGCAAAGGCTGGTGGCCTATACCGCGAAATACGCGCCCTCGATCCTGCCCTTCGTGCTGCGCGCGGGCATCAGCCAGATCCATGGCGGCGGCGACCGGAGGTTTCTGCATTCGCTCTACGAGAATTCCCCGCGCGACATGGAACTGCTGCGCGACCCGGAAATCGCGGCCATCGTTCTGGACGGCTACCGCTTCACCATCGCGCAGGGACACCGGGCCTTCGAGATCGACAGCCACACGGTGGTGCGGGACTGGAGCGCCACCGCGCTGGCCTCGGACTGCCCCGTGCACCTGCTCCACGGCGAGTCCGATCCGGTGGTGGCGGTGGCCTCGGTGCGGGGGTTCAGTGCCCGGCTGGGACCGCGGGCGCGCCTGAGCGTCCTGCGCGAAACCGGGCAGCTGGTGCTCTACAAGGAGCCCGAAACCGTGATTGCGGCCATCAGGGAGATGCAGGGGTGACGGGCGCGCGCCCCCGCGCGGGGCCGCGCGCCACGATCAACCGGCCGCCAGCTGCGCCTTGCGCTCGATCCGGCGGGCGTGAAGCACCGGCTCGGTATAGCCGGAGGGTTGCGTGCGCCCCTCGAACACCAGCTCGCAGGCCGCCCGGAAGGCCACCCCGTCGAAGCCCGGCGCCATCGGGACATAGGCCGGGTCGTCCGCGTTCTGCCGGTCCACCACCGCGGCCATGCGTTGCAGGACCTGAAGGACCTCCTCGGCCGAGACCACCCCGTGATGCAGCCAGTTGGCGATGTGCTGGGCCGAGATCCGGCAGGTGGCGCGATCTTCCATCAGGCCCACATCGTTGATGTCGGGCACCTTGGAGCAGCCCACGCCGGCATCGATCCAGCGCACCACGTAGCCCAGGATTCCTTGCGCGTTGTTCTCCACCTCGCGCAGGATCTGACCCTTGCTCCACTTGCGGAACGAGGCCAGCGGGATCTCCAGCAGCCCGTCCACATGGGCCCGCCGCCCGCCCTCGAGCAGCGCCGCCTGCACCGCCAGCACGTCGACCTTGTGATAGTGCAGCGCGTGCAGCGTGGCGGCTGTGGGGCTGGGCACCCAGGCGCAGGTGGCCCCGGCCTTGGGGTGCTCGATCTTCTGCTCCAGCATCGCGGCCATCCGGTCGGGCATGGCCCACATGCCCTTGCCGATCTGCGCCCGGCCCGACAGCCCGCATTCCAGCCCGATATCCACGTTGCGGTTCTCGTAGGCGGTGATCCAGGCCTTGCGCTTGATGAAGTCCTTGCGGCTGAAGGGCCCGGCCTCCATCGAGGTGTGGATCTCGTCGCCGGTGCGGTCGAGAAAGCCCGTGTTGATGAAGCAGACCCGGCTTTTCGCGGCGCGGATGCATTCCTTGAGGTTCACGCTCGTGCGGCGTTCCTCGTCCATGATGCCAAGCTTGACCGTGTGGCGCGGCAGGCCCAGCACCGCCTCCACATGGGCGAAGGTCTCGTCCGCGAAGGCCACCTCCTCGGGCCCGTGCATCTTGGGCTTGACCACGTAGACCGAGCCCGCGGCCGAGTTGCGCGGCCCGTCCTGCTTGCGCAGGTCGTGCAGGGCGATCAGCGTGGTGACCATCGCGTCCACCAGCCCCTCGAAGGCCTCGTTGCCGTCGCGGTCGAGGATCGCCGGCGTGGTCATCAGGTGACCCACATTGCGCACCAGCATCAAGGCGCGGCCCTTGAGCGTGATCTCGCCGCCGCCCGGCGCGGTGAGCGCGAGATCCGGATTCAGCCGGCGGGTGAGCGTCTTGCCGCCCTTCTCGAAGGTCTCGGCCAGGTCGCCCCGCATCAGGCCCAGCCAGTTGCGATAGGCCAGCACCTTGTCGGGCGCGTCCACGCAGGCCACCGAATCCTCGCAATCCATGATCGCCGAGACGGCGCTTTCCAGCCGCACATCCGCCAGCCCGGCCTGGTCGCGCGCGCCGATCGGGCTGGTGCGGTCGAAGACCAGCTGCACATGCAGCCCGTTGTTGCGCAGCACCACCAGGTCGGGCGCGCGGGGATGGCCGCGGTAGCCCACGAATTTCTGCGGCGCGATCAGCGGGTGATCATCCACCAGCAGCGCCCCGCCCTTGACGTGGTAGCGCCGCGCATCCGCATGGCTCAGCCCCTCCACCGGGAAGGCCTCGTCCAGGAAAACCCGCGCCCGCGCGATCACCCGCGCGCCGCGGCCGCGCTCGTAGCCGCCCGCGGGCGGCGGGCTGCCCATCGCGTCGGTGCCGTAGAGCCCGTCATAGAGGCTGCCCCACCGGGCATTCGCGGCGTTCAGCGCATAGCGCGCATTGGTGATCGGCACCACCAGCTGGGGTCCGGGCACCGACGCGATCTCGGGGTCGGTACCGGCGGTGTCCACCCGGAAGTCGGGGCCTTCGGGCAGAAGATAGCCGATTTCTTCGAGGAAGGCCTTGTAGGCGGCATGATCATGCGGGGCGTCCCGGTGCGCGACGTGCCACGCGTCGATCCGCGACTGGATCCGGGCGCGGGTCTCCAGCAGCGCGCGGTTGCGCGGGCCGAACTCGTGGATCAGCGCCGAGGCCCCCTCCCAGAAGGCGGCCGGGTCCATCCCGGTGCCGGGCAGCGCCTCGGCCTCCAGGAAGGCCGCGAGCTCGGGCGCGACGCGCAGCCCGGCACGGTCCTCGAACTGCGACGCGGGGGCGGGGTGCTTGGGGTGCGGGCTCATGCGTGTCTCTCCTCCTCGGGTCATCCGGCGCGGTGATCTATCCCGCGGGCGCGGGATGTTTCCAGCCCTGATCGGCGCGATCCGCCAATCGGGGCCTGCATGTTTTCTCGGCAGGATGCTGGATCGACGCCCATGAATAAGGCACCCTGTACCGCAGCCGAGCGATTCCCGCGCGCCGAAGGCGACACGGAGGCGGTGCTGTGAAACGGCTGGCCCGAATGTCAGATGCAGGAGTCCCACGTGTTGCACAAACCCCTGATCGCCGCCGCCGCCGCGCTGATGCTGGCGGCCCCCGTCGCGGCCGAGACGAAACTCTCCTTCGCGCTGGACTGGAAGTTCGAGGGCCCCGCGGCGCCCTATTTCGTGGCCATCGACAAGGGCCATTTCGCCGCGGCGGGCCTCGAGGTCGAGATCAGCGCGGGCCAGGGCTCGCTCGACGCGATCCCGAAAGTGGCCACCGGCGCCTTCCCGGTGGGCTTCGCCGACATCAACAGCCTGGTGAAGTTCCTCGACCAGAATCCCGGCGCGCCGGTGATCGCGGCGATGATGGTCTACGACAAGCCGCCCTTCGCGGTGATCGGCCGCATCTCGCAGGGGGTGCAGGCGCCGAAGGATCTCGAGGGCCGCGTGCTGGGCGCCCCGCCGCCCGACGGCGCCTGGGCGCAGTTCCCGATCTTCGCCGCCGAGAACGCGCTGGACATGGGCAAGATCACGGTGGAGCCGGTGGGCTTCCCGACCCGCGAACCGATGCTGGCCGAGGGCGAGGTGGACGCGGTGACGGGCTTTTCCTTCTCCTCCTACCTGAACCTGGTGCGCCTGGGCGTGCCCGAGGACGACATCGCCACCATCCTGATGGCCGATCACGGGGTCGAGCTCTACGGCAACGCGATCATCGTGAACACCGGGTTCGCCGAGGCCAACCCGGAGGTGATCGAGGGTTTCCTGGAGGCCATCGCCGCCGGCTGGAAGGACGCGATCGCCGATCCGGCTGGCGCGATCGAGAGCTTGGCGGAGCGCAACCCGGCGGCCGACGCGGGCCTGGAGGAACGCCGGCTTCAGCTGTCGATCGAGGCCAACGTGCTGACCGACTGGACCCGCGCCAACGGCATGGGCCATGTCGACGCGGCCCGCATGGCCACCGCGATCGAGCAGATCGCACTGACCTACGAGTTCCAGAACGCCCCCGACGCGTCGCTCTACTTCTCCGACGCCTGGCTGCCGGAAGGCGGCTTCGCTCTGGAATGACGTCGCGCGGCGCGGCAAGGTAGGGTGGGTCTCGACCCACCCTACGCCCGTCCCCCAGCCCCGAGCGCCGGACCCCGCATGCAGAACCTGATCGAGATCCGCGGCGTGCGCCACGCCTACCGCACCCAGGACGGCCCCCTGCCGGTGCTGGACGGGCTGGAACTGTCGGTGGACGAGGGCGGGTTCGTCGCCGTCGTGGGGCCGTCGGGCTGCGGCAAGTCCACGCTCACCCGCCTCATCGCCGGGCTGATGATCCCCGACGAGGGCGAGGTGCGGCTGCATGGCGCGCCCGTCACCTCGCCGCGTGCCACGGTGGGCATGGCCTTCCAGAACCCGGTCCTGCTGGAATGGCGCACCATCCTCGACAACGTGATCCTGCCGCTGGAGTTCGTGCCCAACAGCCTGTCGCGCCGCGACCGGGTCGCGCGGGCGATGGAACTGCTCAGCCTCGTGGGGCTCGAGGGTTTCGAGAACAAGCGCCCCTCCGAACTGTCGGGCGGGATGCGCCAGCGCGCCTCGCTGTGCCGGGCGCTGGTGCACAAGCCCGAGGTGCTGATCCTCGACGAGCCCTTCGGCGCGCTCGACGCCTTCACCCGCGAGGACCTGTGGCAGACCATGCTGCGCGTGAAGGCGCGCGAGCCCTTCACCGGCGTGCTGATCACCCATGACCTGCGCGAGTCGATCTTCCTGGCCGACCGGGTGGTGGTGCTGTCGGGCCGGCCCGCCCGCACGCAATACGTGCTGGACGTGCCCGATACCGGCCCGCGCGACCTGGATCACCTCTACACGCCCGAGGCCGCCGAGATGCTGAACATCCTGCGCCACCAGATCGCCGTGGCCCAGGGCCGCGCCCCCGGACAGGAAGCCGCGCAATGAGCCTGCGCAAGATCGCCGTGCCGCTGGCCGCGATGCTGGTCTTCCTGCTGCTGTGGGAGGCGCTGGTCTGGGTCAATGGCTGGCCCGACTACAAGATGGCCTCTCCCTCGGACCTGGGCCCCGCCTTCACCCGCTACTGGGACCTGTTCCTGGTGATGGGCTGGCAAACGCTGTGGCGCACGGTTGTGGGCCTGTTGCTGGCGGTGGTGGTCGGCGTGGGGCTGGGAATGGTGATGGGCTTCTCGCGCACCATGCGCGATGCGCTCTACCCGCTGCTGGTGGGGTTCAACGCGATCCCCAAGGCCACGGTGGTGCCGATCGTCGCGCTGATCTTCGTGGGAGCGCATGATTTCAACACCGTGCTGATCGCCTTCATGATCTCGTTCTTCCCGATCGCCGTCTCGGTGGCCATCGGTCTCTCGACGCTCGAGCCGGAATACCGCGACATCCTGCGCAGCCTCGGCGCCTCGCAATCCACGATCTTCTGGAAGATCGCCCTTCCGAAGACGCTGCCGGAGTTCTTCGGCGCGCTCAAGGTGTCGGTGACGCTGGCCTTCATCGGCACCAATCTCATGGAGATCGTGAGCCCGCATGGCCGCGGCCTCGGCGCGCTGTTCGATTCCGGCAAGACCAATTCGGACTACCCGCTGATGTTCGCGGTGCTGATCGCGCTCGCCTTCCTGGGGATCGTGCTCTACTATGTCGTTGTCGTGCTGGAACGCATCTTCGCGGGCTGGGCGGACCGCGCGCCGGGCTGATCCCGAGCGGGCCCCCGCCACCCCGAACCCGCCACGGAAAACAACCGCTTGACCCTCCGGCGGCGCGGGGTGATCCTCCGAACCATCACAACCCTGACGGGCACCGACCCGCGCAACCGGGCGGAGGGCAGCATCAGCTTTTCCAAGGCCATAGACCTGCTGAAACTGGCCGATTTCGCGGCCTCGCGGCATTCCGGCGTGACGTTGGAGGAGATCGCCGAGGCGTTCGGCGTGCATCACCGGACCGCGCAGCGGATGACCCAGGCGCTGCACGACGCCTTCCCCCATGCGGTCAGCGTGGAGGACGGGCCCGACCGGCGCCGCCGCTGGCGGCTGCGCGAGGTGCCGCTGGCGCGGCTGCGGCTGACCGGGGCGGACGAACTGGAGGCGCTGGAGGTGGCCGCCTCGCGCCTGCGCGACGAGGGCGACATGCGCCACGCGCGCGCCATCGCGGCGCTGCGCGACCGGCTGCTGGCCGCCCTGCCCGCCCCCGACGCGCGCCGCGCCGAGGCCGATGCCGACGCCATGCTGGAGGCCTGGGGCGTGGCCGCGCGGCCGGGCCCGGTGGTCACGGTGGATCCGGACCTGGCCGAAATGGTCGCCGCAGCGCTCCGCGGCCCGTTCCGGATGCGTTTCACCTATTCCGGCGAGCGCCGCGAGGTGGAGCCCTATGGCGTGCTGCTGGGCGCGCGGCGCTACCTCGTGGCGCGCCAGCCCGACAAGGACACCGCGCTGCGCCATTTCCGCCTGGACCGGATCGAGGCGCCCGAGTTGACCGAATTCTGGTTCGCCCGCGATCCCGAGTTCGACCTGCAACGCCACGCGGCGCGCGCCTTCGGCTCGTGGCAGGAGGAGGCGCAGTTCGGCGAGGTGATCTGGCGTTTCGCCCCCGAGGCCGCGGAACGCGCGGCCGAATGGCGGTTTCATCCCGCCCAGGCGCGCGACTGGCTGGAGGATGGCCGGCTGGAGGTGCGCTTTCGCGCCTCGGGCTGGCTGGAGATGGCCTGGCATCTCTACCAGTGGGGCGATGCGGTCGAGGTGGTCGCGCCGGAGCCGCTGCGCCGGATGGTGGCGGGCTGGCAACGCGACGACCTGGAGGCGCTGCCATGACGTGTTCACTCTATGTTCGCTCCTGTCAAGTGGTTTGAAATCCGCCGAGACGCATAGGCTGACAAGTTCTGTCACCCCAAGCCCCCATCTTCGTCCTGTCCGGGGTTCGCCCCGGGCGTTTCCCGACTGACCCGGAGTGACGCATGCTGCCCTTTCGCTTCATTCATTCGTCCGACCTGCATCTGGGCCGCAGGTTCGGCACCTTGCCCCCGGAGATCCGCGGCCGCCTTGTCGAGGCGCGCCACGGTGCGATCGGCCGTCTGGCCGAGGCCGCCCGCGCCTCGGGTGCGGCCCATGTGGTGCTGGCAGGTGACATCTTCGACACCGCCACCCCCTCCGGGCCGGTGCTGCGCCAGGCGATCAACGCCATGCACGAGGCCGCCGACGTGACCTGGTGGCTCCTGCCGGGCAATCACGACAACCTGGCCGAGGCCGAACCGCTGTGGGAGGGGCTGGTGCGCGACGCGCCCGGGAACCTGCGGCCGCTGACCGGGGCGCATCCGCAAGCGATGGCCGACGGCGTCAGCTTGCTGCCCGCGCCGGTGAGCCATCGCTACCCGGGCCATGACCTCACCGCGGCATTGGATGGGATGCAGAGCCCCGAGGGCGCGATCCGGCTGGGGCTGGCCCATGGCGGCGTGGTGGATTTCGCCGAGACCGGCGCCACCATCCCGCCCGACCGCGCGGCGCGGGCCGGGCTGGATTACCTCGCCCTCGGGGACTGGCATGGCCGGCTGGAGATCTCGGACCGCGCGCATTATTCCGGCAGCCCCGAGCAGGACCGCTTCCGCCACGACCGGCGCGGCGTGTGCCTTGCCGTGACGCTGGACGGCCCCGGCGCCCTGCCCCGCGTCGAGGAGGTCGAGACCGGCACGTTCCTCTGGGTGGATATCGCCCTGCCGCTGCTGCCCGACACGGATCCCGAGGCGGCGCTGGCCCAAGCCCTGCCCGGGGAACGGCGGCGCGACACGCTGCTGCGGGTGAGCGCCGAGGGGCGCGCGCGGCTTGCGGGCCGCCTTGCGCTGGACAAGGCCGCCGCCGAAATGGCGCCGGATTTCTGGCATTTCGCGCTGGACACCGAGGCGCTAGACACCGAGCACGACGCCGCCGACCTGGACGCCATCGACCGGGCGGGCGCGCTGCGGCTGGCGGCGCGCGCGCTGATGGACGAGGCCGGGGACGAGACCCGCACCGCCGAGGCGCGCGCGGTGGCGCAGGCTGCGCTGGTGCGGCTCTACGGCTATGTGACGGAGGGCGCGGCATGAAACTGCTGTCCGTGACGCTGGAGGATGTGCGCCGCTTCACCTCCCCTGTCGAGGTGCGCGGCATCGAGGCCGGGCTCAACGTGCTGTCGGCCCCGAACGAGCGGGGCAAGTCCACCTTCTTCGACGCGGTGCAGGCGCTGTTCTTCGCGCCGCACCGCTCGGCCACGCGCGAGATCAAGGCCCTGCGCCCGCATGCGGGCGGCGCCCCCTCCGTCACCGTCGAGATCGAGACGCCGGAGGGGCGGTTCAGGCTGACCAAGCGCTGGTTGTCGCGCCCCGAGGCCCGGGTGGAGCAGAACGGCAAGCTGCTGGCCAAGGCCGATGCGGCCGAGGCCTGGATCGGCCGGCTGCTGGGCGGGCAGGATGGCGGGCCGTCCGGGCTGCTCTGGGTGCGCCAGGGGGTGACCGGGCTGGATGACGACAACGGCACCAGGGCGCAGAAGGCGGCGCTGGAGGCGCGGCGCGACCTGCTGTCCTCGGTCACCGGCGAGGTGGAGGCGATGACCGGGGGGCGGCGCATGGACGCGGCGCTGGCCCGCTGCCGCGCCGAGCTGGGCGCCTACCTCACCCCGACGGGCAAGCCCGCCAAGAACGGCCCGCTGCGCGACGCGATGGACGAGGTCGCCGCGCTGGAGGCGCGCGAACAGGACCTGGATGCGACCGTGCGCACGCTGAACGACGCTCTGGAGCGCCGCCGCTCCGTGCGCCGCGCGCTGGCCGAGCTCGAGGCGCCGGACGCCGCGCAAGAGCGCGCCGAAAGGCTGGCGCGGACCGAGGCCGCGCATCAGGACGCCCGGCGCCACGCGGACCGGCTGGCCGAGGCCGAGGCACGGCTGCGGATGGCGCAGCTCGAACTGGACCAGGCCGAACGGCGGCTGGCCGACCTCTCGACCGCGCGCCGCGAAGCGCGCAACGCCGAGGCGGTGCTGAGTGCCGCGCGGCAGACGCGCAGCGGGGTGGCCGCCGTCGCGGCGGAGGCCGCAACCGGCCTGGAGGCCGCGCGCGCCGCCGAAACCTGGGCCGCCACCGCCGCCGAGGCCGCGGGCGCGAAGCTGCGCGAGGCCCATCGGCGCCATGCGGCGATCGAGGCACAAGCCCGGCGCGCCGAGCTGAACGACAGGCTGACCCAGGCGGAGGCCGCGCGCGTCGCGGCGGAGGCCGCCGGGGCCGAGGCGGCGCTGGGGCCCGATGCGGCGACGCTGCGCGCGCTGGAGGGCAAGGCACGCGCGCTGGCGACTGCCGAGGCATTGCGCAGCGCCGAGGCGCCCAGCCTCACGCTGCACCGTTCCGCCGATGCGCGTGCCGAGGCCCGGATGGGCGGCAAGCCCCTGCCCCACGGCACGGCGGTGCCGATTCCCGATGGCGCGGGGCTCGAACTGGAGGGCATCGGCCGGCTGGAGATCCGGCCCGGGGCGGCGCGCGGCTCGGACACCGAGGTGGCGACCGCGCGGCAGGCCTTGTGCGACGCCTTGCGGGCCTGCGGCTCGGAAACGCTGGACGCCGCGCGCGAGGCGCATGAGCGCCGGCAGGCTGCGAGCGACCGGCAGCGCGAGGCGAGGGCACGGCTGGCGGCGCTTGCCCCGGACGGTCTGGAAGCCCTGCGCGCCGCTCTGGCCGCCCTGCCCGCCCCGACGGACGACACCACGGGGCCCGCCGATCTCGGCGCGCTGGAGACAGCGCATGCCATCGCCGAACAGGCGCTGCGCGATGCGCGCCGAAACCGCGAGACCTCGGCGCAAGCCGAGGCCGAGACCCGCATGCGCCTGGCCCGCGCCGAAACCACCGAGGGGCTGGCCGCGGAACGCCATGCCCGCGCCATCGAGGCGCTGGCCGCGCTGGAGCACGCGCCGGAGGAGGGGGCACAGGACCCCACGGTGGAGGCCGAGCTGCGCCGCTCGCGGCTGGAAAGCGCCCGGTTCGATCGCGACCGGCTTGCGGAGAGCGCGCCGGACCTCGCCGCGGCCGAGGCCGCGCTGGAGCGGGCGCGCTCCGTTGCGCGCGGTGCCGAGGAGGAGGCGCAGGCGCTTCGGCTGGAACTGGCCCGGCTGGACACCGTGATTTCACAAAGCGCGGGCGACGCCGCCGAGGAAGACCTCGCCGACACGCGCGCCAGGCTGGAGAGCGCGCGCGTGGCGATGCGCCGGCTGGAGTTCGAGGTGAAGGTGCTGCAACGGCTGGAGACAGCCCTCGCGGCCGCCAGCACCGAGGCGCGCGAGCGTTATTTCGAGCCGGTCGCGGCCGAGTTGAAGCCGCTGCTCGGGCTGCTCTGGCCCGATGCCGAACTGGTCTGGGAGGATGCCACGCTGTTGCCGCGCGCGCTGGTGCGCGACGGCCAGGAAGAGGACGTGGGCATCCTGTCGGGCGGGACGCAGGAACAGCTTGCGCTGCTGGTGCGGCTGGCCTTCGCGAGGATGCTGGCGGCGCAGGGCCGGCACGCACCCGTGATCCTGGACGATGCGCTGGTCTTTACCGATGACGACCGGATCGAACGCATGTTCGACGCCCTGCACCGCCAGGCCGGAGACCTGCAGATCATCGTGCTGAGCTGCCGCCAGCGCGCCTTCCGTGACCTCGGCGGGCGAAAGCTTGATTTCCGTGCAGCAGGGCCTTGAACCCGACGGGCCAGCCATGCGTAGTACCCGCATGACACGCATGGCCGCCGTCTTTCATCTCGTCGCCGCGATGCTCTTCGTGGCGGCGCCCTTTGCCACCCCGGGTTTCGACGGGTTCGAGCCCGCGCAATTCCCGGTGCCGGTGGAGAATCCGCCGGTGCAGCCCGCGGGCTGGGCCTTCGCGATCTGGGGGCTGATCTACCTGTGGCTGCTGGCGGGTGCGGGCTTCGGCCTGTTCGCCCGCCATGACAGCGCCGACTGGGCCGCGATGCGCTGGCCCCTGATCGGGAGCCTGGTGCTGGGCGCCGCCTGGCTGGGCGTGGCGCAGACAGCGCCGGTCTCGGCCACCGGGCTGATCTGGGCGATGCTGGCGCTGGCGCTATGGTCCCTGGCGCGCACCGGAGAACAGGATCGGCTGTGGCAGCGATCTCCCGTGGCGCTCTATGCCGGGTGGCTGACCGCGGCCGCCTGCGTGGGCAGCGGCATCGTGCTGGCGGGCTATGGCCTGGCCACTCCGCAGACCGCCGCGCTGATCTTCCTGGCGCTGGCCCTGGCGCTTGCCGTGACCGTGGCGCTGGCCCTGCCCCGCGCGCCCGAATACGTGGCCGGCGTGATCTGGGCGCTGGCCGGGGTGATCGCGGCCAACCTGTCCCCGGTCAATCCGGCCGTGCTTGTTCTGGCGTCGGCGGGGATCCTCGTGCTGGCGGGCACGACATGGCTGCGCCGCGCGCCCTGACCTTCGCGCATCGCATCGGGATCGCGGCGCAACCACCTGATATGGAGCCTTATTTCCCCTTTCCCCTGTCGAGATGCTTGCGCAGGCTCGACGGCTGGGCCTTCTTCCGGCCCTTGTAGGGATTCTTGTCGCCCTGGCCGCGGAACCACAGCCGGATCGGCGTGCCGGGCATGTCGAAATCCTCGCGCAAGCCGTTGACGAGATAGCGGGAATAGCTGTCGGGCAGCTTGTCGGGATGCGAGCACATCACCACGAAACCCGGCGGCCGCGTCTTGGCCTGGGTCATGTAGCGCAGCTTGATCCGGTGGCCGCCCGGCGCCGGGGGCGGATGCGCCTCCAGCATGGCCGCGAGCCAGCGGTTGAGCTGTCCGGTCGAGACGCGCCGGTTCCACACGTCATGGGCCTTTTCCACCGCCGCGCGGAGCCGGTCGAGCCCCTTGCCCGTCTTGGCCGAGACCGTCACCAGCGGCGCGCCGCGCAGCTGCGGCAACAGCCGCTCGAACGCCTCGCGCAGGTCGCGCAGCTTCTGCTGCTTCTCGGGCTCCACGTCCCATTTGTTCACCGCCACCACGACGGCGCGGCCCTCGCGCTCGGCCAGATCGGCGATGCGCAGATCCTGCTGCTCGAAGGGAATCGCCGCGTCCAGCAGCACCACCACCACCTCGGCGAACTTGACCGCGCGCAGCCCGTCGGCGACGGACAGCTTCTCGACCTTGTCCTGCACCCGCGATTTCTTTCGCATGCCCGCGGTGTCGAAGATGCGCACGGGCATCCCGTCCCAGTCCATCCGGACCGAGATCGCGTCGCGGGTGATGCCCGCCTCGGGGCCTGTCAGCAGCCGGTCCTCGCCCAGGATCCGGTTCACCAGCGTCGATTTCCCGGCATTGGGCCGGCCCACGACCGCGATCTGAAGCGGCTTGTCGGCGGTGGGGCGGCGGGGGGCGACGGACAGGTCGTCCCCGTCCACATCCACGTCCACGTCGATCTCGGGGGCCTCCTCGGCGGCGCGCTCCTCGAAGCCTTCGGCCAGCGGCGCCAGCACGTCGGCCAGTTCGCCCATCCCCTCGCCATGCTCGGCCGAGAGCGCGAGCGGCTCGCCCAGGCCCAGCGAGAACGCTTCCAGCAAGCCCGCCTCGCCCGCCCGGCCCTCGGCCTTGTTGGCGGCGAGGATCACGTGCTTGGCGCGCTTGCGCAGGATCTCGGCGAAGACCTCGTCGGCGGGGGTCACCCCCACACGCGCGTCGATCAGGAACAGGCAGACATCCGCCATGTCCACCGCGCGTTCGGTGAGCTTGCGCATCCGGCCCTGGAGGCTTTCGTCGGTGGCCTCCTCCAGCCCCGCGGTGTCGATCACCGTGAACCGCATGCCGAGCAGCCGCGCCTCGCCCTCGCGCAGGTCGCGGGTCACGCCGGGCTGGTCGTCCACCAGCGCCAGGCGCTTGCCGACAAGGCGGTTGAACAGCGTGGACTTGCCCACATTGGGCCGGCCCACGATTGCCAGGCTGAAAGTCATCAAAGGGGCTCCGTCTGCGTCAGACCCGCCCCGTTACACCAACTCGCCGTCAACGGAAAGCGTGCAGTTGGCCTTGGGAGCTGACGACGTAGAGCGTGCCGCCCATCACGATCGGATCCGCGGTGGCCCCGCCCGGCAGCGGCACGCTGGCCAGAAGCCCGCCATCGCGCGGGTCGAAGGCGCGGATCTGCCCGTCGCCCGAGGCCACGATGATCCGTCCGCCCGCGAGGATGGGGCCGTGATTGGCATGGATTTCGGCGCGGCGGCGCGGGCGCTCGTCGACGAAATGCGGCAGTTGCACCCCCCAGATCCGGCTGCCGTCGGAGGCGTCGAGGCGCAGCAACTCGCCAAGATCGCTGACCAGGAAGACCGAGTCGCCCGCCGGCCAGATCGGCCCCGAGGCGCCTTCCGACGCGGTCCAGAGCCGCTCGCCGCTGTCGCGGCGCAGCGCCACCAGGCGGCCGGAATTGTTGGCGGCATAGACCATGTCGCCGTCGATGACCGGCCCGCCGGTGATGTCGGTGACAAGGGTGATGGCACGGCCCTCGCGCTGGCCGGCCACGATCGCGTTCCAGCGCGCCAGCCCGCCCTTGCGGAACGCGGCCTGGATCTCGCCCGAGCCGTAGGCGAAGATCGCCAGGTCGTCGCTCAGCGCGGGCGCGGGGCCGCCGGAGACGTTGTTCACATCCGCCGCGCCCTCGAGTTGCCAGCGGATACGCCCCGAGTCGGCCTCGATCGCCCAGGCGGTGGTGTCGCCCGCCACCAGGTAGACGAGACCGTCATAATAGGTGGGCTTGCCCGTGCCGGTGGCCTGAAGCTTCTGGTCCCAGATCACGTCGCCGCTGGCCGGGTCGATCGCCAGGATCCGACCGAAGGCCGAAGCCACGTACAGCACCCCGTCGCCGATGGCCATGCCGCCGCCATGCGCCTCTCCGGCGCGGTCGCGCGCCGGGGTGAGGTCCCGGGTCCAGAGCACTTCGCCTGCCGACGAGACGGCGCTCAGCGTGTTCTGCGAGTCGATCGCGAAGATGCGCCCGTGCCGCGACCGGGTCCACCGCGATGCGGTGGCGCCGGCTGTCGCCGCTGCCGATACCGACCGACCAGGCCGGGGAGAGGCCGGCCAGTTGCGCGTGTTCCACCCGCCAGCGCGGCGTGCCGATGCCGTGGGTCCAGCCGGCATTTGCCTGCATCGCCGGCAACGCGATGTCGCGGACCGTGTTCTCGGGGCGGGCGGTATCGGTGGGCAGATCGGCCAGCGGCCCGTCGAGAACCTCGCGCAGCCCCAGCCGTTCGCCCGGCAGGATGAACTCGTTCTCCGCGCAGGCCGTCAACAGCACCATACCCGCGGCGACCGCGATCCACTTTGCCCTCAGCACCGATCCTGCCGTCATACCGTTCCCTGCCCTTGCGGCGGCCTTCAGCCGTCGGTTGCGCGCGCGCCCGGCTCTCCGCCCAGGGCCACAATCAACTGAGACGCCCGCCGACGCAAGCCCGCGGTCAACTCGGAATCCTCCAGAATCGACTGCAGGCGGGCTTCGGCCGCCTGCATCTCGCCGGTCTCGATCTCCAGAAGCGCGAGTTGCTCTTCCGCCAGCAGGCGCAGCGGCGCGCCCGGCGAGGCCAGCGCCTCCAGCGCGAGGCGGCGTTCCTCGACCGAGAGGGTGTCCTCCCGGCGCAGCAGGGCCTTGAAGGCCGCGATCTGGCGGTAGACGGGCGGCAGGTCCGCGCCGCTCGTGCCCACCGCGTCCAGCGCCTCGGCCGCGGCGGCGTTCTCGCCCCCGGCGCCCAGTTCGGACGCCTTGAGCAGCGCGACGATGGCCTGCGCGCCGGGCTGTTCGGGCTCGATCGCGTCCAGCGCGGCGATGCGACGCTCGGTCTCGTCATTCTCCAGTGCGGCGAGGATGGCATCGCCCGTGGCCCGTGACTGCGCCACCGCCTGCGCCTTGCGCCATTCGTTGAAGGCGGCGCCGCCCACGATCAGCAGCACGGCCAGCACCGCGATCCAGCCATAGCGCCGCATCAGCCGGAACATGCGGTCGCAGCGGACCTCCTCGGTGACTTCCTCGATGAAACTGTCGGTGTCGCTCACGCGCCTTGGCCCCTCTCCTGGTCTGCGCCCCTCTTACAGAAAGGCCGGGAGGCTGCCAAGGGCCGCGCCCGGCGCGGCCGTGCGCCGCGACTGAACCGTTCGGTTCAATCTTGCGCGGCGGTGCAGATAACTTTAATCTGAACCGCATAGTTCAGCGTAAACGCCCATGAAACGCAGCCCCAGGAGGTCTTTCCGGCCTCTTCGCGCGCAAGCCGAGGCATGAAAGGCCACCCATGCGATTGATTCCGGTTCTCACCGCTGTTCTGGTGATGGCGTCCCTCTATCTTGCGGTTTTCGAGCGCGACGCGCTGATGGCCTTCGCGCGCGGCGACGGGTTCGATCTGGCCGGGCTGGCTGATCCGGCGGAGCCTGCGGCCGACGCCCCGGCCGGGCAGACCGCCGCCGGGGCGCAGGAGCAGGCGCAGGAGCAGGAGCAGGAGGACGCCCAGCCGCAGGGTCCGCAACGCATTGCCGTGGTGGCGTTCCATTCGGCCGCGCGCGAGATCGACAGCGCCGTGATCCTGCGCGGCGAGACCGAGGCCGCCCGCCAGGTCGAGATGCGGGCCGAGACATCGGGACAGGTCGTGTCCGAGCCGCTGCGCAAGGGCGCCTTCGTGCAGGAGGGCGATACGCTCTGCCGGCTCGATCCGGGTTCCCGCGAGGCCAGCGCCGCCGAGGCGCGCGCGCGCATGGCCGAGGCCGAGGCCCGCGTGCCCGAGGCGCAGGCCCGGCTGGAAGAGGCCCGCGCCCGGCTCGAAGAGGCCGAGCTGAACGCCAATGCCGCCTCGCGCCTGTCCGAGGACGGGTTCGCCTCGCAGACCCGCGTGGCCGCCACCAAGGCGGCAGTGCGGTCGGCCGAAGCCTCCGTGCAGGCGGCCCGCAGCCAACTGGAAAGCGTGCAGGCCGGTATCCAGGCAGCGCAGGCCGCGGTGGACGCCACCGAGACGGAACTGCGCCGGCTGGTGATCGAGGCGCCCTTCGCCGGGCTGCTCGAATCCGACACCGCCGAGCTTGGCAGCCTGATGCAGCCCGGCGCGCTTTGCGCCACGATCATCCAGCTCGATCCGGTGCGGTTGGTGGGCTTCGTTCCCGAAACCGAGGTGGACCGGGTGGAGCTGGGCGCGCGCGCGGGCGCAAGGCTGGTCTCGGGGCGCGAGGTGATGGGGCGCGTGAGCTTCCTGTCTCGCGCGGCCGATCCCACCACCCGCACCTTCCGGGTGGAGATCACGGTGCCCAATGCAGACCTGTCGATCCGCGACGGCCAGACCGCCGAGATCCTCATCGAGGCCGCGGGCGCCATGGCGCATCTGCTGCCGCAATCGGCGCTGACGCTGGATGACGGCGGCACGCTGGGCGTGCGCGTGGTGACTGACGAAGACACGGCGAAATTCCTGCCCGTCACGCTGCTGCGCGACACCGTGGACGGCGTTTGGCTGACGGGCCTGCCCGAGGCGCTGGACGTGATCGTGCTGGGGCAGGAATACGTCACCGACGGCGTGCCCGTCGCCGCCACCTTCCGCGAAGAGGCCACGCAATGACCGGGATCGTCGACTGGGCCGCCTCGCGCACCCGCATGATGCTGGTCTTCATCCTGCTGGCGCTGGGCGCGGGGGCTGCGGCCTATATGGGCCTGCCCAAGGAGGGCGAGCCCGATATCGAGATCCCGGCGCTGTTCGTCTCGGTGCCGTTCCCCGGCATTTCCGCCGAGGATGCGGAGACCCTGCTGGTCAAACCGATGGAGACCGAGCTGGGGGATCTGGACGGTCTGAAATCCATGTCCGGCACCGCCGCGGAGGGCTATGCGGGCCTGGCGCTGGAATTCGAGTTCGGCTGGGACAAGTCCAAGACCATCGCCGATGTGCGCGACGCGATGAACACCGCCGAGGGACAGTTCCCCGACGGGTTCGAGAAATATTCGATCAACGAGATCAATTTCTCCGAGTTCCCGATCCTGATCGTGAATCTGACCGGGCCGGTGCCTGAACGCACGATGACCAAGGTCGCGCGAGACCTCCAGGACGAGATCGAATCGCTCGACGCGGTGCTGGAGGCGGGCATCGCCGGCAATCGCGACGAGATGCTCGAAGTGGTGATCGACCCGCTGCGGCTGGAGGCCTACAACGTCACCGCGGGCGAGCTGATCAACGTGGTGCAGAACAACAACCTGCTGATCGCCGCCGGCGAGGTGGAGAGCGCGCAGGGCGCCTTCTCCGTCAAGATCCCGTCCAGCTTCGACGACGCGCGCGATGTCTACGACCTGCCGGTCAAGACCAATGGCGACCGGGTGGTGACGCTGGGCGATCTGGCCACCATCAACCTCACCTTCGAAGACAGGGTGGGAAGCGCGCGCTTCAACGGCGAGCCGACGGTCGCGCTCCAGGTGGTCAAGCGCAAGGGCTTCAACCTGATCGACACCGCCGCCGAGGTGAAGAAGGTGGTGGCGCAGGCGCAGGAGGAATGGCCGCCCGAGCTGCGCGCGGCCGTGCAGGTGGGCAGCTCGAACGACCAGAGCCGCACCGTGGCCTCCATGGTCAGCCAGCTGGAAGGCTCGGTGCTGACCGCGATCGCGCTGGTGATGATCGTGGTGCTTGCGAGCCTCGGCACCCGTGCGGCGCTGCTGGTTGGAATGGCGGTGCCGACCTCGTTCCTGATGACCTTCGCGCTCTTCGCGGTCATGGACGTGACGATCTCCAACATCGTGATGTTCGGCCTGATCCTCGCGGTCGGGATGCTGGTGGATGGCGCCGTGGTCGTCGTGGAATACGGCGACAAGCGGATCTCGGAAGGCTCGGGGCCGATGACGGCCTATACCGAGGCCGCCAAGCGGATGTTCTGGCCGGTCGCCGCCTCCACCGCCACCACGCTCTGCGCCTTCCTGCCCATGCTGTTCTGGCCAGGCGTGCCGGGCGAGTTCATGGGGATGCTGCCCATCACCATGATCTTCGTGCTGGCGGCCTCCTTCGTCGTCGCGATCGTCTTCGTGCCGGTGCTGGGCGGCGTGGCGGGCCGGATGAGCCGGAGATTCGCCGGGATCTCGGACGCGCTGAAGCGCCGCCTGCCCTGGATCTTGCGCGCCGCCTTGGTGCCGCCCGCGCTCTATCTGATGTTCCTGGGCGCGATGCAGGCGCTCAACCCGTCCTACCTGTTCGGGCCCGTGGGCGAGGGTGCGGTATCGGTGCTGCCGGGGGTGGCGATATTTCTGGCGGGCGCGATTTCCGCCTCGATCACGCTGGGCGCGGCACGCATCGAGCGGCGGCAGAAACGCATACGCGCCGGCCATCGACGCACGCTGTTCGGCTGGATCATCAAGATCATCACCGGCAACCCGATCATGCCCATCGTGACCGCGGGGGCGGTGATCTTCTTCGTGATGAGCGTGTTCTCGCATTTCGGGCAGAACAACAACGGGGTGGAATTCTTCGTCGAGAGCGAGCCGGAACAGGCCATCGTCTACGTCATGGCGCGCGGGAACCTGAGCCTGCCCGAGAAGGACGCGCTTGTGGCCGAGGCCGAGAAGATCGTGCTGGCCCATCCCGGCGTGCAATCGGCCTTTGCCTTCGCGGGCGAGGGCGGGCTCGATTCCAATACCGGCGGCGCGCAGCCGCCCAAGGACACGATCGGACAGATCCAGCTGGAAACGATCCCCTGGGAGGATCGCAGCGACCGCCCCGACCTGGACGGCAACCGCGTGATCGACGAGCTGGACGCCGCGCTGTCGCGGATCCCCGGCATCCAGATCGAGATCCTGGAGCAGTCGCGCGGCCCGGCCTCGAGCAAGCCGGTGCATCTGCGGCTCAAGGGCGACGACTGGGAAGACCTGCTGGCCGCCACCGCCGACGCCCGCGCGGTGTTCGACGACACGGCCGGCCTGACGCTGATCGAGGACACCCGCCCGCTGCCCGGCATCGACTGGCAGATCGACGTGGACGTGGAGAAGGCTGGCCGCTACGGCGCCGACGTGGCCACCGTGGGCGCGATGGTGCAGCTTGTCACCCGCGGCCTGTTGCTCGACACGATGCGGGTGGACAGCTCCGACGAGGAGATCGAGATCCGCGTGCGCCTGCCCGAGGACGACCGGGTGCTCTCCACCCTCGACACGCTGAGGGTGCGCACCGGCGACGGGCTGGTGCCGCTGACAAATTTCGTCACGCGCGAGCCGGTGGCCAAGCTTGCAGAGATCAGCCGCGTCGATCAGACCCGGCATTTCGACGTCAAGGCGGGGGTGCGCGACGGGATGGTCACGCTCTACCGGATGCAGGACGGTGTGCGCGAGGTGCTGGCCGTGGCCCGCAACCCCGAGGCGCCACGCGTGGCCGGGCTGCCCGAGGTCACCCTGCCCGACGGCACCGCCTACCAGGTGGACAAGCTGTCCGAGGGCGTCGGCCTCGGACAGCTGGACCGGCTGGCGGCGGATGGCGCGCTGTCGGTGCGCCCGCTCAACGCCAACGAACGGATCGAACAGATCACCCAGTGGCTGGAGACGAATCCCCTGCCCCGCGGCATCGACTGGGAATGGACCGGCGACCAGGAGGACCAGGCCGAGAGCCAGCAATTCCTGATGAGCGCCTTCGCCGGCGCGCTGGGGCTGATGTTCCTGATCCTGCTGGCGCAGTTCAACAGCATCTACAATTCCGTGCTGGTGCTGCTGGCGGTGGTTCTGTCCACCGCGGGCGTGCTGATCGGGATGCTGGTGATGGACCAGGCGTTCTCGATCATCATGACGGGCACCGGGATCGTGGCGCTTGCGGGCATCGTGGTGAACAACAACATCGTGCTGATCGACACCTACCAGGATTACGCGCGCTACATGCCGCGGATCGAGGCGATCATCCGCACCGCCGAGGACCGGATCCGCCCGGTGCTGCTGACCACGATCACCACCATGGCGGGGCTCATGCCGATGATGCTGGGCATCAGCCTGGATTTCGTGAATGGCGGCTACTCGATCGACAGCCCCACCGCGCTGTGGTGGAAACAACTGGCCACGGCGGTGGTGTTCGGGCTGGGCATCGCAACGGTGCTGACGCTGGTCTTCACGCCCTCGATGCTCGCGCTGCGGGTCTGGGCCTCGACCTACGCGCTGTGGCTGGCGCGGCTGCTGGCGCTCATCCCGGCGGGACGCTCCAGCCGGATCGCCCGGGACTGGGCGCTCCGGCGCGCCGCCGGCCGCATCCGCTCGCCGGAGATCCTGTGGGAGGACGCGCCATTCACCGCCACCAATACCTATGCCGAGGATGAACCCCTGACACCCGCGCCGCGGCTGGAGGACTTCCGCGGCGTGCTGGCCCGCGCCGGGCGGGAGGCCGACCTCTCCCCCGAGGCGGATGCCAAAACCGAGGATGGCAAGCCGCTGCGCGCGGCCGAATAAGCGCGCTGCCGGCCCGCTGCAGCGCGCGCCGGTCCGGGGCGCCAGCCCCGCGCGACGAGAGCGATTCGGCGCTGCGGCCCGGGCCGGCCGCAGCGAATGGTTCGGCAGCGCGGGATTGACGCCGACACGTGATCAATGCCGTCGATCCATCGGAAACTGTCGCCGCTGCCCGAGGCGAAAACGGCAAAACCTTGTCAGGACTGCGACACGCGCGCAGAATATGCGGCAGACAGCAACAAGTGAGTTCGACATGTTCAACAAGTTCAACACGACGCTGATCGCCGGCGGGGCTTACCTCGCAAGCACAGTCACGGCCTCCGCACAATCCTGGGGCGGCGGCTGGTGGTCGAACTGGTGGTCCTGGGGCGGCGGCGGTGGCAGCACCGGCGGCGGCAGCACCGGGGGCGGCAGCACCGGCGGCTCCACCACGGTGGCCAGCGTGCCCGAGATCGACGCCTCCACCGGCCTGCTCGCGCTTGCGGCGGTCGGCGCCGCGCTTGCCCTGGCCTGGGAAATCAACCGCCGCCGGGTGCGGGCGAAATCCTGATCTTCAGATGAGCGACCAGTCGCCGCGCCACAGCGCGGCGACACCCACCGCAAGGTTGGCGACCGCATGGGCGATGATGGCATCCGCCAGACGCCCGCGTCGCAGCATCACCGCCGCGAAAACGAACCCCGCCAGCGCCGCCTCCACGTAGCGCCCGTGCAGCGCCGCGAAGGCCGCGCTGGACACGCCGACCGCAAGAAGCCGCATGGGCCAGCCGCCGGTGTCGAGCCGCGCCAGCAGATACCCGCGAAAGAACGCCTCCTCCACCAAAGGCACCAGCACCGCGGTGCCCAGCAGCCGGATCGCCGCCCAGAGCAGCAGCGCGCCAGGCGCCAGCGCGGCCACCGCGCCGGGGCCTTCGGGCGCGGGGGCGGTGACGATCCAGGCGATCCCCACGACCAGCCCGGCGCCGATGGCCACCGGATCGGCCCGCCATTCCAACGCAAGGAAGGGCTTGCGGAACACCCACAGCGCCAGGGCAATGGAAAGCGCCACCAGCGGATAGCCCAGCGCCGGCTCGGAAAAGAAGGCCTGCGCGACCAGCCCGCCCAGCATGAAGGCGATGAAGGGCACGATGAAGGCCGCCGTGCTGTCCTGCGTCACCGGCGGCATGGCCGAGGCCTTCACGGTGCCGCCCCTGTGCAGGCCCGGCAGCACCTGCGCCGCCCAGAGCACGCCCAGCGCCAGCACCGTGAAGGCCAGCCAGCCCGCGAAGCTGTGAAACCCGTTGACCGCGAGATCGGGCGAGACATGCGCCCCGATCAGGATCAGCACGGCGATGCGCAGCAGGTTGAACAGCCAGCTTGCCAGCAGCGCCAGCGGAAAGACCAGCAGCCAGAACCGTGCCATGCGCAGGGTGGCGCGGGTGATGAGCGCATAGATCGCCAGAAACCCCGTGACCAGCGCGAAACCCTCGATCCCCGAGCACTGGCCGGCCACCTCGACGAGGAACCCCTCCAGCCCGATGATCGCGCGGGGCGGATCGACGAAGACCTCGGCCCCCAGCGCCGTCAGCAGCAGCGCGACCCCGGAGAAGGTGGCCCCGGCCAGCGCCTGCACGGTCCAGGCCGGTTCCAGCGCGCGGGCCAGATCGGGGATCAGCAGCGCCACCAGCGCCACCGCCGCCAGCGGCCAGCCGCCCAGGCGCAGGGACTCGGCCCAGTCCCGCGGCGCCAGCATCCAGAACAGCCCGCCCAGCGCCGCCAGCACCGCCCCGCCGACCAGCGCGGCGAACAGCCCGGCGAAGGTCGCGTTCAGCGTGGCCGGATCGGCGGCGAGCCAGGGCAGGAAGATCAGCGCCAGCCCCGCGCCATGCACAAGCGCCCAGCGCCGCCCGCTCGTGCGGCGCGCGGCGGCGCGGCGCAGCCGCGCGCGCAGTTCCGGCATGACGGCCAGCAGAATCCCGAGCGCGGCAAAGAGGCAAAGACCCCGGATCGCCGCGCTGCGCAGGCCGCGGCAGGCGGCCTCGATGCTGGTCGCGCGGCATTCGATGGACGACGCCACCTGGAAGACCAGCACGATGGCCATGAATTCCAGCACGAACAGACAGGCCAGCAGGTAGAGCCGGCCGGCGCCGACACCTGCCGCGTCCCTGTCCGCCTCGTCCCTGGCCGGCTCCCTGTCTGCCCCGACGGGCTGCAACCGATCCCGATACCCCATGCACACATTGTCCATCGCATCCGATCGTGACGGAAAACCACGATACCACGTCGAAAGAAGGGCGGAAACGCGCCACGCGCGCGGCAGACGGGCGGCTGGCAGGCGGCTGGCGGGCGGATCAGGCGGCCGCGTCCTCCTCGGCCTGCTGGCGCGCCCAGAGCTGGGCGTAGCGCCCCTGTCGGGCCAGCAGGTCGGCATGGGTGCCCTCCTCCACGATCACGCCCTCCTGCAGCACCACGATCCGGTCCGCATCGGCGACGGTGGACAGCCGGTGCGCGATGGTCAGCACCGTGCGGCCCTGGCCCGCGCGGGCAAGCGCGCCCTGGATCTCCGCCTCGGTATCGGTGTCGAGCGCGGAGGTCGCCTCGTCCAGCAGCAGGATCGGCGGATCCTTCAGCAGCGTGCGGGCGATGCCCACGCGCTGCTTCTCGCCGCCCGACAGCTTCAGGCCGCGTTCGCCCACGGTTGTGTCATATCCCTCCGGCAGGCGCGAAATGAAATCGTGGATCTGGGCGGCGCGGGCGGCGGCAAAGATCTCCTCCTCGGTCGCACCCTCGCGGCCATAGGCGATGTTGTAGCGGATCGTGTCGTTGAACAGCACCGTGTCCTGCGGCACCACGCCGATGGCGTCATGCAAGCTGTCCTGCGTCACGTCGCGCACGTCCTGCCCGTCGATCCGCAGCGTACCGCCGGTCACGTCGTAGAAGCGGAAGAGCAGCCGGCCGATGGTGGACTTTCCCGACCCGGAGGGCCCGACGATGGCGACCTTCTCGCCCGCGCCCACGCGCAGGTCGATGCCCTTGAGGATCGGCCGGGACGGATCGTAGCCGAACTCGACCCCGTCGAGTTCCACCGTGCCGCCGGTCACCTGCAGCGGCGGCGCGCCGGGCTTGTCGGCCACCTCGCGGGGCTGTTCCAGCAGGTCGAACATCTCGCCCATGTCCACCAGGCTCTGGCGGATCTCGCGGTAGACGGTGCCCAGGAAGTTGAGCGGCATGGTGATCTGGATCATGTAGGCGTTCACCATGACGAAATCGCCCACCGTCAGCGCCCCGTTCTGCACGCCCACGGCGGCCATGACCATCACCGCCACGAGCCCCGCGGTGATCAGCACGGTCTGGCCGAAATTGAGAAAGGCGAGCGAGACGGCGGTCTTGATCGCGGCGGTTTCGTAGCCTTCCATCGCGCGATCGTAGCGGGCGGCCTCGCGCCACTCGGCGCCGAAATACTTCACCGTCTCGAAATTTAGCAGCGAGTCGATGGCCTTCTGGTTGGCGTCGGTATCCTGGTCGTTCATCTGGCGACGCAGGCGCACGCGCCACTCGGTCACCTTGAAGGTGAACCAGACATAGAGCGCGATGGTCAGCGCCACGACGGCCAGATACCAGGCGTCGAACATGAAGAACAGCACGACCGCGATCAGCAGCAATTCCAGCACCAGCGGGCCGATCGAGAAGATCAGGAAGCGCAGCAGGAAGTCCACGCCCTTCACGCCGCGCTCGATGATCCGGCTGAGCCCGCCGGTGCGCCGGGTGATGTGGTAGCGCATCGAGAGGCGATGGATATGGGTGAAGGTCTCCAGCGCGAGCGCGCGCAGGGCACGCTGGCCCACGCGGGCGAAGACCGCATCGCGCCCCTGCTGGAAACCGTTCGACAGGATCCGCGCCATGCCGTAGGCCACCGTCAGGCCCACCGCGCCCAGCGCCAGGTCCGGCACACCCTCGCCCGAAAGCGCATCCACCGCCGCCTTGTAGAGCAGGGGCGTGCCCACCGCCACCAGCTTGGCGGCCAGCAGCAGGACCAGCGCGATCGCCACGCGGCGCTTCACCCAGGGCTGGTCGTCGGGCCAGAGATAGGGGGCCACCCGGCGGATGGTGCGCAGCCCCGAGCGGCGCTCGCGGGCGGCTTCCTCTGCCGGGGTCTCTGCCGGGGTGTGGGGAGTCATGGACTATTCCTTTCGCCGGCCCGAGATAGGCTCATCGGGCACGGAAGGCCAGTGCCGGTGCGCCAGGCGGCTTGGCGTCGACGCCGGCTCCGGGCGGGGGAGACGCGGGCGCGCGCCCGCGTGCCAGGCGGGTCGACCCGCCTTGCCTGCCCCGGCCTACCCCGTCGCCGGCACCTTTGCCGCGGCGGAGGCGATCACCGCCTCCTCGTCGGTGGGAATCACCCGCAGCTCGACCTGGCTGCCCGGTGCGCTGAACACCGCCGCCCCGGCGCTGTTCAGCGCCGCATCGGCCTCCAGCCCCAGCCAGCCCATGCCCGCACAGACCCGGTCGCGGATCAGCGCCGAGTTCTCGCCGATCCCGCCGGTGAAGACCATGCCGTCCAGCCCTTCCAGCGCGGCGGCCAGCCCGCCCAGCTCGCGCCGGATGCGGAAGACGAAATAGTCCAGCGCCTCGCGCGCTCCGGGCGCGTCGGAGGCCTCCAGCTCGCGCATGTCGTTCGAGATCCCCGACAGGCCCAGCAGCCCCGAGCGGCGGTAGAGCAAGTCGGCGATGGCATCGGCCTCCATCCCCTCCTGCTGCATCAGGTAGAGCACCACCCCCGGGTCGAGCTGGCCGCAACGCGTGCCCATGGGTAGCCCGTCCAGCGCGGAGAAGCCCATCGACGAGGCCACGGAGCGCCCGCCCTTCATCGCGCACATGCTTGCGCCATTGCCCAGATGAGCCACCACCACGCGGCCCGCATGCAACTGCGGCGCGGCCTCGGCCAGCGCGCCCGCGATGAATTCGTAGCTCAGCCCGTGAAAGCCGTAGCGCCGCACGCCCTTGTCGTAATAGGCGCGCGGCAGGCCGAACGTGTCGTTAACGAAGGGGTGATGGCGGTGGAACGCCGTGTCGAAACAGGCCACCTGCACCGCTTGCGGGAAGGCCTCCTGCGCCGCGGCGATGCCAGAGAGGTTGTGCGGCTGGTGCAGCGGGGCGAAGGGGGCCAGCGCCTCCAGCCGCGCCAGGATCGCGCCGTCCAGCACCACGGGCGCGTCGAATTCCGCCCCGCCATGCACCACCCGGTGCCCCACCGCTGCCACCCGGGCGCCGGGCAGATGGCCCTCCAGCGCCGCCAGCGCGGCGCGCAGCGCCGCGCCGTGGCTTGCGCCCTCGTCCGGCGCAAGCGCCCGTTCGGCCAGCGCCGCGCCTTTCGCGTCGCGCAGCACCAGCCGCGCCTCCGCGCCGATCCGGTCCACCTTGCCGCGCGCGCGGCAGCGCGGCACGGTTCCGGCAGCGAACAGGCCGAATTTCAGCGAGGACGACCCGGCGTTGAGCGTCAGCACATGGCTCATGCGCCGGTGCCCCTGACATGGAACAGCGCCGCCACCGCACAGGAGGCCAGCCGCGCCATGTCGTCGTCGGAGCGGGAATTGAGGATGATCGGCACCCGCGCCCCTACCACCAGCCCCGCCGCCTCGGCATGGCTGATATAGGACAGCTGCTTGGCCAGCATGTTGCCCGCATCCAGATCCGGCGCCACAAGGATGTCCGCCCGGCCGGCCACCGGCGATTTCAGTCCCTTGGTGCGCGCGGCGCCCAGGTCCACCGCGTTGTCCAGTGCCAGTGGCCCCTCCACCAGCCCGCCGGTGATCTGGCCGCGCTCGGCCATCTTGGACAGCAGCGCCGCATCGATCGAGGATTGCAGCGCGGGGTTCACCGTCTCCACCGCCGAGAGCACCCCGACCTTGGGCAGCTCGATGCCCAGCGCGAGGGCGAGGTCGATCGCGTTCTGCACGATGTCGCGCTTGCACATCAGGTCGGGCGCGATGTTGATCGCGGCGTCGGTCACCAGAAGCGGATGCGCCAGGCCCGGCACGTCCATCACGAAGACATGGGTCAGCCGGCGCCCGGTACGCAACCCTTTCGCGCGGTCGAGCACGGGGCGCAGCAGCGCATCGGTATGCAGGTGGCCCTTCATCAGCGCCTGCGCCTCCCCGCGGGTCACCATCTCCACCGCCAGCCGGGCGGCGGCATCATGGTCGGGCGCGTCGATCACCTCGACCCCGGACAGGTCGGCGCCGATCTGTTGCGCGGTGGCATGTATGCGGGCGGCCGATCCCACCAGCAAAGGCGTGATCAGCGTGTGCCGCGCGGCCAGCAGCGCCCCGCCCAGCGAGTGGGGCTCCTCCGGGCAGACCACGGCGGTGACCAGGGGGTCCAGCGGCTCGGCCCGGGCCAGCAGCGCCTCGAAATGGCGGTGGCGCTGCACGATCAGGCCCGGCAGGTCGCGGTCGTCATAGCTCATCCGGGTGCGCGGAGCCTCGACCACCGCCTCCCCGGACATGATCGGGCTGTCATCGGCGCAGCGGCGCACTTCCGTGGCCAGGGTCACCGTGCCGTCCTCGGGATTCTTGGCGGTGACGGTGACGCGGGCCAGCAGTTCCTCGCCCGCATGGGCCCGGCCGCAGAAATCCAGCACCTGGCGGCGATAGAGCGTGCCCGCCCCCGGCAGCAGGTTGCCCAGCACCGCCGAGACGAGCGAGCCGATGAACATGGACGGGGCGACGGGCTCTTGATGGCCCGGCCCGTCGGGATCGACGATATGCATCGGATTGTGATTGCCCGACACATTGGCGAAGATCAGCAGGTCATCCTGCGTGCACAGGCGTCGCAGCTCGCGGCTGTCGCCGATGCGCAGGTCGTCGAAGATGCGGTTCTCGATCAGCATGGCAGCTCCGGTCGCGGGGTCCGAGAGGGATCAGGATGCCGGGATCGCACGCGAATGCAAAGCCCGCGTGACACGCGCTCAGGCGTCGTCGCCGGCGCTTTCGGGCTCCTCCTCGGGACGGGCGCGGCCCCGAAAGCCGGTGGCCACCACGAATTTCTCGGAACTGTCGGCGCGCGAGGCGGGAGGCTTCACGTTGGCCACCTTCTCGAAACGTTGCTTGAGCAGGCCCTGGAGCCCGGCCTCCGCCCCGCCTGCCAGCACCTTGGCGACGAAGGTGCCGCCCTCCTCCAGCACGTCGAAGGCGAACCCGGCCGCCGCTTCGCACAGCGCGACGATGCGCAGGTGGTCGGTCTGCTTGTGACCCGAGGACGAGGCCGCCATGTCCGACATCACCACGTCGGCAGGCCCGCCCAGCCAGGCCTTCACCTTGTCGTCCGCGCCCTCCTCGAGGAAATCGAGTTGGTGGATCTCGGCCCCGGCGATGGGCTCGACCTCCTGGAGGTCGATGCCCAGCACCCGCCCCACGCGCTTGCCCGGCTTCTCGCCCAGCGCGTTGACGCGGGCGACGGCCACCTGGCACCAGCCGCCGGGCGCACACCCCAGGTCCACCACCCGCGCGCCGGGCAGGAGAAAGCGGAACCTGTCGTCCAGTTCGAGGATCTTGAAGGCGGCGCGGCCGCGATAGCCCTCGGCCTTCGCGCGCTTGACGTAAGGATCGTTCAGCTGCCTCTGCAGCCACCGGGTGGAGGAGAGCTTGCGCCCCCGCGCGGTCTTGACCTTGACGGTCAGGTCGCGCTGGCCCCGGCCGGATGTGTTCTTCTTGCGTGTCATCTTCACCGCTACCGCTACTCCGCCCAGCGAGATTTTTCGATCGAAAAATCTCGTGCCGCGGCTTGGTTCCGCCCAAGAATTTTCGATCGAAAATTCTTGGGCCCGTTTCAGAAGGGGCCGTCCTCCAGCACACCGTCGGCGCTCATCTGCGCGTAGAGCAACCCCTCGCGCAACCCCCGGTCCGCCACCGACAGCCGGTCGGTGGGCCAACAGCGCAGCAACGCCTGGAGGATCGCACTGCCCGACATGATGAGCGCATGCCGGTCCTGCCCGATGCGCGGATCGCGGCGGCGTCCGGTGGGGCCCATCGCGAGGTAGGAGCGGATCACCTTGTCGATCTGGTCCGAGGTCATCCGCAGCCCGTCCACCTTGGTCCGGTCGTAGCGCTTGAGGCCGAGGTGGCTGGCCGCCACCGTGGTCACGGTGCCCGAGGTGCCCACGATCTGGAACCCCTCCCGGGTCTGCTCGTCCTTGTAGGGGGCGAACTCGGCGAGGTTCTCCTCGAAGAACCAGCTCATCAGCGCGTATCGGGCGGCATCGTCCTCGACGTCGCGGAACTGGTCGCGCAGGGTGGCCACGCCCAGCGGCACGCTGATCCAGTCCACCACCTTCGCGGCTGGAAACGGGCTTTCGGGCGCATGGAAGCCTGCGTGCAAGCGCATGATGGCGCGCGGGCGTTCACGGTTCGGCACGCTGGACAGGTCGATCCAGACCAGTTCGGTGGAGCCGCCGCCGATATCGACCACCAGCAACTGTTCGGTTCTGGTGGAGACCAGCGGCGCACAGGAGACCACCGCGAGGCGCGCCTCCTCCTCGGTCTGGATGATCTCCAGGTCCAGCCCGGTCTCGTGGCGCACCTGGGACAGGAAGTCGGCAGAGTTGCGCGCGCGGCGGCACGCCTCGGTCGCCACCAGCCGCATCCGGCTGACCTTGTGACGCTTGAGCTTCTGCTGGCAGATTCGCAGCGCCTGGATGGTGCGCTGCATGGAACTGCGGCCGAGCCGTCCCGATCGTTCGAGCCCCTGTCCGAGCTGAACGGTCTTGGAAAAGCTGTCCACCACATGGAACTGGCTGCCCTTGGGTTGGGCAATCAGCATGCGGCAACTGTTCGTGCCCAGATCCAGCGCGGCGTAAAGCTCGGCCGGATCGGGCGAGGTCGGTGCAGGGCTCTCGACCGGCTTCGGGAATGCGCCCGCACCCTTGGGACGCCTGGGCGCCATCTTGCACGCCCTCCGATTTCAACTTGGTTGCAAGATACGGTGCGGGATGGCTGCGGACAAGTTCAGCCGAGCGGATTCTCGTAGAAATCGGAAAGGTGCTCGTATTCCCGGGCAAGGAACGGGCGCAGCGCGTCGCGCGTGGCCGGGGCGAGATCGCCCAGCGCCAGCGTCACGGAAGACCGGTTTTCCCGCGTCATCTCAACGGGCTGCCCCACCCTCTCCGAAAGGTCGGCGGCCAGCTGGCCCATCTCCTCGGTCTTGTAGACGCGGTCATAGTCCAACGGCCTGGGCCCCACGAAGTGCCACGCTCCCAGGCAGTGATGCTTGATGGAGGAGGACGCCTCGGCATAGGCGCGCAGGTTCCGGAAGAAGAAGTCCGGGTCGGGATCCTGCGGCAGGTCCACGCGCCCGCGGCGCAGCTTGCGGCTCTTGTGCAGATCCCGCTTGTCCACCACCCGGTCGGTATAGCACGACATCAGCCGGCGGGCCGGGTCGCGCACCACGCAGAAGCGCCACCAGTCCGGGCCGAACCGCTTCCAGCGATGCGGGCGGAAGCGGGAAGTGGGATAGATCGCGTGCCAGGTCATCACGTCGATCTCTTCCTCGGGCGGCAGGGTGACCGCGGGGTCCACCTGTGCCAGCGCCGCCTTGACCGACGAACAGCCCGCTTTCGGCAATGCCATGTAAGCGATCCGGTGCGCCTCGACCGCGATGACCATAGAACCCGCTCCCTCTGCCTCGGCCGCACTAAAGGCGCTGCGGCGCGAGGGGTCAACCGGGGGGCGGGCTTGAATCCTGCTCATGTCGCGGATGAGAAACTTTCCCATGCCCCGCTCTGGCCCCGCGCCCCATGGCCGCGTATCTTCCCCGACGTCGCACATCGCGTAGCATCGGTCGAAATCCGACCCTGCGGGTTGGCGCTGCTGCTCTAGAGAGAAGCCACTGGTAAGGAATCGAGCATGCCCGAAGTGACCATCGTCTACTGGCGCGACATCCCCGCGCAGGTGATCGTCGGAAAGGGGCGCCGCGGCGCCAAGAAACCGCTTCCCGAACGGTTCGAGCAGGCGATCGACCGCGCGGCCATGAAGGTGGGAGCCTCCGAGACGGATGCCTACCTGGCCGAATGGCGCAAGGCGGCCCCCTACCAGGTGGAGGGAGAGCCCTCCGAAGTGGCCGAGGCGGAAGCCGCCCGGCTGGACACGGAGTTCGATCAGGAGCGGCTGAAGGCCCTGATCGCCAATGACGGCTGGGCGTGAGCCCTTGAGCCCCTGGGAGGCCCTGATGGCGCTTTTGAAATTCGGCCGGCGCGATGCGCGCCACGACAGCCCCCGCAGCGGCGATCCGCGGGTCGAGAGCTTCCTCGAGGGCTACTCGATCGAGGTGATGCCGCGCACCGCCGCCAAGATCGAGGATTTCCGCGAGCTGCTGCCCGCCGGCACCCGGGTCTATATCGCCCATATCGAAGGCACCCCCATCGAGGAGATGGTGGCCACCGCGACGCGGCTGACCGCCGAGGGCTTTGCGGTGATGCCGCATTTCCCCGCGCGCATCATCCGCGACGCGGGCATGCTGGAGGACTGGATCGCCCGCTACCAGGGCGAGGCCGACATCCGCCAGGCGCTGGTGCTGGCAGGCGGCGTGGCAGAGCCCGTGGGGGCCTTCGACAGCGCCATGCAACTGCTGGAGACCGGCGCGTTCGACCGCGCGGGCTTCACCCGGCTGCATGTGGCGGGCCACCCCGAGGGCAATCGCGACATCGACCCGGACGGGTCGAGCCGCAACGTGGACGCGGCGCTGCGCTGGAAGCAGGCCTTCGCCGAGCGCACCGACGCGCAGATGGCGCTGGCCACGCAATTCGCCTTCGACGCGGCCCCGATCATCGCCTGGGCCGACGCGATCAGCGCGGCCGGGATCGACCTGCCGGTGCATATCGGCATCGCCGGGCCCGCCAAGCTGCAGACGCTGATCAGGTTCGCCGTGGCCTGCGGCGTGGGCCCCTCGCTCAAGGTGCTCCAGAAACGCGCGATGGACGTGAGCAAGCTGCTGCTTCCCTACGAGCCCACCGACGTGATCCAGGCGCTGGCCGCGCACAAGGCCGCGCATCCCGGCTTCAACATCACCAACGTGCATTTCTTCCCGCTGGGCGGCATCAAGGCGACCGCCGACTGGACCAAGCAGAACGGCGGCGCCGCCGCCCTCCCCGCCAAACTCGCATCCTGAAGGAGCGTCCATGACCCGCACCGTCGTCGAGTCCAAGACCAAGACCGTCACCATCGGCTTTGACGAGCCGTTCTGCGTGATCGGCGAGCGCATCAATCCCACCGGCCGCAAGAAGCTGGCCGCCGAGCTCGAGGCGGGGGATTTCTCCACCGTCGAGAAGGACGCGCTGGAACAGGTCGCCTGCGGGGCGATGGTGCTCGATGTGAACGCGGGCGTGGTCTACAACTCCAACCCCAACCCCAACGAGACCGAGCCGCCGCTGATGCGCAAGATGATCGAGCTGGTGCAGGGGCTGGTGGACGTGCCGCTGTGCATCGACAGCTCGGTGCCCGGCGCGCTGGAGGCGGGACTGGCGGCGGCCGAGGGCCGGCCGCTGCTGAACTCGGTCACCGGCGAGGAGGACCGGCTGGAGCTGGTGCTGCCGCTGGTCAAGAAATACAACGTGCCGGTGGTGGCGATCTCGAACGACGATACCGGGATCTCCGAGGATCCGGACGTGCGCTTCGCGGTGGCCAGGAAGATCGTGGAACGCGCGGCCGATTTCGGTATCCCCGCGCATGACATCGTGGTCGATCCGCTGGTGATGCCGGTGGGGGCGATGGCCACGGCGGGGCGTCAGGTCTTCACCCTGGTGCGCCGGCTGCGCGACGAGCTGGGGGTGAACACCACCTGCGGGGCGTCCAACATCAGCTTCGGCCTGCCGCATCGGCACGGGATCAACGCGGCCTTCCTGCCGATGGCGATCGGGGCGGGCATGACCTCGGCGATCATGAACCCGGTGCGCCAGGTCGAGATGGAGGCGATCAAGGCCGCCAATTTCCTGATGAACAACGATCCCAATGGCGGCGAGTGGATCCGCTTCTCGCGGGTGCTGGACGCGGTGGCCGAGGGACAGAGCTTTCCCGAGGCGGCCAAGGCCTCGGCGACTGCGGTGGCCGGCAATCGCGGCGGGCGCCGCGGTGGACGCCGCCGCGCGGGCTGAGCGGAGGGGGCGCGCCGTCGACGGCGCGCCCGCCCGGCCCGGTCATCTCACCGCCTTGGCAGGGTGACGCGCGCCGTCGACGGCGCGCCCGCCCGGTTTCCCTCGGGAAACCGGGCTTCAGGCACCCGCATCTGCGCGCGACACGCGCCGCGGCCGGTTGATCAGCACCAGCCCCGCCGCCACCAGCACCAGCGCTCCCAGCACGCCGGCATTCACCTCCTCGCCCAGCAGCGCCCATCCCAACCCCACCGAGAAGACCGGCGACAGGAAGCTGAACGAGGCCACGCCCGAGGCCGGGTAGATGGTGATGAGCCAGAACCAGAACAGGAAGCCCGCGCTCGCCACCGCCACGATCTGGAAGCCCAGCCCCGCCAGGTGAACGGGCGCCACCTCGCGCAGGAACGGCCCGAAAAGCGGCGCCAGCGCCATCAGCCCCACCGCCGAGACCGCCAGTTGCCAGAACAGCTGCGTCTCGGGGCGCACCTCGGAAACCCGGGTCAGCCGCACGGTCAGCGCGATCCCCGCCCAGCAGATCGCCCCGGTCAGCGCCAGCAGATCGCCCGAGAGCGCTGCCGCGCCGCCCTCGCCCCGGTCCGCCAGCGCCCAGACCACACCGCCCATCGCCAACGCGAGCCCTGCGAGGCGGCGCCGGTCCAGCCGCTCGCCCGGCAGCAGCACATGGGCGAAGAGCGCCAACCAGACCGGCATCGAGTAGAACACGATGCTGGCGCGCGACACGGTGGTGCGGTCGAGCGCGAGAAACAGGCAGGTGAACTCGGCGGTGAAGAACAGCCCCAGCAGCAGACCGCCCGGCGCGCTGGCGCGGGTCAGCTGCAGCGGCGTGCCCCGCAGCCGCATCCATAGCAGCAGCACCACAAGCGCGCCGACAGAGCGCAGCCCCGCCATGAAGACCGGCTGAAAGCCGCCGCCCGTATGCTTGATGACGACGTTGTTGAAGCCCAGCAGCAGCGAAAAGCCCACGAGCATCAAGGCGCCCGCGACATCGATCCCGGTCTTGCGTTCCATGGGCGACATAGGGATGCTCGGCCACGTCCGGCGTCAAGCCGAAACCACTCCAGGAGCTCCGCATGACCCGTTACCTCGTCTACGACGTGTTCTCCTAACG
>Ga0008833_1000337_pt1 | contig 55398 bp, 57 predicted proteins | sample HotLakConsoUCCLE_FD_62216 | JGI IMG/M metagenome (GOLD analysis project Ga0008833, IMG submission 62216) | Hypersaline microbial mat communities from Hot Lake, Washington, USA - Hot Lake Consortium UCC-LE | ecosystem: Environmental > Aquatic > Non-marine Saline and Alkaline > Hypersaline >... | reverse complement strand
AGCGCCGCGCCGATCATCGCCTTGCGCATGTTGATCTCGTTCTCGAAGCCCTGGAATTTCAGCTCGCCCGCCGCCGCGGGTGTCCACGAGGAGGAGGGCTTCACCCCCGTCCCGCGCCTCCGGATCGTCACCATCGAGGAGGCGCTGGCCCTGCGCGACCGCGCCGTGCGCCTGCCCGCCCGCCGCGACGATGCCTAGAGGAAGGCCACCCGCGAGCAGGACCGCGGCGCGCAAGGCGCGTTCGACCTGTCACCCACGCCCGCGCGTTCCCGCCCCGCAATTTCTTGCGGCATTCCCGAAACGCATCTGCTAGAGTGCGTCAAAATCCAGCAAGAGGCCGGCATGAGCAGCAACGCCCTCATCGAAAACGCCCTGCGGGAGCGCATCATCGCGCAGCCCGAGACAATTCTTGACGACCAGGACGTGATGCGCGCCCTGATCGCCGCGAACGAGAAATCCATGGGCGGCAATATCGTCGATCTGCGCGGCATCGCCATGGACCGGCTGGAAAAACGCCTCGACCGGCTGGAAGACACCCATCGCAGCGTGATCGCCGCCGCCTACGAGAACCTGGCCGGCACCAACCAGGTGCACCGCGCCATCCTGCGGATGCTCGACCCGGTGGAGTTCGAGGTGTTCCTGCGCGACCTGGGCGGCGAGGTCGCCGAGATCCTGCGCGTGGACCGGGTGCGCCTGGTGCTCGAAACCGTCCAGAGCAAGGACGAACCGGCCGTCCGCCGGCTGGGCCAGGTGCTCTCGGTGGCCGAGCCCGGCTTCATCAACGCCTATCTCGGCGCCGATCCAGGCGTGCCGGTGCGCCCGGTCACGCTGCGCCAGCTCCAGCACGGTTCGGACGAGGTCTATGGCGCCGCCGCGCCCGATATCCGCTCCGAGGCCTGCCTGCGGCTCGATTTCGGTGAGGGGCGCCTGCCGGGCATGCTGGCCATGGGCTCCGAGGATCCGCACCAGTTCACCCCGCAGCAGGGCACCGACCTGCTGGCCTTCTTCGGCGGCGTGTTCGAACGCTCCATGCGCCGCTGGCTGTCGTGACCGACCCGGCCGGGGCGCTGGTCTCTCCGGCGGCGCGCGACGCGATGCAAACCTGGCTGGAGACCCGCAAGGCCCTGAAATCCGCGCCCGACACCACGCTTTCGGCCTATCGCGCCGATGTGCTGGGCTTTCTCGCCTTCCTCGCGCAGCATCACGGGGGCGCACAGGGGCTGGCGCCGCTGGCCCGCGTGACCCATCGCGACATGCGCGCCTGGATGGCGCGCGAACGCGCCCGCGGCAGCGGCCCGCGCTCGCTCGCGCGGAGGCTGTCGGCGGTCAAGAGCTTCTACCGGTTCCTCGCTTCGCGCGAGGGCTTCGACCCGTCGGCGGTGCTCTCGGTGCGCGCGCCGCGCCACCCGCGCAAGCTGCCCAGGCCGCTGGCCGAAGAGGCCGCCGCGGCGGTGCTCGACCAGGTCGGCATGCAGCATCCCGAGCCCTGGATCGCCGCGCGCGACGCCGCCGTGGTGACCCTGCTCTATGGCTGCGGGCTGCGGATCTCCGAGGCGCTCTCGCTCACCGGCGCCGCGCTGCCCCTGGGAGAGAGCCTGCGGATCACCGGCAAGGGCGGCAAGGAGCGGATCGTGCCGCTGATCCCGGTCGGCCGCGCGGCGGTGGAGGAGTACCTGTCGCTCAGCCCCTGGCCGGTGACGCGCGACGCGCCGCTGTTCCGCGGCGCGCGGGGCGGCGCCCTGTCGCCCCGGTTGGTGCAGAAGGCAATGGCCCAGGCCCGCATGCAGCTCGGCCTGCCCGCCTCCGCCACGCCGCACGCGCTGCGCCACAGCTTCGCCACCCACCTTCTGGGCGCCGGGGGCGATCTGCGGGCGATCCAGGACCTGCTGGGCCATGCCTCGCTCTCCACCACCCAGGCCTATATCGCGGTCGATACCGCCCGGCTGATGGAGGTCTATGCCGCGGCCCATCCAAAGGCGCGCCGCTCGTCCTGACGGGCCCCGAGCCCGGCCCGCGCCTTCCGGGAGAACTCCAGCCCCGGAGGCGGGCGGCCGCGCCAGCCGCGCGGCCGTTGCACCGGCCCCGGTTTTCCGCCATGACGAACCGATGACAGATCCGTTCCGCGCGCTGCTCGTCCATCTCTTCACCGCCACCGGCGCCGTCTTCGCCATGCTGGCCATGCTGGCCGCCGCCGAGGGCGACTGGCCGATGATGTTCCTGTGGCTGGTGGTGGCCTTCGCGGTGGACGGGATCGACGGGCCGCTGGCGCGGAAATACCATGTCCGGACCCAAGCGCCGCGCTTCGACGGGGTGCTGCTGGATCTCATCATCGATTATCTCACCTATGTGTTCATCCCGGCCTTCGCGCTGTTCAAGTCGGGCCTGCTTCCGGGCTGGACCGGATGGGTCGCGATCATCCTGATCACCTTTGCCTCGGCGATGTATTTCTGCGACACGCGGATGAAGACCGGGGACCACAGCTTCCAGGGTTTTCCGGGCTGCTGGAACATGGTGGTGATCGTGCTCTTCGCGCTCGAACCGCCGCTCTGGATCATGCTGCCGCTGATCGCGGCGCTGGCGGTGGCGATGTTCCTGCCGCTGAAATTCGTCCATCCCGTGCGCACCGCGCGCTGGCGCGCGGTGACGCTGCCGATGGCGCTGGCCTGGACCCTCTTCGCCGCCTGGGCCGCCTGGGTGGAGTTCCACCCCGAAAGCTGGGCGCATTGGGGGCTGGTGGTCACCTCGGTCTACCTGCTTTTCGCGGGCGTCGTGCAGCAGGCCCTGCCCGCCCGCCGCTGAGCGGATCGGCGCTTGCGCGGCGCCCGGTTTCGGCGCAACCCTCGCGCATGTTCACGCCCGCCGCCCCGAACCCGCCGCTTGCCGCCGCGCTGACGCTGGTGGCCTCCGCCTTCGCCGCCGGCACCACGCTGCTGGCCAAGGCGATCGGCACCGGCGCGCTGGGCCCCGCCCTCCACCCGCTCCAGATCAGCCAGGGGCGATTTCTCTTCGCCTTCCTCGCGATCGGGCTCGTGGCGGCCGCAGTGCGGCCGCGCCTCACCCGGTCCGACCTGCCCACCCATGCGGCGCGCTCGCTCTTCGGCTGGGGCGGGGTGACGCTGATGTTCGCCGCCGCCGCCTTCATTCCGCTGACCGACGCCACCGCGATCAGCTTTCTCAACCCGGTCTTCGGGATGCTGCTGGCCATTCCCCTGCTGGGCGAAAAGGTGGGACGGGTGCGCTGGTCGGCGGCGCTGATCGCGCTGGCGGGGGCGCTGATCCTGCTGCGGCCCGGCGCCGAAAGCTTTCGGCCCGCGGCGCTGCTGGCGGTGGGCGCCGCGCTGTCGCTGGGGATGGAGCTGATCTTCATCAAACGGCTGTCGGGGCGCGAGGCACCGCTCCAGATTCTGCTGGTGAACAACGCGATCGGGCTTGGGATCTCGACTGCGGCGGCGGTCTGGGTCTGGCAGGCGCCCACGCCCGCACAATGGGCGGCGCTGGCGGGGATCGGACTGCTGATGGCGGCCACCCAGGCCTGTTTCGTCAACGCCATGGCCCGGGCCGACGCCAGCTTCGTGGCACCCTTCTTCTATGCCACGCTGGTCTTCGCAGCGCTCTACGACGCGGCGGTGTTCGGCGTGCGCCCCGATGCGGTCTCGGTGCTGGGCGCCTGCGTGATCGTGGCGGGGGCGGCGCTTCTGGCCCTGCGCGAGGGCCGGCGCCGCGCCCCTTCGGTCACGCCTTCAGCCGCGTCCCCTCCCGGAACAGGATCCAGCACACCAGGCTGACGGCGAGCGTCGAGGCGCTGCAGATCGCCAAGCCCAGCCAGGGCGAGCTGTCCGAGATGCCAAGAACCCCGTAGCGGACCCCGTCGATCAGGTAGAAAACCGGATTGAGATGGGTGATCTCCCACATCACCGGCGGCAGCGACTCGACCGAGTAGAACGTGCCCGAAAGGAATGACAGCGGCGTGATGACGAAATTGGTGATCGCCGCCATCTGGTCGAATTTCTGCGCGAAGATCCCCGCGATCACGCCCAGTGCCCCCAGGAAGGCCGAGCCCAGCAGCACGAAGACCAGCACCCAGAGCGGATGCGCCAGGCCGATCCCCAGCACCGCCAGCATCCCAATCCCGATGCCCAGCGCCACGAACAGCCCGCGCCCCACGGCCCCCGCCAGGTAGCCCAGCACCAGCTCGCCCGGGCTGAGCGGCGGCATCAGCGTGTCCACGATGTTGCCCTGCACCTTCGACACCATGATCGAAGACGAGGAATTGGCGAAGGCGTTCTGGATCACCATCATCATCAGGATGCCCGGCGCGATGAACTCCACGAAGGAAACCCCCATCACCTCGCCCCGCGTCGGACCGATGGCGATGGTGAAGATCAACAGGAACAACCCCGCCGTGACCAGCGGCGCCAGCAGCGTCTGCGTCCAGACCGCGAGGAAGCGCTGCACCTCGCGCAGCGTCAGCGTCCACAGCCCCAGCCAGTTGACCCGCCCGAAGCGGCGCACCCCCATCGCGTGATCGAAGCCATCGGCCATTTGCGTCTCCCTTGCCCGGTCAGGCGGCCTTGTAACTCGGACGCGAGTGATTAGAATAGGGGGCAACCTGAAATTCCGAGGAGCGGCCCGATGCGCGCGGCCGCTTCTTCATTCGAGGAAACCCCCAGATGTCCTGGACCGAGGAACGCGTCGAGCTGCTGAAAAAGATGTGGAGCGAAGGCCAGTCCGCCTCCCAGATCGCCAAGGAACTGGGTGGCGTCACCCGCAACGCGGTGATCGGCAAGGTGCATCGCCTGGGCCTCTCGAACCGTGCGGGCGCCGCGCCCGCCGCACCGCCCGCCAAGCCGGACCCGAAGCCCGCCAAGCCCGTCCGCGCAGAAACCCGGCCGAAGCCGGTCGAACCCGTCGCGGAGCCGCGCGAGCCCGAGCCCGCCCCGGCGGCACCCAGGCCCGAACCGGCCGAAACCGTGGCGGAGCCGGCACCCGTCTCGACGCGCAAGGCGATCATCCCCGCAGGCCAACCCCTGCCGCCGCAACCCTCCGCCAACGAGATCAGCCCCGAGGCGCTGGCCAAGGTCTCGGAGATCGAGAAGAAGGCGAAACGGCTTACCCTGATGGAGCTGACCGAACGCACCTGCAAATGGCCGGTGGGCGATCCGGCGACCGAGGATTTCTGGTTCTGCGGCCTGCCCGTGCAGCAGGGCAAGCCCTATTGCGAGGCGCATGTGGGCGTGGCCTTCCAGCCCATGAGCTCGCGCCGCGACCGGCGGCGCTGAGCCCGTAGCGGTGGGTCCCGGCGTCCCGATCCTGCGCAGCTTTTCCAAGGCCGAGGCAAGGGATTTCCACCTCCGGTATCTCGGCTTCGAGGTGGTCTTCGAGCACCGCTTCGCGCAGGACATGCCACTTTACATGGAGGTGCGGCGGGGCGACTGCGTGCTGCATCTGTCCGAGCACCACGGCGACGCGGCGCCCGGCGCGGCCGTTCGGATCGGCGTACCGGACGCGCGCGCCTTCCTCGAGGCGCTTCGCGCGCGGGGACACCCCCGGCTGAAGCCGGGATTGGCGGAGCAGCCTTGGGGCCTGCATGAGGTCGCCGTCCCCGATCCCTTCGGCAACCGGCTGGTCTTCTGGTCGCCGGCTTGAGCCACAGGGACCGATGACCAGAGGTCGCGGCAGCGGCCCGCAGGGCCCGCGTACAGGCCCGAAAGGGGCCCGGACGTCCGCACCGGCCGGCCCGGCAGGACGCCGTCAACCCGCCTGACCTGAACTGGCCGGATCATCCGCGTCGGGACAGGGCAGCGCCCGCAGGCCGGCAGGGCCCGCGCCGGGCCGGCCTTCCGGAAACCGCACGGAATCGCGTGCAAGCGCCCTGCATCGCACCTTGTGCGCGCAGCGCCCCGTATCCTATATGCCTCCCATGCAGAATCCGCCCGATCTTCGCCCCGATCTCGCCCGCGCCCGCGTGGCAGAGACCCGCCGCCCCGGCCAGCCGACCATCGGCATGGTCTCGCTGGGCTGTCCAAAGGCGCTGGTCGACAGCGAGCGCATCCTCACCCGGCTGCGCGCCGAGGGCTACGGTATCTCGCCCGACTATGCCGGGGCGGATGCGGTGATCGTGAACACCTGCGGCTTTCTCGACAGCGCCAAGGCCGAGAGCCTGGACGCGATCGGCGAGGCGCTGGCCGAGAACGGCCGGGTGATCGTGACCGGCTGCCTGGGCGCCGAGCCAGACTACATCACCGGCGCGCATCCCAAGGTGCTGGCGGTGACCGGCCCGCACCAGTACGAGCAGGTGCTGGACGCGGTGCATGCCGCCGTGCCGCCCTCGCCCGACCCGTTCGTGGACCTGATGCCGGCGGCGGGCGTGAAGCTGACGCCGCGCCATTACAGCTATCTCAAGATCTCCGAGGGCTGCAACCACACCTGCCGCTTCTGCATCATCCCGGACATGCGCGGCAAGCTGGTCTCGCGGCCCGAGGCGGCGGTGCTGCGCGAGGCCGAGAAGCTGGTCGAGGCGGGCGTGCGCGAATTGCTGGTCATCAGCCAGGACACCTCCGCCTATGGCACGGACCGGGCCGGGCGCGAGAGCAGGTTCCCGATCATCCCGCTGGCGCGCGAACTGGGCCGGTTGGGCGCTTGGGTGCGGCTGCACTACGTCTACCCCTACCCGCATGTGCGCGAGCTGATCCCGCTGATGGCGGAGGGCCTGGTGCTGCCCTATCTCGACATCCCCTTCCAGCACGCCCATCCGGAGACACTCAAACGGATGGCGCGGCCCGCCGCCGCCGCCCGCACGCTGGACGAGATCGCCGCCTGGCGCCGGGACTGCCCCGAAATCGCTCTGCGCTCCACCTTCATAGTGGGCTATCCCGGCGAGACGGAGGCGGAGTTCCAGACCCTGCTCGACTGGCTGGACGAGGCGCAACTGGACCGCGTGGGCTGCTTTCAATACGAGAACGTGGCAGGGGCGCGCTCGAACGCGCTGCCCAACCATGTGCCCGGGGATATCAAGCAGGACCGCTGGAACCGCTTCATGGAAAAGGCGCAGGCGATTTCCGAGGCGAAGCTGGCGGCCAAGGTCGGCACGCGGCTGCAGGTGATCGTGGACGCGGTGGACGCGGATGCCGCCACCTGCCGCACCAGGGCCGACGCGCCCGAGATCGACGGATGCCTCTTCATCGACGAGGATCACGCGGGGCTGACGCCCGGCGACATCGTCACCGTCGAGGTGGACGAGGCGGGCGAATACGACCTCTGGGGTCGGCTGGTGCAAACCGGAGCATAAGGGGCTCCGCCCCCACGGGTGCACGGCCCGCCCACCACTGCATTTCTTGCCCGGAAAAAGGGGGGGCGGGCTTGTCCCGGACGCGCTTTGCCCCATCTGCCGACCATGGCCGAACGCGATGAAACCAGGGTGCTCTACAACGCGGAGTGCCCGGTCTGTTCCTTCGAGATCGATCTCTACCGCAGCTACGCGGCGCGGCAGGGGCTTGCGCTGCGTTTCGACGACCTGAACGGGCCTTCGCGGGCAGCCTGGGGACTCGATGCCGATACGGCGGCGCGGCGGCTCTACGTGCTGCACGAGGGCCGGCTTCACGGTGGCGTGGACGCGTTCGTGGTGCTGTGGCGGCAGATGCCGCGCTATCGCTGGCTGGCGCGGCTCGTGGGGCTGCCGGGCCTGCGGCAGACGGCCGGGCTGGTCTACGATCACGTCCTGGCGCCGCTGATCTACCGCTGGCACCTGCGGCGCAAGGCCCGTCTCGGCGAGTGAGCGCGGCCGGGGCTTGCATCCGGCCCGCCGCTTGCGGAATACAGCCGACATGGCCAAGCTGCATTTCCATTACTCCACCATGAACGCGGGCAAGTCGACGCTGCTGCTGCAGGCGTCGCACAATTACCGCGAGCGGGGGATGACGACCTACCTGATGACCGCCGCGCTCGACGATCGGGCGGGGCAAAGGCGGATCGGCTCGCGCATCGGGATCGGAGCCGAGGCCGACACTTTCGCGCCGGGCGATGATCTGCATTCGAGGATCGCCGCCAAGCTGAGGCAGGGCCCGCTGGCCTGCGTCTTCGTGGACGAGGCGCAGTTCCTGGAGCCCGCGCAGGTCTGGCAACTCGCGCGGGTGGTGGACGACCTGGACGTGCCGGTGATGTGCTACGGGCTGCGGGTGGATTTCCTCGGCGCGCTGTTTCCCGGCTCGGCCGCATTGCTGGCGTTGGCCGACGAGATGCGCGAGGTGCGCACGATCTGCCATTGCGGGCGCAAGGCCACGATGGTGGTGCGCCAGGACGCGGAGGGCCGGGCGCTGACCGAGGGCGCGCAGGTGCAGATCGGAGGGAACGAAACCTATGTCTCGCTCTGCCGGCGGCACTGGCGCGAGGCGATCGGCGACCGGGTGGCGGAGGAACCACGAGACGGCGCCGCGCGTTGAGCCTCCGAAAGGAGGAACGACATGGATCGCCTCAGTCTTTATATCAGCCTGGCCAGCGGCGCCGTCACCACAGGCGTGCTGGTGATCATCGTGCTCAGCCTCGGATACTACAACTGGTGGGCCATCGGGCTGGCCGCGCTGGCGGGTTTCGTTCTGGCCTGGCCTGCGGCCTATCTCATTTCGCGCCGGATCAAGGCGCGCGATCCGGAGTGGAAACCCGAGGCGGAACCGGGCGACTACGGCCTCATTCCGCCGCGCGACGCGCCCGAGGTGTGACGGCCAGAAGAATTTTCGATCGAAAATTCTTCGCCCCGGCCCCGGATCCCAGCGCGACTTTTCTACCGAAAAGTCGCGCGGTCACACCCGGTTCGGCGGCTCCTGGCCGCCGAAGAACGCGATCAGGTTCTCCACCGCCATCAGACCCATCGCCTCGCGCACCTCGAGCGCGGCCGTGCCGAGATGCGGCAACAGCGTGACGTTCTCGCGCGCGATCAGGGCCGCAGGCACCTTGGGCTCGAACTCGTAGACATCGAGCCCCACCCCCGCGATCCGCCCCGTGTCGAGTGCCGTGATCAATGCCGCCTCGTCCACGATATCGCCCCGGGCGATGTTGACGAACCGGGCATGGGGCCGCATCGCCTCGAACACGGCGGCGCCGATCATGTGATGCGTCTCCTCGCCGCCCGGCAGCGCAACCACGAGAACATCCGCCTGCGCGGCGAGATCCTCCAGCCGTTCGACCCGGCGGGCGGGAAAATCCAGGTCGCGGTCCGAGCGGTTGAACCAGGCCACCTCCATGCCGAAACCGAAATGGCAGCGTCGCGCGATGGCCTGGCCGATCCGGCCCATGCCCACGATGCCCACCGTCTTGCCGGTGACGTGCAGGCCCAGCATCTGCGTGGGGTGCCAACCCTCCCACAGGCCCGCGCGCACCAGGCGCTCGCCCTCGCCGGCGCGGCGGCAGCTCATCAGGATCAGGGTCATCGCGATATCGGCGGTGGCGTCGGTGACGGCGCCGGGCGTGTTGGTGACGGTGATGCCCAGCGCCCGCGCGGCGGCCACGTCGATATGGTTGTAGCCAACCCCGAAATTGGCCAGGATCCGGCAGCGCGGCCCGGTGAACTCGCCGAACACCTCGGACGAGAAGGCATCGCCCAGCGTCGGCAACACCCCGTCATAGAGCGCCAGCGCCGCGCGCATCTCGGACTGGGTCATGGGCGTCGTCTTTTGCCGGCATTCCACCTCGAAACGGGCCTCGGCGGCCTCCAGCACCGTGTCGGGCAGCGGGCGGGTGATCAACACGCGGGTCAATGCAGGCGTCCTCCGTCGGGGACCGGCCCGTCGGGACCGATCAGCACGATTTCACCGGTGTCGTCGGGCAGGCCCAGCACCAGCACCTCGGACAGGAACTTGCCGATCTGGCGCGGCGGAAAATTCACCACCGCCAGCACCTGCCGCCCGATCAGCCGTTCGGGCGCATAACGAGCGGTGATCTGGGCCGAACTCTTGCGCTCGCCAAGCTCGTCGCCGAAATCGATCCACAGCTTGATCGCGGGCTTGCGGGCTTCCGGGTAGGGCTCGGCGCGGGTCACGGTGCCCACGCGCACATCGACGCGCAGGAAGTCGTCGAACGAGATCTCAGCCACGGGCCAACTCCCGCGAGCGGTCGGCGGCGGCGTCCACGGTGCGGCGGATCAGCGGGACAAGCCCCCCGGCCTGGTCCATCAGCACCTCCAGCCCGGCCTGCGTCGTGCCGTTTGGGCTGGTGACGTTGACGCGCAGCTGTGCAGGATCCTCGCCCGAGCCTTCGGCCAGCGCGCCCGCGCCCGCCACGGTGGCGCGGGCCAGTTGCAGCGCGAGATCCGGGGCCAGCCCCTGCGCCTCGCCCGCCGCCGCCATCGCCTCGATCATGTAGAACACGTAGGCCGGGCCCGAGCCCGACAATGCGGTCACCGCGTCCATCTGGCCTTCGGACTCCAGACGGACGACCTGACCCACCGCGCTCAGCAGCTCTTCGGCCATGTCGAGATGCGCCGCCGTGGCCGCGCCGTTGCCGATGATCGCGGTGATGCCCCGGCCCACGGCGGCGGGGGTGTTGGGCATGGCGCGGATGATCGGGCTGTCGTCGCCCAGCGCGGCCTCGAAGGCCTCCAGAGGGGTGCCCGCGGCAACCGAGACGAACAAGGTGGCGCCTCCCCCCATCCCAGCCAGCACCGGCAGCGCCTCGCCCATCATCTGGGGCTTGACGGCGATCAGCACGATGGCGGGCTCGGGCGGCAGATCCTCGTTGAGATGCACGCCCTGCGCGCGCAACCAGTCCGAGGGTTTGGGGTCCACCGCCCAGACCGATCCGGGCGGCAACCCGCGTCCAAGCCAGCCCTCCAGCATGGCCGATCCCATCTTGCCGCAGCCCAGCAAGGCCAGCCCGCGCCGCGCGATGTCGCCTGTCTGCATGTCAGCCCCCTCCTCCGATGAGGGGGCCAGTGTTACGCGCGGCCGTAGGCCTCTGCAATGGCGACCTGCAGCGCGTCGGCAGGGCTGCGCCCACCCCAGACCACCAGTTGGAACGCGGGGTAGTAGCGTTCGGCCGACAGAACCGCGGCGCGGATCATGGTGTCGATCTGCTCGGCGCTGGCGACCTGCCCCCCCGCCAGCACAAGCCCGTAGCGGTAGATCATCAGCTTCTGCTCTTCCCAGTAACTGAACGCGCCCGCCCAGCACTGGTCGTTCACGGCGTTCAGCCCCTCGTAGAGCGCGGGAAGGCGCTCTGCCGGCGGCTCCATCTCGAAGGTGCAGATCAGCCGCAGCGTCTCGTCATAGGCGGACCAGGCCAGGGTGATGGAATAGGTGCGCCACTGGCCCTCGACCGCCATCGCGATCTGGTCCTCGGCGATCCGGTCGAAGTCCCAATCGTGGTGCTCCGCCAGGGTCTCCACGATGTCGATCGGGTGAATGTCGTCTTCGAGATAGTGTTCGGACACGGCCATTGCGCCACCTCTCTTGCCTGTCGCGCGGGGGCGACGGCGCGCCCCTAGCGCTTGGTGCCTGCTCAAGGAACTGCGGTTTCTCGCCATGTTCCTTACAAGATATGGTGCTGTGCCGGGCACAGCCTGTAAAGCGATATTTTCGTGACGCACGCAATAAGTTGTGGACAGAACCGCTCGAAACCCAATTCCTGCGACATGTCCGCAAAGGGCCTGCGGCCCTGCCCTTGCCCCCGTCGCGACCGCGGCCGCGCTCGCCCTTGTAGCTCGCCACACATTTTGTCAGAGTTTGACACGCAAAATGTCAGCAGACGAATTTTGAGAACCCCCGGCCGCCACCGCCTTGAACGGTGACTTCAATACCCCGATCAAAGCGCGTTGATAACCCCGGCGAACGATGCCTCTGCCGCGTCGATCTCCCGGCGCGCGGCAGCCGTCTCGATCGCGCGAATGGCGGATCGTCGCGCGCCTTCCAGCCTTGCCCCTACATCCCGCCACCGGGTGGCGAGGTTGAGGATGATCTGCGCGACCTGGTCGGCCGTCTCCGCCGTGGCGCCAAGCTCGGCGGCAAGGAAGGGATAATCCGCGAGCCCGGCCGGACGGGGCGACGTGGACAGATAGCGCACCGCCTCGGAGACCTACTCTCGATAGATCATCTCCTGACCGGGGATGTCGGTGGTGAATTGCCGGCATGCGTCCCCGGCCATCGCGTTCACGCGGGCGATTGCCGCTGAGCGAAGGGCCGGCAGGTTCTGGCCGAACTCAGGCATCGAACACCTCCAGCAGGAACGCTGCGGGCCCAGCCATTCGCGCATGCGGGTCATCTGCTTGAGCCAGCCATAGGTGTTCTCGCGCGTGGTGGACCGGACGGTCAGCCGCGTCGGCGCGGCCTCCAGATCGTCGGCCTTGAGATCGATGGTGATCATGGTTATGCCTTCCTTCGCGGGAATGGCGACATCGGAAAATCGGGGTCCGGCACGCTATCTCCAGGGGTACCGCGAATGAGGAGTTCCCCGCCCCTCCGTCATTCCCGCACAGTTCCGATCGGCTCCTCCACCAACCCGCCGCGAACCCGCGCCCGGAGGTCGCTCATGCGGACGCGACATGCCGATACCATGAAGTTCACGTCCTCGGGGCAGGGCGACCTGTCCGGGTCCAGCGCGATCGCGATCTGGGGAGACCGCCCATCCGCCGAATTGAAGACGTAGAGGATACGTCCGGAGCGCCAATCAAGCAGAACTGCCTTCGGCGACCGAAGCCCGGCCGGCAGCACAGCCCGATCCTCCGCCGTCAAGGCATCTCCCGTCCGCGGATGCCGCCGCGCCTTCTTGCCATGCGACAGGCCCGGATTTGTCAGCAGTTCTGCGGTCTTGGGCATCAGCGCCTGTTTTTCGAGCACCTCCAGCAAGTCTCTCGAAAACGATCCCACGAAAGCGGCCTTCGATGAGACCCGGCAGGGCGACCTGCCACGCACGATCGACCAGGGGCGCGATCCGCCGGCCGATATCTGCGCAGAGAGAGGCCGGCAACTTGCGCAGCTTTTCAGCCGCACGCGAAACCGTCTGCGACACGCTGGCGCCGGGGGCGCAATCCCAGCCCTTTCCGATCCCCTTCGGCGCGCCGGTCCTGGGATCCGCCGTCTGCCAGCCATCCTCCAGCCGCTTGGCCGGATCGCCGCCGAGGCCTCTACCGGACCGGTCGAGAAGCGCGGCGGCTCGTGGTCTTCGCCGGGACCCGTCCGCTCTTGAAGCCACGGATCTGCATCTGCGCCGAGATCAACCGCCTCCGCTTGCTCGGCAAGGTGGTCCGGTGCAGCCACCCGGGCGAGGCGCGATGGCCCGCGCGCCGGAGCCCGCCCGGGCACCCGGCGCAGGCCCAATGGCCCGAAACCGGCTCCGGCTGCCATGTTCCGCAGCTTCCCGCGCCCTCTCACGCCCGGTTCGCCCCGGACGGCCCTTGAAACACCGTTCTGACATGGCACGCCCTGTCGGCATCCCCCGGCGCCCCGAAGCGCCAGACCCCTGTCTTCATCGGCCGCCCTGCGTCTTGCCCGCCGCGCCCCGCGCTTCCCGCTTCTGCGGGTGTGGCACCCGGCGCTCGCCCAGCATCAGCATGGCCGGCGTCAGCACCAGCGTCAGCAGGGTGGCCACAGTCAGCCCGCCCACGATGGCGCTGGACAGCTCGGTCCACCACTGGGTCGAGGGCGCGCCGTACACGATCTCGCGCCGGAAGAAATCCACCGACAGGCCGATCACCATGGGCATCAGGCCCAGCGCCGTGGTCACGCTGGTCAGCACCACCGGGCGCAGGCGCTGCGCGCCCGCCCGCACCGCCGCCTCGCGCGGGGATTGGCCTGCGCGGCGCAGCTCGTTGTAGGTGTCGATCAACACGATGTTGTTGTTGACCACGATCCCCGCCAGCGCGATCACCCCGATCCCGCCCATCACCACGCCGAAGGGCCGGCCCGTCACCACCAGCCCCAGCAGCACACCCGCGACCGAGAACACGATGGCCGACATCACCACGATCGCCTGAAAGAAGCTGTTGAACTGCGCCACCAGCACCGTGAACATCAGCCCCACCGCCACCACGAAGGCGACGACCAGGAACTGCATGGCGTTCTGCTGCTCCTCGGCCTCGCCGGCGAAGGACCATGCCAGACCTTCGGCAAGCTCGGCCTCCTCCAGCGCGCCGCGCAGCGCGGTGATCTGGTCATTCACCAGAAGGCCGGGCGCCACGTTGGACGAGATCGTCAGCACCCGCTGCTGGTCGATCCGCCGGATCGTGCCGGTGCGCGGGACCGGCGCAAAGGTGACGAAGTTCGAGATCGGCACCAGCCCCGCCTGGGTGGGCACGCGCAGGCTGCGCAATTCCTGCAGGCTGCGCGCCTCGGGCGGGAAACGGACCCGGATATCCACCGTGCCCTCGGCGTAATCGGGCCGGTAATCGGCCACGGTGATCCCTTGGGTCAGCAGTTGCACCGCCTGGCCCAGCAGGCTGGCATCCGCCCCGTAGCGCGCGGCGAGCGAGCGGTCGAGTTGCAGGCTCCATTCCACGCCGGGCAGCGGCCGCGTGTCGGTGATGTCGGTGAAGCCGCCGATCCGCGCCATCGCCGCCAGCGCCGTCTCGGCGGCCTGCTGACGATCCGCCTCGGTGCCGCCGCGCAATTCCAGCTGAACGGGCTTGCCCGCGCCCGGGCCCATGTCCTGGGTCTGGACCTGGACGTCGATGCCCGGAATCGCGGTCATGTCAGTCCGGATCCGCTCGCCGATGCGCGCGGCGGGCAAGCGGGTGTCCCATTCGGCGAGTTCCAGCTGGATCGTGCCGATCACCTCCTCGTCGTCGCGCTGCTGGCTGCCGGTGCGGGCATAGACACTCGCCACGTCCGCCCGCGTCGTCAGCCGCCGCTCGACCTCGCGCACCAGCGCATCCTGTTCGTGGACAGACAGGCTGTCGCGCGCGCGCACGGTCACCTGCATGAAATCGGGCTCCACCTCCGGAAAGAAGCTGAGCCCGCGCCCGTACTCGCCATAGAGCGCGAAGGCCCCCAGCAGCACCGCCAGCGCGAAGCCCAGCGTGGCGCCGGGCCGCAGCACGGCCCATTCCAGCAGCCGCGCATAAGCCCCGGTGACGCCGCCCGCCTGCCGCGGATCGCCATGCTCGGCCGCGTACAGCGCGCGGCGCGCGGCGGCGGATTGCGGCTGCGCCCGGCCGATCAGGCCGCCCAGCACGGGGATGAAGACCAGCGCCATGACCAGCGACGCCGTCAGCGTCAGGATCACCGTGGTGGGCAGGTATTTCATGAACTCTCCCACCGTGCCGGACCAGAACAGCAGCGGGAAGAACACGCTGAGCGTCGTCACGGTGGAGGCGATGATCGGCCAGGACATCCGGCGGGCCGCCTCGGCATAGGCCGCGCGGGGCGTGGCACCCTCGTGCAGGCGCCGGTCGGCGTATTCGGTGGTGACGATCGCGCCGTCCACCAGCATGCCCACCACCAGGATCAGCGAGAACAGCACCACGATGTTCATCGTGGTGCCCATCGCCCAGAGCGCGGCGACACCGGCGAGAAAGGCGCCGGGAATGGCCAGCCCCACCAGAAGAGCCGGGCGCAGGCCCAGCGCCCAGACCACCACCACCATCACCAGCAGAACGGCGGTGATGACATTGGCCTCCAGGTCGCCCAGCATCTCCTGCACGGTCTCGGACTGGTCCTGCATGTAATCGATGCGCACCGTCTCGGGCCACTCGCCGCGCGCCTGCTCGACCACCTGTTTCACCGCCGCCACGGTCTCGATGATGTTGGCGCCCGCGCGTTTCTTGACCTCCAGCGCCAGGGCCGGCTGCCCGCCGATCCGGGCATAGCCGTCCGGATCGACGAAGGTGCTCCGGACCGTGGCCACCTCGCCGAAGGTCACGACGGTATCGCCGCGCACCTTCACCGGCAGTTCCATCACGTCCTCCACATCCTCGATCAGGCCCGGTACCTTCAGCACGATCCGGCCTGCGCCGGTCTCTATCGCGCCGGCGGCGATCAACCGGTTGTTGCGGCTGATCTGGCCGATCAGCTCCTCGAACGAGATGTTGTAGGTCTCGAACACGGTGGGATCGATCTGCACCTCCAGCAGGGCATCGCGCGCCCCGCCCAGGTCCACCTCCAGCACGCCGGGCAGCGCCTCGATCCCGTCGCGCAGCTCCTCGGCCAGCCGGTTGAGCGTGCGCTCGGGCACCGGGCCCGACAGGACCGCCGTGAGGACCGGGAACAGCGCGGTGTTCACCTCGTTCACCGAAGGGTCGGTGGCGTCCTCGGGCAGGTCGGGGCGGGCGCGGTCCACCGCCTCGCGCACCCGGTCCAGCGCCTCCTCGCTGTCGAAGCCGGGTTCGAATTCCAGCGTGACCGAGGCCATCCCCTCGCCCCCCCGCGCCGAGATCTCGCGCAGGCCCGAGAGCGAGGCGAGCTCCGTCTCCAGCGGTTCCACCAGCAGCCGCTCGGCATCGGCCGGGGCGATCCCCTCCAGCGTGGTGACCACGTAGACGGTGGGAATGGGCACCTCGGGCGCGCTTTCCTTGGGGATCTGGACATAGGCCACCGCCCCCGCCGCCAGCACGAAGAGCAGCGTCAGGATCACGACCCGCGCACGGGAAAAGGCCGCGTCGATGAGCGCGCCCATCACTCGCCCCCCGCGGCGGCGGCATCAGGCCCCCCGGCGGCGGCATCGGGCCCGCCGCGCAGCCGGCCGATGCCCAGGTCCTCCTCGGCGCGGGGCGCGACGGTCTCGCCGGCGTTGACGAAACCCTGCCCCACCGTGATGATCCGAGCGGTTTCGGGCAGTCCCGTCACCCAGACGCCATCGGCGCGGGCATGCACGATCTCCACCTCGTGGAAGTCGACGGTGTCGCCCTCGCCCACGGTCTTGACGCCCAGCCGGCCGCGGGCGTCCAGCGACAGGATCGCCGGCGACAGGAAATGCGCCCGCTCGGTGCCGGTGGGGATGCGCACCTCGGCGCTGATGCCGGCGGGAATCGCGCCATCCTCGTTCGCCACCTCGATCTCGGCGGCGAAGGTGCGGGTGCTGGCATCGGCGGCGCGCCCCACGAAGGTGACACGGCCCGCCCGCGTCTCGCCGGTGATGAAGCGCACCTCCGCCTCCTGGCCCTCCCGCAGTGCGGCAAGCCGGGTCTGCGGCACCTGAACCTCGACCGTGAGCGGGGTCAGATCCACCACCCGGGCCACGGCGCCGCCGGCCTGGACGAACTCGCCCGCCTCGACGGTGAGTTCCTCCAGCCGGCCGGCGAACGGCGCGCGGATCGTGGTGTCGGCCAGCGCCTCCCGGGCCGCGGCCACCTGCGCCTCGGCCGCGGCCAGCGTGGCGCGGGCCTGTGCCAAGCGGTCCACCGTGGCCACGCCGCGTTCCAGCAGGGCCTGTGCGTTCTCGTATTCGCGGCGGGCGCGGGTCTCTTCCTCGCGGGCGCGTTCCAGTTCGGCCTGACGTTGGGCGGGGGCGATGCGGGCGATCACATCGCCCGCGGCAACCTCGGCGCCCCGGCGCACCGGCAGTTCGGCCACCTCGCCCGTCGCCTCGGCCCGCACCCGGGTATCGCGCTCGGGCTCGGCCTGGCCCTCGGCCTGAAAGATCTGCTGCACCTCCTCGGCAGTGGAGTCGCGCACCGCGACGGCCACCGGCCGGGCCTCTGCGCGCGGCCTATCGGACTCGGGCGGCGCCTCCCGGGGCAGCAGGTAGCCCGACCCCATCCAGCCCGCCAGCGCCAGCACCAGCGCAAGCGCGATCCACCTCGAGCGGCCCGCGTCGGGATCATCCGGAAAGTCGAGCCCCGCATCCTCCGCGCGGCCCACGCCCTCGCTGTCTTCCTGCATCTGTTGCCCCGCGACTGTTGCATACTCGCGCCCTTGGTAGCACGAGACGGGGCGCTCCGCACCGCCCGGTGCCGCACCTCAATAGACCCCGAAGGAGTGCATCGCCGTCGCGGCCTTGCGAAACCCGGCCAGGTTCGCGCAATCGGGGTAGCGCACCGGGCCGTCGCCCTGCCGGCTGTCGATGCAGTCACGGTGAATGCGCTCCATGATGTCGCGCAGCCGGCGGTCCACCTCGGCGCGCGACCAGCTGAGCTTCTGGGCGTTCTGGGTCTGCTCCAGCCCGCTGACCGCCACGCCGCCGGCATTGGCCGCCTTGCCGGGCCCGTGCAGCACGCCCGCCTCGCGCAGACGGTCCGCCGCCTCGGGCGTGAGCGGCATGTTCGCGCCCTCGCACACCGCCAGCAGACCGCCCGCGATCAGCGCCTCGGCATCGTCCGCATCCAGTTCGTTCTGGGTGGCGCAGGGCAGCGCGATCTCGGGCTCCATCCGCCACGGCGTCTCGCCCTCGCGGTAATCGACCCCGTCGAGATCCGCGCAGTCGGCCAGCCGCCCCCTCCTTTCGAGTTTCACCTGCTTGATGCGCTCAAGCGCCTGCCGGGACAGCCCCGTCTCGCACAGCAGAAGCCCGCCGCTATCCGACAGGCTGACGACCCGTGCCCCGTGGTCGATGGCCTTCTCCGCCGCATGGAGCGCCACATGCCCGCTGCCGGAAACCGCCACGCGCTTGCCTTCGAATTCGTGGCCGTGTTCCTCCAGCATCATTTCGCAGAAATAGACACAGCCATAGCCGGTGGCCTCCACGCGCACGGCGCTGCCGCCAAAGCTGCACCCCTTGCCGGTCAGCGCGCCGGACCAGCTGTTGGTGAGCTTGAGATATTCGCCGAACATCAGGCTGATCTCCTCCGGCCCCACGCCGATATCGCCGGCGGGCACGTCCATGTCGGGGCCGATATGGCGGTGAAGCTCGGCCATCATGGCCCGGCAGAACCGCCCGATCTCGGCCCGGCTGGCGCCATGCGGGTCGAAATCCGCACCCCCCTTCGCGCCGCCCATCGGCAGCCCGGTAAGCGCATTCTTGAGCACCTGCTCCAGCCCCAGGAATTTCAGCACCGACGGCCCGAGCTGCGGGGTGAAGCGCAGCCCGCCCTTGTAGGGCCCCAGCGCGTGGCTGAACTGCACCCGCCAGGCGCGGTTCATCTGCACCGCGCCCGCATCGTCCTCCCAGGCCACGCGGAAGGACACGATCCGGTCGGGTTCGGTCAGCCGTTCCAGCAGGCCCGCGCGGCGCATCTCGGACTGGCCGAGATACCAGGGCATGACCGAACGGGCGATCTCTTCGGCGGCCTGGTGGAATTCGGGTTCGTGCGGGTTGCGCGCGCGCAGCCCTTCCATGAAGTCGCGCGTCGCGGTGTCCGCCGTTGTCATCCGTCGCTCCGGTTGTTGCATCGCCAATGACAATGCGCCGCCGCGCGGATGGTTCCCGAAACCCGCCAACGAAAACGGCCCGCCCCGGAGGGGGCGGGCCGTGCCGTTCAGGCTGGCGACGCGATCAGTCCTCGGCCTCGTTGGCCGGGGTGGCGTTGAGCAGGCCGTACCGCTCGGCGCCCAGCGTCTCGTAGAGGTCGATCTGCGTCTCCAGGAAGTCGATATGGCCTTCCTCGTCGGCGATCAGTTCCTCGAACAGGTTCTTCGACACGTAATCGCCCACGCTGTCGCAGTGGTTGCGCGCCTCGATATAGAGGCTGCGGGCCTCGTGCTCCGCAGCGAGGTCTGCATCCAGCGTCTCGCGCAGGGTCTGGCCGATGCGCAGCGGGTCGAGCTTCTGGAGATTGGGGTGCCCTTCGAGAAAGATGATCCGCTCGATCAGCTTGTCGGCGTGATGCATCTCCTCGATGCTCTCCGCGCGCGACTTGGCCGCAACCTTTCCGTAGCCCCAATCCTCCTGTAGCCTGTAATGTAGCCAGTACTGGCTGACCGCCGTCAACTCGCTTCGCAGCGCGCGGTTCAGATACTCGATGACCTTATCGTCGCCCTTCATGACGCTCTCCCGAATTTGGAATCTTTTTAAGATTACGCAAATTCGGCGGTACCTCAAGGGATTCGCAGCTTTGCATAACGCCCATGAAGAGCGGCAGGCAGCCGCCGCAATCGGCTTTCTTGCCCAGGGCGCGATAGACCTTGCCCGGGGTGATGAGGGTGTCGCTGTCCGCGGCGCGCATCCAGTCCACCGCGCGGCGGATTTCATCCTCGGTGATGGACATGCAGTGGCAGATGATCATCCGTTTGGCCTCCGGGCGGGTGCCCCGCCCCCGTCTTCGTCCGGCCCGCGCGCGTCTTGTCCACCCGCGCGAATCGCGCTTTTCACGGTAAACATGCGCCCCGCACCCCCCTGCTGTCAATTCCGATAATTTTGCTCAGCCATGTGGCGCGGCGTCGCGTCGCGGGCCTTGCGCGGTGTCATCGGCTAGGCTGGGCGAAACCCGGAGGCGCCATGACCCCCCCGCCGCTCGTCATCTTCACCGACCTGGACGGCACGCTGCTCGACCACGAAAGCTACAGCCACGCGCCCGCCGACGCGGCGCTGGCGCGGCTGCGCGCCGCGGGGATCCCGCTGGTGATCGCCAGTTCCAAGACGGCGGCCGAGATCGCGCCGCTGCGCCGGGCGTTGGGCTTCGCGCATGTGCCCGCGATTTGCGAGAACGGCGCCGGGCTGCTGCCCGCGCTTGCCGAAGATGCCGGGGAGTCGGGCGATCATGCCCGCATCCTCGCCGCGCTCCAGGCGCTGCCGGAGACGCTCCGCGCCCCGTTCCGGGGCTTTTCGCGGATGGGCGTGGCCGAACTGGCGGCGCTTACCGGCCTGCCCGCGCCGCAAGCCGCGCTGGCCCGGCAGCGCCGCTTCACCGAGCCGGGCCTTTGGGAGGGCACGGGGGCGGCGCGCGATGCCTTCGCGGCCGCGCTGAGCGCAAGGGGCATCGACGCGCGCGAGGGCGGCCGGTTCCTGACGCTGGGCACGGGCCGGCGCAAGGCCGACCGGATGGCCGAGATCCTGGCGGGCTACGGCGATCCGCCCAGCCTGGCGCTCGGCGACGCGCCCAACGACGTGGAGATGCTGGAGGCCGCCACGAGGGGCGTGATCGTGGCCAATCCGCACCGTGCGCCCCTGCCGCGCCTGGCCGGCGAGGACGCCGGCCGGATCATCCGCACCGAACGCCCCGGCCCCGAAGGTTGGTCCCGCGCCGTAACCGGCATACTGTCGCGGGACGGAATCGGAACGGGGGGAGAATGACTTGGCGGATTTTCATCAGAACGGCCCGGTGGCCACGCTGCACGACCTGCGCTCCGTCAGCCCGGACTCGCTGACCCACACGGTCGCCACCTTCGCGCAGGACCGCAAGATCAGCCTGGTCCTGCCCTCGCTCTTCTCCGAACTGGAAGGGCCCGCCCTGCCCCGCATCCTGGACGAGCTGTCCGAGGTGCCCTACCTGCACCGCATCATCATCGGGCTGGACCAGGCCGACCGGGACCAATACGCCCACGCGGTCAGGTTCTTCGCGAGGCTGCCGCAGGATCACGTGGTGATCTGGAACGACAGCCCCCGCCAGCTTGCCCTGGGCGACCGGCTGAAGGCGCATGGCCTCTACCCGGCAGAGCCGGGCAAGGGCAAGAACGTCTGGACCTGCCTGGGCTACATGATGGCGCGGCGCGACACGGCGGTGGTGGCGATCCATGACTGCGACATCCTCACCTATTCGCGTCACATGCTCACCCGGCTGGTCTACCCGGTGGTCCATCCCAACTTCCCCTACCAGGTGGCCAAGGGCTTCTACCCGCGCATCGGCGACGGCAAGATCAACGGCCGGGTGACCCGGCTGCTGGTCAGCCCGCTGCTGATCGCGCTGCGCAAGGTGATCGGGGATCGCGACTACATCGACTACCTGCGCAGCTTCCGCTATCCGCTCTCGGGCGAATTCGCCATGCGCACGGCGATGCTGCCCGACCTGCGCATCCCGTCCGACTGGGGGCTGGAGATCGGGGTATTGTCGGAGGCCTGGCGCAACCTGGCGCCCAAGGCGGTCTGCCAGGTGGAGATCGCCGATATCTACGACCACAAGCACCAGGACCTCTCGGCCGAGGACGCGGCGCACGGGCTGAACCGGATGTCCACCGACATCATCAAGGCGGTGGTGCGCAAGCTGGCGGCCGACGGCACCGTGTTCACCCAGAACACCTTCCGCACGCTCAAGGCGGTCTACTACCGGACCGCGCTGGACCTGCTGGAAAGCTACTACAACGACGCGGCGATGAACGGGCTGAGCCTGGACCGGCACCGCGAGGAGCAATCCATCGAACTGTTCGCCGAGAACATCATGCGCGCAGGCCAGGCCTTTCTGGAAAACCCGTTCGAGACCCCCTTCATCGCCACTTGGTCGCGCGTGAACGCCGCCGATCCGGCGCTGATGGACGACATGGTGCGGGCGGTGGAGGACGACCTGCGGGATGTCCGCTGACCGGCGGGAGGAAAGCGGCCTTTCGAAAGGCCGCAAGACACGCGATTTCGAAATCGCGTGGAAACGCGCCACCGGCGGCGCGTTGCAAAGGCGCGTCGACGCGCCTTCCCCTCATCCCCGGTTGCTGATCCAGCGGCACTGGTAGGGCGCCAGCACGATGGGCGCGCCCACCGGGGCCACCGGCTCGCCCGACAGCAGGTCGCGCCAGTCCTCGCCGTCGATCAGGTTGATCGCCACCGGGTCGATCCGCACCTCCTCGACGCTCGCGTTGTGCAGGGCAAAGACCGACTGGTCGCGCTCAAGGCTCTGGCGCCAGATGCCGAACACCCGGTCGTCCAGTTGCAGCGTGAACTGCGTCGCATTGGGGTGGAAGGCGGGCTGGCGGGCCCGGATCGACAGCCGCCGCTTCAGCTCGGACAGCACCCGCGCCTGGGGGCTGGACGGATCGCGCAGCCGGGCCTGAAGCGCGGGATAGTGCCAGCGATGCCGGTTGATCGCACGGTTCACGCCGGTCTTCTCCACGCCCGCGCGATCGTTGGGGGTCGCCAGCAGCGCGTGGATGTAGAAGGCGGGGATACCCTCCACCGCCATCACCACGGTCTGCGAGCACAGGAAGCGCTCCAGGTGATGTGCCGTCTCGCCCGCGAAGGTGGCGCCCAGCGCGTCGAAGAAACCGGAATTGAGCTCGTAGGGCTGTTCGGTGCCGTCGGGCATCCTGCGCATCGAGACCAGCCCGCCATGGCCGGTGACGCAGGCGATCATGCGGGCGATCTCCTCTTGCGGCAGGATGCCCTCCGCGGGGCGCATCCCGATCCCGTCATGGCTGGCCGAGAAGTTGAGGTAGGCGCAGCCCATCTGCGCGGGGGGCATGGTGGCCAGCCAGCGGTTCAGGTAGCGCGCATTGCCGGACAGCATCGCGTGCAGCAGAAGCGGCGGGAGCGAGAAATTGTAGACCGCGTGCGCCTCGTTGCGGTTTCCGAAATAGCTGAGATTCTCGGCCCGCGGCACGTTGGTCTCGGTCAGCAAGATCACCGGCTCCTGGGCGTAGTCGCACAGCAGCCGCATCAGCCGGACGATGGCATGGGTCTGCGGCAGGTGGATGCAAGGCGTGCCCACCTCCTTCCAGAGGAACGCCACCGCGTCCAGCCGCAGGATGCGCACCCCGTTGTCCACGTGCAGGCGCATGATCCGCAGGAATTCCAGCAGCACCTCGGGGTTGCGGAAATCCAGGTCCACCTGGTCGTGGCTGAACGTGCACCAGACATGGCGCGGGCCGTTGGCCGTCTCGACCCGGCGCAGGAGCGGATGGGTGCGCGGGCGCACCACCTGCGACAGATCCTCCCCGGGATCGGTCTCGAAGAAGAACCGATCGTGCGGCGCATGGCCTTGCAAGTAGGCGTTGAACCACGCGCCCTGGCTGGAGACATGGTTCAGCACCAGGTCCGACATCAGCTTGAACCGCCCGGCGATGCGCCGGATATCGGCCCAATCCCCCAGGACAGGGTTGACCGCGGTATAATCCGTCACCGCGAACCCGTCATCGGAGGTAAACGGGAAGAACGGCAGGATATGCACGCCGTTCACCACGCCCTCGAGGTTGCGGGCCAGGAAATCCTGCAGCAGGTCCAGCGGCTTGTGCGCCCCGTCCACGATGGAATTGCCGTAGGTGACGACCAGCGCGTCGCGCTCTGACCAGAAGTTGTTCGACGGCACACGCGGGCGGCGGCGGCGCGGCCTGTCGTCGGGCCAGAAGGCCCGCAGGATGCGCCCCGGCAGATCGCCCCTCGCCTCGGCGGGGTAGATCTGCGCCACGAGGTCGCGCAGGCGGGCGTCGAAACTGCTGGTCATCGGGCGTCACCTGGCTCGGCTCGGGGTCTGGCGGCCAGCATATCGCCCCGTGCGGCAGGCCCAAGGGGTGATCGGACCGGGGGCACGGGCCGGGCACCGCCGGGGCGCAGGACGGCACGCCACACCGGCGCGCACGCTCCAAATTGAACAAAAAACGTGCAACCTGCCAAAATTGTCGGCAAGTTTTGTGTAATTTGCAGCGATGGCGCGCGCGGCGGATTTGCCTTGCCGCGGGCCTGGGTCTTGATGGACCGAAAGACCACGGAAGGGACCGGATGCAGCGCACGCATTTCAACGAGATGTTCGAGGATGGAAACATCCGTCCGCCCTATCGCGCGCTGGAAGACTGGCAGCGCAACATGCCCGCCGACCTGCGCCACATGAAACAGCACGAGGCCGAAGAGCTTTTTCGCCGCATCGGCATCACCTTCGCGGTCTATGGCGAGGGCGGAGACCCCGACCGGCTGATCCCGTTCGACATGTTCCCCCGCGTCTTCACCGCCTCGGAATGGCGGCGGCTGGAACGCGGCATCAAGCAGCGCGCCCGGGCGCTGAACGCCTTTCTCGCCGATATCTACGACCGGGGAGAGATCCTGCGCGCGGGCATCGTCCCGGCCGCGCTGGTGCATCGCAACGAGGCCTACGAGATCGCCATGGCCGGGGTGCGCCCGCCGCTGGACGTCTATTCCCACATCGTGGGGATAGACCTGGTGCGCACCGGACGGGAGCAGTTCTACGTGCTGGAGGACAATTGCCGCACGCCCTCCGGCGTTTCCTACATGCTGGAGAACCGCGAGATCATGATGCGGATGTTCCCCCAGCTCTTCCAGGAGATGCGGGTCGCCCCGGTGGAGGGCTATGCCCGGCAGCTCAAGCGGACGCTGGCCTCGGCCGCGCCGGCCCGCTGCACCGGCGATCCCTGCATCGTGGTGCTGACGCCCGGGCATTTCAACTCGGCCTATTACGAGCACAGTTTCCTCGCCGATCTCATGGGAGTCGAGCTGGTGGAGGGGCAGGACCTGTTCGTCGAGGGCGATCATGTCTGGATGCGCACCACCGAGGGGCCGAAACGGGTCGACGTGATCTATCGCCGGATCGACGACGCGTTCCTGGACCCGCTGTGCTTCCGGCCCGACAGCACGCTGGGGGTGCCGGGGCTGATGAATGTCTACCGCGCGGGCGGGGTGACGATCTGTTCCGCGCCGGGGGCGGGGGTGGCGGACGACAAGGCGATCTATGTCTTCGTGCCCGAGATGATCCGCTTCTACCTGGGCGAGGAACCGCTGCTGGACAACGTGCCCACCTGGCGCTGCGCGCTGGAGGACGATTGCGCCTATGTCCTCGATCACCTGCCGGACCTGGTGGTCAAGGAGGTGCATGGCTCGGGCGGCTACGGTATGCTGGTGGGGCCCAGCGCCGACGCCGCCCAGATCGCCGCCTTCGCCGAGAAGATCCGCGCCGCGCCGGGCAACTACATCGCCCAGCCCACGCTGGCGCTGTCCACCTGCCCGACCTTCGTGGAGGATGGCGTGGCCCCCCGTCACGTCGACCTGCGGCCCTTCTGCCTGGTGGGCGAGACAGTCGAACTGGTGCCCGGCGGGCTGACCCGGGTGGCGCTGAAGGAGGGCTCGCTGGTGGTGAATTCCAGCCAGGGCGGCGGTGTCAAGGACACCTGGGTGATCGCGGAATAGGCGGGAAACAGACAGATGCTCAGCCGGACCGCCGCCAGTCTCTACTGGATCGCCCGTTACCTCGAACGGGCCGAAACCACCGCCCGCCTGATGGATGTGGGCTTTCGCAACGCGCTGCTGCCCAACACAGGCGGCGGTTATCGCAACGAATGGGCCGCCATTCTTCAGGCCAGCGGCTGCGCGCAGGCCTTCGCCGAGAAGTTCGGCCCAGGGACCCCCGTGCAGCGCGACGTGGAGACCTTTCTGTTCTTCGACGCCGAGAACCCCTCTTCCGTGGCCGCCTGCCTGACCGCGGCGCGCGAGAATGCGCGCATCGTGCGCACGGCACTGACCAGCCTGGTCTGGGACGCGCTGAACGGCGCCTTCCAGGAGTTGCGCCAGATGCAGCGCACCGAGCGCAGCAAGCTGCCCCTGCCCGATCTCACCGACTGGACCCGGCGCACCGGGGCGCAGGTGCGCGGCGCGATCGAGGGCACGCAGCTGCGCGACGACGGTTACCATTTCCTGGGAACCGGCTTCGCCATCGAGCGGGCGGACAATACCGCGCGGATGCTGGACGTGAAATACTACGTTCTGCTGCCCAGTGTGACCTATGTGGGCTCGGGCCTCGACACCTACCAGTGGACGACGCTGTTGCGCGCCATGTCCGCGCACCGCGCCTATGGCTGGGCCTATGGCGGCGAGCTGACGCCTGCGCGGATCGCCCATTTCCTGATCCTGAACCGGCAGTTCCCGCGCTCGCTGCTGACCTGCATAGGCCAGGCCACGGACCACCTGGAGCACCTGTCGCGCGGCTACGGGCGGGGCACTTCGGCGCAAGCCTGCGCACGCCGGATGCTGGGCGAACTGGCGGAGGCGCGGGTGGAGGAAATCTTCGACGAGGGGCTGCACGAATTCCTGACCCGTTTCATCGGCGAGAACGCGGCGCTCGCCCAGGCGGTGCATGACAGCTACCTGACGGGAGAGGCGCGATGAGGCTGAAGATCCGGCATGTGACGCGCTACCGTTTCGAGACGCCGGTGCGCGGCGCGGTGCAGAGCCTGCGGCTATGGCCCGCCTCTTGTGAGGGCCAGCGCGTCCTGCGCTGGGATGTCGAGGCCCCGGGCGGCATCTGGGGGGCCGACTTTACCGATGGTGCGGGCGACCGGCTGCGCACCCTGGCGCTGCGCGGCCCCCTGTCGGAAATCGAGCTGAGGATCGACGGCGAGGTGGAGACAACCGATCTCGCCGGGGTTCTGCGGGGCCACCGCGAAGCGGTGCCGCCGCAGGCCTATGCGCGCGTCACCCGTCGCACGATGCCGGACGTGGCGCTGGCCGAGCTGGCGGCCTCTGCGCTGAGCGACCTGGAAGGCGCGCCGGCGCTGCAACGCGCCCATGCGCTGGCAGCGGCGGTGTCGGACGCCATCGCCTACCGCCCCGGAGAGACCGAGGCACATACCACCGCGGCCGAGGCGCTCAACCTCGGCGTCGGGGTCTGCCAGGATCATGCCCATGCGCTGATCGCGCTGGCCTACCAGGCGGCCATGCCCGCGCGCTATGTCACCGGCTATCTGCACGCCTCCTGCGACGACACCCCGCACGAGGCCGCCCATGCCTGGGCCGAGCTTCATGTCGAGGGGCTGGGCTGGGTCGGGTTCGACGCGTCGAACCGCTGCTGCCCGGACGATCGCTACGTGCGCGTCGGCTCGGGGCTCGACGCGCAGGATGCCGCGCCGATCCGGGGCATCCTGCGCGGCGGCGCGGGCGAGGTGATGGACGTCACCGTGGCGGTCGAGGCGGCGCAGCAATGAGGCCGATTGCGGCCGCCCCGCGCCGGGCCTAGGGTGGCGCGGCTGGAACGAGGGCTGAAGCCATGACCTATTGTGTCGGATTGCTGCTGGAGGCAGGGATCGTCCTGCTGTCGGACACCCGCACCAATGCGGGGCTCGACAATATCGCCACCTACCGCAAGATGTTCACCTTCGAGCAGCCCGGCGAACGGGTCGTGGCGATCATGACCGCGGGCAGCCTGTCGGTCACCCAGACAACGCTGGCGCGGCTGACCGAGGCCTCCGAGAACCCCGACTCGGACGAGCGCACATCCATCCTCAAGGCGCCCACCATGCTGGCGGTGGCCGGCCTCGTGGGCGAGATGCTCTCGCAGGTCACGCTGGACGTGGCGGGCAAGATCGACCGGATGGGCCAGACCACCGCAACCGCCTCGATGATCGTGGCGGGCCAGCGCAAGGGCGGGCCGATGCGGATGTTCCTGGTCTATCCGGAGGGGAATTTCATCGAGGCCACGCCGGACACGCCATTCCTGCAGATCGGCGAGCACAAGTATGGCAAGCCGATCCTGGACCGGGTGGTGACACCCGCCACCTCGCTGGCCGATGCGCGCAAGGCGGTGCTTCTGTCGATGGATTCCACGCTGCGCTCCAACCTGAGCGTGGGCATGCCGCTCGATCTCACGGTAATCGAGCGCGATGCGCTGCGGGTCTCGGAGGCGCACAGGATCGAGGCCAATGACGAAAGTTTCGCGCGCATGAGCGCCGCCTGGTCCGCGGCGCTGCGCGACGCCTTCGTGCGGATCACCGAGTAACGCCCCGCCTCGCATCGTCGCGCTGCGCCATCCGGTCCAGCAGAATCTCCAGACCGGGGCTGTCGGGCATCACCCCGTCGAAGGCCTGCGCAACGACTTCGCGCCAGCAGGGCGCGCATGGCGGGGCGGAGGTTGCCCTGTCCGCCCCGCCCGCCTGCATGATCTCTGCCGATGTCATTCCCACTCTCCCCTTGGCGCATGGCCCGTCTGCGCGGGCATGGGAAGAATCTGACTGAAACACTCGGGTTGGTCAATCCCGATTATTTTACTTTGTCTTTATCCCTGATTGCCGGACAGGCAGGCGCTCATGTCCCGCGCAAGCCCGCGCAGCAGCTCCGGATAGAGCATCGGCCCTTGCTCCAGCCCGACGCCCAGCGGGTCGATCACCGCCGCCTCGGCCTCGGCCCCCTCGAACACCGCCGCCACGAGGCCCGCGTCGAATTGCGGTTCGGAAAAGACGCAGCGCACGCCAAGCTCTGCCACCTTGTCGCGGATTTCGGCGATGCGCGCGGCGCTTGGGTCGGAGGCGTCGGCCAGCGAGATGGACCCAGCCGCGGAAATGCCGAACCGCGCCTCGAAATACTGGTAGGCATCGTGGAACACCACGTAGTCGGCCCCCTGCACCGGGACGAGCATCTGCGTGATCTCTTCGCTCAGCGCATCCAGCTCGGCCTTCCCGGCTGCGGCATTGGCATAGTAGGTGCCGGCATTCTCCGGATCCGCCTGCGACAGCGCGGCGGCGATGGCGTCCAGCCAGACCTTGCCGTTCTCCGGGTCGAGCCAGGCATGGGGATCATCCTCGCCGTGGTCATGCCCGGCATGATCGTCGTGCCCGTGCTCCTCCTCGCCGTGGTCATGCCCGGCGTGATCGTCATGCCCGTGCTCCTCCTCGCCGTGGTCATGCCCGGCGTGATCGTCATGCCCGTGCTCCTCCTCGCCGTGGTCATGCCCGGCGTGATCGTCATCATCTCCGTGGCTGTGCTTCTCGAAGGTCGCCCCCTCACGGAAAGGCCGCGTCACGGTCGCGTCCAGCATCATCAGTTCCAGCGCCGTGGCATCCCCGGCAAGCGTTTCGATCGTGCCGCCGAGCTGCGGCATCAGCCCTTTGCCCACCCAGACCACGAGATCGGCCCGTTCCAGCGCAGCGGCTTCCGACGGACGCAGGGAATAGCCGTGGGGCGAGGCCCCCACCGGCACGACGAGGTCGGGAGAGCCAAGTCCCTGCATCACCTTCGCCACCAGCGAATGCACCGGCAGGATATCGGCGGCGACGCGCGGAACATCGGCCATTGCCGGGGTCATTGCGGGCGCGGCAAGCGCAAGAGACGAGACGGAAAGAGCGGCAAGTCGGCGGATCATCGGGGGGCTCCAACTGTAATCTTATAACATCACCTGGCTTGATACCGTGAACCGTATAACATATCAAGCGGGAAAGGCCCCGTCTGGAGACCCGCCATGTCCACCCTGGGATTCGAGCGTCACGACCATGACAGCTGCATCGCCGAGGGCGTCGCGGCCGCCGAGGCGCATTGTCTTGCGGAGGGATTGCAGTTCACCCCGGTGCGCCGCAGGGTGCTTGAGATCCTGCTGGCGCGACACCGTGCGATGGGCGCCTACGAGATCCTGGATATCCTGCGCAAGGAAGGGCTGGGCTCGCAACCTCCGGTGGCCTATCGGGCGCTGGATTTCCTGGTCAAGCACGGGCTGGCGCACCGGATCGAGCGGCTGAACGCCTTCGCCGCCTGCACCCGTCCGGGCGAGGCGCACAGCCCCGCTTTCCTGATCTGCCGGGTCTGCGATTCGGTGGCCGAGGCGCAGGCGGACCCGGCCAGCGGCATGCTGGGCCGCGCCGCCGAGGCGGCGGGGTTCCGCATCGAACGCGCCGTGGTGGAGGCCGAGGGCATCTGCCCGCGCTGTGCCGGACCGGAGGCCGCATGAGCCTGATCGAGGCCACCGGGCTGACGGTGCGGCTGGGCGGGCAGACCGTGCTGCGCGGCGTGGATTTCCATATCGACCGGGGCGAGATCGTCACCATCGTGGGGCCCAACGGCTCGGGCAAGTCCACACTGCTCCGCTGCCTGATCGGGGCCGTCGCGCATGCAAGCGGCGCGCTGGCCCGCGCGCCCGGCCTGCGGATCGGCTATGTCCCGCAGAAGCTGCATATCGATCCCACCCTGCCGCTGACGGTGGGCCGCTTCCTGGGCCTGCCGCGCCGGGTGCCCGCCCGGGATGCCGTCCATGCGCTCGAGCAGGCCGGCGTTCCGGGGCTGATGGCGCGCCAGATGAGCGGCCTGTCGGGCGGGCAGTTCCAGCGCGTGCTGCTTGCCCGCGCCTTGCTCGAGCGGCCCGACATCCTGATCCTGGACGAGGCGACGCAGGGGCTGGACCAGCCCGGCTCGGCCGCCTTCTATCGCCGGATCGAGGAGGTCCGGCGCGAGCTGGGCTGCGCGGTCCTGATGGTCAGCCACGAATTGCACGTGGTCATGAGCGCCTCGGACCGGGTGATCTGCCTGAACGGGCATGTCTGCTGCGAGGGCCGGCCCGAAGCGGTGGCCTCGGCCCCGGAATACCGCGCGCTGTTCGGATCGGGCACGCAAGGGGCGCTGGCCCTCTACCGGCACGATCACGACCACCACCACGACCCCGCGCATGGGCCCGGCCATGCCCACAGCCACGCACACCCGCACGAGGCCGCCGAATGATACTGGACAGCTTTCTCGTGCGCGCGGCGCTGGCGGGCCTCGGCGTGGCGCTGGCCGCCGCTCCGCTTGGCTGTTTCGTCGTGTGGCGCCGGATGGCCTATTTCGGCGATGCCACCGCCCATGCCTCGATCCTGGGCGTGGCGCTGGCGCTGGCCTTCGACATCTCGGTCTTCGCGGGCGCGCTGGCGATGGCGCTGGCCATGGCCACCACCGTCTCGGCCCTGTCGGGGCGCGGCTACGCGATGGATACGCTGCTGGGCGTGCTGGCACATTCGGCGCTGGCCTTCGGGCTGGTGGCGGTGTCCTTCCTGTCGGGGGTCCGGATCGACCTGATGGCCTATCTCTTCGGCGACATCCTGGCGGTGGGGCACACCGACCTGGCGGTGATCTGGGCGGGCGCCGCGCTGGTGGTGGGGCTGGTGGCGTGGCGCTGGTCGGCGCTGCTGACCGCCACGCTCAGCCCGGACCTGGCCCATGCCGCCGGGATCGACCCGCGGCGCGAGCAGATGATCCTGACGGTGGCGCTGGCCATCGTGGTGGCGGTGGCGATCAAGGTGGTGGGCGTGCTGCTGATCGCGGCGCTGCTGATCATCCCGGCGGCGGCGGCGCGCTCCTTCGCCCGCACCCCCGAGGCCATGGCGGCGGTCGCCGCCATGCTGGGCGCGGTGTCCGCGCTCGGCGGGCTCTGGGCAAGCTACCGGTTCGATACCCCTACCGGCCCCACGATCGTCTGCCTGGCCGCGGGGCTGTTCCTTGGCGCCAATCTCGTGGACCTGGTCCGAAAGGCCGGAGCGCGGCGGGTCGCGGGCTGAGCCCCCGGGACGGCTCCGGCTATGCGTCGCAGCTATCGAAGATCCGCATAACGACTTACCGAGATTTCGCTTGATCGGCATACCGGGGTGATCTTTGCTGAGGGTGTCCAGCGGATGCCGCGCCGACCTGCGCGGCCACCGCCCACCTCGAGGAGTGCCACATGGGACAGCTCAGCGCCTTCAACTTCCGAAAATGGATCGACGACAACCGCCACCTTCTGAAACCCCCGGTGGGCAACCAGCAGGTGTTCAAGGAGGCCGACCTGATGGTGACCGTGGTGGGCGGGCCGAACCGGCGCACCGACTACCACGACGACCCGGTGGAGGAATTCTTCTACCAGCTCGAAGGCGACATGCTGCTCAAGATCCACGACACCGCGACCGGCGAGTTCTACGACGTGCCGATCCGCGAGGGGGAGATCTTCCTGCTGCCGCCGCACATGCGCCATTCGCCCCAGCGGCCGCAGGAGGGCTCTATCGGGCTGGTGATCGAGCCCAAGCGCCCCGAGGGCGCGCTGGACGCGATCGAATGGTATTGCTTCGAGTGCCGGGCGCTGGTCCACCGCGCCGAGCTGGACCTCGAGAGCATCGTGGACGACCTGCCGCCGGTCTACGAGGCGTTCTATGCCTCCGAAGCGGCGCGCACCTGCCCGAATTGCGGAACGATCCACCCGGGCAAGGAACCGCCCGAGGGCTGGGTGCAGCTCTGATCCGCCCGGACACATCGCACAGGGAGACGTAGCGACATGGGTATTCTCGGAACGATGAAAACGCTGGCCGCGGGCGCCGCGGCGCTTGCGGTGCTGGGCGGCGGCGCCGCCTCGGCCAAGGAATTCCGGCTGGGGCTGATCACGCCGCCGCCGCATATCTGGACCAAGGCCGCAGAAGCCTTCGGCGCGGATCTGGAGGAGGCGACGGGGGGCGCCCACAGCCTGCAGGTGTTCCCGGCCCAGCAGCTGGGCAACGAGGCGCAGATGCTTCAGCAGCTTCAGACCGGCGCGCTGGACATGGCCTTCCTGACCATCGCGGAGATCTCGAACCGGGTGCCGGATTTCGGCGCGCTCTACGCGCCCTACCTGGCCGATGACATCGCGCATGCCGGGCGCATCCTGCGCGCGGACGAGATGCAGCAGATGCTGGACCTGCTGCCTGAGCAGGCCGGCGTCGTGGGCCTGGCCTTCGGCATGGCGGGCCTGCGCCAGATCGTGAGCCGGGGCGCGGTAGACAGCGGGGCGGACCTGGCCGGCAAGAAGCTGCGCATCACGCCCTTCGAACCCATTCGGGATTTCTACAACGCGGTGGGCGCGGCCCCCACGCCGATGCCCCTGCCCGATGTCTACGACGCGCTGGCCAATGGCCAGGTGGATGCGATCGACATGGATGCAGAGCTGATCTGGCTGCTGAAATACTATGAACACGCCGACGTGGTGATCAATTCCGACCACATGATGTTCCCGATGGTCGGGCTGGTCTCGGGCCGGGTCTGGCAGGGCCTGTCGGAGGAGGAGCGGGCGACCGTCGCCGAGCTGATGGCGAAGCATGTGGACAGCACCATCGACAGCTACATCGCCAAGGACGAGGAGTGGCTGGCGCAGGTGGAGGGCACGGGCAAGCCCTTCGTGGAGGCAGGGCCGGACTTCTTCGGCGACGCGATCGGCGCCTGGGAAGAGATCTGGGGGCCGAAATCGGGCCGGCTGGATATGCTGCGCGACGTGGCCGCGGCCGCGCGCTAGCATAAGGCCCATGGGGCCGGGACGGGACGGGCCGGCGCCGTGGCGCCGGCCCATGGCTTGCGGGATGTGACATGTTGCTGAGGATCTCGAAACTCTGGGCGCGGGTGGAACTGGCGCTGGCCGCGCTGCTGGCGGTGGCCATTACCGGCCTGATCCTGGCCAATGTCTTCACCCGGGCCTTCGACCGGGCGATCTACTGGACCGACGAGGCAGCGATCTATGCCATGATCTGGATGGCCTTCCTGGCCGCTTCCGCCTCGATCCAGGACCGCAGCGCCGTGGCGGTGACATTGCTGCCCGACATGGCCCGGGGGGCGTGGGCGCGGGGCTTCCGGATCGGGATCGACGTGGTTATCCTGGGCTTCGCCGCCTTCATGGCCTTCGCCTGCTGGCGCTGGTTCCGGCCCGACATCCTGATCGCCCGGGGGTTCGACACCGGGGCCTTCCAGCGCGAGACCTTCAACTTCATCTATGCCGAACCCACCAGCACGCTGGGCCTTGCGAAGGTCTGGATCTGGCTGGTGATGCCGCTTTTCACGCTGGGGCTGATCCTGCACGCGGTGGCGAACCTGTCGGACTCCCTCGCCGGCCGGAGGCGCGGCGCATGACCGGCGCGGTTTTCGTCATCCTGCTGCTAGGAGGCGTTCCGATCGCCGTGGTGCTGGCGATGTCGGCGATCTTCTACATCCGGGCCAGCGACAACGCCCTGCTCTATGACAGTTTCGCCCAGCAGATGTTCTCGGGGATCGAAAGCTACGGGCTGCTCGCCATCCCGCTGTTCATGCTGACCGGCGAATTGATGAACGAGGGCGGGCTGACCCGGCGGCTGGTCTCGGCGGCGCGGGTCTTCGTGGGCGGCTTCCGGGGCGGGCTGGCCTATATCAACCTGCTGGCCAACGTGTTCATGGCCGCGATCATCGGCTCGGCCGCAAGCCAGATCGCGGTGATGGCGCGCGCGATGGTGCCCGAGATGGAAAAGGAGGGCTACACGCGCGACTTCGCCGCCGCGACCACCGCCGCCGGCGGGCTGCTGTCGCCGATCATCCCGCCCTCGATGCTGTTCGTGATCTACGGGGTGCTGGCCCAGCTTCCCATCGGCGACATGTTCCTCGCGGGCATCATCCCGGGGCTGATCCTGTCGTCGGCCTTCTTCGTCGTCATCGCGCTGATCGGGCTGCGCCGGCAGTTCCCCAAGGGCCAGTGGATGACACCGCCGCAGGCCCGGCGCGCGCTGGCCGCGGCGCTGCCGGCAGCGCTGATCCCGGTAGCCATCGTGGGCGGCATCCTGGGCGGCATCGCCACACCCACCGAAAGTGCGGCGGTGGCCTCGCTGATCGCCTTCGTGATCGGCAAGGCGATCTACGGCGACCTGGAGTTCCGCAATCTCGGCCGGCTGTTCGCGCGGACGGCGGTGAATTCCAGCCTGGTGATCTTCCTGGTGGCGGCGGCCAACGTGTTCGGCTGGGTCATCATCTACGAGGCGCTGCCGCAGAAGCTGGCCGGCACGCTGACCGCGATCACCTCGGACCCGTTCCTGTTCTTCCTGATCGTGAACGCCGCGCTGCTGCTGATCGGGATGGTGCTGGACGGGATCGCGGCGCTGATCCTCGTGGTGCCGATCCTGCTGCCCATCGCGGTCAACGAGTTCGGGATCGACCCGTTCCAGTTCGGCGTGGTGATCTGCCTGAACCTCGTGCTGGGGCTGCTCACGCCGCCGGTGGGCGCGGGGCTCTACATCGCGGCGGCGATGTCGGGGGCCAAGCCCGCGGGCATCTTCCGGGCGCTGGCGCCGTTCCTGCTGACGGTGCTTGCGGTGCTGGTGCTGCTGAGCTGGTGGCCCGCCCTGACCACGGCCCTGATCTGAGGCGTTCGCCCCTCAGGTCGCGGCGAAGGCCCGGGCCTGCCGGCGCAGCTCCTCCAGGAAGAAGGTCGCGGCGGGCGACAACCCCCTGCCCCGCCGGAACGAGATGCCCACCGGGCCGATCGGGATCGGCAGGTCCCAGTCCAGCGGCGCGAGGATGCCGCGCTCCACGTCCTGGCGGATGACGTGCTCGGGCATCACGCCCAGCAGGTCGGTCGCCGCCAGCAGGCTGCGATTGGCCAGGTAGGAGATCGACTCCACCACCCGGCGCGGCGGCTCCAGCCCGGCCTGCTGGAACATCTGCTCCACCTCGCGGCGCAGCGTGGTCTGCGGCGGCGGCAGGATCCAGCCCTCCTGCGCGAGCGTGCCAAGGTCCAGCCCGCCGCGCCCCTGCACCGGGTGGCCCGGGCGGGTCACCGCCACCACCCGCTCGTCGTAGAGCCGTTCCTGCTGCAACTCGTCGCGGTAGCGGTGCTGCGGCAGCCGTCCCACCGCCATGTCCAGCTCGCCCACCCGCAGCGCGGGCATGAGCCGTTCGTTGGTCGCCTCGACGATCTTGATCGACAGGTTGGGCCGCGCCTCCAGCACCGCCGCCACCGTGCGCGGCAGCAGCAGGGGGGCGGCGGCCAGCAGCGTGCCCACGACCACCCGACCGCCGGTGCCGTCGCCCAGATCGGCCAGCTCCTCGGCGGCATGGGCCACCTGCGACAGGATCAGCTTGCCATGGCGGATCAGCGCCTCGCCGAACATGGTGGGCACGACGCCACGGTTGGTGCGCTCGAACAGCGTCACGCCGAAATCCAGCTCCATGTCCTTGATCAGCTTGGTAGCCGCCGGTTGCGACATGTTCAGCACGCGGGCCGCGTTCAGGATGCTGCCCTGCTCGCCCACCGCGATGACGAGCTGCAGCTGGCGCAGCTTGAGCCGCTGGATCACCCGGTCCACCTTCGGCGCGAAATCCATGCCTGCCTCCCCCGGGATCCCCCGGCCAACTATGCGTTTCCGCGATATCAGCTTCACCGATCGGTATTTGTCTCTATACCCGGACTGGCGCATGGTCGAGCACGACGAAAGACGGCAGGATCCCATGACCCCCCATGTCGGACAGAGCATGACGCGCCGCGAGGATCCCCCGCTGCTGGCCGGGCACGGGCGCTATACCGCCGACATTCCGCTGCCCGGGGCCCTGCACCTGGCGTTCCTGCGCAGCCCGGTGGCCTCCGGCCGGATCGTCGCGCTGGATACGGGCGCGGCCGCCGCGATGCCGGGCGTGGCGGCGATCTTCACCGGCGAGGACATGGCCGGGCTGGGCGCGCTGAGCGTGGCCACCCCGATCCCAGCCGCCGCGATTCCGCCCTTTCCGGTGCTGGCTGCCCGGCATGTCACCGGGCTGGGCCAGCCCGTCGCCGCCGTGCTGGCCGAGACGCCGGAGGCCGCGCTGGACGCGGTCGAGATGATCGACCTGGAGATCGGCGAGGACAGCGCCGCGCCCGGCGCGGTGGTGGCCGAGAAGCTCTGGCAGACCCCCGGCTGCGCCGCGGCCTTCGCCCGCGCCGCCGTGGTCGTCGAGGCCGAGATGCGCCACCCGCGCCTGGCCCCCGCCCCGATGGAGCCGCGCGCCATCGCCGTGAAGGTGGAGCAGGACGACAGCCTGACGATCTGGCACAGCACCCAGACCCCGCACCGCACCCGAAGCGAACTGGCCCGGATCCTGCGGATCGACCCCGCGCGCCTGCGCGTGATCGCCCCGGATGTCGGCGGCGCCTTCGGCATGAAGGCCTCGCTCTATCCCGAGGACGTGGCCGCCGCCTGGGCCGCGCGCCGCCTGGGCCGCCCGGTGCGCTGGACGGCCACCCGCAGCGAGGAGTTCCTGTCGGCCACGCAAGGGCGCGGCGCCACCGGGCGCGGGCGGCTGGCGCTGGATGCCGAGGGCCGCTTCCTCGCGCTGGAGGCAGAGATCGAAAGCCCCGTGGGCCCCTGGTTGCCCACCTCGGCGCTGGTGCCCGCCTGGAATGCCGGGCGGATGCTGCCCTCGGGCTACGATATCGCGGAGCTTTCGGTGCGCAGCCGCGCCCGCGCCGCCCCGACCGCGCCGGTGGGCATCTATCGCGGCGCCGGACGGCCCGAGGCGATCTGCCTGATCGAGCGGCTGGTGGAGGAGGCCGCCCGCGCCACCGGGCGCGACCCGGTCGCGCTGCGCCTCGCCAACCTGCTGCCGCCCGGGCGGCTGCCGCATGACACGCCGACCGGCTGCCGGCTCGATTCGGGCCGCTTCGCCGAAACGCTCGCCGCCCTGCGCGACGCCTGCGCCTATGATAGCCTGCGCGCCGAGCGCGACCGCCGGCGCCAAGCGGGCGAACTGGTGGGGCTGGCGCTCACCTTCTTCGTGGAACCCACCGGCAGCGGCTGGGAAAGCGCGCGCGTCACGCTGCATGCGGACGGCACGGCAGAGCTGGCCAGCGGCTCGTCCAGCCAGGGCCACGGCCGCCAGACCGCCTATGCCCAGATCGCCGCCGACGCGCTGGGGATCGCGGCTTCGCAGGTGGCTGTCCGTTTTGGCGATACGGGCGATGCGCCCGACGGGATCGGCGCGCTGGCCAGCCGCTCCACCGCCATCGGCGGCAGCGCGGTGGCCGCCGCCTGCCGCACCGCCGCCGCCCGCCGGGACGCGGGCGAGGCGCTGCCGCTGACCGAGGAGCAGGTCTATACCGCCGGGGGCGAGGCCTGGGGCTGCGGCGCCTGGTGCATGATGCTGTCGGTGGATCCCGAAACCGGCACCCCCCGGATCGAGCGGGTCGCGGCGATCGACGATATCGGCACCGTGGTGAACCCGATGCTGGCCCGCGGCCAGGTGGAGGGCGGCTTTGCCCAGGGCCTGGGCGAGGCGCTGATGGAACGGCTGGCCCATGACCCGGAGGGCCAGTTGCTGACCGGCAGCTTCATGGATTACGCGATGCCGCGCGCCACCGACATGCCCCCGCTGGACCTGCACGAGGCGCCCCGCCCCACCCGCTCGCCCGCCAACCTTCTGGGCGCCAAGGGCGTGGGCGAGGCCGGCCCCATCGGCGCCCCGCCCGCCATCCTGGCCGCCGCGCTGGATGCGCTGGCACCGCTGGGGGTGCGCGACCTCCAGATGCCCCTGACCCCGGAGACGCTCTGGCGCGCGATCCGCGACGCCCAAGGAGGACGACAGCCATGAACTACAGCCGCCTCGACGCCAAGGACCACGCCCGCGAGCACATGCGCGGGATCTGGGCCGCCGCGCTCAACCCGTTCCGCGACGGCGACCTGGCGCTGGACGAGGAGGGCCTGCGCGCCAATATCCGCCACTGGACCCGCGACCTGGGCATCTCCGGGCTGTTCATCGCCGGCAAGCAGGGCGAGTTCTTCTCCATGTCGCTGGAGGAGCGCAAGCGCAATTTCGAGATCGCGGTGGAGGAATGCGCCGGCCGGGCCGGCACGATCATGTCCTGCTCGGACCAGAATTTCGACACCGTGCTGGAACTGGGCCGCCACGCGCAGGACCTGGGCGCCGACTACATCGTGGTGCATGCGCCGGTGCTGCATTTCCTGACCGACCGGGACGCGACACTCTACCGCTACTACGAGGCCCTCTGCGAGAAGCTGGAGATCGGCATCGCGATGTGGAGCCACCCGGATTCGGGCTACCTGATGTCGCCCGACCTGTGCGCGCGCATCGCCGAGTTGCCCAATATCGTGGCGATCAAGTATTCCGTCCCGCGCGAGATGTATGTGGAGCTGACCCGCCTCGCCGGCCACCGCATCCATGTCAGCACCGCCTCCGAGGCCGAATGGCTGGACAATATCGAGGAGTTGGGCTGGCAGCTCTATCTCTGCTCCTCGCCGCCCTACCAGATCCAGACCAGGGCGGACCAGCGGATGAACGACTACACCCGCCTCGCCTTCGAGGGAAACTTCGCCGAGGCGCGGCGGGTGCGCGACAGCCTGGAGCCGGTGCGCGAGGCGTTCCGCGCCTCCCGCCCCGGCGGCAAGCCGCAGGCGCATGGCAAGTTCTGGATCGAATGCCTGGGCCAGGTGGGCGGGCCGGTGCGCCCGCCGATGCTGCCGCTGACCGAGGCCGAGAAGGACTCCATCCGCGCGGCGGTGGCGGGCTGCGGGTTGAGGCTCTGATCCCGCCTTCATTGTTCCCCAAATACGCATGTTGCCACGCCGCCGACCACGCGACGCCGGCCCGTTCCGGCAGAGCTAGCCGGCCTGGGCCGCGCGCCGCCCGGCGACCACCCGGTTCCACGCCAGGATCGCCAGCAGCACGGCGGCGCCCGCCGCCTCGACCGCATGGTCGGGATGGAATACCGCGACCGTGGCCGGGATCACCGCCAGCCGTGAGAGCATGTCCATCGGCCCGAACAGCCAGCCCTCGATCGCGGCGGCGAAGGCCACCAGCGCCAGCACCGCGATCACCCCGGTCCAGATCACCAGCGGCACCGGCCCGCCCAGAACGATCTCGGGATTGTAGACCATGAAGAGCGGGATCAGGTAGAGGCCCTTGGCGAATTTCCATGCCTGCATCGAGGTTTCCATCGGCTTCGCCCCGGCGATCGCCGCCCCCGCGAAACCCGCCAGCGCGACCGGCGGGGTGACGTTGCTGTCCTGCGAGTACCAGAACACCACCAGATGCGCGATCAGCAGCGGGATGCCGAATTCCTCGGTCAGGGCCGGGCCCACCAGCACGATCAGCACGATATAGGAGGCCGTCACCGGCAGCCCCATGCCCAGCACCAGGCTCGCGAGCAGCACTAGGATCAGCGCAAGCACCAGGTTTCCACCCGAGAAGGCCACCATCATCGAGGAGAATTTCAGCCCCAGCCCGGTCAGGCCCACCACCCCCACGATGATGCCCGCCACGGCGCAGGCCATGGACACCGCCACCGCGTTGCGCGCGCCCAGCGCCAGCGCCTTGAACAGGATGGCGATGCCGCTGCGCAGGGCCTCCTGCACCCGGGCGGCGGTGACGGGCGTGCCCGCCCGCGCATCGAACAGGAACAGGTCCAGCACACCGCGCAGCGCGGCCACCCCGATCACCGTCACGATCGCCCAGAAACCCACCCGCATCGGCGACAGGTTGTTGGCCAGCAGCCACACCAGCAGCAAGAGCGGGATGATGAACTGCCAGCCCCGCGCCATGACCTCGGCCACCTTGGGCAGTTCGGCCCGGGGCATGCCCTGCATCCCCGATTTCATCGCGACGATATGCACGAACAGGTAGACCGTGCCGAGATAGAGGACCGCGGGGAAGATCGACAGCACCACGATGTCGATATAGGGGATGCGGGTATATTCCGAGATCAGGAAGGCGCCCGCGCCCATCAGCGGCGGGGTGATCTGCCCGCCGGTGGAGGCCGCCGCCTCGATCCCGCCGGCCTGGGCGGGCCGGTAGCCCAGCCGCTTCATCAACGGGATGGTGAAGGCGCCGGTGGTCACCACGTTGGCGATCGCCGAGCCCGAGATCGAGCCCATCCCCGCCGAGGCCAGTACCGCCGCCTTGGCCGGCCCGCCCGCCTTGCGGCCGGTGGCGGCATAGGCCAGGTCGATGAAGAACTTGCCCGCTCCGGTGACTTCGAGGAAGGCGCCGAACAGCACGAAGACGAAGATGTAGGTGGCGGCCACCCCCAGCGGCAGGCCGAAGATGCCCTCCTGCCCGAGATAGAGTTGACCCACCAGCCGCTCGATCGAGTTGCCCCGATGCTCCATGATGCCGGGCATCAACTCGCCCAGCCAGGGCAGCGCGCCGCGCGCGCCCGCCAGCGCGTAGACGATAGCGGCCAGCCCGATCAGCGTCATGCCCAGCCCGATGGCGCGGCGCGCGGCCTCCAGCACGGTGATGGTGGCGAGAATGCCCATGGTGATGTCGGTCTGCGTCCACCAGCCCGCGCGGTCGATGATGGCATCGAGATTCCAGGCGATATAGCCACCCGACAGCACCGCGAGCACCAGGAAGCCCGCGTCGATGGCCCAGCCCAGCAGGCCCCGGCTGCGCCCCGACCCCCAGACCGGAAAGATCAGGAACGCCAGCACCATGATGAAGCTCAGGTGGATCGTGCGCTGGTAGAACAGGCCCAGCGGCTCGATCCCCGCGCCGTAGAGCTGGAACATCGACAGCGCCACGCCGATCCCCGCGATGGCCCAGACCACCGTCTGCGGCTGCGCGGGGCCGAACTTCATCGGGTCGGCGGCGGGGGGTGTCGTGTCGGTCATCGGGCGTCTCGTTCGTTTGGCAGGAGCCGCAGGACAACCCGCTGGCCCGCGGCGATGGGTGAGAGGGCATGGACCGCGTCGCCGATCCGCAGGCGATGGTCGGTGCCGGGCCTGCCCACGCGCAGCGGCAGGGCGTTGCCCGGGATCGGCTCGTCCAGCCCCTCGATCCAGTAGCCCCCGCCCTCTGCGCTGACAAGCGTGCCGCCACGTCCCTCGACCGTGCCGAGACCGGCGGCGAAATCATGCAGGTAGGCGCGGGTGAGCACCATTTGCCGCTCCCGGTTCTCGAAACAATCGGCCACCGCGCCGCCCGTGACGGAATGGTTCCAGGTCAGGCACCATTCGGCGTCCGCGGGCGCGTCGGCCTCGATCAGCACTGCACCGTCCGGGCCCTCGACGATCAGGGTTGCGGCAGCGGCCGCCTGGGCCGCCGAAAGGAAAAGGGCGGCCACGAAGGGCCGCCCCCGACAGATGCGCGGCGTCACGGACGCAGCTTGTCCGGCACCTCCGCGCCGGTCTCCTCGTAGTAGCGCAGCGCGCCGGGATGCATCGGGATCGGCGTCGCGCCCAGCGAGAACTCCACCGTGGTGTCGTTGGCCGCCGGATGCACCGCGATCAACTCGTCCACATTGTCGAACATGGCCTTGGTGATGTTGTAGGCCAGCTCATCGTCCATCGCGGCGTTCACCACCAGCACGTTCGGCACGGCGATGGTGGGCACGTCCGCGTCGACGCCCTCGTAGAGACCCGCGCGCAGCGTGTAGGCGGCAAAGACCGGCTCCGCCTCGAGCGCCGCGGCAACCTCCGCCTCGGTCAGTGGAACGAGGGTGATATCGCGGGTCGCGGCCAGGTTCATGATCGAGCTGGTCGGGGGGCCGACGCTCCAGAACCCGGCGTCGATGTCGCCATCGCGCAGCGCGTCCGCCGTCTCGTTGAAGTTGAGCCGCTGCTCGTCGATATCGTCGTAGGTGATGCCGTTGGCGGCCAGGATGGTCTCGGCGTTCACCTCGGTGCCCGACCCCGGCGCGCCGACGGAGACGCGCTTGCCCTTCAGGTCCCCGAGGCTGGTGATGCCGGAATCGGCCAGCGTCACGATCTGGACCGCGTTGGGATAGATCGAGGCCAGTGCGCGGGCATCCACCTGCCGCCCCTCGAACTGGTCGGTGCCCTCGTAGGCGGCGAGCACGGTATCCGCCAACGCGATCGCCAGGTCCGAATCCATGCGCGCGATCAGCGCCATGTTCTCGACCGAGGCGCCGGTGACCTCGGCTGTGGCGGACGCCCCGTCCACGTGGCGGCCGATCACTTCGGCCAGGCCCCCGCCATAGGGGTAGTATGTGCCGCCGGTGCCCCCGGTGGCGATGGACAGATCCTGCGCATGCGCTGCCGAACCCATGGCAAGCGCCGCCGCGACGGCCAATGTCAGTCGTCTCATGTTTGTCCTCCCGTTTTCACCCCGCATCGGGCGGGGCGCTTCGCACCGGTGCAACATCCCCAGCGGCGGCGGGGCATGTCAAGCATTTCGGCCGGTTTCCCGCCCGCTCGGTCCGATCCCACTGGTCGGCGCGGCGCCTTTCGCCGGCCGAAAGAACCTTTCGCGAGGGGCTACACATCCCGCAATCTTTGTCGCAAAGTGCGCCCCGTCACCGGACGGGATTGCGCGGCAGGGGAGCGACTTGCCGGCACAACAATCGAGGGAGCACACATGGCCACTACACGCGTAGCCGTCGACGTTGGGGGAACCTTCACCGACATCTGCATCATGGACGAGAGCACCGGCAAGATCCGGATCGAGAAGACCTCCTCGACCCCGGACGACCCGATGCGCGCCGTGATGGACGGGATCGAGGTTGCCGGGATCGACCTGTCCCAGGTGTCGATGTTCTCGCACGGAACGACCGTGGCGACGAACGCCCTGATCACCCGCAACCTGCCCCGGACGGCGATGGTCTGCACCGAGGGCTTCCGTGACGTGGTCGAGATCCGCCGCGCCAACAAGGAAGACCTCTGGGACACCTACAAGGACGTGGCCAAGCCCTATATCCGCCGTCGCGACCGGCTGACGGTGCGCGAGCGCGTGGACGCGACCGGCAAAATCCTCGAGGATCTGAACGAGGACGACGCCCGCCGCGTGGCGAAGATCCTCAAGAAGCGCGGCGTCGCCTCGGTGGCGGTGGGCTTCATGAATTCCTACGTCAACCCGGCCAACGAACGCCGGATGCGCGACATCCTCAAGGAAGAGATGCCCGACCTGCCGGTGTCCATCTCCTCCGAGATCATGCCCGAGATCTTCGAGCACGAGCGCTTCTCGACCACCATGGCAAATGCCGTGGTCTCGCCGGTCGTGGTGGATTACGTCTCGCGGCTGGGCGAAAAGCTGGCCGAGGGCGGCTACACCCGCGAATTGCTGCTGCTGCACAGCGGCGGCGGGGTGATGACGCCGCACGCGGTGCGCGATTTCGCGGCCCGGCTGGCGGGTTCGGGGATCGCCGCGGGCGCCATCGCCAGCCGGTTCATCGGCAACCTGTGCGGATATCCCAACACCATCGGCTTCGACATGGGCGGCACCTCGACCGACGTGTCGGTGTCCTACCAGGGCGAGCCGACGATCACCAAGGACTGGTATATCGAATACGGCTACCCGATCCGCTTCCCCTCGATCGAGGTGCTGACCATCGGCGCGGGCGGCGGTTCGCTGGCCTGGAAGGACGAGGGCGGCAGCCTGCGCAACGGCCCGCAATCGGCGGGCGCCTTCCCGGGGCCGGCCTGCTACAAGAACGGCAACGAGGTGGCCACCAACACCGACGCCAACGTGGTGCTTGGCCGGCTCGGCACGTCGCTTGCCGGCGGCAAGATCACGCTGGACCCGAAGCTGGCCGAGGACGCGGTGCGACGCACCGTGGCCGAACCCTTCGGGATGGACGTGCACGAGGCCGCAGAGGCGATCCTGCGGGTGGCCAATGCCAACATGGCCAACGCGGTGCGCCTGCTGTCGATCTCGCGCGGCTACGACCCGCGCGATTTCGCGCTCTGCGCCTTCGGCGGCGCAGGCGCGCTGCACGGCGCGGCGGTGGCGAAGGAACTGTCGATCCCCACGGTGATCGTGCCTCCCAACCCGGGCGTGACATCGGCGCTGGGCTGCCTGCTGGTGGACATCCAGCACGACTTCTCGGACAGCTACATGAAGCGCGCGGTCGAGACCGACGCCGCCGACCTGGAAGCCGCCTTCCAGCGGATCGAGGCCGACGCCCGCGCCCAGCTGGAGCGCGAGGGCGTGGAGCCCGAGAACATGGTGCTCAGCCGCACGGCCGAGATGATGTACCAGGGCCAGTGGCGTTCGCTTGAAGTGTCGGTTGCGGGCACCATCACCAGCATCGACGAGCTGGTCGAGGCGTTCCACACCCAGCACGAGCGCGAATACAACTATGCCCGCAAGGAGGCCGACGTGTCGCTGTTCCGCGTGGCGGTCAAGGCGGTGGGCCTGGTGCCCAAGGCGGAACTGCAAAGCCACGAGGCGACGGCCTACACCCCCGAGCCGGTCAGCCGCCGGTCGGTCTGGTTCGACGGCATCGGGCACGACACCGCGATCTACGAGCGCGAGACGCTGAAGGCGGGCGCGCGGATCGACGGCCCGGCGATCGTCGAGCAGTTCGACAGCACCACCGTCATCCCCCCGGCGATGCATGCCGAGGTGGACGCCTACATGAATATCCGCATCGAATCGAAGGGCTGAACCGATGACCTACAAAGACGCACAGCAGCTCGATCCCGTCACCTTCGAGGTGCTCAAGAACTCGTTCATCACCTCCGTGGACCAGATGGCCGAGCAGATGCTGCGCACCTGCTATTCCTTCGTGATCTACAACCGCGATTTCTCGAACGCGCTGCACGACGCCGAGGGCAATTCGGTCGCACAGGGCAACCAGGACATCGCGGTGCATGTCGGCACGCTGCATTTCACCTGCAAGGACGTGATCCGGGTGTTCGACGGCCAGATGCAGCCCGGCGATGTCTACGCGATCAACGACCCCTATGCGGGCGGCACCCATTTCAGCGACGTGCGCCTGGTGCGCCCGATCTTCGACGGGGATGCGCTGATCGGCTTCTCGCAATCCAACGGCCACTGGTCGGACCTGGGCGGCTCGGTGCCGGGCTCGTTCGACGTGAGCGCGCGCGACATGTTCCGCGAGGCGGTGCGCATAACCCCGGTGCGCCTGTTCCGCGCCGGCGAGTTCTGCAGCGACGTGGCCAACATGATCGCCGCCAACACCCGTGACCCGGGCTCGATCATCGGCGACATCCATTCGCAGGCCGGCGCCACCAAGGTAGCCGAACGCGAGATCCTGCGCCTGGTGCACAAATATGGCCGGGACCAGGTGCTCCGGGGCATGAACGAGGTGCAGGACTACGTGGAACGCGCGGTGCGCCAGCGCATCGCCGCCCTGCCCGACGGCACCTGGGAAACGGTGGACTATATCGACCGCGACCCGGCCAGCGGCGAGGGCATGATCCCGATCCATGTCAAGATGACGATCAAGGGCGAAGAGATCCACTACGATTTCACCGGCAGCCACCCCACGATCGCCTCGATCTACAACTCGGCGCCGGGGGCCACCTTCTCGGCGGTGGTGGCGGGGATGAAGACCTTCTTCCCCGACCTGCCGCTGAACAGCGGCTTCTACCGGATGATCGAGATCACCGCGCCCGAGAACAGCGTGGTCAGCGCCCAGTGGCCGGTGGCGGTGACCGGCTTCCTGATGCCCTTCGAGAAGATCATGAACGCGATCTTCGAGATGTGGTCCAAGATCATGCCGGAACGCGCCATCGCCTGCGCCTTCAACCTGGAATACCTGCTGGCCGGCGGGCGCGACGCGCGCACGCCCGAGAAGCCCATCTTCATGTTCTACGAATGGCTCCCGGGCAGCTGGGGCGGGCGCAACGGCAAGGACGGCTCCGACGTCACCACCGCCTGTTTCGGCACCGGCCTGATGTCGCAGCCCAACGAGGGCAACGAGCGCGTCAACCCGACCCGCACCAAGGTCTTCCAGATCCTGCGCGACAGCGCCGGCCCCGGCAAGTGGCGCGGCGGCACCGGCGTGCAGAAGACTTCCGAGCTGCTGGAAAGCGAAGGCGCGGTGATGTCCTATATCTGCGACCGTGAGCGCGCGGTGGTCTGGGGCGTCGAGGGCGGGTTGCCGTCGATGCCGCATGGCTGCTCGATCCGCCGCGCCGGCGAGGCCGAGGCGAAATGGCTGGGCTCGGTCTTCTCGGACTACCCGGTCTATACCGGCGACGAGTTCGCCCGGCCCACGGCCGGCGGCGGCGGCTTCGGCGACCCGCTGGATCGCGATCCGCAGGCGGTGTGCGAGGACGTGGCGGACGATTACGTCTCGATCGAGCGCGCGGCCAGGGATTACGGCGTGGTCATCAAGGAGATCGACGCCGACCTGTGCGAGTACGAGGTCGATGCCGAGGCCACCGACAAGCTCCGCGCCGAGATCCGCGCTGCCCGCGTGGGCTGGGCCCGGATGGACCCGGAAGCGGTGGGCGAGATGTATCGCAAGGGCGAGATCGACACGCTGGACGCGGTGCGCCGCTACGCGGTGATCCTCGATTGGGAGACCGGCGAGGTGCTGCCCCGCACCACCGAGCAGTTCCGCGAGTCCTTCGAGAAACGCACCGTCGCCCACTGGGGCTGACCGGCCCCGGCGCCGCGACGGCGATGCACGGCCCCGGATCCGTCCGGGGCCGTTTTCTTGGGGCCCGTGCCCGGCTTGGCGACGCCGCCCCTCTCACGGATTGCGCAAGCACACCCCCCCCCACCGCGCCCTGTGCCGGCAGGCGGCCGATGTTGTCGAGGAGGCCACGGATGGCGATGCCGAGCGGACCGGTGCGGCTGGCGACCGCCGCCATGGCGTGGGCGACGGCGTCCGGCGCAGCCGCCGCGGCGGCAGGCACGAAGGTCTCGGTGGCCGCGTTGAGCTTGAAAACAGTCCGGTTCGAGAGGCTGCGTTCCGGATTGAGATGATTGAAGACGAAGGAATGACCGGCCCAGACTTTCTGCAGATTTCGCATGCTCCGATACCGGACGGTCACCCTTGCTCCGGCAACACGTCATCCAGGTGTTTGATCCCAGGGTTTGACGGTGCGATCCCTTCGGGGGACTGGAAGGACGCCCTAAGGGGCAGGTAGGTCACGGCTGGGCCACGCGCGATGCACGCCGTCATGGGCGGCGACACGGCGAGGAAGCAAGGGCTCAAGCGCCACCCGATCGGGTTCTTTCACATCGATATCGCCGAGCTCCGGACGGCCGAGGGCAAGCCCTATCTCTTTATGGCCATTGATCGAACGAGCAAGCTCGCGGTGGCGCAGCTGGTCGAGACGGCGAACAGAAAGACGGCTTGGGAGTTCCTGGAATTGCTCCCCGATGCCGTACCATACCGGATCCATACGATCCTCACCGACAACTGAGCTGGTTTGGTTGATCTGAACAGGTTCTGGGCGTTTTCTATGTGGTTTTTCGCCTCGGTTATGCCGCCACCGCTTCGGGCATCGGCTGGTTGAAGTAAGCCTGATCGGGAGTTTTCCCGTCAAGCGACGAATGCGGGCGGCGCCCATTGTAGAAGGTCAGATACCGGCCGATCCCGGCCCGGGCCTCGGACACGCTGGCATAGGCGCGCAGATAGACCTCTTCGTATTTGATGGTCCGCCACAAGCGCTCGACGAAGACATTGTCCCGCCACGCGCCCTTGCCATCCATGCTGATCTTGATTTCGCGGGCGGCCAGCACCTTGATGAACTCGGTCGAGGTGAACTGGCTGCCCTGATCGGTGTTGAAGATTTCGGGCGCGCCGTGAAGCATGATCGCCTCCTCCACAGCTTCTATGCAAAAATCGACCTCAAGCGTGATCGATACCCGCCATGCCAGAACGCGCCGCGTGAACCTGTCGAGCACAGCAGCCAAGTAGATGACCCCCCCGGGCCATGGGGATGTAGGTGATGTCCATCGCCCAGACCTGGTTGGGCCGCGTGATCGGCAGCTTTCTCAGCAGATACGGGTAGATCTTGTGCCCGGGCGCCGGCTTTGAGATGTTGGGTCGGCGGTAGAGCGCCTCGATCCCCATACGTTTCATGAGCGTGGCCACGTGCAACCGCCCGACCGTGAACCCTTCCTGAACCAGTAGCCCCTGCAGCATCCGGCTGCCCGCGAACGGGAATTCCATGTGCAGCTTGTCGATCCGGTGCATCAGCTTCAGATCGGCGTCCGACACCGGGCGAGGCTTTTAGTATATGGCTCCTCGGCTGATCCCCAGCACGATGGCCTGGCGGCTGACGCTCAGCTTCGCAGTGGGATCGATCATCTTTTTGCGCTCGGCAACAGACCCGCCTTGCCGAGCGCGCCGGACAAAAAATCATTCTCCAGCGTCAGCTCTCCGATCTTCGCATGCAGGGTCTTCACATCGATGGTCGGCTCCGGCTCGGACTTAGGGGCTTCACCGAACACCCCGGTCGCGCCCTCAAGCAACTGGTCACGCCACTGCTTGATCTGGTTCGGGTGGATGTCGAATTCTTGCGCCAGCTCGATCATGGTCTTCTCGCCCGCTCGCCATTGGGCTCGAACCAATGGCGCCTCAATGGCTCGCCGCTGCTACCGCCACTTTCGCCTTGAAAGCCGGGCTGTGGTTCCGGCGCGGTCGTCTTGCCATGGTCTTCTCCTCGCTCGCAGCATCATGCCGCTGTTGCGCGGAAAATCCACTTATCCCGGCTGTTCAGATTCCTGGAACCACCTCTTCGGGAAGCTTCCGGGGCTGGCGGCGCGCCTTGCGCTGGTGCTGGGCTGCCTCGACCGCGCGGCCGAGGATGCTAAGGAACCGCACGAAATCACCGTATCAGAATTCGGGCGGGCGGCGCACCTGGTGGAAGCCTACTTCCTGCCGATGGCACGCCGCGCCTATGCAGAGGCGGCGGCGCCGAAGGCCGACCGCATCGCGCGGCGGCTGGTGGCTATCATCCGCGAACAGGGCTGGCAATCGTTCACCACGCGGCAGGTTTTGCGGCTCGACCGTGCGGGGCTGGGCAGCAAGAACGAACTCGACCCCGTCTTGGCCGCTCTGGAAGATGGCGAATGCATCCGGCCCATGGAGGCTCCGCCCAACCCACAGGGCGGCAGGCCGCAACGGCTCTATACCGTGAACCCGGCACTGCATCGGGCGCAGCCATGACACGATGGCTTGCCGCCGCGCGGGAGGCCGACAAGACTCCGACAAAACCGACACAACCGATAGAACCCCCGGAGCACGAGGTTTCGTCAGTTTTGTCGGTTTTGTCAGAGGGGGCAAAGCCAGAAGCCGCGCGCCCCGTGCGCCTGTCAGAGGCCCCGGCGAAGCCCGACGCGCCGTCACCTTCACGGCAGACACCGGCAACGCTGAGCGCGCCCGATGCAAGCGACACTTGGCGGCATGGCCGAAGCGTAACCGGCGCGCCGCTCACCTGGACGGGACGTGTCGTCTCGCTCGACGAATGGCGCAGCCTGACGACGTGGGACCGGCACGGGCCGAACGGGCGGCATTGGTGCGGGACGTGTCGCAGATGGAGACAGCCCCTCTAGGGGCACGCGGCGCTGGGATGACACGATGCTGCGCGCACGAAACCAGGCCGATAGCTATGCGCGCGCCGTATCGCGGGACGATGGTTGGCCACCCTTCCTGTTGGTTGTCGATGTGGGCCACGTCATCGAAGTCTATGCGGATTTCTCCGGGCAAGGTCAGGGCTACACGCAATTTCCGGACGGCAAGCGCTTCCGTATCGCGCTGGAAGACCTCGAGCACGACGCGATACGCGAAAGACTGCGGCTCATCTGGACAGATCCCCACGCTCTGGACCCGTCCCGCACCGCAGCGAAGGTAACGCGCGAGGTGGCAGACCGGCTGGCGGCGCTGGGCCGGTCCTTCGAAGGCGAAGGCCATGAACCGGAAGCGGTGGCGAATTTCCTGATGCGGTGCCTGTTCACGATGTTCGCCGAGGACGTGGAACTGATTCCCCCGCGCAGTTTCACGGACCTGCTGGAGAAACTGCGCGGCCACCCCGAACACGCCGCACCCGCGCTCAAGGCGCTGTGGGAGACGATGAACACCGGGGGATTTTCCGCCGTTCTGACAACGGACCTCAAGCGCTTCAACGGCGGGCTGTTCAAGGAGGCCGACGCCCTCCCCCTCTCCAACGTGCAGTTATCGCTTTTGATCGACGCCGCGAAACTGGATTGGCGCGAGGTAGAACCGGCGATTTTCGGAACTCTCCTGGAACGCGCGCTGGACAAGAAACAGCGTCACAAGCTGGGCGCGCACTACACGCCGCGCGCCTATGTCGAACGGCTGGTAGTGCCCACCATCATGGAGCCGCTACGCGCCGATTGGCGCAATGTTCAGGCCGCCGCTGTGACCCTGGCCAAGCAGGGCCGCGAAGGGGACGCACGCGAAGTGGTGCGCGGCTTTCACCGGCCGCACTGCGACATCCGGGTGCTCGACCCGGCCTGCGGATCGGGGAACTTCCTCTATGTCGCGCTCGAACTCATGAAGCGGCTTGAGGGCGAGGTGACGGACCTGCTGGCCGAACTGGGCGAGGAACAGGACGCGCTTGCGCTGACAGGGCACACGGTGGACCCGCACCAGTTTCTCGGGCTGGAACTGAACCCCTGGGCGGCGGCGGTGGCCGAACTGGTGCTGTGGATCGGCTACCTGCAATGGCACTTCCGCACGCATGGCAAGGCCAGCCCGTCCGAACCCGCCCTGCGCGACTTCCACAATATCGAATGCCGCGACGCTGTGATGGACCATGCGGGCGCGAAACCCCGGCTGGACGATGCGGGCCAACCGGTGACGCGCTGGGATGGCGAGACGACGACAACCCACCCCGTGACCGGCGAACAGGTGCCCGACGCGGGCGCCCGGGTGCCGGTGCTGGATTACCTGAAGCCCCGCGCGGCGACTTGGCCCGAGGCGGACTTCATCGTGGGAAACCCGCCCTTCATCGGGGCCAGCCGGATGCGCGACGCGCTTGGCGATGGCTATGCCGAGGCATTGTGGAAAGCCTATCCCAAGATGCCGCAAAGCGCGGATTTCGTCATGTACTGGTGGGAAAAGGCTGCGCTGGCGGCGCGCGGGTGGAAGCCCGCGACCGACAAGGCCCGCGCCAAGGGCACGCGGCGGTTCGGGTTCATCACCACGAATTCCCTGCGCCAGACTTTCAACCGCAAGGTGCTGGAACCGCATCTGGCCGACCCGAAAACGCCCCTGTCATTGACCTTTGCCATTCCCGATCACCCTTGGGTCGATGCGGGCGACGGGGCGGCGGTGCGTATCGCCATGACGGTGGCCGAGAAGGGCCGCGCGCCGGGGCGGCTTTTGACCGTGACCGAGGAACAAAGGGGCGCGACAGAGGCCGAGGGGCGGCCCGTGCGGTTCCAGATCGAGAAGGGCAGGATTTTCGCCAATCTGCGGATCGGGGCCGATGTGGCGGGCGCTGTGCCGTTGAAGGCGAATGACGGGATTTCATCGCCGGGCGTGAAATTGCATGGCGCGGGTTTCATCGTCACACCCGCCGAAGCGCGGGCGCTGGGCCTTGGCACGGTGCCGGGGCTGGAAAAACATATCCGCGAGTATCGCAACGGGCGTGACCTGACCGCGACCCCGCGCGGCGTCATGGTGATCGACTGCTATCCAATGACGCAAACCGAACTGTTGGAACGCTTCCCCAGCGTTTATCAGCACGTCCACGATAAGGTGCGACCTGAGCGCGAAAGCAATAGAGAGCCATTTCGCCGGAATAACTGGCATTGGTTTGGCCGCACACATGAGACCTATCGCGGCTTCATCCGAACGCTAGAGCAATTCATTGTAACCGTCGAAACATCGAAGCATCGGTTTTTCCAGTTCCTGCCTGCCGGAACACATGCCGATAACATGCTGATCGCCATCGGCTTGGACGACCCAGCCGCGCTGGCCATTCTGTCGTCGCGCTTCCATGTGACATGGGCGATGACCGCTGGCGGGCGACTCGGTTTCGGGAATGACCCGCGCTACAACAAATCCAAGTGCTTCGACCCCTTTTCCCCTTCCCCGACCTCACCGACGCTCAGCGCACCCGCCTGCGCGCGCTTGGCGAACAACTCGACGCGCATCGCAAGGACCGGCAAAAGGCGCACCCCAAGCTGACCCTGACCGCCATGTATAACGTGCTGGAAAAACTCCGCGCGGGCGAGCGGATCGAGGGCAAGGACCGCGAGATTTACGACCAGGGGCTGATCGGCATCCTGCGCAACCTTCACGACCAGATCGACGCCGCCGTGGCCGAGGCCTATGGCTGGCCCGCCGATCTGTCCGACGACGACATTCTGCACCGGCTGGTGGACCTCAACCGCGAACGCGCCGCCGAGGAAGCGCGCGGCCATATCCGTTGGCTGCGCCCCGACTACCAGAACCCGACCGGACAAGTGGCCGAGGCCAAGGACGGCCAGGCCGCGATGGCACTTGGCCCGGTGGATGCAACCGACAAGCCGCCCTTCCCCAAATCCCTGCCAGACCAGATCGCCGCCGTCCACGCCGCCTTGGCGGATCTGGGCGAAGCAACCCCCGAACAGGTGGCCCGCAGCTTCAAGCGGGGGCGCGCCGCGACCGTGCAGCCGCTTCTGGAAAGCCTCGCCGCGCTGGGGCAGGCCCAACCTATCGAGGGCGGCAAATATGCGCTCTGACCTCCCCGCGCACTTTGACGGCTTGAGGACCATCCCGTGAAATCCATCGGGCACTTCCTGCAGGCTGAAATCGGGCGTTCCTCATTGCCGCACCAAACCGACGAACAATCCGCACGGATTGAAGCCGTTCTGGCGGATATCTGGGCCAGGAACGTCATGGATGCGCGCCGTTCAGCGCTTGTGGTGCGCATTCTCCTGTCTGGATTGACCGCGGGCGCCTTCAATTTCCTCGCGCTTCCCAAACGGCTGCTGCGCCGCAGTCCCGAACTGGCGCTTGCAGCATGCGTCGCGACACTCTTGGCAGATCATATCGAGGCATGGAAAGCCTTTGTCGTTGCAAGCCTGGTGTTCTTGCAAGGCCCAATCATCCAGTCGCTGCGGCTTCTGTTCTTCGACGTCGCCGACCTATGCACCTTTGGCGCCCTTACGCAAAACCGCGCGCGAACCCATCTTCGCGCAGGCCCGCCACGGCGCTTCGTCCCAAACTCCGACCCATTGCTTGCGCACTTGTTTACGACTCGTCTCTTGCTCGAGGATGAAGGTAAGTCAGAACTCGACGCGGCGGGGCGGTGTCTGTCTTCACGCGAAAAAAGCTGGGCATGCAAGGCGGATGCGATTGAGAAATATTGGACAATTGGCCGCGATACAGACGACTATTGGCATGGCGCACTTGATACCCAAGTCAGCCCTTGAAATGTAGCGTTATCAGGGGGCTAACCCGCCTATGGGTGGGCTGAACCGTTGGCTTTCGGAAGCCAAAAAACCTGGGACTTCGCCATGCCCGGACCTGACCCGCACCGCTTCTGGATCGAGGAACTCGAAAACGGCTATCGTGTCTGTTTTCAAGCGTATGACTGGACGGGGAACAACGGGAACCGCGAGGCCCGCGCCCGTGCCGTGATCCAGCGCATACGCTGGGGAACGTGGAAATGCCGCTGGTGCGGTGACTTCCTGCCCGACCATCTGCGCGCCGATGCGCAGTATTGCGGGAACAGGTGCCGCAAGCGGGCGGCACGGGCGCGGCGTGAAGCGCGATATGCAAACGCGGCCTTGCCAAATGAAAGCCGGTGACTGACCGGCGCTACCTGCAGCCGAATTCCGGGGCAGTCCGCGTCAAGGTGGGAGATTTTCTGGGGGATACACCCTCAGAGGCCTTCCAATTTCCGTTTGAAAACAGGCCGCTAGACAGCCTTTATGGCGGAGGGGGCGCGACCGGGATCCAACGTTCTTTTGTGGATGCCGCTCGGTTTGCAAGGAATTTCTGATCGTCGGGACACGTGATCGAGTGCGTTCTTTTGTCAGGCCTGTCCGTGCGGCTGACATGGCGCCGCTGGCCGGGATGGTGATGCGCGGACCGGGGCCAAATCTCCAAGGGCGAGTTCGAGACTCGGAGAACGTTTCTGGTTTGCCCGACCCGGATCGTTTCGATCATTTGCCCATTCGGATGGCTCTGTTGCACAAATCGGCTGAACAGCGAGGTTTCCCTTTACCCGGACGGACTCATCCCACGGGCTCTGTGATGGGTGTGCCGAGAGCCGTGTAGCCGTTCAGGACGGCGATGCGGACCTGGAGTTCGGCGACCTGGCGGTCGAAGTCCCGTGCCATGAGCCGCTGGCCCAGCAGTTTCACACAATGCATCTTCGTCTCGATGCGGCTCCGACGGTGATATCCACTCCATCGTCGCCACAGGGCCCGGCCGAGGTATTTGGATGCGCGCAGGGCCTCGTTTCGCGCCATGGCTCCGGCGGTGATGACCTTCCATGGCTTTGCGTTCTTGCGGGGCGGGATGATGGCATGGGCGCCGCGAGCTGCAATCGCATCGTGGCATTTCCGGGTGTCGTAGGCACCGTCGGCGGTGACGCTGCCGATCCGCTCGTCCGC
>Ga0008833_1000331_pt1 | contig 56059 bp, 50 predicted proteins | sample HotLakConsoUCCLE_FD_62216 | JGI IMG/M metagenome (GOLD analysis project Ga0008833, IMG submission 62216) | Hypersaline microbial mat communities from Hot Lake, Washington, USA - Hot Lake Consortium UCC-LE | ecosystem: Environmental > Aquatic > Non-marine Saline and Alkaline > Hypersaline >... | reverse complement strand
GTCTGTGGCATATTTTGCCCCGTTGCAGGTCTGGCTTAAGCAACCACATTCCTACAACAATGCAAATGCTTACGCCACTCCCGCCAACCCGTCAGACCACTGCCGGTGAATAATCCGGGCCAGATACATCAAGATGGATGGGAAGCCGGCATTATTTATTTATCGGGCGGACATGCTACCTGATGCCGCAGCCACGGCTCGTATATGGCGCAAGGAAGTGAGGGAAGCAGGCCTCGGAGAACTGTTTCTCGGAGCATTCGTTACACGGGAGGCAGACATTGATGGTTGGGATTTCGACACAGCGGTCGAATTCGTTCCGTGCCCAGCGAAACAATCTGCCCATCGCGCTCCGAAACGCCTTCTTATTACGCTTCTAGGCCGTATTAGCGCGCGGCTCAACGGTGCATACGAAGCCAGCCTGCATCTTTACGATGACCTAATCGATGATCGCCTGGGGGCGGCGCCGCCGGAGGGCACAACTTCAGATCGCTGGCTCCGCTGCGTCACCCCATCTTGGGACAATTCTGCGCGCAGAAAAAAGCGTCCGCTGATTTACTTGGGTTCGACACCCGCCAAATACAGAGACTGGCTGAGAAAGATAATTCAATGGTCGCAAGACCACAATCCGCCGGGTCAAAGATTCGTCTTCATCAACGCTTGGAACGAATGGGCGGAGGGCAATCACCTTGAGCCGGACAGGCGTTATGGCCATCAATACCTTGAAGCCACGCGGGCTGCCATGCAGGTCGCTGGCAAGCCCCGACCGGGCCATTGGGGGAACACCAATGTTAAGAAATCAGTTTCCCGACCAGTGGACACGCGATCTAAACCATGAGTCCGAATTCGAGGCACCGCGCCATTTCGCGCTCCGCTTCCCCGCCGCCCTTGACCGCGCGCTTGGCGAGGTCGAAACCGGGAGCAATGCCGAATTCCCGACGATCATCGCGCGGAAGCCGGCGTGACCATCGCGTCTACGGCCCGGTCGTTGTTCAAACGCAAGGCTCCGCCGCAGCTCAAGGCGCTGTTCCTGAAAGTGCGGGCCGGGTTCGCCCCCCCGCCCATCGACGACGTCGTGCTCGCCGAATATCGGGCGATGCCCGACAAGACGGCGACCGCGCGCCTGAACCTCGTCCTGCCGCTGCTGCAGAAGGGTTCGGATTTCGGGGGCACGGCGACCGGCATCGACATCTTCAGCCGCCTCTATCTCGAACTTGCCGCCACCGAGGCGATCGACCTTCGCGTTCTCGTTACCGACGTGGTCGCGGAAACCGATCCCTCGATCGTCACGAGCCGGGCGGCGAAGGCGGGCCTGACCATCTCCCCCGGCCAGATCGAGACGGTGCAGCGCCGCGATGATCCGATCGCAATCCGCGAACGCGACCTGTTCGTGACCTACAACTGGTGGACCACGCTCGCTTTCGCGAAGCTGCGCGATGCCCAGGCGACACTCTTCGACCGGGCGCCCGTTCCCCTGGTCTGGCTGATGCAGGACTACGAGCCGGCCTTCATGCCGTTCTCGTCCGCGCACTTGCTGGCGCGCGCGGCCTACGACGGCTCGCAGCCGCTGTGGGGCGTGATCAACAGCGGCAATCTCGCCCGATACATCCGGACCGCCGGGCACCGGCCCGAGCGCTCCTTCGTCTTCGAACCGGTCATCCCGGATGGCCTGCGCCCCTATCTCGATCGGGTCGCCACATCGCCAAGGCACAAGCGCGTGCTGGTCTATGGCCGGCCGACGGTCGAACGCAATTGCTTCCCCGCGCTGGTCCGCGGCCTCAGGCGATGGGCGCGGGACTATCCGCAATTCTCCGATTGGCAGGTCGTCTCGGCCGGTGTCGAACACGGCCCGGTCGATCTGGGCGATGGCCGCAAGCTGCGGTCGGTCGGCAAGCTGTCGCTCGACGCCTATGCGGAAATGCTCCTCGGCAGCTCTGCGGGGGTGAGCCTGATGGCCTCGCCGCATCCGAGCTACCCCCCTCTGGAAATGGCGCATTTCGGCCTCAGGACCATCACCAACAGCTATCTCCACAAGGATCTTTCGCGGTTTCATCCGAACATCACCTCGCTCGAATCGATCGCGGAGGAGCCGCTCGCGCAGGCCCTGGCCGATGCCTGCGGGCATTTCGGCACCGCGCCGACGGTCCATCGCAATCCGGATTACCTGCGGGAAGACGCCTATCCCTTCATGACCGATCTTCGCGATGCGGTGCGGCAGGAACTGCGTTCGGGGTAAGCTTCAACCCGCCAGCAGCGGGCGCCACCAGTCCTCGCGTGCGAGATACCAGCGCAGCGTCTGGCGCAGGCCCTCGTCGAAGCTCCGGGTGGGTTCATAGCCGAGTTCCGCGCGCGCCTTGGTCTCGTCGATCGCATAGCGCCGGTCGTGCCCGGCGCGATCGGTGACGAAGGACTTCAATGTCTCGGTCTTTTCCCCGCGCGCTGCCGGGGCATCGGGAAAGCGGTCGGCAAGGCCCTCGATCTCCTCGAACGCCCGATCGACCTCGCGGCAGATCGCCTCGATCACCTCGACGTTCGGCAATTCCGCTCCGCCGCCGATATTGTAGGTTTCGCCCGGTCGGCCACGTTCGAGGCAGGCCTCTATACCGCGGCAATGGTCCTCGACATGGAGCCAGTCGCGCACGTTCATCCCGTCGCCGTAGATCGGCAGCCTGCGCCCGTGCAGGGCGTTCAGGACGAACAGCGGGATCAGCTTTTCGGGGTATTGGTAGGGGCCGTAATTGTTCGAGCAATTGCTCGCCGTCACCTGCAGCCCGAAGGTGTGGTGATAGGCGCGCACGAGATGGTCCGACGCCGCCTTCGATGCAGAGTAGGGCGAATTGGGCGCGTAGGGCGTCGTCTCGCTGAACGCCGGATCGTCCGGTTCCAGCGAACCGAACACCTCGTCGGTGGAGATGTGGTGGAACCGATGCTCGATCCCGTCGCCCTCGAGCCAGACCGCGCGCGCCGCCTTGAGCAGGCTGTTCGTGCCGAGGATATTGGTGTCGATGAACGCATCCGGCCCGGTGATCGAGCGATCGACATGGCTTTCGGCCGCGAAGTGCACGATCGTCGCGATCTCGCGTTCGCGCAGGAGCTGCTCGACCAGCGCGGTGTCGCGGATGTCCCCCTCGACCAGTTCGGCGCGATTGGCCCCGGCAAGGGTCGAACGGTTCCCGGCATAGGTCAGCGCGTCGAGGACGATGATCGCGTCGTCGGGATGGTGCGCGGTCCAGTAATGGACGAAATTGCCGCCTATGAACCCGGCCCCGCCGGTTACGAGCAGGTTAGCCAAGCCGCGTTTCCTCCCGGAGCATGTGCCGCAGGTTCTCGCGCCAGTGGACCGGCGCATCGCCGATCGCCTCGCGCGTCGCCCGGCAGTCCAGCAGCGAGAAGGCCGGGCGCCGCGCCGGGGTCGGATAATCCGCGGTCGTAATCGGGCGGATCGTCGGCAGGCGGTCGAGCAGGCCGAGCGCCAAGCCTTCCTCGGCGATCGCCACGGCGAAATCGTACCAGCTCGCAACGCCTGCATCGCTGTGATGGAAGATGCCGTTCGCCTCGCGCTCGACGAGCGCCCAGATCGTCCGGGCAAGTCCCGTCGCCCAGGTCGGCGACCCGATCTGGTCGGCCACGACAGCCACTTCCCCGCGCTCCTTCATGAGGCGCAGCATCGTGCGGACGAAATTCGCGCCGCCCGCCTCGTAGACCCAGGCCGTCCGCACCAGCAGGTCGCTTGCGCGGCAATGCGCCTCGCCTTCGGCCTTGGTGCGTCCGTAGGCCGACAGCGGAGCCGGTTCGTCGCCGGGCCGGTAGGCCCGCGCGCCGGCGCCGTCGAAGACGAAATCGGTCGAGACATGGACGAGCTTGCCGCCGGTCTCCTCCATCGCTTCGGCCATGATCCCGACCGCGTCGGAATTGATCGCCCGGGCGACATCCTCCTCTTCCTCGGCCCGGTCGACCGCGGTGTAGGCGGCGGCGTTGAGGATCAGGTCGGGCGCTTCGACCGCGAGCCGCGCCCGCAGCATCGCCGCGTCGGTGAGATCGACATCGTCCACGTCGATCGCGTTGAGGTCGGCAAAGTCCGGGGCACAGCGCTGCAAGGCTCCGCCGAGCTGCCCGCCCGCTCCGGTGACAAGGACCTTCATCGCCATCCTCCGCCCGCCCGGGGATCGGCCGGACCACCGGCGCCGGGAACCATGCCGCGCGCTGCACCTGCCGCGATCATGCGAATGCCTCCGCCTGCGCCAGCGGGACGCCCTTCCCGTCCTTGGCCGACACGACCGGATCGAGCCCGTCGAGCGGCCAGTCGATGCCGACCGCCGGATCGTCCCAGGCCAGCGTGTGTTCGCATTCGGGGGCGTAGGGCGCGGTGCACTTGTAGAGGAAGTCGGTATCGTCCTCGAGCGTCAGGAAACCGTGGGCGAAGCCTTCGGGGATCCACAGCATCCGCTTGTTGTCGGCCGAAAGCTCCACCCCGATCCATTGCCCGAAATGGTCGGAAGACCGGCGCAGGTCGACGGCGACATCGAAGACCCGCCCCCGCGCGACCCGCACGAGCTTGCCCTGCGCGCCGGGGTTCTGGAAATGCAGCCCGCGCAGGACGCCGCGCTGCGAATGGCTGTGATTGTCCTGCACGAAGGCAAGCTCGAGCCCCAGCCGCGCGAAAACCGATTCGCTCCAGGTTTCCATGAAGAAGCCGCGCTCGTCGCCGAAGACGCGCGGCTCGACGATCAGGGGACCGGGGATCGCGGTGGGGATCAGTTTCATGCGGGGTGCGGCTCGCTCAGCAATCGCATCAGGTATTCGCCGTAACCCGACTTGCGAAGCGGCCCGGCGATCTCCTCGAGCCGGGCATCGTCGATGAAGCCCTGTCGCCAGGCGATCTCCTCCGGACAGGCGATCTTGAAGCCCTGCCGTTCCTCGGTAATGCGGACATAGGTCGCGGCATCGAGCAGCGAGGCGTGGGTTCCGGTATCGAGCCAGGCGAATCCGCGGCCCATCAGTTCGACCGACATCGCGCCGTCGTCGAGATAGAGCCGGTTCAGATCGGTGATCTCGAGCTCCCCGCGGGCGGAGGGGCGAAGGTCGCGGGCACGATCCACCACCGTCTCGTCGTAGAAATAGAGACCGGTCACGGCGTAGTTGGACTTGGGCTCGGCGGGCTTCTCCTCGATCGACACCGCCCTGCCCGCCGCATCGAACTCGACCACGCCGAACGCCTGCGGGTTGGTGACGCGATAGGCGAACACGCTTGCTCCGGCCGTGCGCGCGTCGGCCCGGTGGAGCAGATCGGGAAGGCCGTGGCCGTAGAAGATGTTGTCCCCGAGGATCAGCGCGCTCGGCCCGCCAGAGACGAAATCCGCGCCGATGTGGAACGCCTGGGCGAGGCCTTCGGGACGGGGCTGCACGGCATAGCTGAGGGCGATCCCGAAATCCGATCCGTCGCCGAGCACGCGCTGGAACTGCTCGGCGTCCTCGGGGGTGGTGATGATCAGGATGTCGCGGATGCCCGTCAGCATCAGGGTGCTGAGCGGGTAGTAGATCATCGGCTTGTCGAAGACCGGCATGAGCTGTTTCGAAACGCCGCGGGTGAGGGGGTAAAGCCGGGTGCCGGACCCCCCTGCAAGGATGATCCCCCGCCGCGCCGTACTGCCTGCCTGGCTCAACCGAACCCCCTCGCACTAGCCCGGCGGGCCGCATCGCAGCATAGCCATTGGGGGTCAACGGAAAACTCGCCGCGCGGACTTTCCAATCGGCGGCGCGCGGTGCATAGGAAACCCTGTCAAGCCGCGCCTGCCGCCCGCCCGCTGAAGAACGAATGGTGGTCGACACGATTCCCGACGGACCTTCTCGCGATGCACGTTGAGACCATCGACCACTATCTGGCCGGTTGTGTCGCCAACGGATTGCGCGCGCAATACCCGCCGGCATGGCCCGCCCGGTTCGCGGATTGCGAGGAAAAGGTCGCCGCCCGCATCGCCTTTCACGGCATCAGCCTGCTGCTGTGGGAGGCCGATCCGGTCGCTTCGGGCTGGCCGCAGGGCCTCACCCGCACCTTGCGGGACGAAGCCACGGGCCAGAGCTTCTGGGAGGAGAGCCATCGCGCCGCGATCTCCCCCCTCCTCGAGAGCCTCGCCGAAGCGGGCGTCGAGGCGGTCGTGCTGAAGGGGACGGCGCTCGCCTATTCGCTCTATCCGCGCCCGGCCCTGCGCCGCCGGGGAGACACCGACATCCTCGTGCGCGAGCGCGACAAGGCGCGCACGCGCCGCGTTTTCGCGGATTGCGGCTTCGAGCGCGTCGGGGACAGCCTCAGCTTTCAGGAAATGTGGCAGGCGAAGGGGCGCGAAGGCTTCGATCACTTCGTCGACCTGCACTGGCGCATCAGCGCGAGCGCGAATCTCGCGAAGCACCTCGAACGCGGCGGCGTGGCCGACACCGTCATTCCCATCCCCGCCCTCTCCCGCCGGGCCATCGGCATCGACCCGATCGGCAACCTCGTCCTCGTCTGCATGAACCGCGGCCTGCACGAAGTGTTCGGCTACGTCGCCGGGGACGAGAAGCTGCACAGCGGGGATCGCCTGATCTGGGCGGTCGACCTGCACCTGATCTGCGCTCTCCTGCAGCCGCGCGACTGGGCGCGGCTGGTGGAGCTGGCGGAGCGCAGCGGCACGGCGGTGCAGGTCCGCGCCGGGCTCGAATTCGCGCGAAGGACGCTGGGCACCGCGGTGCCCGGCCATGTCCGCGAAGCGCTCGCGCGGGATGGCGGCGCGCGGGACCTGAACAGCTACATCTCGACCGGATCGGCGATGGAGCGCCTGCGGCTCGACCTCGAGGCCTGCGAGGGGGTGCTCGCCCGGGCAAGCCTCGTCGGATCGACCATCGCCCCCGGGCCGGAAAAGCTGCGCGAGCGGTATCCGGACGCCGCGGGTTGGCCGATCGCCGCGCTGCGCGGGCGAAGGTTGGTCGAGGGCCTGTTCAGGCTTGCGACGGGGCGCGGCTGAACGGCCATGCTGCGGCGCTGGGCATACCGGTTCAGGAGCCGTCTTGCGGTGATCGGCCTGCTCGCGGTGCTGAGCTCCGCGGCGATGCTGGCGGTGCCGTGGCTGGCCGGGCAGTTCGTCGGCGGCGTCGTGGGCGAAGCCGACATCGATACCGGCCGCGTGCTCGCACTGCTCGCGCTCACCCTCGCCGCGCTGGCCGCGATCACCATCGCGGTGACGATCGTCTCGGAGGACGCCTCGGGCCGGATCCTCGCCGACCTGCGGCAGGACATCTACGCCCATATCCAGAGACTGCCGCCCGCCTTCCACGACCAGGCGCGCGGCGGGGACCTGCTCGCGCTGATGACCTACGAAGTCACCAACCTGAGCACCTTCCTCACCGCCACCCTCGCCCAGGTTCCCGCGATGATCGTCACCGCGCTGGGCGCGAGCGTCCTGCTGCTGCTGCTCGACCCGATCCTCGCCCTTTCCATCCCGGTGCTGGTCCCGGCCTTCTTCGTGACGCTCAAGCTGGTCGGGCGAGCCCAGCGCAAACTGGCCGAACGCAAGCGCGAAGCCGAGGTCGAGGTCGTCACCCGAGCCGCCAGCGACCTCGACATGATCGAGGCGATCAAGGCCTTCGCCGTCGAGGAGCACCACGAACGCGGCTACCGCGCGGCGGTCGAACGCGCCCGCCGGCTCGCCCTCGCGCAGACCCGGTTGGGCGCCTTCGTCGGGCCGTTCTCGGCGCTGGCCGCCGCATTCGCGGCGATCGTGATCCTGTTTCACGGCAGCGACGGGCGCGAGTCCGGGGAACTGTTTGCCTTCCTGCTCTACGCGGCCCTGCTGACGCGGCCGGTCGGGAGCCTCGCGAGCACCTACGGCCGGTTCCAGATCGCCCTCGGCACGCTCCGCCGGCTCGAGGAGGTGATGGCGATGGAGCCGGAACCCGGCTATCGCGCGCCCCGCAGGCTCGCCCGGGGCAAGGGCGCAATCGCGCTGGAGCAGGTCAGTTTCGGCTATCCCGGCCGCCCGCCCCTGCTCGACAGGGTGGACCTCGAGATCAGGCCCGGCGAGATCGTCGCGCTCACGGGCGAGAACGGGATCGGCAAGTCGACGCTCGTCAAGCTCATCCTGCGCTTCTACGAACCCGACGAAGGGCGCATCACTCTCGACGGAGAGGACATCGCCGGCCTCCAGGTGCAGGACGTGCGGCGGCAATTCGGCTACGTGCCGCAGCGCGCCCTGCTGTTCGACGGGACCGTGTTCGAAAACATCGCCTTCGGCCTGCCCGATTGCGATCCCGCCGCGCTCGAACGCGCTGCCCGGCACGCGCAGGCCTGGGAATTCATCCAGCGCCTGCCGCAAGGATTCGAAACCCCGATCGGCGACGACGGCGTGCGGCTTTCCGGCGGCCAGCGCCAGCGGATCGCGCTCGCCCGGGCGCTGCTGCGCGATCCGCCGATCCTGATCTTCGACGAGGCGACCAGCATGTACGACCTCGAGGGCGAGGCGGCCTTCGTCGAATCCTGCATCCGGTCGCTCGAGGGCCGGACGGTCATCATCATCACGCACCGCCCGGCGAGCCTCGCGCTCGCGGACCGCGTGATCGCGGCGGGCGATCTCGGCTATGCCATGCATCGCGCCGCGGCGGGCACACCTCCCGGCCAGGCAGGACGCGGGGCCCTGAGGTGAGCGGGATCTGCGGGGCGCTGCGGCTGGACGGGAGGGCGGCGCAAGCGGGCGAGCTCGCCGCGGTCCTTGCGGCGCTGGAGCGGCGCGGTCCCGACGGCTCGCGGCTGGTCGCCGACGGGGCGATGGCGATGGGCTGCGCGCTTCTCGCCAGCACGCCGGAATCGCTGGTTGAGGAAATGCCCTTCGTCCACCGCGGCACGGGCTGCACGATCACCGCCGACATCCGGCTCGACAATCGCGCGGAACTGATCGAGGCGGTCGGTGCGGATGCTGCGGCGGGCGACGGCGAACTGGTCCTGCGGGCCTATCTGCGCTGGGGCAGCGAATGCCTCGCGCGGCTGCGCGGCGACTTCGCCTTCGCGATCTGGGACCCGCGCGCGCGCCGGTTGTTCTGCGCGCGCGACCGGGTGGGCATGCGCCAGTTCGCCTACCATCATCGGCCCGGCAGGCTGTTCGCCTTCGCAACCGAACCGCGCGCCCTGCTGCGCCATGACGACGTTCCGATGCGTCTCAACGAGGTGCGGCTGGCCGACTTCTTCGAGAACCTCGAGGCGGCCGACCTCGAATCGACCTTCTTCGAAGGGCTCAGGCGGCTTCCACCGGCCCATGCGCTGACGGTTGATGCGAAGGGCCTCGAACTGCAGCGCTACTGGAAGCTGGAGGCTCCCGCCCCGCTCAGGCTGGCGGACGACCGGGAATATGCCGAAGCCTTTCTCGAGGTGTTCCGCCGCTCGGTTTCCGCGCGCCTCAGGGCGCCGGATCCGGTCGGCGCGATGCTGTCGGGCGGCCTCGATTCGGGCTCGGTCTCGGCGGTCGCGGCGCACCTGCTCGAACAGGAAGGCAGGCCTTCCCTCGCCACCTTCTCGGCGCTGCAGGACGATACGGACTGCGCCGAATCGAACGCGGTTCGCGCCGCCCTTTCCATCGGACACATCGATCCTGTCCGCGTGACACCCGGTGACGTTCCGGCCATGCGCGAGGAACTGCTCGCCCTCACCCGCTCTGCCGAAGAACCGTTCGATGCGAGCATGGCGCTCCTGCGCCTCATGTATCTCGCCGCGCAGCGGAAAGGCCACAAGGTCGTGCTCGACGGAGGCGGGGGCGACATGGTGCTGGGCGCGAACGACATGGTGATCTGGCATTTGCGCCGGGGCCGGATCGCGCGCGCATGGCGCGAGGCGCGGGGCATCGAGCGGTTCTGGGGGCCGCAGCCGGGGGCGAAGACGCTTTTCATCCGCAGTTTGGGGCGGGTCTGCGTGCCCGCGCCGCTGCGTGCCGTGCGCCGGGCGCTGTCGGTTCCGCGGCGCGCGGCGGGGGAAACCCCCACCCTCCTGTCGCCGGAATTCGCGGCCCGCATCGATCTTCCCGCCCGCCGCCGGGCCAATGCCGCGCAGGTCGCGGGATTCGGCTGGCAGGAGGACAGCGATCGCGCACGCCGGATGCTCCACCCCTATCTCGTCGTCGGGCGGGAACGCTACGACCGCGTGGCGGCGGCGCTCGCGATCGAACCGCGCGATCCGTTCTGCGACCAGGACCTGCTCGAATTCTGCATGAGCCTGCCGGGCGAACAGTTCCAGGACCGGGGCTGGCCCAAGGTCATCCTGCGGCGGGCAACCGCGGGCCTCCTGCCCGATGCGGTGCGCTGGCGCGCGGGCAAGGAGCATCTCGGCGGGCTCTTCGTCGAAAGCCTCTGGAGCGCAGCCGACCGGCACGACGGCTCCTCCATGGATAACCTGTTGCCTTACATTTCGGCGCAGACCATCGACGCGACGCGCGCCGCCGCGACCGGCCGGCCCGCGTGGGACTTGGCTGTTGCCGAGTGGCTTGCCTTCCGCTATGCGTCGAACTGGTTAGGTGAACTAGACAGCCAGCCCGGCTGATGGAGTGAATATGGCCAGCTCGACCAAGGCGACCTATCAGCGTCCCACGCTTTCCGTCTACGGCGGCTTTGCCAAACTGACCGCGGCTGGCAGCGGGTTCTTCAGCGAAGGCCCCAACCAGGGCCCCATGGCCAAGGCCACGCGCAAGATCTGACGCGGCGGTTCTGCCTCTTCGGCGCGAGGTTTCCACCATTCCTTTGTAACCGGGGCAGCAGCGCATGAATCCCGATGCGCTTCGCGCCGGCCTCCTGCCCGCCTGGTCCCTTCGCCACCTCGGCGCCGGTTCGCCGCCGGGGTTGGCGCCCGCACCTCCCGAAGAAAGCCCCGCCCGCACCCTCCCTTCGAGCGTGCAGCGCCTCGGCGAATCGTTCTGCCTGTCCTTCGCGGGTCTCGCCCGGTTCCTGATCGACCTGGCGAAGCAGGAGATAACCGTGTTCGACGTCGCGGCCGAAGCCACGCCGAGCGACCTCGAACACTTCCTCCACGACCACGTGGTGCCGCGCATCCTTGCCGAACAGGGTTCGGTGGTCCTGCACGGCAGCGCCGTCGCGATCGGCGGCAGACTGGCGATCTTCCTCGGCAACACCGGCGCGGGCAAGTCCACGCTGGCGGCAAGCCTGCACGAGGCCGGGCATCCCCTGCTGGGGGACGACGCGGTCGTCGTCGCGCCCGGGGAGGGCCGCTTCCACGGCCGCGCGGTCTATCCGACGCTGCGGCTTTTCCCGGACACGATCTCGCAGGTGTTCGGCGGCGCGGTCGAGACGAGCCCGATGGCGCATTATTCGGACAAGCTGCGGGTGAGCGTGCCCGCCATCGCCCGGGACGCCGCCCGGTCCTTCCCGCTGGGCGCGCTGTTCTTCCTTACCGGCGAAGGGGGCGCATCGGACCCGCGGGCGGACGAAACGAGCCCCAGCGCCGCCTGCATGGCGCTGGTCGAACAGAGCTTCGCGCTCGATCCGGGCGATCCGGGCAAGGCCGCCGCAAGGCTGCGCGAAATCGCGCGCCTCGCCGGCGCGATACCGGGATATCGCCTGACCTACCCGCACGACTATGGCCGCATCGCGGAATTGCACGGGGTGATCTTCGCCGCGATGGCGCAATCGGACACCGGCAATCCCGCGCGAAAACGGGCAATGACGGACTGATGGGCGGTCCGACCGGATATGATCTCGTCTCCTTCGGTCTCATGATCGAATGCGAACCGCGCATGGGAATCTACGCCGAAGCCCTGCGGCGCGCGGTCACGCCGGGCTGCACCGTGATCGATATCGGGGCGGGGTTCGGGATCTTCTCGATGCTCGCGGCCAGGTACGGGGCGGGCAAGGTCATCGCGATCGAGCCCGATCCGGCGGCCGAACTGATCCTGCCCATGGCGAAGGCGAATGGCTGCGCCGACCGGATCGAGGTCGTCAAGGACATCTCCACCCGCTACGCCCCCGAACGCAAGGCCGACGTCATCGTGTCGGACATCCGCGGGATCACCCCGCTGTTCGAGCATCACATCGCGACCATCGTCGATGCGCGCGAACGGCTGCTGGCGCCCGGCGGCAGGCTCCTCCCGATGCGCGATACCCTGCGCGTCGCGCCGGTCGAATCGGTGCGGCACTATCGCCCGTGCGAGCGGCCGTGGCTGGCGAACAATTACGGGCTCGATCTGTCGGCGGGCCAGAGATACGCCGCCAACACCCTCGCCCCGGCGCTGCTCAAGCCCGAGGCCCTGCTCGCGCCTTCGCAGGCCTTCGCGATGCTGGATTACCGGACGGTGACCGATCACGACGTCGACAGCACCGTCGGTTTCGTCGCCGAGCGCGGCGGCGTCTGTCACGGACTGCTCGTCTGGTTCGACGCGGAGATCGACGAGGGGCTCGGCTTCTCGAACGGTCCCGACGGCGACGAACTGGTCTACCAGCAGCAGTTCCTGCCGCTCGAACGCCCGGTCAAGCTCGCCCCGGGCGACCGGATCGCCGCACGCCTGCGCGTCCGCCAGGTGGACGGGTCCTACGTCTGGTCATGGGACACGGATATCGCCGACGGTCCCGGGGGCGGATCGCGGCACGGTTTCCGCCAGTCGACCTTCAGGAGCGCGGTCTTCTCGCCCGAAAGGCTGAGGCCGCACGCCCATGACCAGGTGCCGCAGCCGACCGCTCGCATGGCGATCGATCGCGATTGCCTCGCGCTGGTGGGTGACGGACGTTCGCTGCAGGACATCGCCGACGCGCTGATGAAACGGCATCCGGACCATTTCGCCTCGGGCAAGGACGCGCTCGGGCACGTGACCAAGCTGCTCGAAGGCTATCGCAAGGCCTGATCGCCGAAACGGCGCCCGGCCCGTTCAGCGGGATATCTTCGCCCGCCGCAAGCGCGCGGCGAAGCCCGGTTCGAACCGGTCGAGCGCGTCCCGCGCGACGATCAAGCGGTCCTGGTCGTCGTGATTGAGCGTGTCGCACCACCAGTCGCGGCAGAGCGTCGCATAGATCAGCGGACGGGGGCGCGCGCTGCGGTTCGCCATCCCCTTGTGATGGATGCGATAGTCCCACAGGATGGCTGCGCCGAGCGGCACGTGGGGTTCGTAATCCGGCACCTCGACATGCTCATTGGAACGGTGGGATCGCAGGGCAAACCCGGTCGGGCCGGTTTCCCCGGTCACTTCGACCAGCGGGATGGCCAGCGTGAGGGCGCTCGCCGGGAGCATGAATTCGAGCGGATGCGCGGGAAACAGGATCCCGCCGTCGCGGTGCCAGTGCTGCGCCGGAGCCCCCGGCAGCGCATTGATCAGGCCCCAGGCGTCGAACACGAACCGGGGTCCGAGACTGGCGCGCACGACCGCTTCGACCGACCGCGGCAAGAGTATCTCGCTGCGGGCGAAGGGTCCGCCGATTTCGATGGCGCCGTAGAACCGGCCCGGCGAGACGAACACCTTGCTGCCCGCCTCGTCCTCCTCGAACAGGTGGCGGTGCCGGTCCTGCAGGATTTCGAGCCATTCGGCGAGGATCGCGGGATCGGCCGCCCCGGGGACGATGCAGACGCCGTCGCGCCACAATCGCTCGGCCGGATCCTCTTTCGACATTGCTCGCCGTCCCCATGGCTCGATCCGTCGGAGAGGTTGCAGAAACCGCCCTCCGCTTGCAAGCGCGCCGCCGGATCGTGCCCGCCGCATCACTCCTGCCGCATCCCTGCCCCACCCTTCCCGCAGCCCCTGTCCTGCGCGCGGACAGACCATGCGAGAGGCTTCACATGGCGCGGCGTCCGTGCGAGAGCGGAGACTCCGTGCAAGAGGGGGATGCCCGATGAGTGACATGCTGCGGGAGCATTGGCGGCCGAGCGACGACGCGATCGCCAATCCCGTCGGCGGCGAGACGGTGATCCTGCACCTCGGGAACGGGACCTATTACGGGCTCGACACGATCGGCAGCATCCTGTGGGAAGGGCTCAAGGAAGGACAGCGGCCGGCCGACATATGCGACCGGATCCTCGAGCAATACGAAGTGGAGCGCGAGACGCTGGAGAACGACCTGCGCCAGTTCCTGTCCGAACTGGCCGAAAACGAACTGGTCGTGCGCGCCTGAAGCCCGCTTGCCAGGGGCGGCGGCGCGGGCGCGCTTGACCGCGGCGGCCTTTCCGGGTCATCGCGGCGCTGATGCGAGAGACGATCCCGATCGCGAAGCTCCTGTTCCTCGCCGCGCGCGCGGGATTCGAACTCGCGCGGGCGCGCCTCCTGCTTTCCCGGATCCGGCCGGGCGACATCATGCAGCGCAATGCCCGCGTCGCGGCGAGGGAAGCCGCACTGGCACGAACCCCGGACGAGGCGGCGACAAATCGGCTCTGCGGGGAAATGGCCTTTGCGATCACCCGCATGGCGCTGCACGTGCCGTGGCGGTCCGATTGCCTCGTCCAGGCGCTCGCGGGGCAGAACTGGCTGGCCCGGCAGGCTGTCGCGAGCGAGATCGTGGTCGGCACGGCGAGGGGGCGGGAAGGAACCTTCGAAGCCCACGCCTGGCTGTCGCGCGGATCGACGGTCCTTCTCGGAGGGAATGTCGACCGGTTCAGCCCCCTGCTTGGGCCGGCTGCCGCGCCCGCCGGCGAAGGATGAAGGCGAAGCGTCCCTGCGATCCCTCCATCGCACCATCCATTCGGGCAGCGCACAGAAGGGGCGCAGGGACTCGCGTCGCGCCTCGTTCGTTTCGGTGAACTGCCTGTTGCCAAACTCACCGCGTTGCACTAGGGAAACTGACGGAATATCGCGATGCGAGGCCGATGATGATGAAAACGACTTCCCGTGTCATGCTGACCGTCGCAGCCGCCGGTCTGGCGCTTTCGCCGATCGCCGCCCAGGCCAACACCCGCGCGGGTGACAGCACCGCGACCTACAGCGCGCCCGTCTCGCAGCCCGGCATGGGCCGCAGCGCCGAAGGGGAAAAGCTGGTCGGCCCCGGGTTCATCGCCGCGATCCTCGCCGCTGCCGCCGCGGTCGGCATCATCCTCCTCCTCGACGACGACGACGATCAGTCGCCGGGCGCCTGAGGTGAACCTGCGGGCCACCATGGTCCGGCCGGAATGGAATTGAACGCACGGTACGCCCTACCGTGCGTTTTTTCTTGAGGGGCTGACGTCTGCAGGTGGCTATGCGGGGCACCTCCTCGCTTTCCGGCAGCAGCATGGGCCGGCAATCGCCCGATCTCGCCGTGAGCGGTCGCTCGGGTCTCTTCGCGCTCGGTACGGTCCTGATCGTCGCGGCGGCGCTGGGCGGCGGAGGCCAACGCTACGGGCTCGCCAACCTCGCCGTGCAACTGACCGCGCTCGCGGCGCTCGCCCTCCACCCTGCGGCGTTCGCGGCGTTCCGGACATCGGCCCCCCTTGCTCTGCGCGCGCTGGCGGGCCTTTCGCTCCTCCTGCCCCTGCTCCAGCTCGTTCCTCTTCCGCCGGCGATCTGGACCGCGCTGCCCGGACGCGATCTGGTCGTCCAGTCGCTCGAAGCGGCCGGCATGGCCGGCTGGATGCCCTTCAGCCTCGATCCGCACCGAACGCTGCTCGCGCTGACCGCGCTGGTGACGCCCCTCGCCGTGCTCGCTGCGGGCTGGACCCTGAGGCGGGAGCAGATCGCCATGCTGGGCTGGCTCGTCGTGGCTCTCGGTATCCTCAACCTGCTGATCGGGGCCGTGCAGGTCTCCTCGCCGGGCGGGAGAGCAAGCCTTTTCGACGAGGTGCTGCCCGAGGAAGTGCTGCTCGGCACCTTCGCCAACCGCAATTCGACCGCGCTGTTCCTCGTCGGGGCGCTCGGCTTTGCGGCGCTTGTCCCCGCGCCGTGGGCGCGGCGAGCCGAGCTTGCCCTGCGGGTCGGGCTCTGCGCGCTCCTCTTGCTGGCGATCATCCTCACGCGCTCGCGCACCGGGCTCGTCCTCGCGCTCGTTCCGCTCGGCCTCGCGGCGCTGCGGGCGCTGTCCTGGTCCGCCTCGCGCGGCCCCGCCAGGGGATCCGGGCGCGCCCGCCCACGTTCGCTGGCGTTAACTGCCGGAGCGGCGGCGGTGGCGGCGGCGCTTTTCGCGGGGCTGCTGGTGCTTGCCCCCGGAAGGGTGGCCGACACCGTCGAACGCTTCGGCGCGCTCGACCGCGACGCGCGGAGCTACATCTGGGAGGATGCGGCCTATTCGTCCTCGCGCTACTGGCCACTCGGCGCGGGGATGGGCACTTTCGACGAGGTCTTCCAGATCGACGAATCGCTCGAGAACATGACCGTCCGCCGGGCGGGGCGGGCGCATAACGACTATCTCGAAATCGCCATCGAAGCCGGGCTTCCCGGCCTCGTGCTGGTCGCGGCGTGGCTGCTGCTGGTCGGATGGCTGAGCTGGCAGGCGCGGCGCTCTCGCTGGCGCTGGACGGGATGGGCAGGGGCCTCCTTCCTCGTCTGCATCGCGCTGCAGTCGATCACCGATTACCCGTTGCGGAACCAGACCATCCTCGCCGCGGCGGGTCTTGCGCTGCTGGCGCTGGCGCGGACCGCGCAGGCGCCGGGGGAGCGCGCATGACGATGCGGCGCATCGCATGGTACGGCCTGCTTTCAGCCGTGGCGCTGGTCACGGCCGGGCTGCAACTGGACAAGCAATCGGCAGCATCGCCCGCGCTCGCGGCGCTGGTGCCGGAAATCTTCCGCTCGGCCGGGCAGCCGCGCATCGTCTCGGCCGCGCTGTTGGGCGACGACGCGCGGGCAGCCCTCGCGCAAGCGGAGCGGCTCGTCGTCAGGCGTCCGGTTCCGGCGCAATCGCTGCGCCTGCTTGCGCTCGCCCAGTTCCAGGCGGGCGAGATCGATCGGGGGTCGCGCTCGATCCAGTATGCGGCCCGCCGGGGCTGGCGCGACATCGCGGCGCAGGAGGCGATGGCCCGGTTCGCGCTGGGCGCGGGGGACCGGGCGGAGGCGGCGCGGCGCTACACGGCGCTGCTGGCGCGGGGCGAGACGGCCGATGCGACGCTCGAACAGCTCGGCCCCGCGATCTTCGACGGTCCCGACCCGGCGGCGCGGGAAACAATGGCCGCGATCATCGCCGGTTCCGAACGCTGGCACGGCCTGTTCCTGCGGCGGGGGCCGGCCGTGATGCCGCCGGAGAGCTTCGGCGCGGTGGTCATCGCCAGCATGGAACGGGGCGCCGATTATGACTGCGCCGCGTTCGAGCGGGCGGTGGAGACGATCGCCGCAAGGGACGCGCAGGCCGGCGCTCGGCTCGCCGGAAACCGTCCGCCCGCCTGCGAGCGGCAGGGCGCCTGACAGCGCGGCTGCGCGCGGTCCATCCGCAGGACGATCGCCAGACGGCTTGCGCCGCCCCGTCCTCGAAAGGGACCGAAGGCGCGCTCCAACCATACGCCCGCGCGGGCAGGTGCCCCCAGCGGAGGACACCTGCCGCACGCCCGAAGGCGCTATCCTCGGCTCAGAACCGGAAGCGGACGTTCAGCGAGCCGCCATAGCCATCGAGGTCGTCCCCGGTGAGGTAATTGCCCTGCAGGCTGCCGGTGATCGCGTCATCCTCGTTGCCGATCGTGATGCCGGCCGAAAGATCCACGTAGTCGTCGAAAGGCTGGTTGCCGAACAAGACGCGGTTGGGGCCGGTCGCGAAGCTGACCGCGGTGTCGTCGCCGCCGAGTTCGTGGGCGTAGTGGGCGCCCACGAAGACGACGCCCGAGGTTCCCCCGAGATCGAAGCCGGTCCCGGCCCGCGCCCCGCCCCGTGCCAGCGCGCCATCGCCCGCATCGAAGGCGAAGGTGCCCTGGGCGGTGACGATGTCATCGAGATCGGAGCTGGCATAGGCGAAGCTGACGCTCGGCTCGAGGAAGAACGCCCTGCGGTCGCCGAGCAGCGCCCCGGCTTCGGCCTGGACCCCCATCACCGAGCCTTCGACATCGGCCGTCAGCCCGGCGGTGTTGCTCTGGAGCGTGCCGTTGACGCTGTCGTACTTGGCCAGCGCGTTCGCCCAGAATGCGCCGATATCCGCGGTCATGTAGGCACCGAGGCTGAAGACGTCGTAGTCGATCCCGTTCGAGGACGCGGTGAATTCGACGTCGCTGCTCTGGTAGCCCGCGGTCACGCCGTAACGCACCGCGCTGGTCCCGAAATCGATCCCGGCGAGCATTCCCCAGAAGTCCTGGTCATAGCCGAGTTCGTGGGTCCCGGCGATGTTGTTGAACACGGTGTTCCTGACTTGCTCGCGTTCGAGGCTGCTGCCGAACCCGGTGAGCCAGGCGCGCGTCGTCTTGTCGCCGCCGCCGACGCTGCTTTCGTCCGAACCGCCGGTGTCGCGCATCGTCGCCATCTGGTCCGCGAAGGCATTGGCCGATTGGGTCCACAGGTTGCGCGCGGTCTCGGCGAAGGTGCTGAATTCGAGCGCCGCGGTCGACGGGGCGGTGGCGAGGAAGAAATCATTGCCCGCCGGGTCGAAGGCGAGATCGAATTCGATCAGGCCGATGGTCTGGCGCCCGCCGACGAGATCGAAGGCGTTTGCCGTGGTGCCCGCGCCGGCATCGACGACCAGGATGTCCGAGACGAGGCCACTGGGCTGGGTGCCGGCCGGGTTCACCGTGACCACGGTCGAACCCGTCGCGGCGCCTTCGATCGTCAGCGTGTCGGCGGTCGCGGCGGCGAGGTCGACATCCACGTTGAGGGTCGAACCGCCGGTCCCGACGAAGTTGCCGGAGGTTGCAAGGTTGTTGCCGGAAGTCCCGTCGGCCATGTCGATCAGGCCCTCGTTGGCGAAGCTTTCGAGGCCCGTGATGTTCACGGGGCCGGCGCTGGCCACCCGGAAGGTGCCGGTGTTCACCAGGGAGTTGGTGCCGCCGCCGAAGGCGCTGTTGCCGATGGCGAGGAATTCGCCGTTGTTGGTCAGCGTGTCGGCCGCATCGTCGAGCGTCACGAAGCCGACCAGTTCGCCGTTATTCGTGATCTGCGATCCGGCCGGGCCGCGGGCACGGATGGCCTCGCGCGTGTCGGCGCTGACGAAGCCGTCGTTGACGATCACCGTCGGCGCAGTGCCGTTGTTCACGGCATAGATGCCCGGTTCCGTGCCGGTGACATCGCCGGAAGTCGCGATCGAGATGCCGGTGGAATCGGCACCGCCGCGCACGCTGATCCCGCTTCCGGCAAGGCCCGTGGCATCGGCCGCCGTGACGGTCAGCGAACCGGTGCCATCGGCGGCGGCGTAGATGCCGTTGGCCCCGCCGACGATGGCGCCTGCCGAAGTGTCGATCGCGGCATCCGCCCCGGTGGTGATCACGCTGATCGCGTTGCCGCTCGTCCCGGTCACGTCCGCTGTGGCGATCGTCAGCGTGCCGGCCGAGACGCTGGCGAGTATCCCGGTCGTCGCGCCGCTCACCGCGCCCGCGGTGGTGTCGATCGCCAGCGAGGTCCCGACCCCGCTCGCGTCGATGCCCGGGCCTGCGGTGCCGGTGACGTCGGCGGTCGTGATCGTGGTGGCGCCCGCCCCGTCGGAGCGGACCGTGATGCCCGACACGCCGCCCGAGACCGCGCCCGCGGTGGTCGTCACGTCGAGGCTCGTGCCGGTGGCCGCGTTGCGCACGAAGACGCCGAAGCCGCTGCCCGCGGTCACGTCCGCCGTGGTGATCGCGGTCGCGCCCGAACCGTAGTTCTCGGCATAGATGCCGTTGGTCGCGCCGCCGATCGCACCGGCGGAAGTGTCGATGGCGAGGTCGGTGCCGGCCGCCGTGAGGTTGCCGTAAACGCCGGTCCCCCCGGCGCTGGTCACGTCGCCGCCGGTGATCGAGAGCGCGCCGGTCCCTTCGTTCCGGACCGCGATGCCGACCAGGGCGGCTGTCACGTCACCGGCGCTGGTGTCGATCGTGAGGTCGGTCGTGCTCGCCGCGTTGATCGCGTAGACGCCGTAGCGGCCCTCCGCGTCGATGTCGGCGGTGGTGATGGTGGTCGATCCGGTGCCGTCGTTGAGCGCGGCGATCCCGTCGGTCGCACCGGTCACGCTGCCCGCGGTGGTGTCGATAGCCAGTTCACCCGCAGTCGCCGCATTGCTCGCCGAAATCGCGTTGCCGCCGGTCGAGGTCACGTCGGCCGTGGTGATCGAAGTGTTGCCGGTGCCCCCGTTCTCGGCCGAAATGCCGGTCGAGCCCGACGAGATCGCACCTGCCGCGGAATCGATGATGATGTCGGTCGCGGTGGCGGTGTTCTCCGCCAGGATGCCGATACTGCCCGCCGAAACATCGGCGGCCGTGATCGACACCGCACCCGTGCCTGCATTGCTCCGAACGGAAATGCCGTCATCCCCGCCCGTAACCGTGCCGGCCGTGCTCTCGATGGCAACCCCGGTGGTGCCGGTGTCGGTCCGCACGTCGATCCCGTCGGTCACCCCGGTCACATCGGCGGTGGTGATCGTGACGCCGCCCGTCCCGTAATGCCCGGCGATCACGCCATAGCGGCCGCCACTGACGCTGCCCGCGACCGTGTCGATCGTGATGCTGCCGCCGCCAATGCTTTCGCCGAGCACGCCGTCGCCCGTCGCAGAGTTAACGTCCGCCGTGGTGATGAAGACATCGCCGCCCGCTGCATCGACCCGTGCGCGAACACCGATGCGATCCGCGGTCACCGTCCCCGCGCTCGTGTCGACCGTGACAGTGCCGCCGCCAAGGCTTCGGGCAAAGACGCCGTCATAGGTTGCCGAGGAGACGTCTGCTGTCGTGATCGTGACGCTGCCCGCTCCGGAACTCTCGGCGAGCACGCCGAACTGCGTGCCGCTGACGCTTCCGCCGGTCGTGTCGACGGCAATGGTGCCCGCACCATCCGTGATCGCGAGGATGCCGCTGGCGAACGCAGTGCCATCGCCCGTCACGTCGCCGATCGCGGCACTCGTGCCGATGGCGATGTCGCCGCCGCCCAGCGCGTAGGCGACGATACCGTCCCCGCCCGTGCCGGTCACCCCCCCGACGAGGCCGACGCCCTGGATCGAGATCGCGCCGCCGTCGCTCACCGCGATAATGCCGGTGCCGCCCGTGCCGAGGATCGTCCCGATGTCGCTGACCGCGATCGCGCCGCCCGCGGATTCGAGGTCGAGACCGTCGCCCGCCTGCCCGGTCACGCTGTCGAAGTCGGTGACGAGGATGTCCGCACCGGCCGTGATCGCCTGGATGCCGTCGGTCGCCCCGACGATGTCGCCGGACGAGCCCTGGATCGTGATGTCCGCCGTCGCCTGTGCCGAACGCGCGAAGATGCCGAAGGCCGAACCGCCGGTCACGTCGCCGGTGGTGATCGTGAGCGGGCCGGACCCGAAATGCTCGCCATAGATGCCGTGCGAGCCCCCGCTCACCGTGCCCGCGCTGGTGTCGATCGCGAAGCTGGTGCCGTTCGCGCTCTGGTAGCCGTAGACGCCCGTGCCGCCGATCGCGGTCACGTCCGCGGTGGTGATCGAAAGCGCGCCCGTGCCGTAGCTGCGCGCGCCGATCCCGACCAGGGCGCTGGTGACGGTCCCCGCGCTGCTGTCGATCGAGAGATCGGTCCCCGCAGCCGAGTTCACCGCGCCGATCCCGAGTTCGCCTGCGCCCGCCACGTCCGCCGTCGTGATCGAGAGCGCACCGCTCCCCCCGCTCGAAGCGTAGATGCCGACGGTCGCACCGCTCACCGCTCCGGCGGCCGTGTCGATCGTCAGGTCCGTGGCTGCGCCATAGGCGTAGATGCCGTAGGCGCTCGTGCCGGTCACGTTACCGGTGGTGATCGTGGTCGCCCCGGTGCCGAAATTGCTGGCGACGATGCCGATCTCGCCGCTTACGCTTCCCGCGCTGCTGTCGATCGTCAGGTCCGTGCCGATGCCGTAGGCGTAGATGCCGTAGCCCGCCGTTCCGGTCACGTCGCCGGTCGTCACCGAAAGCGCGCCCGTGCCCCCGTTGAACGCGGTAATGCCGGCGGTCGCCCCGGTAACCCCGCCGACCGTATCGATCGTCAGGCCGGAGCCCGCGTTGTAGGCCAGGATGCCTTCCGCGGTGGTTCCGGTGACAGCATCCGCGCGGATCGCGAGTTCGCCCGTCCCGTAATGCACCGCCTCGATGCCGCGCGCCCCGCTGATCGCGCGGAAGGCCGAAATCGTGGCCGTCGTACCGTAGCTCGTCGACCTGATCGCCGCGCCGGCGGCCGCGACGATGTCCCCGGCAACGATGCTCGTGTCTCCCGAACCCTGGTTCAGGACGTTGATGCCGATGTCCGAAGCGGTCACGCTCCCCTGCGTGGTGTTGACGAGGATGTCGTCCCCGGCGACATTGACCGCAAGCACGCCGTCGCCGTCGGCGCCCGTCACGTCGGCGGTGTCTCGATCACGAGATTGCCGGCGCCGCCATTGCGGCCATAGACCCCTATCGTCCCGCCGAAGACGGTCCCCGCGCTCGTATCGATCCGCAGGCTCCCGGCGCTGTTCTCGAACGCGATCAGGCCATATCTCGTCAGGCCCGTCACATTGCCGGTCACCACTTCGGTCTGGCTCGTGGAACTGGTGAAGACGCTGATGCCGCGGGTCTGCCCCACGACATCGCCGTCCACGGTGATGAGGTCGAAGCGATCGCCGGAATGTGTGCCTGAAATCCCGACCCCGGTCGTTCCCGTGATCGGGCCGCCGGTCCGCACGCGGACCAGGCCGGCGTTGTTCGTGAAGGTGAAGCCGTTGTCGCCGACGATCGAGCTGCTGCCCGAAACCTGGTTCAATGTCAGGCCGCCATTGGTGGTGACCTGCAGGCCGTCTCCGCCGACACCGGTCGTGTCGATGGCGAAGCCGTCGTCGATCAGGATATCGAGATTCGTGCCGGCGATCACCTGGGTGGTCGTGGCGGGCGGGCCGTTGTCCTCGCAGGTGACTTCGTCAGGGCCGGTCACGGCGCAGGCGTCCTGCGCGGCGGCAGGGGTGGCGATCGCAAGGCCCGAAGCGAGAAGCGCGATCGGCGCGGAGCCCCAGCGAAGGGCGCTCGTCGCTGCCCGCAAAAGGGCGCTCCGCCCCTCGCCCGTCCGCGGTTCGATCGTCACGGCAAGGCCGAGATCGGGCGAATAGCTCGCCGCCACACCCTTGTGCTTCGTCATGCGGCCGCCGCGCAGCATGGCCGGGCCGACCGGCCCGCGAACCTCGCCGCCGATACCCGCCCGATCGATCGCCGCGTCCAGGATGTTCTTCATGTTCTCGCCCTCTTTCTCACCGCTCGCACCGCTGTTCGACAGCGCTTCGAGCCGGCTCGTTCATTCCCCAAATCGCCGCTCGCCCCATCGGGCGCAGCCGGCGCATTACGCTTCCGGTTCCACCGTGATCAGCGTCGCCGCATCGGGGGAATTGGGAGAAACCGTCATCGGACAGGCGAAACCCTCGACCAGCTCGACATCGTAGAGCTCGCCGATATCGCCATCGATCCTGAACCAGTCGACGCAACTGCCCTTGGCAAGGTCGATCACCTGCACCCCGCACCAGGCCTCGCTGTCCGCGGACTTGAGCCGTTGGTCGAGTTCGAGCCCCTCGAACCGCTGGTAGCGCGGCCGCGACAGCCCGACGAAGGCGTAATTCCCCTTGAAGGCGAGCCCGCGCAGGAAACCGGGGCAGAAGGCGATCGGCCTGAACGTCCCCGTCGCGGCAGCGCCCTTCGTGTCCTTTGCGCCCTTCGCGCCCTTCGCACCCTTCCCGGGCAGAACCACTTCGCCGAATTCGCCGGTGCCGGCATTGAGCACGTAGAGCCTGCCTTCGTGCCAGCGCGGCGAATGCGGCATCGAGAGCCCTTCGCACACCACCTTCCCGCTTTCGACCTCGATCACGACCCCGCCGTCCGCGCGGCGGTCGCGCCAGCCGTCGATCGTGTTGGAGCGGGACACCGCGGTGACGAATGCGGGCCTGCCATCGCGCATCGCGAGCCCGTTGAGGTGGCAGCGATCCTCGTCCACGATCTCGCTGATGAAATCGGGTTTCCAGACCGGCTTGAACGAATGGCGAGTCGAAAGCGTCGCAAGGCAGTTGAAGCGCGTATTGACGAAGATGATCTCGCCTTCGTCCGTCACGCCGACGTCATGCGCGTCGAGCTGGCCCGTGACGTGCTGCGTGCGCGGCATGAAACAGGCGTCGTAGAGCTGGTTGATCCGCTGGTCGGGCGCGAGGATGTTCTCAAAACGGATGATCTGACTGCCCGAGGAAAGCACGAGCCGGTCCGGCCCGTCGAGCGCGAGCCCCATCGGCTTGGGCATCTCGGACTGGTGCAGTTGCGCCCCGCCGGCGGGGCCGCGGCCGAGCATGTAGAGAAAGCCGCTCTGATAGGAGGTGAAGGCGAGGGAAACCCCGAGCGAGGCGAGACGGGAAAGCAGGCCGCCCGACAGGGAATAATCCGCTTTCGGCGGATTCGCCGCGACCCTGCTGGCCGCAACCTGCTGTGCCGGTCCGGACATTCGTTCCCCTGCTGCCCTTCTTCAGAGCCGACGTGCTGTATTGCCCGCAGTAATTGAATCAAGTTGTCAGACGGAGATTTCTCGCACCCGCAAAAGGTGCCCGCGCCGTGAACGACGGGTCAGCGCCCTTTCCGTGCGGCGGTTCTCGCTCGGCGGAGGGGCCACGGTGCGCGGCCCAAAGATCGCATTGATCGGACCGGGGCGGGCAGGCTAGACCTTCTGCGTCCGCTCCTTCGAAAGCCTGCCCTGCATGGTCGATCCCGTTCCCTCGCCCTGTCGAAAGATCTGCCGCCTGTCGCAGGACGGCGGCCTGTGCGTCGGCTGCGGGCGGACCCTCGACGAGATCGCGGGCTGGCAGGCGATGACGGACGCGGAACGGGACGCGGCGAGCGCGGCCGCGCGGACACGGCTCGCCCGGCTCGAGTAACAGGGCACAGTCGCCCCGCCGGCGCTGCGGCGAGCGCGCTAGCTTCGCGACGGCCCGATGATCCGCACCTCGGGGCGGCCCCCGGCGCCGTCCGATACTGCCGCCTCGATCCCGAACACCTCGGCGAGGCGCCCGGGCGCAAGCGTCGCGGCGGGCGCGCCGTCGGCGACCAGGCGCCCCTCCTTCATCCACAACAGCCGGTCGGCATAGCGCGCGGCGAGCGCGAGGTCGTGGATCACGGTCAGCACCGCCGTCCCGCGCCGCGCGGCGGCGACGAAGATGCCCAGCACCTCGTGCTGGAAGCGCGGATCGAGCGCGGCCACGGGCTCGTCCGCGACCAGCACCGGCGCTTCGGCGGCGAGCGCGCGGGCGAGATGGACGCGCGACATCTCCCCGCCCGAAAGCGTGTCGGCGGCGCGCTCCTCGAAGCCCTGAAGCCCGCAGGCGGCGATCGCGCGGTCCACCGCCGCGGCATCGGCCGGGGAAAGACGCTCCGGCGTGCCGCCATGGGCGTAGCGGCCAAGGGCGACGATGTCGCGCACCGGCTGCGGCCAGACGAGCGGGCGCGCCTGGGGGAGATAGGCCGCGCGGCGCGCCCGCTCGCGCGGGGAAAGGGCGCGGGCCGCCCCGTCGCCGATCAGCGCCTCGCCGCTGTCCGCCGCCAGCAGGCCGAGCGCGAGGCGCAGGAGCGTCGTCTTGCCCGCCCCGTTCGGGCCGATCAGCACGGTGAGCGTGCCCGGTTCGAGCGCGAAACTCGCCTCCTCCACCAGCGACCGGCCCGCGGCGCGGTAGGTCAGCGCGCGGGCTTCGAGCGCGATCATGCGAGCCTCCTGCGCGCGGCGATCCAGACGAAGACCGGCGCGCCGATCAGCGAGGCGAGCACGCCGAGCTTCAATTCGCTGTCGGTCGGCACCAGCCTTACACCGACATCCGCCAGCACCAGCAGCAGCGCGCCGAGCAGGGCGGAAGGCAACAGCAGCCGCGCCGGATCGTAGCGCAGGAATGGCCGCACCAGATGCGGCGCGACGATCCCGACGAAGCCGATCGCGCCCGCCAGCGCCACCGCCGCCCCGGTCGCCAGCCCCGCGCCGATGATCACGCCCAGGCGCTGGCGCCCGAGGTCGAGCCCGAGCCCCTCGCCTGTCTCCTCGCCCAGCGCAAGCACGGCAAGCCCGCTGCGGCCGGCCAGCAGGATCGCAATTCCGGCGAACAGGAACGGCGCGGCGAAGGCGAGATCTTCGAGGCTGCGATTGGCGACCGTGCCGAGCGTCCAGTTGACCATGTCGGCAAGGCTGAACGGATTGGGCGCAAGGTTCATCATCAGCGCCATCAGCGCCGCCGCGAAACTGGACAGGCCGACCCCGATCAGGATCAGCGTCACCACCGACCGGGTCCGCAGCGCGGCGAAGGCCACCAGCCCGGTCGCGACCAGCGCCCCCGCCACCGCGGCAAGCGGCAGGACCAGCGGGCCCGTGGCGGCGAGGCCGAAATAGAGCACGAAGGTCGCAAACAGCGCCGCGCTCGCCGAAACGCCGAGAATGCCCGGCTCGGCCAGCGGATTGCGCAGCAGCCCCTGCAGCGCCGCCCCGCTCATGCCGAGCGCCGCTCCGACCAGCGCCGCGGCGAGCGCGCGCGGCAGGCGGATCTGCCACACGACAAGGCCGTCCCCTTCGCTCCCGCTCCCGGCGAGCGCCGCCAGCACCCGTGGCAGCGGCAGCGCCACCGAACCGAGCAGGAGCGAGGCGAGCAGGGCCAGCGCCAGGGCCGCGCCAAGGAGGAAGAGGACGCGCGTCATTCGCCCCTCGCCGCCTCGCCCGCCTCGCCCGCCGGCCCCTTCGCCCGTCCGGCCCGCGCCAGAGCCTCGATCGCGTCGAGCAGGAACCAGCCGCCGCACGAAGTCCACGCTCCCTCGAGCGGCACCACCGGCAGTTCGGTGAGCTGCGCCTGCGCGACGGGATGGCGCGCTGCGCTCCAGCGATCGACCTGTTCGCTCCCGCTTCCGAAAAAGGCCGCGGCGGCGACGAGATCGGGCCGTTCGTAAGCGAGCCGTTCGAGCGGGATCGGATTCCAGCCGCCGCGCTCCTGGAAATTGGCGAGCCCGGCGGCGCGCAGCAGTTCATGAACCAGCGTCCCTTCGCCCGCCGTCACGCCCGCTGGAGTCATGTAGAGCGTCGCGGGCCTTTCCCTGCTTTCCCGCGCGAGCGCGGCCAGCCGCCGGTCCATCTGCCCGGCCACGCCGCGCGCAGCCTCGCGCCCGCCGAGCGCGCCCCCGACGCGCAGCACTTCCGCGCGCACGTCGGCAATGGTGCCGGGAAAGCCGAGCTGCACCACCTCGATCCCGGCACGCTCCATGAAACCCGACACGTTCGGGCCGCCGCCATAGGACCGCACCACGTGGGTCGGGCGCAGCGCGAGCACGTCTGCGGTGCGCGGGCGGATCCGCGGCAGGCCCCTCGCCTGATCGCGCAAGTAGGAATAGCGATCGCGCGCATGGGGCGACAGGGCGAGGATCTCCTCCCGCCTGGCGAAGCGCAGGACATACTGGTCGGCACAGTAATCGAGGCTGACGATCCGCCGCGGCGCTTCGCCGACGCGTTCGGGCGCCCGCGCGCAGGCGGCGAGCGCGAGAAAAGCCAGCGCCGCGAGGATCATCCGCATCGTCGTTCGATCACATCCGGTACCGCACGCCGCCGAACACGCCGCGGCCCGGCTGGCCGTAGAGGAAGATCGTCTCGTACTGCTCGTCGGTCACGTTCTCGATCCGTCCGAACAATTCGAGGCTTTCGGTGATGCCATAGCTTACCCTGAGGTCGGCGACGACATAGCCATCGAGCCGCGTCGTGTTCGCGGCATTGTCGAAACTGTCCCCCGCGACGAAGATCGTCGTGCCGATGCCGAGGCCGTTCTCCATGCGGTAATCGGCCACGAGGCTGACAGTCTCCTCCGCCCGGCGCGGCAGGCGATTGCCCGTGGTCTCGTCGAAGGCATCGATGATCGAATAGTTCACCGCGACATCGAACCCGTCGACCGGGCGCAGGGCGAGGCCGAATTCCCAGCCGTCGGCGCGCGCGCGCGCGATGTTGTCGTAGGTGCCGAACGGCGGCGTGGGCACCTGGCACGGCGGCAGCGGATTTTCGAAACAGCCGACGAAGACGATCTCGTTGGTCGCCTCGCGCTCGAAATAGGTGACGCCGATCTCGGCCCGCCCGTCGAGGAAGGCCTGCGTGATCCCGGCGTCCCAGGCTTCCGATTCCTCGGCATCGAGGCCCGGATTGCCGAAATCGCTGAACAGCTGGAACAGCGAGGGCGCCTTGAAACCCTCGCCGTAACTCGCGCGCACCACGGTGCTGCCTGCGTTCGGCGAGTAGGCGCCGCTCGCCTGGAACGTCGTCGCCTCGCCGAAGGTCTCGTGGTCGTCGTAGCGCACGCCGCCGGTCAGCGAGAGCCCATCGAGCGGGGTCAGGTTGACCTGTCCGTAGACCGAATTGATCCAGACATCCGCGCGCGTCGCGGGCGCGCCGCGGCTCGAGCTGCGCAGCTCCGACTCCTCCCGCTCCGCCCCGAAGACGAGGTTCGCGAAACCGGTCGCATCGAACACGCCCTGGTATTCGAAGCGGCGGTTCCGGCCATTGGCGTCGAAGGTCTCGGTCTCGTTCCCGCCGGAAAGGTCGAGATTGCGCCGGTCGATATCGGTGTAGGCGAAGCCGAGCCGGTTGCGGAAGCGCCCGTCGAGGAACGCCGCGTTGATCCCGGCATAGCCGACGAAATCCTGCCGCAGCGAAAGCTCGTCCGTGTCGGCGAGGGCGAAGGCGGGCGCGGGAAAACCGTCCACTCCGGTCTCGGCATCGGCGTAGAAGGCACGCAGGTCGAGCGAAACCGTGTCGGTGATCGCGATGTCGAGCTTGCCGTTCACGCCGAGGCTTTCGAACCCGTCTCGCTCGGTCCCGCCGCGCGCCTCGCTGAAGGCGGAAATGCCGTCCGTCCTGAACCAGGTCGCCCCGACGCTCGCCGCGACCGGGCCGAAGCGGCCCGAGACATTGCCGACCAGTTCCGCCGTGTCGCGCGCGCCGTATTCGGCCCGCGCGAAGGTTTCGATCTCCTCGCTCGGTTCGCGGGTGAGGAGGTTGACGACGCCGCCGATCGCCTGGCTGCCGTAAAGCACCGATTGCGACCCGCGCACGACTTCGACCCGGCTGATATTGCCCACCAGCAGCGCGCCGAAATCGAACCCCCCGCCGGTCGAGGCCGGGTCGTTCAGCTTGATCCCGTCGACCAGCACCACGGTCTGGTCGGCCTGCGCGCCGCGGATCGAAACGCCGGCGACCGTGCCGATCCCGCCATTGCGGTTGAAGGTCACGCCGGGCACGGTGCGAAGGATGTCGAGCACCTCGCTCGGCTGGCGGGTGACGATCTCCTCCTCGCCGATGACGGTCACGGATTCGCCGACCTGCGATTTCGCGCGGGCGCTGCGGTTGGCGGTGACGATGATCTCCTCGTCCCCGGGATCCTCCCCGCCCTGCCGATCGAGCGCTTGCTGGGCAAGGCCCGGGGCAGGCAGCAGGGCGAGCGCGGAGACGGCTGCACAGAGCCGGACAGTGATGTTCATGAGCGTTTCCAAAGCCACACCGCGAGAGGGGTCCGGAGCCCCGCGCGGAACGGACAACTGGCCCGCCGACACCCCATGGCACATGGAAGCGCCGACGCCGAAACCGGCCTCGCTGTCGTTACTTCGGAAAAAAGCTTTTCCTGTCCCGCTGGGCTGGTCCCGGCCCCGGACGAACGACGCGACGGCAGGTCTCCTGGCTCGCCGATCACCGCCCTCGAAGCGTCTTCCCGGCGCCGCCCGAAGGCCTTGCCAGTGACATTGGTGCTTCGGGACTCCCGGCTTACAGTTGCGGGCACAGCGCCGGCCTTGCCCTTGGGGGCGCACCGGCTTCCCTCTTAGCTCCGGGCGCTTTCGCACCCGCAGCACCGTCTGGGCTGTTCTTTGCTTTGGACGCGCGCGCCTGTCAAGCAGCTCGCGCCGGCCCTTCTGCCGCCGCCTTTTCCGGGCAGGCGCAGGTCAGGCGAGGCCCGCGAGATCCACCTGCTCGAACGCGCCGTGACCTAGCCGGTGCACGAACGCGCCCTCCTGTCCGAGGATCGCGCGCACGCAGCGCACGACGCCGAGATGGGTGACCGCGAGCACGGATTCCGTGCCGCCCGACCGCTCGGCGAGGAAGCCGCGCACCCGCTCGATCATGTCGGCGACGCTTTCGCCGCCATGGGGGCGCGCGCCGGTGACATCGGCGGCCCAGGCGTCGATCTCCGCCCGGGGAATGTCGTCCCAGCATCTCATTTCCCAACGCCCGAAATCGATCTCGGCAAGGCGTTCGTCGACGGCGAGCGGCAGGCCGAGCCGGTCGGCGAGAGCCTCGGCCAGCGCGCGGCACCGGATCAGCGGACTGCTCTCGACCCGGGCGATGCCGCGGGGCAAGGCCGCGAGGAGGCGGGACAGGTCCGCGGCAGTCGCCGCGCGCGCCGCGACATCCGAACGGCCGTAGCAGACGCCCGGGTCCACCTGCGGCTCGAAATGGCGCAGCAGGATCAGAGCCATGCGACGAGCGCGAGATAGACGCCGAGTTCGCTCGCCTGCTGCACCGCGCCGAGGCAGTCGCCGGTGTAGCCGCCCAGCCGGCGTTCGAACAGCAGCCGTATCGCGACGTGGCCGACGACGCAGCCCGCCACCGCCGCCAGCACCGCTCCGCCGCCCGCGACGAGGCCGAACAGCCCGAGCGCGCCGAGCCCGGTCGCGATCGCGGCGGCAAGCGCGCCCCGGCCGATCCCCTGCGCGACCGGCTTGGCCAGGCCCGCGGCCCGGACATAGGAGGAGGTCGCGATCACCAGCACCGCCGAGAGCCGCGAAACGCCATGCGCGAGCGGCAGGGCCGCGAGCGCCAGCGCCGGCGGCAGTTCGGCGAGCGCGGCAACCTTCAGCGCCAATGCCACGCCGAGCGCCGCGGCCCCGAAGGTGCCCAGCCGGCTGTCCCGCATCACCTCCATCATCCGCTCGCGCGTCGCCGCGCCCAGCCCGTCGAACAGGTCGGCGAGCCCGTCCTCGTGGAATGCCCCGGTCGCCAGCAGGGTTGCCGCAAGCGCCAGCAGCGCGGCGATGACGGGCGAGGCCAAGGCATGGCCCGCCGCAAGGGCGGCCGCCCCGATCGCGCCGACGAGGAGGCCCACCAGCGGATAGAAGGCGGGGGCGGCGGCAAAATCCTCCTCCTCGAGCGCCATCGCGGGGAGCGGGATGCGGGTGAGGAAGATCCAGGCCGCGGCAAGACTGCGAAGCGGGCGGCTCAGCATTCGTCCGTGCGGTGCGCCACGCCCGCCTCGCCGAAGCTCGCCATGTCGAACAGCGCCAGCGCCGCCCGCACCAGCGGCACCGCAAGCAGCGCGCCCGTGCCCTCGCCCAGCCGCAGGCCGAGATCGAGCAGGGGTTCGGCGCCGAGCCAGTCGAGCAGCGCGTCGTGCCCGGCCTCGGCGGAGCGATGGGCGAAGACCATGCGCCCCTCGCATTCCGGAACCAGTGCGCGGGCCAGCGCCGCCGCACTGGCCGCGATGAACCCGTCGACGATCACGAGCCTGCCCGCCTCGGCCGCCCCGATCATCGCGCCGGCCATGGTCCCGATCTCGAACCCGCCGACTTCGGCCAGCGCCTCTATCGGGGCGAGCGCCCCGGTGCGCGCCGCCGCGCGTTCGAGCACGGCCCGCTTGTGCGCCAGCGCCGCATCGCAAAGCCCCGTGCCCCGCCCCACGAGCCGCGCGACGGGAAGGCCCGAAAGCTTGTGCGCCACCAGCGTGGCGGCGGAGGTATTGGCGATCCCCATTTCCCCGAAACAGGCGATCTCGCCCCGGAGCCGCCGACCGTGGTCGCGCCCTTGCGCGACGGCCTCCTGCGCGGCCGCGCCGCTCATCGCGGGGCCGTGAAGACTGTTGGCCGTGCCCGGCCCGAGCCGCATGTCGATCAGGCCCGGCGCATCGGAAAGCGGTTCGGCGATGCCGCAATCGGCCACGAAAACCGGGATGCCGAGAGCCCCCGCGATCACGTTCGCGGCCGCGCCGCCTGCAAGGAAGTTGCGGACCATCTGCCCGGTCACCTCCTGCGGGAAGGACGAGACGCCCTCGGCAGCGATCCCGTGGTCGGCGGCGAAGATCGTGAGGCTGGCGCCCGGCACCTCGCCCGCGATCCGCTCCCCCAATGCCGCGCGCGCCGCGACCGCGAGCGTTTCGAGCCGTCCGAGCGATCCGACCGGCTTGGTCCGGTTGTCGAGCAGGCGCTGGAGTTCGTCGCGGGTCATGGCGCGAGCCCCTAGCGGGGAACGCGCCGGGTTCAAACGCAATCCTTGCGGGGCCATACGCTTCGGACGTCTCGCCGACCGCCCGATTTCGGCCGGGCTCAAAAGCGGGTGCTGAGCGAGACGGTCACATTGCGCCCCACGCCCAGCGTGATGATCTTGTAGGTATCGAGAAAGTCGCGGTAGACTTCATCCAGCAGGTTCTCGACCCCGAGGGTGACGTCGATGTTTCCGAACCGTGCGCCCGCCTGAAGATCGACGAGGGCATAGCTCTCGGTCGAAGCGGTCCCGAACGGCGGCGGAGGCGTGTCGAACTGGATGAACGGCTCGATGATGCTCGTGGCGTCCTGCGCGGCGGCATAATCCACCCCGACCGTGAAGAAGGCATCGCGCGCAGGGCCGAGCCTGTCCTGCGTCAACTCCAGTTCGGCCCGGAACTTGAGCGGTGGCAGAAGAGGAACCCGCTTGCCGTCGTCTAGCTCTCCATCGACATATTCCACCACGCCGCGCAGTTCGGCCCAGTCGGTCATCCGGTGACTCGCCTCCACGTCGAAGCCTTGCAGCGCGGCGTTCTGCTGATCGACCTGGAAGATGGAAAGCCCGCCCGGATTGGTCTCTCCGGTATCGGCGAGGAAGATGAAGTTATCGATGTCGTTGATGTATCCGGTAATCTTGAACCGGGTCCGTCCATCGTCGTAGCGCAGCGAAACGTCCGAGCTGAGCGAGGTTTCGGCCTCGAGCGTGGGATCGCCGCGCTGCACCGCGGCGACGCCGCCATGCACCCCGTTCACGAACAGCTCGAAAATGGTCGGCGCGCGAAACCCGCGCGACAGGTTGCCGGTCAGCGAGAAGGTGTCGCTCACCCGGTAGACCGCCCCGAGCGAACCGGTGACGATGGTGTATTCCTGTTCGAGCAGCTCGGGCGAGACATTGGCGAAGAAGTCGGGCTGCGCGGTCCTTTCCGGATCGGCTTCGGTCCGGATGTAATCGATGCGGCCACCGAAATTGACGATGAACCGGCCGAAACGCGCTTCCTCGAGCGCGAACAGGGCGAGCCGGTTGATGGTCCCGCCCGGCGTCAGCGCGGTCGGCCCGAAGCTTTCCTGATCGATGAAGACGGCCTCGGCGCCGATGCGACCGTCGAGCCCGGCGAACCCGGACCCGTGCTTCAGGTCGATGCGCGCGGTGATGTTTTCGCGCAGGATATCGATATCCGCGCCTTCGGGAAGCTGGCTGCGGGGCACCGGGTCGGCGCCGCCGGCGCCCGCGATACGCAGGTTGCGGACATAGGACAGGCTGGGAACGAGAACGAGATCGGGATCGAGATCGAATTCCCCGAACAGGCGCACGATATCGTTTTCGAGATCCTGGCCAAGCCCACCCGGCCGCAGCGGATCGCCGGAACCGGGCGCGGGCGGATCGGGCAGGACATAGTTCTGATCGCTGCGATACGCTTCCCAGCGCAGGATGATCGGTCCGCCGGCGGTGTCGTAGCCGACACTGACATCCCAGTTCTGCTGGACATAATCGGTAAAGGGCACTTCCCCCGTGACCAGCGGATCGCGCGGATTGTCGGTTTCGAGAGCGTTCGGCACCTCGGGCACCACGAGGCCTCCCGAATCGCGCAGGACGAGCGTGCCGACCGCGCCAAGCGGGCCATCCGCGGCTTCCATCGTCAGTGCGGCGGTCGTCTGGCGAAAGCCGCTCTGGTAACCGAAGGTTGCGCGCCCGCCCAGATGGCTTTCGCCTCGACCGACCGCAGGCGGGCGCTTCGGGATCACGTTTACCGCACCGCCGATCGCGTCGGACCCGTAGAGAATGCTCGAAGAGCCGCGGACCACTTCGATCCGTTCGGCGATGAAGGGATCGATGTTTGCCGGATGGCGAATGCCATATTGCTGGAAATCGAGGCTCAGTTCGTCCGAAAGCACGCGAACGCGATTTCCCGACAGGCCGCGGATGACGACATTGCCGACCTGATCCCCGGTGGAAAGCGAATCGACCCCGGCAAATCTCCTGGCGAAGGCTCCGAGCCCGGCCGATGCGATACGGTCCTTGTCGGCCCCGTCGATGACGTCGACATCGCTCGGCGTGGTCAGCGGGACTGCCCTGCGCGCCGTGCCGGTCACGATGATGGGTTCCGCGAAGATGGCGGGGTCGCTGCCGGTTTCCCCGCCATCCTCGCGGCCCTGTCCCGCTTGCGGCGGTTCCGGGAGGCTTCCGGTGCCCTGCTGGGCGTTTGCCGGAACGGACCAGAGCATCGTGGCAGCGATCAGGACAGGGCCGGGGCGTCTCATGGCGACCTCTCCGAATGTAACAAGATAACATTTCATCCCTAGGGCCTGAGGCGGTTCCTGGCAAGACGCTTCGCATCGCTCCCCCGAGATTCCCGGCGAACTCCCGACCACGACGCCCCGGCGTCCTGACGGAGGACGGATGCGCGCCGCTCGATCGGTCTTGCGAATATCGGGCTTTCTCAAGCGGAGCGCACGTCATAAGGTGGCATCGCCCCTTCCGCGCGGGCAGGTCCGATGGTGAGGTATCGCGGACCGGAACCAGAAGAAGCCGATGAGCAAGACACATTCCGACATCCTCGTCCTGCTGCTGGCGGTCGCGATCGTCCTCCTCGCCTATATTGCCTGGGGGTCCGGCGAGCGTGCGGACGGGGCATCGCCCGATCCCGAGCCGCAGCAAGCCTCGAATGATCCGCGCGAAGCGATCCCCCTCAATGACGAACAGATGCAATTCGCGCTCGCACAGATGCGCGGCTTTCTGGAGGCGATCGAGGATCTGGAGGCTGCCGAGCTGGAGGGGAACACCGGCGCGATGGCCCGCCTCGCCGGAGCCCACGGGCCGGGAAAGGAGCAGCCGCCGCAAGGCTTTAGAGACCGGCTGCCAGACACGTTCCGGGCGATGAGCGGCGGGACGAGAAAATCCTTCGCGGCGATGGAGCGGCACCTGTCCGACGGCGATCTCGAAGGTTACAGGGCCGAGCGACTGGAAGCACTTCGAACCTGCAACACCTGCCACGCCTCCTACCGTTTCGTTTCCGAGACGCGATCGACGCCGAGGCAGCCTTGATTTGCGCGCCGGGTGACAAACCCCCGCCCGTGATCTAGGCGCCGAGCGACATGCTTTCCGCGTTGAGATCCGTTTCCATGAGGACCCCCGCGATCCTGGCGGTCATGCTGGCCGCGCTCGTCGCCAGCGTGCTCGTTCCGCGCGGATACATGATCGCCCCGTCCTCGACGCATCTGTTCGAGGTATCGGCCTGCCCCGAAACCAACCCGCTGGCGCGCATGGTCGCGCAAGGCCAGGGCGAGGGACACCGGCAGGCTCATGCAGCCATGGGCCACGCGGTGGACCCCGCCGACGACGAACCCTTCACGAGCTCGTCAGGCGGTGACTGCGCGTTCGCGGGATTGGGCGCCCAGGGTCTCGCCCACCATGTCGAATTATGGAACGAGCCGCTTCGCATCGATGCGTCGCCGCCGGTCCCGTTGCGGACAGAGCCCGCCGAACTGCGGCTGCTGCGATTGCGGCCGCCCCTGCGCGCGCCCCCGCCGAGCGTCTGACATCCATCATTTTCAGACCCGGACGCAGGCCTTCGGCCGGCGTTCGATGGCTCACGCGATTTTCGGACAGATCCAATGGCATTCAACACCCGTGGCCGAGCGATGCTGCTCGCCTCCCTTTCATTCGCCCCCCTCCACCCGGTTCTGGCGCAGGACACGCCCGAGCAGAACATCACCGAGCAGGACAGGCCCCGCAGAACGCCGGACGATCCGATCCTGATCGACAGGATCGTGGTGAGCGCCGTGCGGCCCGATCGCGCGGCTCCGATCTCCGAGGACGAAATGGCCATGCCGGAACAGATCGCCCTTCCGGCCGATGCCACCGCCATCGCTGCCCGTGTGCCCGGCGGTGCCTTCTTCGGAAACGGCACGCTATCGGGCCAGTTGTCCTATCGCGGCCTCGCCGGAGAACGCGTGCTGGGACGCATCAACGGCCAACGCTTCGCCACCGGCGGGCCGAACGCGATGGACCCGCCCTTCCACTACGCGCCTTCCGTTCTCGTCGAAAGGATCGACGTTGCCCGGGGCATCGCTCCGGTCGCGCAGGGCCCCTCGCTCGCCGGGGCGGTCAACGTGCAATTGTTCGAAACCGATTTCGCCGATGGCCCCGACCTGTCGGCCGACCTTCGTTTCACCAGTCAGTATCGCAGCGTCGACGACAGCTACGCCGTGGGCGGCATGGCCGGCGTGTCGAACGACAGGTGGCGCTTCGGCGTCCTTGCCAGCCGCGAGGAAGGCGAGGACTACGAATTTCCCGGAGGGACCGCAGCCGGCACCTCCTTCGAGCGCAACCTCTATGGCGCCCATGCCGGTTTCCGGACCGGTGCGGGCGAGCTTTTCCTCGAATACAGGCGCAGCGAAACCGATCCGACCGGCAACCCGCCCTTTTTCCTCGACATCGTTTTCTTCGACACGGACTTCCTCCAGGGCGGCTTTCGCGGCGAGATCGCGGACGATGTGGAATTGACGCTGCGACTGGGCCATGTCGCCGTGCGTCACCTCATGGACAACCAGACCACGCGCGACCCGGCGGCACCGCCCGACCGGGCGCGGGCTACGTTCGCCGATGCCGATACGAGCACCGCGGAACTCGCCGTGCGGATCGGCAAGGCGAATTCCTATCTCCAGGTCGGTGCTGATGCCGAACTTACCGACAAGTCCGTCACCATCACCAACCCCTTCAACGACGGGTTCTTCGTGGAATCGCAGCCCGATGTGCAGGCGGAGCGCATCGGCGCCTTCGCCCAGTGGCGCGGCGCGGCGGGCCAGGTCGAATTCGAGCTCGGTGCGCGGGTGGACAGCACCGACCAGTCGGCCGGCGAGCCGCAACTCGGCGCGGCCGTGCCGATGGGGCCGCGCGGACTGGCCGCGGCCTTCGCGGCCGCCGATCGCGAGACGCGGCAAACCACCGTGGACGCGATTCTGCGCAGCTGGCTCCCGCTTGGCGATATCACGCCGCGGCTGACGCTCGCCCGAAAGGAACGCGTGGCAAGCCTGCTCGAACGGTTCGGCTGGCTGCCGACCGAGGCGAGCTTCGGCCTCGCCGACGGCAACATCTATGTCGGCAATCCGGACCTGGCGCCGGAAACCGCGTGGATCGCCGAAATCGGTTTCGATCTCGACGCGGGCGCATTCTCGCTCCGCCCGACTGCCTTCTACCGGCGTGTCGACGATTTCATCCAGGGCGTTCCCTTCGACGAAACGATCGGCGTGATCGACAGCCCGGTCGAAATGATCGCCGCCATGAGCGGAGATCCCACGCCGCTCCAATTCGGCAACGTGGACGCGGAGCTGTTCGGGATCGACATGGATTTCGCCGTGAGGACGGTGGATCGGATCGAAGTGAGCGGAACGGCCGGCTTCGTGAGGGGCAAACGCCGCGATGCGGACGACAACCTGTATCGCATACCGCCTGCAAACCTGCGCCTGTCGGGCGCATACCGGGGCGACGGCTTTTCTTTCGGGGCCGAAGTGTTCGCCGCCGCCGGCCAGGACGAGGTTTCGGCATTCAACGAGGAGGAGCCCAGCGAATCCTTCGCGGTCGTGGGCCTGTTCGCGCGCTATGACCTTGCCCGGGGCCTCGCCATCGAAGCGGGCGTGGAGAACCTGTTCGACGAGTTCTATGCCCCGCACCTGGCGGGCCGCAACCGGTTCGGGGCTTCCGACGTGCCCCTGTTCGAACGGTTGCCCGGGCCGGGACGCGGCGTCTGGGCGCGATTGACGGGGCGCTTCTAAGGAAGCGCCCCCTGCAACGGAATGGTCCGCAACCCGAAAGCGCATCGCTCCGCGCCTCGACGGCGCGGTTCCCATCCTTGAACGGAAATGGTGCCCAGAAGAGGACTCGAACCTCCACGGGGTTGCCCCCGCCGCCACCTGAAGACGGTGCGTCTACCAATTCCGCCATCTGGGCACTTGTCGGCCACGGGGCCAAAGCGCGTCCGTGCCGGGTAGGAGCGCGCCAATAGCGAGCGGTGGGTCCTCCTGTCAACGCCCGGCGCAAGCTTCGGGCAAAGGAGTTCTTCAGCCTTGCTCCCCGGAGCGGATTGGCGCATGGCGCGTTGGAAGGCCGAACCATCGCTTCGCGCCCCTCCCACGCCAGCCGACCATCGAACCGCGCATGACCAGAACCCCTCCCCTCTTCGATTCGCTCGTCACCGTTTTCGGCGGAAGCGGCTTCATCGGGAATTACGTCGCGCAAAGCCTGCTCGAACGCGGCGCGCGCCTGCGGATCGCCAGCCGCCATCCCGAACACAGCCATTCGCTCAAACCGCTCGCCAATCTCGGCCAGCTGCAGTTCGCGCGCTGCGACATCACCAAGGAGGCTTCGCTCGCCGCCGCGCTTCACGGGGCGACGCACGTGGTCAACCTCGTCGGGGCGTTCGAGGGCGACCTCGAAAAGCTGATGGGCGAGGCCCCCGGCGCCATGGCCCGCATCGCCAGGGCGAACGGGGCGCGCGCCTTCGTCCACATGAGCGCGATCGGGCCGGATGCCAATTCGACCGCTGCCTATGCCCGCGCCAAGGCGCTCGGCGAGACGCGCGTGCGCGAAGCCTTCCCCGAGGCGACGATCCTGCGGCCCTCGATCGTCTTCGGCAAGGACGACAATTTCCTCAACATGTTCGGGCAGCTCATCGCGACGATGCCGATCCTGCCGGTCTTCGGGCCGAAGGCGAAGCTGCAGCTCGTCCATGTCGACGACGTCGCCGAGGCGATCGCGGTCGCGCTCGAACATCCCGAAACCCATGGCGGGCACATCTACGAACTGGGCGGGCCGGAACAGCTCACCATGATGGAGATAAACGAGCGCATCGCCGCGGCGCAGGGGCGCAAGCGGCGGTTCATCGCCATGTCGGATTCGATGTCCGGCCTGTTCGCCAGCCTGCCGGGGACCCCGATGAGCAAGGACCAGTGGACCCTGCTTCAGCCGGGCAGCACGGTCAGCGGGGAGCATCGCACCTTCGCCGACCTCGGGATCGAGCCCAAGCCGCTCGGCCTGTTCCTCGACAAGTGGATGGTGCGCTACCGCAAGCAGGGCCGCTTCGGGCTGGACAACGTGCGGAGCGACACGCGGGCCAATTGACCGCGCGCCGCTCTGCGACCGGGTCGGCGGCTCAGAGCGCGGCCTCGTAGAGCGCGAGCAGGTCTTCGTAGGCCTTTTTCGCCGCGGCTTCGGCATAGGCTGGGCTGTCGGGGACGGTCCAGCCGTGATCGCCTTCGTAGACCTCGATCCTCGCCGGTACCGCGGCGACCCCGGCGGCCTTGGCGAAGAGCAGCTTGGCGCTCGGTTCCTTCGCGTGGTCATCCTCGGCGATGGCGATGAGGAGCCGCGCCTCGACCTCGTCCAGCATGTTGTGCGGGCTGTCCGGATTGTCCCCACGCACGAGGCCCCCGCCGTGGAAGCTTGCCGCCGCCCTGATCCGGGAAGGCACCGCGGCCGCGCTCCAGATCGCGAAGGGTCCGCCCATGCAATAGCCCTGCGTGCCGATGCCCCTGCCCGCATCGACCGCCGCCTGCCGGTCGAGCCAGTCCGCCGCCGCCGCCGCGTCGCGCCCGATCGCCGCAGCGTCGAGCCTGTCGCGCCAGGGTCCGACCTTGTCGAAGCCGCCCTGATCGACGAAGGCGGCGAAATCGGCGAACTGTTCGCCCGGGGCGTCGCGGTAATAGGGGTTGAGGACGAGCACGGCATAGCCCTCCCCCGCCAGCCGGCGCGCCATGTTCCGCTTCGCCTCGCGCAGGGCGGCGATGTCGGGCCAGAACACGACGCCGGGATGCCTGCCGTCGTCGGGATGGACGAAGAAGGCATCCATCGTCCCGTCGGCGGTTGCGAAGGTGACGCCGGTTTCCGTAAGGACCGGTCGGTCCTCGACTTCGCGGCGCGCCTCGCCCGCGGCGCAGGCCGCGACCGTCGCCGCGCCCGCCAGGGCTCCGAAATCCCGCCGGCTGATCGCCTGCCTTGCCCAGTCCGCCAGCTTCGCCTCGTCGCACATGATCGTTTCTCCTTGGCCCGCCCGGCGCAACAAGTGACACGCAATCGGGCAATGGACAACCGCCGGATTGCGCGGCAGGATGGGTGTTCAATGGGAGAGGAAAACCGATGATGATGATGCGATGGGTGGCAGCGCCGGCGGCGCTGCTGGGCGCGCTGGCGCTCGGCAGTTGCGACGGGGTCTTCAGCGAGGCGGTTGCCGGGGAAAGCGGCATCACCGCCGCCATGCTGGCGAACGCGGACGGGGACACGGCGAACTGGATCACCCACGGGCGGACCTATTCGGAACAGCGCTTCTCGCCGCTCGACAGCGTCAACACGGGCAATGTCGCCGACCTCGGCCTCGCCTGGTTCGCCGACATGGACACCGCGCGCGGACAGGAGGCGACGCCGCTGGTGATCGACGGCAAGCTCTACGTGACCAGCGCCTGGAGCAAGGTCTTCGCCTTCGACGCCGCGACGGGGGAGCCGCTGTGGCAGTACGACCCCGAAGTGCCGGGCGAAACCGCGGTCAAGGCCTGCTGCGATGTCGTCAACCGCGGCCTTGCCGCGTGGGGCGACACGCTCTTCCTCGGCACGCTCGACGGGCGGCTGGTCGCGCTCGACCGGGAAAGCGGCGCGGTGAAGTGGGAAAAGGTCACCGTCGACCAGTCGAAAAGCTACACCGTCACCGGCGCGCCGCGCGTGATCGACGGCAAGGTCATCATCGGCAATGGCGGCGCCGAATTCGGCGTGCGCGGCTATGTCGCGGCCTATGACGCGGCCGACGGCGAGGAATTGTGGCGCTTCTACACCGTGCCGGGCGGCGACGACGGCGAAGACGCCCCGGCGCACCTGAAAAAGGCGGCCGAGACCTGGAACATGGACGTGCTCGGCTCCTCCGACGCGATCGGCGGCGGGGGCACGGTGTGGGATTCGATGGCCCATGATCCCGAACTCGACCTGCTCTATATCGGGGTCGGCAATGGTTCGCCCTGGAACCGCGCCTATCGTTCGCCCGGCGAGGACGGAACCGGCGAGGGCGACAACCTCTACCTTTCCTCGATCGTCGCGATCCGGCCCGATACCGGCGAATATGTCTGGCACTACCAGACGACGCCGGGCGAAACCTGGGACTTCACCGCGACCCAGCACATCGTGCTCGCCGACATGGAAATCGACGGCGAGATGCGACAGGTGCTGATGCAGGCGCCCAAGAACGGCTTCTTCTACGTGATCGACCGCAGGACGGGCGAATTCATCAGCGCAGAGCCCTATGTCTCGCTCAACTGGGCGAAGGGGATCGATCCCGCCACGGGTCGCCCGATCGAGAACCCGGAGACGCGCATCGACAAGACCGGCAAGCCCGCGCTCGTCCTGCCGGGCGCGCTGGGCGGGCACAACTGGCACCCGATGGCCTATCACCCGGACGAGAACCTCGTCTACATTCCGGCCTTCGAGGCAGGGATGATGTATGCGCCCGAAGCCAACTGGAAACCCGACCGGGCGCGCGGTTTCAATGTCGGCTTCGAACTGGGGGCGGGCGACCTGCCGCCGGGCATGGGGATCCGGCGCGAGGTCGCGGGGTCCTTGCGCGGGATGCTGGTCGCGTGGGACCCGGTCAAGCAGGAACCGCGCTGGACAGTGGAACATCCGGGTCCGTGGAACGGCGGCCTGCTCGCGACCGGGGGCGGGCTCGTCTTCCAGGGGACCGCAGGCAGCGAATTCAACGCCTATGACGCGGCAAGCGGGGAAAAGCTGTGGAGCTTTCCCGCGCAGACCGGGGTGGTCGCCCCGCCCATCACCTACACCGTCGGCGGCGAGCAATATGTCGCCGTGCTCGCGGGCTGGGGCGGGGCCTATGCCCTGTCGGTCGACGGGGCGCTGATCGAACAGAAGGCGCCGGTGCGAAACGTCTCGCGCCTGCTGGTGTTCAAGCTCGGCGCCGACGGCGAACTGCCGCCCGAACCCGAACTCGCCGACCTCCCGCTCGACCCCCCGCCGAGCCGCGCCTCGGCCGAGACGGTCGCGCTGGGCGAGGCGAAGTACGGCCGCTACTGCGCCGTGTGCCATGCCCCGGCGGCGGTGGGTTCGACCGTGCTCCCCGACCTCAGGCGCGCGGGTTCGCTCGGCGACCAGCGCGCGTGGCAGGCGGTGGTGCATGACGGCCTGCTCAAGGACAACGGCATGGCGGGCTTCGGCTCTTCGATGAGCAAGGAGGAGATCGAGGCGATCCGCGCCTATGTCATCCACCGCGCGAACGAGGACAAGGCGATGGAGCGCGAACGCGGCAAGCGGGTGGCGAAGCGCTAGGGAAGAAGCGCCAAGGGCTAACCGCGAAAGACCACGGTGCGGTTCCCGTTAAGGAGCACGCGCTCCTCGACGAACAGCCGCACCGCCTCGGCCAGCACGCGGCGCTCTATGTCGCGGCCCTTGCGCACGAGGTCGGATGCGCTGTCGGCATGGGTTATGCGCTCGACATCCTGGTGGATGATCGGTCCCTCATCGAGGTCGCCGGTCACGAAATGCGCGGTCGCGCCGATGATCTTGACGCCACGCTCGTAAGCCTGGGTGTAGGGGCGCGCGCCCTTGAAGCCGGGCAGGAAACTGTGGTGAATGTTGATGCAGCGTCCGGCGAAATGGCGCGCTTGCGCATCGGAAAAGATCTGCATGTAGCGCGCGAGCACCACCAGATCGGCCTGCAATTCCTCGGCGAGGGCCCGCAGGGCCTCCTCCTGCTCCTCCTTGGTTTCCGGCGTGACGGGCAGGTAATGAAACGGGATTTCCCCGATATCGCTGCGGATCGCGACCTCGCGCGGGTGATTGGAGATGATCGCGACCGGGTCGATCGGAAGTTCCCCCGTGCGCCAGCGATAGAGGAGGTCCACGAGGCAATGGTCGAACTTGCTGACCATGATGATGACCCTGCGCGGGCGATCCCGACGGGCCAGTTTCCACTCCATCGCGTGCGCGTCGGCAAAGTCTGAGAATTCGGTCTTCAGCCGGTCGGCCGCGACCCCGTCCGGGTCGAAAGCGATCCGCATGAAGAAGCGGTCCCCTGCCCCGCTGGGCGGCCGGTCATTGAACTGCTGCGCGTCGAGGATGTTGCATCCCCGCTCGTAGAGAAAGCCCGTCACCAGCGCGGTAATCCCGGGCTGGTCGGCACAGGACAGGGTCAGGATCAGCGGCTCGCCCATCCCTTCATGCCCTGCGCCGAGTGAGCGCCTCTTCGCATTCGTCCATCAGCTGGGCGATGATGTCGGCGACCGGCTCCTCGCTCTTGACCATGCCGACCGACTGGCCGGCCATCAGCGAGCCGTTTTCGACATCGCCGTCCACCACCGCGCGGCGCAGCGCGCCCGCCCAGTAATGCTCGACCTGCAATTGCGCCTCGGCCATGGCGATCTCGCCCCGGTCGAGCGTGCCCGCGATCTCGCGCTGCTTCGCGGTGAATTCCTCGGTGCCCCGGTTCTTGAGCGCGCGCACCGGGATGACGGGAAGGCGGGCATCGACCTGCACGCTCGCCACCGCATCGCGGGCCGAGGCGCGAAAGAACGCCTTCTTGAAGTCTGGATGGGCAATGCTCTCGGTCGCGCAGGCGAACCGCGTGCCCAGCTGCACGCCCGCCGCGCCCATTTCCAGATATCCCGCGATCGCCTGGCCGCGCCCGATGCCCCCGGCGACGAAGACGACGTGATCTTCGGAAAGTTCGGGAAGCATTTCCTGCGCCAGCACGCTGGTGGAAACCGGGCCGATATGCCCGCCCGCTTCCATCCCCTCGATCACCAGCGCGTCCGCGCCGGAACGCAGCAGCTTCTTCGCCAGCGCCAGGGTCGGCGCGAAGCAGATCACCTTCGCCGGGTTCGCGCCGCCCTTGATCGCCTCGACGCTGCCCTTGGGCGGGATGCCCCCGGCAAGGACGACATGGCCGACGCCGTGCTTCCCGCACACCGCGATGAGGTCGAACAGGTCCGGGTGCATGGTGATGAGGTTCACGCCGAAGGGCCGGTCCGTCAGCGCCTTCGTCGCGGCGATCTCCGCATCGAGCAGGTCGGGCGTCATCGCCCCGCAGGCGATCACGCCGAAGCCGCCTGCATTGGAAATGGCCGAAACGAGATTGCGCTCGGACACCCAGCTCATCGCGCCGCACATGATCGCGGTCTCGCAGCCGAGAAAGGCGGTGCCGCGCCGCATCAGCGCGCGGGTCTTGGAATGGCTTGTCATGATCGGTCCTTTTGCGCCCCGCGATTAGGCCCAAGGGCGGATCGGGGCAAGCATTGAGGGCGGGCTGGCGCGTCCTCCTTTGCGGGATCCGGCGTCACGCGCCTGCCTTCCGGTCATTGCGTTGCAACAGAAGAAAATTGCGTTTGCAAGCAATCTGAAAACAAGCTGAAACATGAATCGAGTAGGGCGGCAGCGTCGGTCCCCTTCTCTTCCCCGCAACGGACCGGCTGCAACCGAACTCGCACGAACGAAAAGGTCCCCGTCCCATGTTCAATCGCATCATCACCCTCGCCCTCGCCGCCGCGATTGCCGGTGCCGCGACCCTCCCCGCCGCCGCGCAGGCGGCCGAACCGGCGACCGCCAAGGTCGCGCTCGCCGATCTCGACCTCACCACCAAGGCCGGGCGCGACGCGCTCGACCGTCGGATCGACCGGGCCGCCCGCAAGGTCTGCGGCGGCCAGCCCGACCTGCGCAACCTCGGGGCCTTCGGCGCCTTCCGCAAATGCGTCGACACCGCCCGCGCCGGCACCGAAGAGCAGGTTCGCGTCGCGCTGGACGCGGCCAATGCCCGCCGCGTCGCGATGATCGCCGACAAGCTGGGCGTCGTCTCGATCTTCTGATCGCACGCGACCGTGAAACAGGGGTCGGCCTTTCCATCGCGAAAGGCCGGCCCTTCGCGTTTTCAGGAATAGCGGATCCGCACCATGGCCGCGGCCTTCATCGCGAGGTCGCGCGCCTTGTCCGTGTCCGCGCCCCGCGCAAGCGCCACCCCCATGCGGCGGAAGGGACGGGTCGCCGGCTTGCCGAAGATCCGCACGTCGATCGCCGGATCGATCGCCAGCGCCTGTGCGAGCCCGTCATAGCTGAATGCGCTGCTGTGCCGGTCGGCGAGGATCACGGCCGAAGCCGAAGGCGAGGCCGCCTCCTCCCCATGAACCGGCAGGCCGAGGATCGCCCGTGCGTGCAGGTCGAATTGCGAAAGCCGCTGCGAGACGAGGGTCACCATTCCGGTGTCATGCGGGCGCGGTGATAGCTCGGAGAAGATCACCTCCTCGCCCCGCACGAAGAACTCGACCCCGTAAAGACCCCAGCCGCGCCCCTGCCCTTCGAGCGCCATGACGATCCGCTCCGCCATCGATCGCGCCGCGGCGAGCGCGTCCGCGCCCATCGCGGCAGGTTGCCAGCTTTCGCGGTAGTCCCCGCGCTCCTGCCGGTGGCCGATAGGGGGGCAGAAGGCGATCCCGCCGCGATGGCGCACGGTGAGCAGGGTGATCTCGTAATCGAAGGCGACGAATTCCTCGACGATCACCCGCGCCCGGTCACCGCGCATGTTGGCGCAGGCATAGTCCCAGGCCTCCTGCAGGCCCGATGCGTCCTCGACCCTGCTCTGGCCCTTGCCGGAGGAGGACATGACCGGCTTGATCACGCAGGGAAAGCCGGTGTGGGCGGCGGCGGCCTCGACCTCGTCGATCGTCGAGGCGTAGCGATAGCGCGAGGTCACGAGGCCGAGCTCGTTCGCGGCAAGCTCGCGGATCGCATCGCGGTTCATGGTCAGCTGCGCCGCGCGGGCGGAGGGGACGACGGTGAAGCCCTCCGCTTCGAGTTCGGCAAGAACCTCGGTCCGGATCGCCTCGATCTCCGGCACGATCAGGTCCGGCCGGTGCCTGAGGGCCGCCGCGCGCAGGCTGTCGCCGTCGAGCATGGAGAAAACCTCGCAGGCATCGGCGACCTGCATCGCGGGCGCGCCGGCATAGGCGTCGCAGGCGATCACCCGGGCGCCGAGCCGCTTGGCGGAGATGGTGAATTCGCGGCCCAGTTCGCCCGAGCCGAGCAGCAGAATCGTCGCGATATGTGCCATGGCGGCAAGGCTTAGAGCGATTTGCGACGCAGTGGAAACACCGCGTGGCCCGGAAAGATCGCGGCGGGGGGGGAAATCGGAGCGGAAACCGCCCTAGCGCCCGTTCGCGGCCATTCCCAAGGCGCCAGACATGGCGAGATCGACCGGTTCGCGCGCGCGGATCGTCGCGCGCCGGTGATCGAGCGCGCGGCCGACCTGCATCCCGCCCGCGGCCCGCGCGATGACGAGACCGAGCTCGGCCTGGCGCAGGGTGCGATCGACCGAATGCTCGACCGCGGCGAGGCCGGCGCTGGCGGCGACGTGCGGCATCCGCGCGGAGGACGGAAGGGCGAGCGCGCCGAAGGTGTTGAGCACGTCCTCGGCCCAGTGCCGGGCTTCGCGCGGGTCCGTGCCCGGCATGATCACCCCGAACCTTTCGGCATCGAGCTGGCCGAGCACGTCGCCCGGGCGGACCATGGTTTCGAGGAACTTGGCGAAGCCCCACAGGAATTCGTCGAGCGTGTCCTGCCCGTACTGCATGAAGATCGCGCGCATCCGGTCGATCGCGAAGACCGCCAGCATTGCCTGCCCCCCGCGCGAGGCGGGCTTGTCACGGGAATGCTCCGCCTGCCGCCGCAGGAAAAGCTCGAGCCTGGAGGCGAAGGCGTGGCGATTGGCAAGGCCGGTCAGGGGATCGGTGGTGGCGCGCGCGTGGAGCTCGCTTTCGAGCGTCCTGAGGTGCTGGACCGAACGCATCAGCCCGATCGCGCCGCGGATCGAGCCTTGCTCCCCGTGGAGCGGGCGCAGGGTCAGGCGATACCAGCGCTGGTGATCGCCCTGGGCGCAGCGCCCGGACGAACGGCAGGCATCGGTATCCCGGCACAAGGTGGCGGGAAATTCGAGCGAGCTGCCGACGGCGCGGCCCGCAAGGATGCGCGCCGCGAAATCGTCAACCGCGCCCACGTGATCGCGCGCGGCCAGTTCGCAGATATGCGGCATGAGCAGGAGCTCCGCCGGATCGAAGCCGAGATCGGCCGCGCTGGCCGAGGCGTGAACGATGAATCCCTTGGAATCGAGTTTCAGGACGATATCGCCCGCAGCCTCTTCGAGCAGGCCGTGCAGGCTGCGACCTTCCGTGTCGCTCCACTTCTCTATCATGCCGAATGCCCCCGGCTTGTGCGACCCGCAACATCGTGGTTGCGTTTTCAAGACTAACGTCCGGATTGCAGGAAGGCCCCGCGTCCGAACCGATTTCAAACCCGGCCGCCCGCATGGGCGAAAGGATTAACTGACTGAACTAAAAAACGAATCAGCCGTTGAATTCGTTTACCATAATTTCTCGAAAGGCACTCGATTCCAATAAGTAGGAAACGCTAGGGGCCAGGCTCCAGCTCGATCATGATGCGAACATTGCGCGGCAGGGTCCCGAATGCGGACGCAATACGCAGGCGGCATTCCTGAACGACCTCGGCCCCGGCATCGCGTCCGGCCCGGTCGGCCAGTTCCTCGCTCGACACGCCGAGCGCCGCGGCGATCGATTCGAGCCGTTCGGGAAGCGGTTTGGCCTTGCCCTTTTCCCACGCCCACACGGTCGGCTTGCTGACGCCGAGCACCGCCGCAACCTCGGCGAGCGTCAGGCCGCGTTCACGGCGCAGCCGGTTGAGCCGCATCCCGAACGGCTCCCCGTGGGCGAGCGGGAGCGGGGCGGCGGGGGGTGCCTCGCCTTGCGATCCCCCGCTTTCGGGACCGGCCCCGCGCAGCTGCGCCGCGGCCAGGGCGGCGCGCGGCAGGGTTTCCTCGAAGGCGCAGCCGAACAGGCGGCCGCTCTGCCACACGATCACCGCATCGACGCTGCCGCGCTCGGGCAGGTCGATCGCGAGCGTGTCGCCTTCGGCGAGGGAAAGGTCGGTTTCGAGCAGCAGGCCGGCGGCCGAGAGGTTGTGGATCGTGACGTTCGCTTCGAGCCCGCCGGGCAGCGCCCCGCTGGTTTCGAGTCGCATCGCCCGCCGCGGCTGGCTGCGCTGGCCGTCCCGTCCCGTGGACGGTCCATCGCCGGAAGCCTGTTCGATATGGGCCTTGAGCGGCATATTACGTATCTCCTGCGCGAGTTTAGCACAGGAATCCCGGCCCCGGGGTTAAGATCGAATTAGCGCGCGTCGCTAACAAGACCGGGCGTGGCAATCGCCCGACCGGCCGTGGCGACGGTCGGCCAGGTCAGTCCGCGTCGAGCCCGTAGGCGGTGTGCAGCACCCGCACCGCAAGCTCGGTTTCGTCCTCGTCGATCATCACGCTGACCTTGATCTCGCTGGTGGAGATCGCCTGGATGTTGATGCCCCGGTCCGACAGGGCGCGGAACATGGTGCTGGCGACGCCCGCGTGGCTCTTCATGCCGACGCCCACGACGCTGATCTTGGCGATCTTGCTGTCGGTGATGATCCGATTGAAGCCGATCTCGCCGCGCCGGTCCTCCAGCAGCGCCTGCGCGCGGGCGAGGTCGGCCTGCGGCACGGTGAAGGTCACGTCGGTCTCGCCCTTGTCGCGGCCGACGTTCTGGATGATCATGTCTACATTGATGCTTGCTCCGGCCAGCGGTTCGAAGATGTTGGCGACCGCCCCCGGCTCGTCCGGCACGCGGGTGAGGATCACCTTGGCCTCGTTCTTGTCATGCGCGATGCCGGTCACAAGCTGGCGTTCCATCAGGCCCTTCTCCACCAATTCGTCCATTTCCTCGTCCGAGACGATCAGCGTCCCCGGAAGCTCGTCCGCCGGCGGCGCGTCCGCGCCGATGAAGCTCGAGAGCACCTGGATCCGCACGCCCGCCTTCATCGCGAGCCCGACCGACCGGGTCTGCAGCACCTTGGCGCCGACGCTCGCGAGTTCGAGCATTTCCTCGTAGGTCACCGCCTTCAGCTTCCTCGCCTTGGCGACGATGCGTGGGTCGGTGGTGTAGACGCCGTCGACATCGGTGTAGATGTCGCAGCGATCCGCGCCGACCGCCGCCGCGACCGCGACCGCCGAGGTGTCGGACCCGCCGCGCCCCAGGGTCGTGATCCGCCCGTCCGCGCTCACTCCCTGGAAGCCGGGGATGACCGCGATTTCGCCGCGTTCCAGCGCTTCGAGCATGGCGGGCGCCTCGATCGCCTCGACCCGCGCCCTGGCATGGGCGCCCGCGGTCTGCACCGGCAGTTGCCAGCCGAGCCAGCTGCGCGCCCGGCAGCCGAGCGATTGCAGGGTCAGCGCGAGCAGCCCGCTCGTCACCTGTTCCCCGCTCGCCACCACCACGTCGTATTCGGCCGGGTCGAACAGCGGGTTCGCCTCGCGGCAGAAATTGACCAGCCGGTCGGTTTCGCCCGCCATCGCGCTGACCACCACCGCGACCTCGTTTTCGCCCTTGCCGTGGCCCGCAGCCTGCGCCCGCACCAGGTTCGCCACGCGGCGGATGCGTTCGGTCCCGGCCATCGACGTGCCGCCGAATTTCATCACGATGCGCGGGCGCTTGGTCTGCGGGGGCGCGTCAGCCAATTGTGAATGCTCCTGCTGGCGGGTTCGTCGGGGGGCTGTTAAGCAAGGGCCATGGGAAAGGCAAACGTCATGGCAGGGAAAACCGGAGCGGCGACGATCCGCCCTGAAGAGACAGAACATTTCGCCAGGCTGGCGCGCGACTGGTGGAATGCGAAAGGACCGATGGCCTCGCTGCACGAAGTGAACCCGGTGCGGCTGCGCTTCATCCGGCAGGCGGTGGATTCGCACTGGCCCGCGGCGGCCGGCAGCGCGAAGCCGCTCGCGGGGAAGGCCGCGCTCGACATCGGCTGCGGCGCGGGGCTGGTGTGCGAACCGCTCGCCCGGCTCGGCGCGGACGTGACCGGGGTCGATGCGGCGACGGAAAACGTCGCGGCGGCGGCCCGGCACGCCGACGGCACGGGGCTCGACATCCGCTACATGGCGGGCGAGGTGGCGAGCCTCGACATCGGGACCTTCGATCTCGTCACCTGTCTCGAGGTGATCGAACACGTCGCGGACAAGCGCGCCTTCCTGTTCGACGTCGCCGAACGGCTCGCCCCGGGGGGCCTGCTGGTGCTTTCCACGCCCAACCGCACCGCCGCATCGCGCCTGCTGCTGGTCGGCGCTGCCGAAGCGGTCGGCTATGTCCCGCGCGGCACGCACCGCTGGAGCGATTTCGTCACGCCCGAGGAACTCGAAGCCCTGCTGGCCGAGGTCGGGCTGACGGTCACGGCGCTGCGCGGCATCGCCTGGCGGCCGGGCAAGGGGCTGCACCTGTCGGACGACAGGGCGCTCAACTACATCCTCAGCGCGCGTCGGAGCTGACGAAGGCGCGCCGCTCGGCCGCGACGGCGAGCGCGAAGAGGCCGAGGATGATCGCGACCGGCAGGCGCAATTCCCGGCCGCTGCCACCGGCGATCCAGGCAAGGAGAACGCCACCCCCGCCGATCAGCGCGAGCGCCACCCCCCAGATCCGGAAACGGGCTGCGCCAAGGCTGCCGACCGCCGCCACGCTTGCGCCTGCGAGCACCTGCACGAAGATCGGGTTCTCCCGCGATTCCCGCGAGGCGAGGGCGAGGGCGATCATGCCGCCCGCGAACACCACCCACACCAGCGCGTGCAGCCAGAGCGCGATCCGCAAGCCGCGGCGCGCGGGCGCATCATCGCTCACCGAGCAGTTCCACCAGTTCGGTGACGTTGTCGGTGAAGAAACCGTCCGCCCCGCTGGCGATGGCGGCGCGGAACAGCTGCCGCCAGCGCCCCTCGGCCTCCGGTCCGCCCGCGGCGCGCAGTTCGGCGGGCAGGAAGCCGTTCTCCTTGCGCAGGGTCCACGGATGGACCTTGAGCCCCGCCGCATGGGCATCGGCGACGAGGCCGGTCGGCGAGCCGTCGGGCCGCAAGACATGGCCGAGGAAGGGGCCGATCCCGTCGGCATATTGCGCCACCTCGGCCAGCCCCGACGGGCTCATCATGTCCGCCCAGCGCAGCGAGGGTTCGTCGTAAGGGCCGCCTTCGGAGGAGATCAGCAGGACGAGCGGCGTGTCGACCAGCTTGTTCAGCCGCTGCAGCGGGCGCACCTCAAAGATCTGCACGAAGACCCGCGCATCGGCCCCGTCGAGCCCGTGGCGCCTGAGTTCGCGCACGAGCAGATCGACGCTGTCGATGCCCTCCTGTTCGAGCAGCAGGGTGGGGTGCTTGAGTTCGGGATAAAGACCGATGCGGCGCCCGGTCTCGGCCTCCTTGGCGCGCACCAGTGTGACGATCTCCTCGAAAGTCGGCACCTGATACAGCCCGTCGAAGCGGGCATTGGCGGGGCGGATCGCCGGCATCCGCTCCCTGACCCGCAGGCTCCGCAACTCGGCGAGGGTGAAGTCCTCGGCGAACCAACCCGAGACCATCCGGCCCTCGATGTCCTTGGTCCGCCGCCGATCCTCGAACTCGCTGCGGCTGGCGACATCGGTGGTGTCGGACAGTTCCGTCTCGTGGCGGGCAACGAGGACGAGGTCCTTGGTCACGACGAGATCGGGCTCGATGTAATCCGCGCCCTGGTCGATCGCCCGTTCATAGGCGGCGAGCGTGTGCTCGGGCCGTTCGCCCGAAGCGCCGCGATGGGCGATGATCAGGATGTCCTCGGCCGGAGCCGCATGGGCCGCGGGCGCGGCGAATGCGAGCGCCGCGAGGGCGAGCGTCAGGACAGGCTTTGCGACCATTCGTCTTCCTTGAAACCGATGAGGATGCCGCCCGGATGTTCGACCACGGGGCGCTTGATCAGGCTGGGGTGCTGGACGAGCAAGGCTACGGCCGTGTGACTGTCCTGCGAGGCCGCCTTCTCCTCGTCCGACAGCTTGCGATACGTGGTCCCGCGCCGGTTGACCATTGTCTCGACGCCGCAGGCCGCGATCCACGCCTCGACCCTGGCCGGGTCCGCGCCCTCCTTCCTGAAGTCGTGAAAGGTGTAATCGCGCCCGTTCGCATCGAGCCACGCCCGCGCCTTCCTGACCGTGTCGCAATTGGGAATGCCGTAGAGTTCCAGCTTGGCCATTGATTGATCGTGCCCCTGTTTTGCGGAAGATTCGAGTCCCATCCGGGATGCCACAGAACCACCGCTGCTTTGCCACATTTTCGGAAAAAAGCTGCCGTTCGGCTTGCGACCCCATAGCGGTCGTTCGCAAGCAATCCGTCATTGCGGGCTTGTCACAATATGTTCGCGTTAGATCGCCTAACCTGTTTCCCGGGAGGTGACTGCGTTGCCGGGACATTCGCAAGGGCGGATCCGCTGGGTCGCTCGATACATCTTACCCGCCGAGCCTCAGGTTCGCGCCAGCCTCAGAGCCACTGGCGCGGCGATGGACGAGATCGACGATCTCGTCCAGGATGCCTATTGCCGGATTGCTGCGATGGCCTCGGTCGAACAAATTGACCGGCCGGCTGCCTATTTCATGCAAATGGTGAAAAATCTGCGGCGCGATCGCCTGCGGCGCGACAAGATTATTCAGTTCGAGGAATTTACGGAAATCATCGAGCCGTTCGTCGATCACTATGGCTCATCGCTAGAAGCCGAGATCGGTGCCCGGTCTGAGCTACGGATGGTGGGCGAGGTGCTTGAAGGCTTGCCTGAACGATGTCGGACAATATTCACGTTGAAGCGGATCGAGGGGCTGAGCCAGAAGCAGATCGCCCAGCAATTGGGGGTCAGCGAGACGATTGTAGAGAACGATGTGCGCAAGGCTGTGCGAGCGCTCCAGGCAGCGCTGCGCAGCGACCAAGGTGCAAAAGAGGACGAAACCAGCATTGCCGCCGAACGAACGAGAGCCATGTAGGGATATGGAAAGCGAGGCTGCAACTTGGGCGGCGCGGATCGATGCGCGTGCCGGAGAGCCCCTGCCCGAGCTCGACGCATGGCTTGCCGAAGACCCCCGGCACACGGGCGCGCTGCTCCGCGCGCAGTCGATCCTCGCGCTCTTGAGCGAGGACTCTGACGTTTTGCGCGAGGCCGATGAGCCAGCCCCGCCAGCCCGTTCGATCAGGCGTTGGCTCCTGGCCGGCGGCGGCGCAATTGCCGCGATGGCAGCCGCCGTGACACTGTTCCTTGCCATGCCGCGCCCTCCCGCAATCTATGAGACCGGTGCTGGCGAAGTCCAGCAAATCGCGCTTGCCGACGGGTCGGCCATGGCGATCGATGCAAGATCGCGCTTGGCGGTCGATTTCGATGGCGATGCCCGGCGCATCACGATGAGCAACGGGCGCGCCATCTTTCGCGCCGCCAAGGGCGATGATCGCCCGTTTCAGGTGGTTGTGGGCGCCATAACGATCACAGACATAGGCACCGAATTTCAGGTCTATAACGATCCTGCCAGCAAGCTGATTGAGGTGCTGGTGACCGAAGGCGAGGTGCAGATCGACGGGCCGGGGCTGCGCCTGAACCTGGTCGCTGGCCAGACCATCCGGGTAGCTCCAACTGGCGGGCGGCCGATCGGATCGGGAAGCCAGTCCCTTTCCACCCGCGACATCCTGCGCACCACCGCATGGCGTGAGGGGCGTCTGGAGCTTGATGGCGATACCCTGGCCGAGGCGGTCGCGCAGCTCAACCGCGCCAATCAGGTGCAGATCGTCATCGCTGATCCGGGCCTTGCCGGGCAGGAGCTCCATGGTGAATTCCGCATGAGCGATCCGCGCGGGTTTGCTCAGGCGGTGGCTGTAAGCCTCAATACCACGTTCGCCGAGCAGAACGGCACAATCACCCTCGGCCGCTAGATTTTTTCGCAGCCGCTAACGGAAAGGCCGCAGTGGTCCGTCAGGTGGGGGAGACCTTCATTCTCGACCACCAGGGGGAACCATGACCAGCCTTATCCGCACGCTCTTCGCCAGTGCCGCTCTTATTGTTTGTTGCGCACCAGAAATCGCCGCGGCCCAATCGACCCAGTTTAATGTGCCGCGCGAACCAGTTGCCGATGCGGTGCGCCGGATCGGGCGCCAAGGCGGTGTGCAGATCATTGTATCGGGCGATGTTGCACGCGGGCGGACAGGCAATGCGGTGTCGGGCGCAATGGGGGTCGAACAGGCACTGGCGAAACTGCTGGCTGGCACCGGGCTTGAAGCCCGCAAGACCGGGGATCGCACCTTTGTGGTTGTTAAAGGCCCAAGCCAGACTGCCGCGCTGCCGGGCACCGACGAGGCGGCACTTGCCGAAGAAACCTACGGCACGCCGATCATCGTCACAGCGCAGCGCCGACAGCAAGATGTGCAGGATGTTCCGATCGCGGTCAGTGCCGTCCGCGGAGAAGACATCGATCGCCGCGGAACAAGCGATCTCTTCGAGCTCGCCCGCTCGGTCCCCGGCCTCACAGTCTCGCAGTTCAGCGAGGCTGAACCGATCATCGCAGTGCGCGGTGCCACCAACACCTTTTCTCAGGCGGGCGCCAGCAAGCCGGTGGGCGTGTTCATCGATGACGTGTTCATCTCGCGCAACAGCGCTTCGACTTTTCAGCTGTTTGACCTTGAATCGATCGAAGTTCTGCGCGGACCGCAAGGAACCCTGTTCGGGCGCAACGTCACCGGCGGCGCGATCGTGGTCAACACCGCCAAGCCGCGCCTGTCGAACACACTGGTGAAGGGCGAGGCAAGCTACGGCAACTTCAACGCCGTCACCTTGCGCGGGCTGGTCAGCGGGCCGCTTGCCGACAATATCGGGGCGAAACTCTCGGCCAATTATGTGACCCGTGACGGCTATTCGGTTGATCGCCTGATTGACCGCGATGTGGACGACTTTGAAGCATTCTCGGTGCGCGGGGCGGTGCTGTTTGAGCCGAGCGACACGCTTTCGGTTCTGCTCGCGGCCGATTTCGATAAGGAAAACTCGAATGGCCGCGCGATTTCGGCCATCACACCGGTCGCGGCCGATGACGGCGATATCCGCACCACCGAAACCGGGTTTCCGCAGGCTTATGACCGCGAAGGCTTTGGCCTTTCGGCCACGGTCAATCTCGAAACCGGCGCCGGCAACCTGACCTCGATCACTGCCTATCGGACCAGCGAGGCGAACGAGGAACTGTCGTTCAGCCCCGTGAGTTTCACACTGCTGCCGCGCATCAACGCCGCTTTCCCGTTTCAGCGGACGACCGACAACCGCGATAACCCGCGCACCTTCTCGCAGGAAGTGCGGCTGGTCAGCGATGCGGGGTCGCGGATCGGCTATGTCGCGGGGCTTTACTACTTTCGCGAGAATATCGAGCGCGATGCCCGCACCTTGCAATTCACCGGTCAGACCGGCGCGCTGAACCGCGATCGCACCTTCTTTCAAGACGTGACCACTGAAAGCTACGCCGCCTATCTGAACCTGAGCTATCAGGTCACCGACTGGCTCACCGCCCATGCGGGCGGGCGCTACACGTTCGAAGAAAAGCGGGTGAATGTCGATTATGTCGATGCTCTCAACCCGGCCGGCAATTTCAGCAATGCGGCATTCGAGGATGACTATGAGCAGTTCACGCCCCGGTTCGCCCTCGAACTGACTCCGAGCGATGACGTGCTCATCTATGCGTCCTATACACAAGGGTTCACGGCAGGCGGGTTCAATACCGAGGAACCTTCGATCGCCGTCGTGGCAGACCCTTTCAGACCAGAGACAGTCGACTCGTTTGAGCTCGGCCTTAACCCGGATTATTCACCGGCAGTGGTCTGACGGGTTGGCGGGAGTGGCGTAAGCATTTGCATTGTTGTAGGAATGTGGTTGCTTAAGCCAGACCTGCAA
>Ga0008833_1000327_pt1 | contig 56625 bp, 57 predicted proteins | sample HotLakConsoUCCLE_FD_62216 | JGI IMG/M metagenome (GOLD analysis project Ga0008833, IMG submission 62216) | Hypersaline microbial mat communities from Hot Lake, Washington, USA - Hot Lake Consortium UCC-LE | ecosystem: Environmental > Aquatic > Non-marine Saline and Alkaline > Hypersaline >... | reverse complement strand
CCTCCGGCGCCACCAGCCCGATCTGGCTCATCCGGCGGGCCAGAACGTCGGGCACCGAGACATGGTTGGTGAGCGGGGTCACGCCCTCGGGCAGGGGTTGCGCGTCCTCGTAGGCCGGCAAGACGGTCCAGCCCGAGGGGCCATCGGCCTCCACCTCGGGCGCGCGCAGATCGTCGGCCAGCGCCGCGCCCAGCGCCTTCTCGAAGCCCTGCTCCACCTGCAGACGGTCGAGCACCTGCCCGCCCTCGGCGGTGTCGCGCTCCACCAGCCGGGCGAGCGCGGTGATCTCGGCGCGCAGGGCACCCGCCTCGCCCTCGGCGGCGGAGCGTTCCGCGCGGGCCTCGGCCTCGCGCGCCTGCGCAGCGCCCCGGGCGTCGTCGGCATCCGTCAACGCCTGTTCGGCCGCTTCCGCGGCCTCCACGGCGGCGCGCTCGGCCTCCAGCGCGGCGGCGTGAGCCTCTCCGGCGCTGGCCAGCCTCGCGCGGTGTTCCTCCATCGCCGCGCGGGCCTTCGCGGCTTCGGCCTCGTTGCGCGCCAGCGTCTTGCGGGCATCCTCCAGCAGGCGATTGGCCGACTGGTGACGCGCCGAGAGGCGGGCCATGTCCTCGGTGATCTCGGACAGGTCGGCCTCGCGGGCGCGCAGCACCTCGACGGCCTCCGCAGCCGCGGCGGCGGCGTCTTCAAGCCGTTCGGGATGCCCCTCGCCGGCTTTTCTCAGCTCGCCTGCCTCCCATTCGAGCTGCGCGATGGTCTCGCCCGCATCGCGGTTCAGCCCGGCCTCGCGCTCCATGTCGCGGGACAGCTGGGCGATGCGGCCCTCCAGCGTCTCGATCGCCTGCCGGGCCTGGCGCTCGCGCTCTTCCAGCGTGTCGCGCTCCACCTGCACCCGTTGAAGGATGGCGGCGGCCACGGCCTCCTCCTCCCGCAGGGGCGGCAGGGCGGCCTCGGCCTGCTCGCGGCGGCGCGCGGCGGCGCGCGCCGCCGCCTCCGCCTGCGCCGCCTCGGACAGCCGGGCCCGCAGCGCCTCCTCGGCACATGCCCGGGCCTCGTCGGCCTCGCGCCAGCGGCGATAGAGCAGCATTCCCTCGGCCTGCCGCAGCTCCTCGCCGATGGCGCGGTAGCGCGCGGCCTGCTTCGCCTGCCGCGCCAGCTGCGCCAGTTGCGCGGCCAGTTGATCCACCACGTCGTCGACACGGGTGAGGTTGGTCTCGGTGGCGTTCAGCTTCAGCTCCGCCTCGTGGCGGCGCTGGTAGAGGCCCGAGATCCCCGCCGCCTCCTCCAGCACCCGTCGGCGGTTCTTCGGTTTGGCGTTGATCAGCTCCGAGATCTGCCCCTGCCGCACCAGCGCCGGCGAATGCGCGCCCGTCGAGGCGTCGGCGAACAGCATCTGGATGTCCCGCGCCCGCACCTCCCTGGAGTTCGCCTTGTACGCGCTGCCCATGTCGCGGGTGATCCGGCGGGTGATCTCCAGAAGGTCGGTGTCGTTGAAGCCCGCGGGTGCCAGCCGCTCGGAATTGTCGATCTGAAGCGACACTTCCGCATGGTTGCGCGCCGGCCGCGAGGCGGTGCCCGCGAAGATCACATCCTCCATGCCGCCGCCGCGCATCGCGGTGGGGCGGTTCTCGCCCATGACCCAGCGAAGGGCCTCCAGCAGGTTCGACTTGCCGCAGCCATTCGGTCCGACAACGCCGGTCAGCCCGTCGGCGATCACCAGCTCGGTGGGATCGACGAAGCTCTTGAAACCGGCGAGCCTGAGTCTGGTGAAGCGCAAGGAGCCTGCCCCCGATGATTCCGATCGAGCGCAAATGTGCGGTCTGCCGGGCAGTCCTGTCAATCATTGACCCCACGATCTGGGCTGTCTTGGGCGGTTTTCCACAAGATATGGACAGGTTCTGCATCGCTTGACGCGACCGGTCCGGCGCGCAACACCCGGAGGGCCACCAAGGAGGAGCGATGCGATGGGGATCATCATCGAACCCGGCGACCCGCGCGAACCGGACGCGCGCAGGCTGATCGACGAAAGCCAGGCGTTGATGCGGCGCCTTTTCCCGGCCGAGCACAATCACGGCCTGTCGGCAGAGGCGCTGCGGGGACCGGATATCCGCTTCTTCGTGGCGCGCGAGTTCGACACCACGCTGGGGATCGCCGCGCTGGCCCAGCGCCAAGGCTATGGCGAGGTCAAGTCACTGTTCGTCGCGCCTTTCGCACGCGGCCGCGGCGTGGGGCGCAGGTTGCTGGAGCGGGTGGAGCTGGAAGCGCGGCATCTCGACATCCCGGTGTTGCGGCTGGAAACCGGCACCGGTCTGGACCATGCGCTGGCGCTCTACCGCGCGGCGGGATTCGCCGAATGCGGCCCGTTCGGCCACTACGAAGAGAACGGTTCCAGCCTGTTCATGGAAAAGCGACTGGCCTGATCGGAAGCACAGTCCAGTTCCGCCCGGACCACCGAGGGATCGCCCGTCAGCCGCACCGGCATGCAGCCCGAGGCCCGCGCGATCGCGACCTCCGCGGCCCGGGCCACGCGGGCGAACCGGGGGAAGGCGGCGGCATCCAGTCGAATCGCCTCCGCCTCCCGCCCGGCGATGCGGATGTCGAAAACATGTCCGCCCGCCGCGACCCGCTGCGCCGGAATGCCGAGGAACTCCCGGCCCGGCGTGTCGCAGCCAGTCAGAGCCAGAACCGCTGCCACGATCATGAAGATCCGCATGCTCCCAAGTCACCAGAACAAGGTTAACAAAGGGTTTCGGCCGGATCGCGCACAGCCACGCAGCCGCAACCGCAGCCCGGGCCGGAATGTCGCACTTCACATTCCAACATTGGCATGTATATTGCATTCCAAACTCGGAATACAAAAGGAAGAGACCAATGTCCGACGTTCTCAGACGCCCCGCAGACACCTATTCGCCGATCTACTTCCTCGCCTCGCTGGGCGCGGGCGGGATCGCGGTCAGCTTCTTCATGTTCCTGATGTTCTGGGTGCCGCGCGGCGATCGCCCCGTGCCGGTCTTCGAGGACATCGCCGCAGCCTTCGCAACCGGCGGGTTGCCGATGCAGCTGGCCATCGTCGTTGCGGCGATCGGCATCGCGATCTTCGCCTTTCTCAACATCAGGTCGCTGATCTGGAACCTGCGCAGCCTTGCCGCCTTCAAGCAGACCGAGGCCTATGAAAAGCTGCGCGGCTCGAATGCGGAATCCACGCTGCTGGCGATGCCGCTGGCGCTGGCCATGAGCGTGAACGTCATGTTCATCCTGGGCCTCGTTTTCGTGCCCCGGCTCTGGAGCATCGTGGAATACCTCTTTCCCGCCGCGATGGTGGCCTTCGGCCTGATCGGCCTGCTGGCCTTCCGCATGCTCGCGGATTTCCTTGGCCGCGTGCTGACCAAGGGCGGCGTGTTCGACGTGACGGCGCACAATTCCTTCGCGCAGCTGCTTCCCGCCTTCGCCCTTTCGATGGTGGCCGTGGGCTTCGCCGCCCCTGCCGCGATGAGCACCGCGACCGTGACGGTGGGCGCCGCGCTGGTGCTGTCCACCTTCTTCGGGATCACCGCGCTGGTCTATGCCGTCGTGGCCGCGATCACCGCCTTCAACTCGATGCTGCATTACGGCACCGCTCGGGAATCCGGCCCCACGCTGATGATCATCGTTCCGCTCATGACGGTGCTGGGCATCATGTTCCTGCGCCAGGAGCACGGGCTGCACACGACCTTCGACACCCACGGCACTGCCGGCGAGACGATGGTCTTCCTGGCCCGCCTGCTGACCGTGCAGATCGTGTTCCTGGGCCTGGGCATGCTGGTGCTGCTGCGGCAGGGCTACTTCAAGGACTTCGTGCTGGGCGGCAAGACATCGCCGGGCTCCTATGCCCTGGTCTGCCCCGCCGTCGCACTGTCGGTGATGCTGCACTTCTTCATCAACAAGGGCCTGGTCGAGGCCGCGGTGGTGGACAAGTTCTCGCTGGCCTACTGGGTGCTGAGCGCGCTGGCGCTGGCCTCGCAGGCGGTGGCGATCGCCCTGGTGGTCCGGCTCAACCGCCAGCACTTCGCCCGGACGGTGCAGCCCGCCGCCGTGCCCGCAGAATAAGCCCGCCCAAGCCATGCCGAAGGGCGCGTCCCGCGAGGGGCGCGCCCTTTCGCTTGCCTGCCCGGCGCCATGGTCATAAATTCTGACCAATCGCCAGGAGCAGGCCCATGCCCTTCCGCCCCGTCCAGCCCGAGAAACTTTCCGCCGCGGTGATCCGCCAGATCGAAGAGCTGATCCTGCGCGGCATCCTGCGCCCGGGCGAGCGCCTGCCGGCCGAGCGCGAACTGGCCGAGCGGCTGGGCGTGTCGCGCCCCTCGCTGCGGGAGGCGCTGGCCGAATTGCAGGCCCGCGGGCTGCTGACGGCGCGGGCCGGCGCGGGCATCTACGTGGCAGATGTGCTGGGCAGCGCCTTTTCGGACGCGTTGATCCGGCTGTTCGCCGATCACGAGGAGGCGGTGTTCGACTACCTCTCGTTCCGCCGCGACATGGAAGGTCTGGCGGCGGAGCGCGCCGCCCGCCACGCCTCGGATACCGACCTGCGGGTGATCCACACCCTGCTGGACAAGATGGAGGCCGCCCATGCCCGCCCCGATCCCGAGGCGGAGGCGCGGCTGGACGCGGAGTTTCACCTGGCCATCATCGAGGCCAGCCACAACGTCATCATGCTGCACATGATGCGGTCGATGTATGACCTGCTGCGCAAGGGCGTGTTCTACAACCGCCAGGTGATGTTCGACCAGCGCACCACGCGCGAGCAGTTGCTCGATCAGCACCGGGCGATCGACGCCGCCTTGCAGGCGCGCGACCCGGCCGCCGCCCGCGCCGCGGTGGAGCGGCACCTGGACTACGTCCGGCGCGCGCTGTCAGACCAGCAGACGGCCCAGCGCAACGAGGCGCTGGCCCGCCAGAGGCTGGAGCACGAGCAGGCGCGCTGAGCGCCTGCCCCGGGTCCCTTCGTCCCGGCTCAGGCCTCGGTGGGGACGATGACGATCTCCACCCGGCGGTTCTGCGCCCGGCCCTCGGGGGTGAGGTTGCTGGACACCGGCTGCGCCTCGCCCCGGCCCATGGTGCGGATGCGTCCGGCCGAGATGCCCGAATCGAGCAGCACCCCAGCCACCGCGCCGGCGCGGCGTTCGGACAGGTCCTGATTGTAGGCCGCATCGCCCACGTTGTCGGTATGGCCGATGATCTGCACGGTCGAGGCCGGATAGGCCTGCAGGTTGCCCGCCAGCGCCTGGAGATCGCGGCGCAGGTCCGCCCGCACCTGGGTGCTGTCGGTGGCAAACAGGATGTCCTGCGGCAGCGTGACGATCAGGCTTTCGCCGGTGTTCTCGATGATGACGTCGTCATTGTTCAGGTCGCGCCGCAGGTCGGCCTCCTGCCGGTCCAGCCGGGCGCCGATCACGCCGCCTGCAACGCCACCGATCACCGCGCCCTTGAGCGCGTTCTGCCGGCGCTCTTCGGGCGTATCGCCGGTGACCAGCCCCGCGACGGCGCCCAGCGCGCCACCCAGCAGCGCGCCCTGGCGGGTCTTGTCGCGCGGATCGTTCGGATCGACGGTGGCGGGATCGGTGCAGGCGGTCAATGCCAGCAGCGCCGCGCTGGCCAGAAGAACCGGACGTTTGGCTCGGATCATGGAAATGCCTTTCTCTCTTGCTCAATAGGCCGTGGCCTTCGGAGCCTTGATAGCCCAGCCGCGTCCCGCGCCCAACATGGCACGATGCGGCGCTCGGCGGCAATCCGCCAGTGGTTCAGGCCGTGGTTCAGGGGATGACTCAGGCCTCGGCGCGAGCCGATTCCCAGGCCAGCATGGCGCGCTTGACCGGCAGTCCCCAGTGATAGCCCGTCAGCGCGCCGGACTGCGCGATGGCCCGGTGGCAGGGGATCAGCCAGCTGACCGGGTTGCGCCCCACCGCCGCGCCCACGGCCCGCGCCGCGCGCGGGTTGCCGACATGGCGGGCGATCTGCGCATAGGTGGTCACATGGCCCGACGGGATCGCCAGCAGCGCCTCCCAGACCTTGATCTGGAACGGCGCCCCGATCAGTTGCACCCGCGCCTCGCCGCCCTGGCCGAACGCCGCCGCCACCCAGGCGGCCAGCGCCTGCGGGGCCTCGACGAAGGTCGCCTCGGGCCAGCGGCTCCTGAGGTCGGCCTCGGCCGCCGCGCGCCCGGTCTCGGCCGCGAAGGCCAACCCGCACAGGCCCCGCTCGGTGCCCATGGCCAGCACCGCGCCGAAGGGGCTGTCGAACCAGCCGCTGCGGATGGTCAGGCCGCGGCCGCGCCGGGCATAGTCGCCCGGGCGCATCGCCTCCCAGCGCAGGAACAGGTCGTGCAGCCGCCCGCCGCCCGACAGCCCCGCCGCCTCCGCCGCCTCCAGCGTGGTGAACCGCTCGCGCAGCAGCCGGCGCGCCTCGCCCAGCGCCAGGTATTGCTGGTAGCGCTTGGGGCTGACGCCCACCCACTGGCTGAAGATCCGCTGGAAATGCGCGGGGCTCATGCCCATGCGCCCCGCCAGCGCCTCCAGCGACAACGGCGCCTCGGCCGCGTCGATCACGTCCAGCGCGCGGCGGATGACGCCGTAATGATACCCCGTCTCGGTCTGGTCCATGTCCCGCCTCCGGCAATCGCGCCACAGCTCTAGCCCGGGCGCGCGCCGCCCGCGACCCGGATGTTGCGCATCCCGCCCCCGCAAGGCATAGGACACGCATGCCGCGCCAGCTCGATTATCACACGATCCACGAGATCTTCACCCGCTTCCGGGCAGCCCAGCCCGAACCGAAGGGCGAGCTGGATCACGTGAACGCCTACACGCTCCTGGTGGCCGTCGCGCTGAGCGCGCAGGCCACCGACGCCGGCGTGAACCGCGCCACGCGCGATCTGTTCAGGATCGCCGACACGCCCGAGAAGATGCTGGAGCTGGGCGAGGACGGGCTGATCGCGCATATCAGGACGATCGGGCTGTTCCGCAACAAGGCGAAGAACGTCATCAAGCTCTCGCGCATCCTGGTCGAGCATTATGGCGGCGAGGTGCCCTCGTCGCGCGCGGCGCTCCAGGCGCTGCCGGGCGTCGGCCGCAAGACGGCGAACGTGGTGCTGAACATGTGGTGGCACTACCCGGCGCAGGCGGTGGACACCCATATCTTCCGGCTCGGCAACCGCTCGGGTCTGGCCGTGGGGCGCGACGTGGTGGCGGTGGAACGCGCCATAGAGGACAACGTGCCGGTGGAATTCCAGCGCCACGCGCATCACTGGATGATCCTGCATGGCCGCTATGTCTGCAAGGCGCGCAAGCCCCTGTGCGGCACCTGCCTGATCCGGGATCTCTGCGACTACGAGGACAAGACGGAATGAAACGCTACCAGGTCGTGGGCATCGGCAACGCCATCGTCGATGTCATCAGCCGCTGCGACGACGCCTTCCTGCAACGGATGGGCATCGGCAAGGGCATCATGCAGCTGGTCGAGCGCGACCGGGGCGAGGCGCTTTACGACGCGATGGAACACCGCACCAGCGCGCCCGGCGGCTCGGTGGCCAACACGCTGGCCGGGCTGGGCAATCTGGGCCTGACCACGGCCTTCATAGGGCGGGTGCACGACGATGCGCTGGGCCGCTTCTATGCCGCCTCGATGGCAGAGGGCGGCACCGATTTCGTCAACCCGCCGGTGGCGGGGGGAGAGCTGCCCACCTCGCGCAGCATGATCTTCGTGACGCCGGACGGCGAGCGGTCGATGAACACCTATCTGGGCATCTCGGCCGAGCTGGGCCCCGGGGACGTGGACGCGGCCGTGGCCGGGCAGGCCGAGATCCTGTTCCTGGAGGGCTATCTCTACGACAAGCCCAAGGGCAAGGATGCCTTCACCGCCGCCGCCCGCGCCTGCCGCGCGGCGGGCGGCAAGGCGGGCATCGCGCTGTCGGATCCGTTCTGCGTCGAACGACATCGCGACGATTTCCGGGCGCTGGTGCGCGAGCTGGATTTCGTGATCGGCAACGAGCACGAATGGGAATCGCTCTACCAGACCGATCTGTCGGCGGCGCTGGAACGGGCCGCGGCGGAAAGCGGGCTGATCGTGTGCACCCGCTCGGGCCATGACGTGGTGCTGGTGCAGGGCGACGCGCGGGCGGTGGTGCCGGTGCGCGCGATCACGCCGGTGGACGCGACCGGCGCGGGCGACCAGTTCGCCGCCGGATTCCTCTACGGGCTGGCCACGGGCCAGGGTCTGGACGTGTCGGGCCGGATGGGCTGCGTGGCCGCGGCCGAGGTGATCTCGCATTACGGCGCGCGCCCCGAGACCGACCTCGCGCGCCTCTTCGCGGAGGCGGGCATGCCGGTGTGAGCCGGGCGCTGCCCGGCGGCTGCGGGCCCTCGTCGCGCCACCCCGCCCAGCGCCGGGGCCGGTCACGGCGCCCCCGCACCGACTGCCCCCGAGCTCCGCAACCGGGGGGTCGCACGCCCCGCCCCTTCATTGTTCCGGAAATACGCCTTCTTCCACCCGCCGGATCCGGAGCCGGCGCATGGACAGCGCGCCGGAGCCGATGTAGGCAGGCGCGACCATGGCGAAGAAGAAGACATCCGATCCCAACTACAAGATCGTGGCCGAGAACCGCCGCGCCCGCTACGATTACGCGATCGAGGACGATCTCGAATGCGGGATCATGCTGCTGGGTTCGGAGGTGAAATCGCTGCGCGAGGGCGCGGCCAACATCGCCGAGAGCTATGCCGCGGTGGAGGATGGCGAGCTGTGGCTGGTCAACAGCTACATCGCCCCCTACGAGCAGGCCAAGACCTGGGGCCATGAAGAGCGCCGCCGCCGCAAGCTGCTGGTGGGCCGCAAGGAACTGGCCCGGCTCTGGTCCGAGACCCAGCGCAAGGGCATGACCCTGGTGCCGCTGGTGCTCTATTTCAACCATCGCGGGATCGCGAAGCTCAAGATCGGCATCGCCAAGGGCAAGAAGACGGTGGACAAGCGCGCCACCGAGGCCAAGCGCGACTGGCAGCGCCAGAAGCAGCGCCTCCTGAAGGATCACGGCTGAGCGGAGGCCGCCGCCGGGGCGGCCTTGCCGTGCCCGCGCCTTGGTAGTAGGCAAGACGCAGACGACAGGAGGGCGCTGCATGGCACAGGACGATCCGCGGACTCTGGTCTCCACCGACTGGCTGGCGGCCCATCTGAACGACCCGGACCTGCGGGTGCTGGACGCCTCCTTCTACCTGCCCGACATGGGCCGCGACGCGAAGGCGGAATATGCCGAGGGGCACATTCCCGGCGCGCGCTTCTTCGACATCGACGACATCGCCGACCAGCGCTCGGACCTGCCGCACATGGCGCCCCCGCCCGAGAAATTCATGTCGCGTCTGCGCGCGATGGGGGTGGGCGACGGTCATCAGGTGGTGGTCTATGACGGGGCGGGCCTGTTCTCGGCGCCCCGGGTCTGGTGGACCTTCCGCCTGATGGGCAAGACCGACGTGGCGGTGCTGGATGGCGGGCTGCCCAAGTGGAAGGCCGAGGGACGCCCGCTGGAGGACCTGCCCCCCGTGGTGCGCGACCGGCACATGACGGCGCGGCGCCAGAACCACCTGGTGCGGGACGTCACGCAGGTGGCCGCAGCCTCCAAGCTGGGCGATCACGAGATCGTCGACGCGCGCTCTGCGGGGCGGTTTCGCGGCGAGGAGCCGGAGCCCCGCGAGGGGCTGCGCGGGGGCCATATCCCCGGTTCGCGCAACCTGCATTACCGCGCCCTGCTGAACGAGGACGGCACGATGAAGGACGAGGCCGGCCTGCGCGCGGCCTTCGCCGACGCCGGCGTGGACCTGTCCCGCCCCGCGATCACCACCTGCGGCTCGGGCGTGACCGCGGCGATCCTCAGCCTCGCCATGGAACGGCTCGGCAAGACCGACCACTCGCTTTACGACGGCTCCTGGGCCGAATGGGGGCTGTTCCCCACCCTGCCCGTCGCAACCGGAGACGATTGATGTTCGACCAGCTCAAGGCGCAACCCGCCGACAAGATCCTCGCGCTGATGCAGGCCTACAAGGACGATCCGCGCGAGTCCAAGATCGACCTCGGCGTGGGCGTCTACAAGAACCCCGAGGGCGTCACGCCCATCATGCGCGCGATCAAGACGGCGGAAAGACAGCTCTGGGAGCAGGAGACCACCAAGGCCTATACCGGGCTGGCGGGCGATCCGGCCTTCGCCGACGCGATGATCGCGCTGGTGCTGGGCGACGCGGTGGCCCGTGACCAGGTCGCCGCGGTGGCCACCCCCGGCGGCACCGGCGCGGTACGCCAGGCCTTCGAACTGGCGCGGATGGCCAGCCCGGGCCTGCGCGTCTTCGTCTCGGACCCGACCTGGCCCAATCACCTGTCCATCCTCCGGCATCTGGACATCGAGACCATACCCTACCGCTATTTCGACGTCGAGACCGGCGGGGTGGATTTCGAGGGCATGCTGGCCGATATCGGCGCGGCGCGGCCCGGCGACATCGTGCTGCTGCATGGCTGCTGCCACAACCCCACCGGCGCCAACCTGAACATGGCGCAATGGCGCGACGTGGTGGCCGCGCTGGACAAGACCGGCGCCACACCGATGATCGACATCGCCTACCAGGGCTTCGGCGACGGGCTGGAGGAGGATGCGGCCCCCACGCGGCTGGTGGCCTCTGCCCTGCCCGAGACGCTGATCGCGGCCAGCTGCTCGAAGAATTTCGGCATCTACCGCGAGCGCACGGGCCTGCTGATGGGCGTGACGCAGGAGGCCGGGCGCCGGGCGCTGGTGCAGGAGAACCTCGCCTATCTGAACCGGCAGAACTTCTCCTTCCCGCCCGATCACGGCGCGCGGCTGGTGACCATGGTGCTGACCGACCCGGAGCTGCGCGCCGACTGGCAGGCGGAGCTGGAAGAGGTGCGGCTGGGCATGCTGGCGCTGCGCGAACAACTGGCCGGCGAATTGCAGCGCCTCTCGGGCTCGGACCGTTTCGGTTTCCTCGCCCAGCATCGCGGCATGTTCTCGCGGCTGGGCACCTCGCCCGAGAAGGTCGAGACGCTGCGCGCCGATCACGGCATCTACATGGTGGGCGATTCACGGATGAACATCGCCGGGCTGAACTGCGACACCGTGCCGATCCTGGCGAAGGCCATCATCGACTCGGGGATCTGAGCGGGCGCTCCTCGGGCGCGGGCGCGGCCTCCTCGCCCGCCCGACGCCCCACGGCCCCGATCACAGCCGCAGGCGGCCGCCCGGTTCCAGCAGGAAGGCCTCGCGCCCCTCGAACACCGCCGGCACCAGGTCCCGGCCATGCCCCGCGCCACCATCCAGGTTGACCCGGTTGCCGCAATGCACCGGGTAGGGCTGCGCGGTATGGCCATGCACCACTAGCCATGGATGCGCCCCGGTCCAGTCCAGAAACGGATCGCGGATCCACAGCAGATCCTCGGGATCCTGCGCCGCCAGCGGCACCTCCGGCCAGATCCCCGCATGCACGAAGAGCAGATCGCCCGCCTCGTGCCAGAGCGGCAGCCCGGAAAGAAACGCCCGATGCGCTTCCGGCACCGCGGCCCGCGCCGCCGCCACCAGCGCCGCCCCGTCGAGCGCTTCCGCATCCACGCCATAGGAGGCCAGCGTCTCCACCCCGCCCAGCCGCGGATGCAGCCAGCCGGCGCCGCCGCGGATCCGCGGATGGGTCAGGGCCCCCTCATCCAGGAAGCGCTGGAACAGCAGGTCGTGGTTGCCCTTGAGCACAACCCAGGGCCGGCCCTCTGCCTGCCCCCGCCGCAGCAGCTCGATCACGCCGCGGCTGTCCGGCCCCCGGTCCACGAGGTCGCCCAGAAGCACCACCGGGACACCCGGCCCGCCATCGGCCTCAATGCGCGCGAGCGCCGCCTCGAGCTTGTCGAGATGCCCGTGAATGTCTCCGATCGCGTAGATCACCATCTTGCCCCCTGACAGGTCACCAGATGGCGCAAGGGGCGGCACCGATCAAGGGCGCCGCCCCCTGCCTTCGTCTGGCTCCGAATATCCAGGGGTGAATTGCCCGGAACGGCAAGCGGGGGCAGCGCCCCCTGCCGCCCCTTCCCGTCAGGACGCCACGTCGAATTCCAGCGGCTTGACCTGGCCGAACATGCCCGTCTGCGACAGCTCGTCGATCACCGGGGCAGGCACCGGCGCATCCACGTAGAGCAGCGCGATCGCCTCGCCGTTGGCGGCGGTGCGGCCCAGGGTGAAGTTGGCGATGTTCACCCCGTTGCGGCCCATGGTCTGGCCCAGCGTGCCGATGATGCCCGGCACGTCCTCGTTGGTGGTGTAGAGCATGTGCCGGCCGATCTCGGCATCGATGTTGATGCCCTTGATCTGGATGAAGCGCGGCTTGCCGTCCGAGAACACCGTGCCCGCGATCGAGCGTTCGCGCTTCGACGTGACCACCGTGACCTTCAGATACCCTTCGAACACGCCCGACTTGGCCTGCCTGGTGGTGGAGACCTTGATCCCCCGCTCTGCCGCGATCACCGGGGCCGAGACCATGTTCACGTCCGGATTCGCGCGCTTCATGATCCCCGCGATCGCGGAACAGTTCAGCGCCTCGAGATTCATCTCGGCCGCCACGCCGTCATAGAGGATGTTGATCGCCTTGACCGGCTCGTCGGTCATCTGCCCGATGAAACTGCCCAGGTGGTCGGCCAGCTTGATCCAGGGGCCCATCACCTTGGCCTCCTCGGCGGTGACCGAGGGCATGTTGAGCGCGTTGGTCACCGCGCCGGTCAGCAGGTAGTCCGCCATCTGCTCGGCCACCTGCAGCGCCACGTTTTCCTGCGCCTCGGTGGTGGCCGCGCCCAGATGCGGGGTGCAGACGACGTTGGGCAGCCCGAAAAGCGGGTTCTCGGTGGCGGGCTCCACGCTGAACACGTCAAAACCCGCGCCGGCCACATGGCCCGATTTCAGAAGTTCCGCGAGCGCCGCCTCGTCAACGAGCCCGCCGCGGGCGCAGTTGATGACGCGGACACCCTTCTTCGTCTTCGCCAGGTTCTCGGCCGAGAGGATGTTGCGGGTCTGGTCGGTCAGCGGCACATGCAGGGTGATGAAATCGGCGCGCGCCAGCAGTTCGTCCAGTTCCACCTTCTCGACGCCCATCTTCTCGGCCTTCTCGGCCGACAGGAACGGGTCGTAGGCCACGACCTTCATCTTCAGCCCGCGCGCCCGATCGCAGACGATGCCGCCGATATTGCCCGCACCGATCACGCCCAGCGTCTTGCCGGTCAGCTCGACCCCCATGAAGCGGGATTTCTCCCACTTGCCCGCATGGGTCGAGGCGCTGGCCTCGGGGATCTGGCGGGCCACGGCGAACATCAGCGCGATGGCGTGCTCGGCGGTGGTGATCATGTTGCCGAAAGGCGTGTTCATCACGATCACGCCCTTCTTGGAGGCCGCCTCGCGGTCCACGTTGTCGACGCCGATGCCGGCGCGGCCGATCACCTTGAGATTGTCGGCGGCCTCCAGCAGCTTGGCGGTCACCTTGGTGGCCGAACGGATCGCGAGGCCGTCATACCGGCCGATGATCTCCTGGAGCTTTTCCTTGTACTTGCCCAGTTCGGGCATGAAATCCACGTCGATCCCGCGGTCGCGGAAGATCTGGACGGCGGTTTCCGACAGCTTGTCGGAGACGAGAACCTTGGGGGCCATCAGCGGCACTCCTCGAATTGACTGTGATTGACAGGGATGGGGGATCGTGCGGGGCGCGGCGGTCGCATGCGCGCGCCCCGGGAAATGACTTGGGCGCGCCCCGGTCCCTGCGGGCCCTCCTCGCGAAGAGCCGCCCGCACGGGCGCGAGGCGCGCGCCGCCTCAGGCGGCCTTGTCCAGCGCCGCGATCTCGGCGTGATACGCCCAGTCCAGCCAGGGCAGCATCGCGGCGATATCGGCGGTCTCCACCGTGCCGCCGCACCAGATCCGCAGCCCCGGCGGCGCGTCGCGATAGGCGCCGATATCCAGCGCCACGTCCTCGGCCTCGAGCCGCTTGGCCACCGCCTTGGCGAAGGCCGCGCCATCGGCGATGCGCGGATCGGTGAACCTGAGGCAAACGGACGTGTTCGAGCGCGTGGCGGGATCCTCGGCGAGGTTGTCGATCCAGTCGCGCGCGGCGCAGAAATCCCACACCGCCTGCGCGTTGGCATCCGCTCTCGCCCTCAGCCCGTTCAGCCCGCCGACCGCGCGCGCCCAGTCCAGCGCGACGAGGTAATCCTCGACCGCCAGCATCGACGGCGTGTTGATCGTCTCGCCCACGAAGATGCCGTCGATCAGCTTGCCGCCCTTGGTCAGGCGGAAGATCTTGGGCAGCGGCCAGGCCGGCGTGTAGCTTTCCAGCCGCTCCACCGCGCGGGGGCTCAGGATCAGCATGCCATGCGCCGCCTCGCCCCCCAGCACCTTCTGCCAGGAGAAGGTGGTCACATCCAGCTTGTCCCAGGGCAGGTCTTGCGCGAAGGCCGCCGACGTGGCGTCGCAGATCGTCAGCCCCGCGCGATCCGTCGGGATCGCATCGCCGTTCGGCACGCGCACGCCCGAGGTGGTGCCGTTCCAGGTGAAGACGACATCGGTATCGAAATCCACCGTGGCCAGATCCACGATCTGCCCGTACTCGGCGGTCTTCACCTCGGCGTCGATCTTGAGTTGCTTGACGACATCCGTCACCCAGCCCGCGCCGAAGCTTTCCCAGGCCAGCATCGTGGCCTTGCGCGCGCCCAGAAGCGACCACATCGCCATTTCCACCGCGCCGGTGTCGGAGGCGGGAACGATACCGATGCGATAATCGGCCGGGATGCCGAGTATCTCGCGGGTGCCGTCGATCGCGGCCTTCAACCTGGCCTTGCCCACCGCGGCGCGGTGCGAGCGGCCAAGGGGCGCGTTCGCCAGGGCGTCGAGCGTGAATGTGGGGGGTTTGGCGCAGGGGCCGGAAGAGAAGCGCGGGTTGTTCGGCCGCGTGTCGGGCTTGCCCATGTCGCGATGCGACGTCGGGGTGGTCGGTGCCATGTCTGATATCCTCTCAGATATGTGCCCCTCGTTGGGGAGGGGTGTCCCGCCGCCGCACTTACGGCCCGCCACGGACCCGCGCAAGCGCAGAAATGACGCAGAGGCGGCGCTTGAGAGAAAAAATGCGACACGGCGCGTCCACGATCGGAAACAGGCGGCGCGCGACGGGCTCCGGGCCTCGGCCGTCGCGGGACGCGTCCGGCGCCGATACCTTGGCTTCGCGGGCGGGTGCTCCCCGATCGTGTCGCCTGGCGTTCCGCCCGGCGGGTGGCGGAGCGGTGTCAGCCCGGGGGGCGCCAGCAACACCTCCAGGTCGCCCCGCATCATCAGGTCGGTGGCATGCCTGAAGTTCCGGTTCCGCCGAGGCGTTTCCCTCGGGGCGGCGACACGGATCACCACGAGCGGGAAACCCGTCGTGACCGGCGTGACTTCCGCATCATCGGCGAAACGGCCGGCGAAGGTCTCGGGACCATCGAAACTGCGCATCGGCGTGTCGTGCCAGTGCCATGCGACGCGCGCGGCCATGTCCCCGGCGCTTTGGTCGGGCGGCACGACAAAGGCGAAGAGCGCCGCGTCATCCGCCCCGTCCGCCATGTCGGCGGACATCACCGCCGGGCTGCCGAAACCCTGTGCCGGATCGAGGATGAAATGGGCGGCGACCAAGGTGCCGGACCCCGTCTCGGGCCGGTCGAGCAGGTCGATCAGCGCCGCCAGCCGGGGATGTTCGACCATGCCGGGCCGGCCGGGGGACCAGGCCACGGGTTCCCCATCGACCGCCACCCGGCCCGAGCGGCCCGGGGCGCCGCAGAACCGATTGGCGGGGTTGAGATGCGCCAATTCGAATGCGAAATCCTCGCCGCCTGCCCAGTCCGGCAGCCCATCGCGGCTGTCCCGCGCATAGCCCGGCGCGTCCAGCGCCGGGCCGATCCTGTGGCCGATCCTTTGGCCGATGCCGGGGGCGAACCGAAAGAGGATCATCAAGGTGCCATCCTGCGTCGGAGACGCGCTTTCCCGGATGTCGGTCATGTCGAACCCGACAAGGGCCCCGGCCCCCTGCATCTGCCTCATCAGACGTTCCGCGATGTCCTGCGGCAGCCCCCTGCCCGTGCCGACCAGGCGAGGCATGTCGACAGTGCGATTGCCGCAAGAGACGGGAACAGGTCGGCCGCGAAAAATCCGGACACCGGCATGCCGGCACCGTGCGCGCCCGGGGCGGGCAAGACAATCTCGGGCGATCTTCCCGGTGTCGTCCGGAGGCCCTGTTGCGCCATCCACACTTGCATCGCGGTCAACGGCGCGAGGGCGACGCGCGCCCGTCGCGCCCGTCGCGCCGGGGGCGCCGCCGGGCCTGTCGGCGGCTGCGCATGCCGATTGCGCACGGTTCGAGCGCCGGGGGACGCTCTTGTCCCGGACCCCGCATGCGGCGGCCCGGCGGGGCCCATGGCTGTTCTCGAACGGTCGCCGGCGCAGGCCCGCCCTGTCCGGTGTCCCGCCTTTCGCCCGCGCACTGGAACCCTGCCCCCGGCTGCGCTATGGCACCTGCGGATCACAGAACCGAGGCCTCGATGCATATCGCCACCCTGATCGCCGCCCGAGGGGCGCTTGACCCCGCGCTTGTCGAAAGCCTGCGCAATGCCTGGAGCGGCGGCGAGGCGATCTGGCTCGCCCCGGACGAGGCCGCGGAATTCGGCCTGTCGAAACTCCCCGGCAATCGCTGGCAGGTCTGGGACGAGTTGCAGAAGATGCGTGTGGACCTGGTGGTGCAACCGGGAGAGGGACGCCGCAAGAAGATGCTTCTGGCCGACATGGACAGCACGATGATCCGGCAGGAATGCATCGACGAGCTGGCAGAGGAGGCGGGCGTGGGCGCCCATGTGCGCGAGATCACCGCCCGCGCGATGAATGGCGAGCTGGATTTCGAGGGCGCCCTGACCGAGCGCGTGGCGCTGCTGAAGGGGCTGGACGAAGCGGTGATCGGCAAGGTGCTGGCGCAGCGGATCACCTTCATGCCCGGCGGGCGCGAGCTGGTCGCCACCATGCAGGCCGAGGGGGCGCATGCGGTGCTGGTGTCGGGCGGGTTCACCGCCTTCACCGGCCATGTCGCCGCGGCGCTGGGCTTCGACGAGGCGCGCGCCAACACCCTTCTGGTGGACGGGGGCCGGCTGACCGGCGAGGTGGCCCGGCCGATCCTCGGCCGCGCGGCCAAGGTGCAGGCGCTGGAGGAGATCTCTGCCCGGCTGGGGATTTCCGAGGCCGAGGTGATCGCGGTGGGCGACGGGGCGAACGACCTCGGGATGCTGGGCCGCGCGGGCACCGGGGTAGCGCTGCATGCCAAGCCCTCGGTGCAGGCGGAATGCGAGATCCGGGTGAACCATGGCGACCTGACGGCGCTGCTGTTCCTGCAAGGCTACCCGCGCGAGGCGTTCCGGGGCGCGTGACGCGGGCCCGGCCTGCGGGCCTTCCCGCCGAAAGATGCCGGGCCTTTCCCGAGACCGGGCGCCGCACCGGCCGCGTCGGGGCCGGTCCTTTCGCCTTGCGGCGGCCCTCGAGGAGACGGCCGGCCCGATCATCGGCCCAAGGTGTCGGGCAACACCCCCTGCTCGCGCGCGGCGGCCGGCGCGGCGGCATCCAGCGCCCCATCGTCATTCGCGTCGAGACCCGCGTGCGCGCCCGCACCCTTGTCGGAGAAGGCCGCCAGGCACGCCTCCAGTGTCACCATGCCGTGCCCGTTGGCATCCGGTCCAGCCCGCTGCGCCCAAGCAGCCATCGACAGGCCGCGGCCCAAGGCGAGAACGAGCGCGGGAAGGCCGGTTTCCCGTGTCATTCGGGGATCTCCCTTGTCTGATCCCCGCCGGGTGTCCAGGGGAGGCTTGGCCCCCGGGAGCACAGGATCACGGCCCGGGTCGGACCGGCGCGTCGCAACCCGTGGCGGCCGTCGGCCCGCGCGCGACGCGGCCGGAAATGGCCCTCGACCCACGCGGGCCGGCTCCTGCGACGGGGAAACCGCACGGCACGCGCCAGCCCTCCGCCGGCGCGGCCCGGCGCTTGCGGCGGGTTTTCATCGGTTACCGGGACGCGCCCGGCCGGGCGGGTCTGCGCCGGGTGTCAGGCCAGGGCGGCGGTGGGGCGAATCACCCCTGTCTCGATCCCGCGGCGATTGACGATCGGCGCGTTCATCCGCCGCCGCACCGCCGGGTGATCGGCCTCCAGCACCCCCAGCCGCACCAGCAGCGCCGCGATGGCGCATTCCGAGGCGCGCGTCGCACCATCGGCGATCTTGAGCGCGATGCCCAGGCCGAGGTCGGGCAGGATCGCCGTGAACACCCCCTCCGCCCCGGTCTTGATCGCTGCGCGGCCCCGTGCCGCGCGCATCAGCTCGGTGCAGGCGCGCCCCTCGCCCGCGACAAGCTCGGGATGCGCCATCATCGCCTGAACCAGCCGCGCGGCGGCGCGACTCTCGGGATCCTGCCGCCCGGCCGCGCCCGCGAACCAGCCCATGGCCCGCGCGACACCGCCCAGCGAGGCGGCATGGTTGGGCAGCGAACAGCCGTCGATCCCGTAGCCCGCGCTGGTCTCGCCCGTCACCCGCTCGAAGGCATCGAGGCAGGCGCGCTGCACCGGGTGGCCGGGCTCGTGATAGTCCGGCCCGGCGCCCAGATGGCGCGACAGCGTCAGCATCCCCGCATGCTTGCCCGAGCAGTTGTTGTGCACCTGGCAGCAAGGGGCGCCCTCGCACTCGATCGCGTGCCGCGCCTCCCGGTCGGAGGGAACTTGCGGGCCGCAGCGCAGATCGGTGTCACCCAGGCCCAGCCCCGCCAGCCAGGCGCGCACCCTGTCGGTGTGGATCGCCGCGCCGCTATGCGAGGCGCAGGCCAGGGCCAGCCGGTCGGGCCCAAGCCCCGCCGCATCCGCAGCACCCGAGGCCACCAGCGGCAGCGCCTGGATCATCTTGATCGCCGAGCGCGGCAGGATCACCGAGGCCGGATCGCCCCAGGCAGCGACCACCCCGCCGGAGGCGTCGCAGACCACCGCCTGGCCCAGATGCACGCATTCGGTGAAGGGGCCGCGGGTGACCTCGGTGAAGGGGATGGGGGCTGTCATCGATCTGTCTTCTCACAAAACGGCGATTTTTCGCTAACGGGTCTTTCGCGGCGGCAACATTTCACGCTAGTTTGCTTGCGTCGAGACGGAAATGCCCGCGCCGCAGGAACAAGGCCGCCGAACGGCCGCAGCACGGGACAGGATTGGGGCAAGGACAGCTAGGAGGCTGGAGCAATGAATTCACGCATGGCGCTTGGCGTGGCCGGCATGCTCGCCGCGCTTGTGGCGAACACTGCGCTGGCACAGGAGACGAGTGACAACCGCGTCGCCGCGAAGACCGACTGGAGCGTCTATGTGGAGGAAAGCCCGCAGAAGGAATGCTGGGCGGTCTCGCAACCGAAGGAAACGGTGAACACCCGCGACGGCCGGGTCGTGGCGGTGCGGCGTGGCGAGATCCAGCTGTTCACCTTCTTCCGTCCCGGATCGGGGATCACCGGACAGGTGACCTTCACCGGCGGCTATCCCTTCGCCCCGGACTCGACCGTGAACCTGAATATCGGCGGGACGGAGTTCGAGTTGTTCACCGACGGCGAATGGGCCTGGCCCGCCACGCCGGAGGATGACGCGCGGATCGTGGCCTCGATGCGGCGCGGTTCGGATGCGGTGCTGACCGCCCGCAGCGCGCGCGGCACGAGCACGAAAGACACCTTCTCGCTGATGGGCTACACCGCCGCGGTGGAAGAGGCCGAGCGCCGCTGCGCGAACTGACGCCCCACGGTGCCCAGTGCAGGTAGGGTGGGTCTCGACCCACCCTACGCCATGCTCCGATCCTGCGCGGAATGCTTTGGCATTTCCGCACAAGTGCTGTATCAGACCCGCTTGTCGATCGAACGGACCGAGACCATGACCACCAGCGCCCCCATCGCACAGGATTTCCTGACCATTCCGCGCAAACTGCCGGAGGGGCCGGTGAACCTCGTCGGTCTCACCCGCGAGCAGCTGAGCGCGGCGCTGATCGGCGCCGGCACGCCGGAGAAACAGGCGAAGATGCGCAGCGGCCAGCTCTGGCAGTGGATCTACCAGAAGGGCGTGCGCGATTTCGACGCCATGACCAATCTCGCCAAGTCCTACCGCGCCGACTTGGCGGCCGCTTTCGTGATCGAGCTGCCCGAGCTGGTCAGCAAGCAGGTCAGCATGGACGGCACGCGCAAGTACCTGATGCGGATCGCCGGCGGCCACGAGGTGGAAACCGTCTACATCCCCGAGGAAGATCGCGGCACGCTGTGCATCTCCAGCCAGGTGGGCTGCACGCTGACCTGTTCCTTCTGCCATACCGGCACGCAGAAACTGGTGCGCAACCTCACCGCGGGCGAGATCGTGGGCCAGATCATGGTTGCCCGCGACGACCTGGGCGAATGGCCCAGGCCCGGCGAAGGCATGGGCGAACGCCCGCGCCTGCTGTCCAACATCGTGCTGATGGGCATGGGCGAGCCGCTCTACAATTTCGAGAATGTCCGCAACGCAATGAAGATCGCCATGGATGGCGAGGGCATCAGCCTCAGCCGCCGGCGCATCACCCTGTCCACATCCGGCGTGGTGCCCGAGATCGCCCGCACCGCCGAGGAGATCGGCTGCATGCTCGCCGTCAGCTTCCACGCCACGACCGACGAGGTGCGCGACACGCTGGTGCCGATCAACCGCAAATGGAACATCGCCACCCTGCTGGAGGCATTGCGCGCCTATCCGCGCCTGTCCAATTCCGAGCGGATCACCTTCGAATACGTGATGCTGAAGGGCGTGAACGACAGCGACGCGGATGCCCGCCGCCTGGTGCGGCTGATCGCCGGCATCCCGGCCAAGATCAACCTGATCCCCTTCAACGAATGGCCCGGCGCGCCCTACGAGCGCTCGGACTGGGCGCGGATCGAGGCTTTCGCCGACATCATCTACAAGGCGGGCTATGCCAGCCCCATCCGCACCCCGCGCGGCGAGGACATCATGGCCGCCTGCGGCCAGCTGAAATCGGCCACCGAACGCGCCCGCAAGAGCCGTGCCGAAATCGAAACAGACGCCGGTCTGGTGACACGATAATGCCCAGATTCCGGACGATTGTTGCCGGATCGCGCACCTACCGTTGGAATTGTCGAAATTGTTCCGATGGAGGTAACCATGCAAGTGATCGACCTGAACGAAGCCCGCAAGGTCCGCGAACTGGCCAACCGCGAGCGGTACATGGCGCTGTCCGACCGTGAATGGAAGCATCGCCTGATCGGCTACGGATACCGGGTGAATTTCACCGAGCGCGGCGCCATCGTCAGTTCGCTCCGCCACGGCGTGACGCTCTGCACCCTGCCCTCGGAACGCGAGATCCCCACGATCCACTGACGCCACGGCACAGAGGGGTCGCGTCCGCGGCGCGCCGGGCCTATGCTGGCCCGCGATGGACCGTTTCGCCCCCTTGCCCCGCCCCGACGGCGCCGATGGCGCGCCGCGCCGCACCGGCGTGGAAATCGAACTGGGCGGGCTGACCGAGGATCGTGTCGCCGCCATACTGCAAGACGCCCTGGGCGGCCGGGCCGAGCCTGCCGAGGGGCGCGACTGGGCGGTGGTCGACAGCCCGCTGGGGCGGATCGAGGTCTATCTGGACACCGTGCTTCGCACCGGTCGCTTCCAGGCGCTGCGCGATGCCGGGCTGGAACTGGGACGCGACGTGATTCCGGTGGAGATCGTCACCGAACCGCTGGACCGCGCCGGCCTGATCGCGCTCGATGACGCCCGCGAGGCGCTGCGCCGCGCCGGCGCCACCGGCACCCGTTCCGGGCTGTTCCTGGGCTTCGGCGTGCATCTCAACATCCAGATCGCCTCCGGGGCGGCGCCGGACGTGGTCCGGCCCCTGCTGGCCTATGCCCTGATCGAGGACTGGCTGCGGCTGAAGGACCCGATCGACGAGTCGCGCCGCGTGCTGCCCTTCACCGATCCCTATCCGAAGGATTTCGTCCGCGGGCTGGTTGCACTCGGCCCCGATGCCGCGCTTGGGCCGGTGATCGATCTCTACCTGCGCGAAACTCCCACCCGGAACCGCGGGCTCGACATGCTGCCGGTCTTCGCCCACCTGGACCCCGCGCGGGTCGAGGCCGCGCTGACCGAGGCCACCTCGGCCCGCCCCGCCTTTCACTTCCGCCTGCCGGATTGCCGGATCGACGAGCCCGGCTGGTCGCTCGACCATGAATGGCGCCGCTGGCACTGCGTCGAGCGGGTGGCCGGGGATGTCGCGGCGCTGGAGGCGCTGTCGCGGGCCTGGGAGGACGAACACGGGGCGCTGACCCTGTTCCGGAGCGGCTGGGGCGCGCGGGCCGGCGAAATGCTCCGGGCCCGGGGTCTTTCGGACGGGCGGGAATGAGCCGACCGCTGATCGCCGTCACCACCTCGCGCCGGTCGGGCTGGCGGATCTTTCCGCTGATGTGGCTGAACATCCGGCTGGCGGGCGGGCGCGCGGTGCGCTGGGTGGCGGGCCGCCCGGCGGATGTGGCCCGGGTGGACGGGCTGGTGATCGGCGGCGGCGACGACATCTCGCCCGATCTCTATGGCGGGCAGCTTGTCACCGCCGCCCGGCTGGACCCGGAGCGCGACGCGATGGAACGCGCGCTGGTGCGCGCGGCCCAAGCGCAGGGAAAGCCGGTGCTGGGCATCTGCCGGGGCAGCCAGATGCTGAACGTGGCCCTGGGGGGCACGCTGCACCAGGACGCCTACGGAATCCATACCGCCAGCGACCGGCGCTGGACGATCCTGCCGCGCAAGTCGATCTGCCCGGAACCGGGCACGCTACTGGCGGGGCTTGCCGGGCAACAGGAGATGCGGGTGAACGCGCTGCATTCGCAGGCGGTGGACCGGCTGGGCACCGGGCTGCGGGTGGCCGCGCGCGATCGCGGCGGGATGATCCAGGCAATCGAGCATCCCGACCCCCCCTTCGCGCTCGGGGTGCAATGGCATCCCGAGCACCTGCTCTACGCCCGCAGGCAGCGCGCGCTGTTCCGCGCGCTGGTGCGCGCGGCAAAGGAAGCGGAGCCGTTTACCCGCGATTGACCAAGCTCGCGCGACTGGAGAAGACAGGGATCGACCTGCCGGCGAAGACCCGCGCGGCGCCGGGCCGGCGCGCGCGGACCGAGGATGCGAGCCCGGGCCATGTGATCGGCGCGGCATGGAGCCCGACCTGCGCCGCCCCTTGGCCAAGAAGGCGCCCGTGAAGGCGGGTGGCTCCGTACTCATGGACGCGGATCGACGAGCTGTCCCCCGACGGCTCCGACCCTTCGCAAACGGCTGATACGGCGTCGAATATCCTGTCCGCTACCCCCCAGACGCGCCCACCGCACGACGCGGTTGCAGCAGGTCGTGCAGGGGCCGTAGCGCTCGGGAATGTCGGCCCACGGCGATCCGGTCCTCAGTCGCCAGGACATACCGTTCAGGACCCGCCGATCATCGACCCGCGGCGCTCCGCGCGACTTGTTCGGCAAAAGCGGTTCGATGATCGACCCGTCAAGGTCCGTCAGCACGCAACGACGTCGGGACATGCTGCTCTCCTCTCAAACAAGAGTGCATCAGCAACCTGCAGGCGCCGCGCGTCATTTGCGGGTGTGTGAGTTAGGCTTCGGGCGGCACCCGCCCCGGGATCACCTCGCGCACGGAGGTATCGCCCCAGCTTTCGATCGTGGCCACCGCCTCCTCGGCGGTCTCCACGTAGCGGAACAGCTCCAGGTCTTCTGCCGAGATCGTGCCGGCGTCGGCCAGCCCCTGCCAGTTCACGATCCGCTCCCAGAAGGCCTGACCGAACAGCAGGAAGGGCACCCGGCGCATCCTCCCGGTCTGGATCAGCGTGAGCGCCTCGAACATCTCGTCCATCGTGCCGAAGCCGCCGGGAAAGATGCAGATCGCGTTGGCGCGCATCAGGAAATGCATCTTGCGGATCGCGAAATAGTGGAAGTTGAAGCACAGCTCGGGCGTGATGAAGGCATTGGGCACCTGCTCGTGCGGCAGCACGATGTTCAGCCCGATGCTCTCGCCCCCCGCATCCGCCGCGCCGCGATTGCCCGCCTCCATCACGCCGGGTCCGCCGCCGGTGACGATGACGTTCTGTCGGCGCCCGTTCCCGAGGTTCTTTTCGGTCATCAGCCGGGCGAAATCCCGCGCCACGTCGTAAAAGCGCGACAACTCGCTCAGCGTCTCGGTCCGGGCGCCGGCGGCCACCGAGGGCTCGGGGATGCGCGCCCCGCCGAACAGCACGATCGTGCTTTCCACGCCATGCGCGTCCATCACCATCTGGGGCTTGAGCAGCTCCAGTTGCAGCCGCACCGGACGCAGCTCGTCGCGGCACAGGAAATCGTCATCGGCGAAGGCCAACCGGTAGGCGGGCGACTCGGTCTGCGGCGTGCGCGGCAGCCGGTCCGCGGTGCTGCGGTCGGCGCCGGCATCGGGAAACGGGCTGTGGCGGTCGTCATGCATCGGGTCACCTCGTTGAACACATGGCCCCTTGCCTATCCGCTTGCCCGCGCGCTGGCCAGCGCCCAGCCGCCATTCACCGCATTGTGCGGCCGGGCCGGAGCCTCTATAGGGCTGACCGGAACGCGACCCCGCCACCGAAACGGAGCCTGCCCCATGTCCAACACCCAGCTCGAAGCCGCCATCGAAGCCGCCTGGGAGGCGCGCGACACCATCACCCCCGCCAGCAAGGGCCAGGCGCGCGACGCCATAGAGGCCACGCTGCACGCGCTCGACCAGGGCACGCTGCGGGTGGCGGAACGCGGCGAAGACGGCACCTGGCACGTGAACCAATGGGCCAAGAAGGCGGTGCTGCTGGGCTTCCGGATCAACGACATGGAGGTGCAGACCGGCGGGCCGCAGGGCGGCACCTGGTGGGACAAGGTGGACAGCAAGTTCGCCCATTGGGGCGAGGCGCAGTGGAAAGCCGCGGGCTTCCGCGCGGTGCCCAACTGCGTGGTGCGCCGCTCGGCCCATATCGGCAAGGGCGTGGTGCTGATGCCCTGTTTCGTGAACCTGGGCGCCTATGTGGACGAGGGCACGATGGTGGATACCTGGGCCACCGTGGGGTCTTGCGCGCAGATCGGCAAGAACGTCCACCTGTCGGGCGGTGTGGGCATCGGCGGCGTGCTGGAGCCGATGCAGGCCGGCCCCACCATCATCGAGGACAACTGCTTCATCGGCGCGCGCTCCGAGGTGGTCGAGGGCTGCATCATCCGCGAGGGCTCGGTGCTGGGCATGGGCGTCTACATCGGTCAATCCACCAAGATCGTGGACCGCGAGACCGGCGCCGTGACCTATGGCGAGGTGCCGCCCTATTCGGTCGTGGTGTCGGGCTCGATGCCCTCCAGCAACGGGGTGAACCTGTATTGCGCGGTGATCGTGAAGCGGGTGGACGAAAAGACCCGCTCCAAGGTCGGCATCAACGAATTGTTGCGGGACTGAAAACAATCTGTTCGCGCCGCTCGCGCATGAATTGTATTTTTGCTGGAAATACAATTCAAAATGCTTGCGCCCAAGGGGCGCAGGCCCGATGATCGCTGCAAGGTGGGGGCCTTGCGAGTGTAACGGTGCAGCCGGACGAGAACACGACATATGCAGGCCCCGGCCCGGGCCCGGGGGTCGCCGGCAAAGGCTCGAACGCGTTTGACGCGCTGTTCTCCGCAGCACCGGAGGCTGTCTGCCTGGCCATGTCCGACGGCCTGGACAGGCTCCGGGCGAATCCGGCGATGCAGGGGCTGCTTGGCAGCGACACGCCCGTGCTCGACCTGTTCGCGCGTCTCGACGAGGGGACGACGCTGCGCGCCCGCGTGGCCCGCGAACTGGATGCAGGGCTGCCCTTCGGGCCCGAACATGTCCTGCTGTGCGAGCCGGAAGGCACCTGGCAAGGGTTCGAACTGAGTGTTCGCCCGATCGCGCCGGGCACCGGCTGGCTCTTCCTCTCGCGCACGAGCCCGGTCGGCGCTTCGCCCGATCCGGCGGGGACCGACACGCTGACCGGGCTGATCGGGCGCGACGGCCTGCTCGGGGCTCTAGCGGAAAGGCTTGCTGCGCCGGGCGGCGCGGGAGCGGTGCTGCTGTTCGGGATCGACGACCTGCCGCAGATCAACCGTGCGCTGGGACGGGGGGCCGGGGATCGGCTCATGCGCGGCCTCGCGCGGCGCATCGATGCGCATCAAGGCCGGATCAGCCTGGTGGCCCGGGTCCGCGGCGACGCGTTTGCCGTGGTGCTGAAGGGCAGCGTCACACCGCGCAGCACGCGGCTCTGCGCGCTCGACATCGCCGCGGCCCTCAGCCCGCCCGTTCTGCTCGAAGAAGAGCGCCTGTCCTCAGCGATCAGCGTGGGAATCGCGCTGTTCCCGAATGACGGTCGCGACCCGGAGACCCTCCTGTCCCGCGCCGAGGCCGCGCTGGCGGATGCCAGGATAGATGGCGGCGGCCGGGTGAGTTTCGGGGCGGGACGCCACGAGGCCCGCGCCCGCGTCGTCAACGCGCTGCGCCGGGCGGACCTGCGCGGTGAGCTGGAACTCCACTACCAGCCCATCGTCTCGCTGAAGACAGGCAAGGCCGCGCTGTGCGAGGCGCTGCTGCGCTGGGACCGGCCCGGCACCGAAAGCATCGGCGTGGCGGATTTCACCCGCCTTGCAGAACAGAGCGCCGCCATGGACACGCTGCGCCGCTTCACCGTGGCGGAGGCCCTGCGCCAGCACCGCGCCTGGGGCCGGGACGACCTGCGCATCTGCGTCAATGTCTCGCCCGAGCAGATCGCCACCGACGCCGCGCTGGACTGGCTGCTGGAGCGCCTGGACCGGCCCGGCGCGCGGGACGCGCTGGTGATCGAGATCACCGAGACGGCCCGCTTCCACGATCCGGCGCAGTTCGCCCGTCTGCACCGGCTGCGTGCTGCCGGAATCGCTCTGGCGATCGACGATTTCGGCACCGGCTTCTCGACGCTGGACTACCTGGCCCGGATTCCGGCGGATTTTCTCAAGATCGACGGCAGCTTCACCAAGGGGCTGGACGCCGCGCCCTATCGCAAGCTGATGCGCGCGGCGATCAAGCTCGGGCATGATTTCGGCATGACCGTCATCGCCGAGAATGTCGAGACCGAGGATCAGGCCGCCTTCCTCCGGGGCGAGGGCTGCGACATGGCGCAGGGCTATGCCTTCGGCGGCCCGCGCGCGGCGGTGGACTGGGGCCCGCGCGGCCCCTGACCCGCGTTCCCCCTTGCGCCCGCGGGCCGGCCGGTCGATCAAGGCCGCAGCAGACCCAGCCCGCAGACGGAGGCCGCCATGACCGACCGGGACGATCCTTTCGCTGTCCCGCCCGACACCCTGGGCATGAACGCCGACGAGATGCGCCGGCTGGGCTACAAGGTGGTGGACATGGTGGTGGACCGCGCCATGCGCCGCAACGCCGAGCCCGCGATCCTGACCGGCAGCCCCGACGATCTGCGCGCGGCACTTGGCGGGCCGCTGCCCGAGACGCCGATGGACCCGGACGCCTCGCTGGCGCTGATGGCCGAGGTGGCGCTGGCGCATCAGCAGCATGGCGACCACCCGCGCTATTTCGCCCGGGTGCCCGGCCCCGCCGCCTTCGCCGCGATCCTGGGCGACTGGATGGGCACCGGGTTCAACACGATCTGCGCCAGCTGGGGCGGGGCGTCGGGCCCGGCCACGATGGAGGTGATCGTGGTGGAGTGGCTCGCGCAGATGCTGGGCCTGCCCGCGAGCACCGAGGGCGTGCTGCTCTCGGGCGGGTCGATGGCGAATTTCACGGGCTTCGCGGCGGCGCGCAGCGCGATGGGGCCGGGCGTGGCCTATCTCACCGACCAGACCCACGCCTCGCTGCCGCGCAACCTGCGGCACATGGGCTTCGCCCCCGGGGAGATCCGCCTGCTGCCCTCCGACGAGGCGCTGCGGATGGACCCGGCCATCCTGCGCGCGGCCATCGCCGCGGACCGCGCCGCGGGGCTGCGGCCGATGATGGTGGTGGGCACCGCCGGCAGCACCAACACGGGCGCCACCGATCCGCTGGAGGCGCTGGCCGATATCTGCGCCGAAGAGGGGCTGTGGCTGCATGTGGACGGCGCCTACGGCGCCCCCGCCGCGATCACGCCGGAGGGCCGCGCGGTTCTGGCCGGGCTGGAGCGGGCGGATTCGCTGGTGCTGGACCCGCATAAATGGTTCTTCCAGCCCTATGATCTCGGGGTCTGCATGGTCACCCGGCCCGGCGCGCTGGAACGCGCCTTCGCCATGCATCCCGAATACCTGCGCGACGTGCAGGTGATGCAGGGCGCGGTGAATTTCGGCAATCGCAGCCTGGAGCTGACCCGGCGCTCGCGGGCGCTGAAACTGTGGATGTCGCTGCGCAGCTACGGGGCGCAGGCGTTCCGGGAGGCGGTCTCGCACGGGATCGCACTGGCCGAAACGGCCGAGGCGCATCTGCGCGCCCGCCCCGGGACCTGGGAGATCGCCAGCCCGGCGCAGCTTGGCATCGTGTGCTTCGCGCTGCGCGATGCGCCCGAGGCCGAGCACGCGGCCCGCGCCGCGCGCGTCTCGGAGAGCGGCTTTGCCTGCGTGACCTCCACCAGCCTGAAGGGGCGCAGCGTGCTGCGGCTATGCACGATCAACCCGCTGACCACGGCCGACGACGTGACCCGCACGATCGACCTGCTGGCGGACGGCTGAGGCCGGACGGAGCGCCGCCCGCGCAGGGCTGCGGCCTGCCCCCCGGGATATGTCGAGCCGGAAGCAGGCGCGGGCTCAGCGCACCACGTAGACCGAGGCGCGGGCGTGGCGGACGATCCGCGCCGCATTGGGCCCCAGCAGGTAGTCGCGGAAATCGGGCTTGTGCGCGCCCACCACGATGAGCGAGGCGCCATCGGCCTCGGCCACATGGAGGATTTCCTCGTAGGCGTTGCCCGTGGCGACGATGTGGCGGGCCGTGGCGTTGGCCTCGGGGCCGAGCACCGCCTCGCCCAGCGCGTTCAGGCGGCGGCGGGCCTCGGCCTCGGCCTTCTTGTGGTGGCTCTTGTCGAAATAGCTGCCCACCACGCTCATGCCGTAATCGGGCAACACGGTGATCAGGTCGAGCTGGGCCTCGTCCAGCGCGGCGAGGCGCGCGGCCCGTTCCAGCACCGGCCGGTCGCGGTTTTCGTTGCTGATGTCGACGGCGCAGAGAACGGGGCCTGTCATGCCGGCACTCCTTGTCTGGTCAGACGCGCGCGCTGCATCAGGGCAACCAGGCCCAGCAGCGCCAGCGCGGGAAGGAAGATCAGCTCCTTCGGGAGCTGGTCGGCCGGCGCCTTGACCGAGCGGATGATCATGGGCGTGTCGGCGTAGAAATCGAACTCCATCATCTCCTGGGCGAAGGGCGTGCCGAACATCGGCTCGTCGAAGCTCATGCCCTCGTCCACGGGCACGAGGGCCAGGCCGAACCCGTCCAGCAGCTCCGCACCGGAAGCGTCTGTCTCGATCTGTAGCAGCAGGGTGGTCCCGGTGATCTCGCCGGTGTCGAAATCGGGGCCCTCGATCAGCAGGCGCAGCTCGTCGCCCGGCCCTGCCCGGTCCAGCGCCGCTTCCAGCCGCGCGGGCTCGATCGTCTCGAAGGGCGGCTGCAGCCGATCCATGAAGAAGTCGGGCAGGAACAGGGCAAAGGCCACGAAGATCAGCAGGACGCTTTCGTGAAGGCGGTTCTTCACAAGAAACCAGCCCATGGTGCCTGCGGTGAAGACCAGGATCGCCACCGTGGCCACCGCGAATGTCAGGATGCCTTGCGCCCAGCCCACGTCGATCAGCAGCAGGTCGGTGTTGAAGATGAAGAAGAACGGCAGCGCCACGGTGCGCAGGCTGTAGAAGAAGGCCGTGAAGCCGGTGCGGATCGCGTCGCCGCCCGACACGGCGGCGGCGGCGAAGCTGGCCAGCCCGACGGGTGGAGTGACATCGGCCATGATGCCGAAATAGAACACGAACAGATGCACCGCGATCAGCGGCACGATCAGCCCCGATTGCGCGCCCAGTTCCACCACCACGCCGGCCATCAGGCTGCTGACCACGATGTAGTTGGCCGTGGTGGGCAGGCCCATCCCCAGCACCAGGCTGAGGAGCCCCACCATCACCAGCATCAGGATCAGGTTGCCGCCCGACAGGAACTCCACGAGGTCGGCCATGACCTGGCCCACCCCGGTCAGCGTCACCGTTCCCACGATCACTCCCGCGGTGGCCGTGGCCAGGCCGATGCCGATCATGTTGCGCGCCCCGTCGATCAGGCCCTGCACCAGGTCCTCAACGCCCCACCTGAACCGGGCGGGCAGATCGCTTTCCCCCCGGAACACCGCCTTCAGCGGGCGTTGCGTCAGCAGGATCACGAACAGCAGCATCGTCGCCCAGAAGGCCGACAGGCCGGGCGATTTCTGCTCGATCATCAGGAAATAGACCAGCACCACGATGGGCAGCAGGAAATAGAGGCCGGTCTTGTAGATCTCGCCCACCACGGGCAGCGTGATATCCTCCGAATGGGGATCGTCGGGCTCCAGGTCGGGCACCTGCGCGGCCAGCCACAGCAATGCAAGGTAGGACAGGAACAACAGGGCCGAAAGGACCCAGCCCGCGCCCTCGGGCACCAGCGCGGTGATCCAGCCGATCGGGTATTGCACCCCGTAGCACAGCGCCGCGAAGCCCACGAAAAAGGCCGCCATGCCGCCGACGGTGCGGCCCAGGCTGACCACGCGGCCGCCCAGCGTGGGCATGTTCAGCTTTACCGCTTCAAGATGCACGATATAGACCAGCGCGATGTAGGAGATCGCCGCGGGCAGGAAGGCATGGGTGATCACCTCGACATAGGAGATGCCCACATATTCCACCATGAGAAAGGCCGCGGCCCCCATCACCGGCGGCATGATCTGCCCGTTGACCGAGCTTGCCACCTCGACCGCGCCGGCCTTTTCGCTGGTGAAGCCCACGCGCTTCATCAGCGGGATGGTGAAGGTGCCCGTCGTCACCACGTTGGCGATGGACGAGCCCGAGATCAGGCCCGTCGCGGCCGATCCCACCACCGCCGCCTTGGCCGGGCCGCCCCGCAGCTGGCCCAGCGCGCCGAAGGCCATCTTGATGAAGTAGTTGCCCGCGCCCGCCTTCTCCAGCAGGGCGCCGAACAGCACGAACAGGAACACGAACTTGGCCGACACGCCCAGCGCGATGCCGAACACCCCCTCGGAGGTGATCCACATGTGGCTCATGGCCTTTTGCAGGCTCGCGCCCTTCCAGCGGATCACGTCGGGCACCCAGGTGCCCGAACCGAAGAAGACATAGGCCAGGAAGACCGTGGCGATGATCGCCATGGCGGGGCCCAGCGCGCGGCGGGCGCCTTCGAACAGGATCAGGAGGCCCAACAACGCGAACCACTTGTCGGTATCGTCCGCCAGACCGCCCGACTGGACGATCTTGTCGTAGAAGAAGAACCCGTAAAGCGCGATGAAGGCGCCGGCCAGCGCCAGGATCCAGTCATGGATCGGCACATGGCTGCGCGGGCTGGAGCGGAACGCGGGATAGGCCATGAAGGCCAGGAAGACCGCGAAGGCCAGGTGGATCTGGCGCGAATTGTTGATGATGTCGCCCGGCAGGACGTAATTGGCCAGCGGCGAGGCCAGCAGCACCTGGAACAGCGACCAGCTCATTGCGACCGCCGCGATCAGCAGCGCCACCGCACCACCGGGATTGCGCGCCCCGGCATCGGTGGAGACGACCAGATCCTGCAGTTCCTCTTCGCTGAGTGGCCGCCGGCCGATCTCCCTGTCGGTCATCTGGTCCGTATCCTCTTGCTGCGGGCGCTTCTCTCCGCCTGCTTCCGTTCCCGGCGTGGAAGACGGGGCGCCCGGAGGCGCCCCGCCGCAAGGTGGCCTCAGTCGATCAGGCCAGCCTCGCGGTAGTATTTCGCAGCCCCGTCATGCAGCGGCGCGGACAGGCCGTCGCTGACCATCTGCTCCTTCTCCAGCACGGCGAAGGCGGGGTGCAGGCTCTTGAAATCCTCGAAATTCTCCATCACCGCCTTGACCACGGTATAGACGGCGTCTTCCGAGACATCGGCCGAGGAGACGAAGGTGGCGCCCACGCCGAAGGTGGTCACGTCCTCGGGGTTGCCGCGATACATGCCGCCCGGGATGGTCGCCATGCGGTAGTAGGGACGCTCGTCGACCAGCGCGCGGATGGTGTCGTTATCCACGGTCACCAGCACCGAATCGCAGGCGGTGGTGGCTTCCTGGATCGAACCCGAGGGGTGGCCCACGGTGTAGACCATCGCGTCGATCTGGTTGTCGCAAAGCGCCGCCGACTGCTCGGCCGCCTTCAGCTCGGTGGCCAGCTCGAAATCGTCGGTCGTCCAGCCCATGGCTTCCATCACCACTTCCATGGTGCCGCGCTGGCCGGAGCCCGGGTTGCCGATATTCACCCGCTTGCCCTTGAGATCATCGAAGGTGGAGATGCCGGAATCGGCGCGCGCCACCACGGTGAAGGGCTCGGGATGCACCGAGAAGACCGCCCGCAGGCTGTCGAACGCGCCCTCTTCCTCGAAACGCGAGCTGCCGTTGTAGGCGTGATACTGCCAGTCCGACTGCGCGACGCCGAATTCCAGTTCGCCCGCCCGGATGGTGTTGATGTTGTAGATCGAGCCGCCGGTGGACTCCACCGAGCAGCGAATGCCGTGGTCGCGGCGATCCTTGTTGACCAGCCGGCAGATCGCGCCGCCGGCCGGGTAGTAGACCCCGGTCACGCCACCGGTACCGATGGTGATGAAGTCCTGCGCGAAGGCCGCAGGCGCCATCAGCGTGGCCGCCACGGCGCCCATGATCGTCACTTTCGCTCTCTCGAACATGTCTGTCTCCCTTGATTGGTTCGAAACTCGGTCGTCGTCAGCCATCCCGGACCTCTTCCAGGCGGCGGTTTCTCTCTTCCACCGCGGCGATGCGGCGCTGCCCCTCGGGGCCGGCGCGCACCGCCAGAAGCCCCGCGATGGTTTCCAGCAGGAACAGCGTGGCCGTGTAGGAAGAGAAGAAATGCGGGCTTTCGCTCTGCACGATGAAACTGTGCGAGGCGAAGGGCAGTGCAGGGCAGGCATGGGTGTCGGTGATCACAACCACACAGGCGCCTTGCTCGCGCGCCAGCTCGGCCGCCCGGATCGGCCGCGTGGCGAAGGGCGGCTTGGTCACCAGGATCACCGCGTCCTCGGGGCCCAGCCCGCCCAGCGCGCTGCCCATGGAGGCGCCGCCGCGTCCCGCCATGCTCCAGCTTTCCGTAAAGAAATTGGCCACGTAGCTGAGGTGCTCCACCACGCCGGTGGAGCCCAGCCCCCCCAGCAGCACCACCCGGCGTGCGCCGTGCAGGCTCTCCACCGTCGCGTCCAGTTGATCCGGGTCGATTCCCGTGCCCAGTCCGCGAATATTGCCGACACAGGCCTCCATATGGGCGGACAGGAAGGCGGTGACGCTGTCGCCGTGATCGGCGCGCAGCCGTTCGGCGCGCTGCGAGAAGCTGCTGACACGGCGGCCCAGGCTGCAGCGCATGTCCTCGCGCAGGTCTTCGAAGCTGTCATAACCAATCGCGCGGGCCATGCGCGAGAAGGTGGCGGGCGGCAGGCCGCTGTCATTGGCCACCGCGCGCAGGCTGCGGGTGGTGGCGTCCACCGGGTTCTCGACGACGTAATCCGCCGCCTGCCTCAGACGTGCGCTCAGCGTGCGGTAGGTTGCCGCCAGCTTCATGTCCAAAGGTCCGTGCACTAGCCCCCCGTGCGCCATCGCCAACCAGTGTGACTACTGTTTCATTGCGTTTCACATCTTGTCAACAAATGATTCATATGTTTCGATGACGCGGCACACCGCTTTCGGAGCATCGCGCCCGTGTCCCATGTCTTTCCCCGTCATACGAAATCCCTGCCGCCCCGCGCCGTCAGCGCCCGCGGCGTCCATATCCACGATGCCGCCGGCAAGACCTATCTCGACGGCTCCGGCGGCGCCGCGGTATCCTGCCTCGGGCATGGCGACCCGGAGGTGATCGAGGCGATCCGGCGCCAGGCCGAAACGCTGGCCTTCGCGCATACCGGGTTCTTCACCTCCGATCCTGCCGAGGCGCTGGCCGATCGGCTGATCGCGAACGCGCCGGGCGGGCTCGACAGGGTCTACCTGGTCTCGGGCGGGTCCGAGGCGGTTGAATCCGCGCTAAAGCTGGCCCGCCAGTATTTCCTGGAGACCGGTGCGCCCTCGCGGCATCGCTTCATCGCCCGGCGGCAAAGTTATCACGGCAACACGCTGGGCGCGCTGGCCACCGGCGGGAATGCCTGGCGGCGCGAGCCTTTCGCGCCCCTGATGATCGAGACAAGCCATATCGCCCCCTGCTACGAGTACCGCGACCGGCAACCGGAGGAGACCGCCGAGGCCTACGGGCTGCGCGTCGCCGATGAGCTGGAGGCGGAGATCCTGCGGCTGGGCCCAGAGACCGTCGCGGGTTTCGTGGCCGAACCCGTGGTCGGGGCCACCGCCGGCGCGGTGCCGCCCGTGCCCGGCTATTTCAGGCGCATCCGCGAGATCTGCGACCGGCACGGCGTGCTGCTGATCCTCGACGAGGTGATGTGCGGCATGGGCCGGACCGGCACGCTGTTTGCCTGCGAACAGGACGGGATCGCCCCCGATATCGTCACCATCGCCAAGGGGCTTGGGGCCGGGTATCAGCCCATCGGCGCGATGCTCTGCACGGCGCAGATCTATGACGCGGTGCTGCGGGGCTCCGGCTTCTTCCAGCACGGGCACACCTATAACGGCCATCCGGTCGCCTGCGCTGCCGCCGAGGTCGTGATCCGCAAGCTGACAGAGGGCGGGCTGACCGCGCGCGCGGCGGCGCAGGGGGCGAAGCTGCGCGCGGCGCTGGAGGCGGGTTTCGGCCAGCATCCGCATGTGGGCGACATTCGTGGCCGGGGCATGTTCATCGGGCTGGAGTTCGTGCAGGACCGGGCCACCAAGGCCCCGTTCGACCCGGCGCTGAAACTGCATGCGAAGATCAAGGCGGCCGCCTTCGAGGCGGGGCTGATCTGCTACCCGATGGGCGGCACGATCGACGGACGGCGCGGCGATCACCTGCTGCTGGCGCCCCCGTTCATCCTGGAGGATGCCCATATCGACGAGATCGTGGAAAAGCTTTCCACTGCGTTTGCCGCGGCGCTGCCCTAGCCCGCACGCGGCCCTGGCCACAAACGAAAACCGCCGCCCCGAGGGGCGGCGGTTCGCGTTACGGCACGGGGCCGGATCAGTGCAGCTTGGCGTCGACCTGGGCAATCGCGTCGTCGATCAGCGCGTTGCCCTTCTTGGAGGTCATCTGCTTCGCGATCAGATCGCGCGCTGCGGCCACGGCAACCTCTGCCGCGCGGTCGCGCACGTCGCGGATGGCCGAAGCCTGCGCCGAGGCGATCTGCTCCTCGGCCGCCTGCAGGCGGCGCTTGATCGAGGCCTCCAGGTCGCGCTGGCTCTGCTCCGCGCTCAGGCGCGCCTCTTCCTTGGCGTGGGCCACGATGCGGTCGGCCTGGTCCTGGACTTCCTTCTGCTTGCGCTCGTAGCTGGCCAGCAGGCTCTGGGCTTCCTCGCGCAGGGCGCGCGCCTCGTCCAGCTCGGACTTGATGCCCTCGGCGCGCTTGTCCAGCATGCCGGCGACCGTTCCTGGCACCTTGAAATAGACCAGGATCGCGATGAAGAGCAGAAAGCCCAGCATCACCACGAAATCGGTATTGGCGAGCGAGAAGAACGGGCCGGTCGCGGCATGGGCCGGGCTCGCCGCGGCCACCACGGCCAGGATGAACAGCGTGCGCATGGTCCCTATCCCTTCACATGGGCCGCGACGGCCTTCTCGATCTCCGCGGCATCGGCTTCGGCGCCCATGGCGGCGATGACCTCCTGCGCGGTGTCCTGCGCCACAGCGCGGATGCTCTCGAGCGCGCCAGCGCGGATCTCCGCGATCGCCTTCTCGGACTCGGCGGACCGCTCGGTGATCCGTGCATCCGCCTTCTTGATGGCGGCATCCAGTTCGGCCTGCATTTCCGCCTTGGCCTTCGCCACGATCTCGTTGGCCTCGGCGCGGGCATCAGCGAGCGCCTTTTCATAGGCCTTCTCTGCCTCGGCTGCCTTGGCCTTCAGATCCTCGGCCACGGCGAGATCGTTGGTGATCGCGCCCTTGCGCTCGGACAGGACCGAGGCGATGCGCGGCAGCGCCACCCGGGTCAGGATGAGATAGACCACGACAAGCGTGACCAGAAGCCAGAAGATCTGGTTGGGGAAGGTCGAGAAATCGAGCTGCGGAAGTCCCGCCCCCCCGCTCTCGGCCCCTTGGGTTTCGGTCGCCATGCTGCCCTCCGTGCGCCGTTAAGTCTTGCGCCGTCCCGTGATCCACCGGGGCGGCGGCGTGATGCCGCCGGCCCCGGCCGTAAGGATCGCGAAAGGGTGGCTCAGACGGCGAACATCAGCAGAAGCGCGACGAGGAACGAGAAGATCCCCAGGGCTTCCGCGAAGGCGATGCCGATGAACAGCGTTGCGGTCTGGCTGGCCGCGGCCGACGGGTTGCGCAGGGCGCCTGCCAGGAAGTTGCCGGCCACGTGGCCCACACCGATGGCGGCCGCGCCGGAACCGATGGCGGCCAGGCCGGCACCGATGAACTGACCCATGTTTGCGATATCGCCTTCCATGTCGAATGCTCCTTACGGTTGGAAGATGAGAAGATCTTGGTTGATACGGGCCTGAGCCTCAGTGGCTGGGATGCAGCGCGTCCTTCAGGTAGACGCAGGTCAGGATCGTGAAGACGTAAGCCTGGATGAAGGACACCAGCACCTCGAGGCCGTAGATCGCGGTCACCGCCAAGATCGAGATCGGCGCGATCGCCGTCACCTGGCTGAAGCCCGCGAACACCTTGATCACCGCGTGACCGGCCATCATGTTGCCCGCAAGACGGATGGAATGGCTGACCGGCCGCACGAAGTACGAGATCACCTCGATCAGCGCCAGGACCGGGCGCAGCGGCAGCGGCGCCTCGCTGACCCAGAACAGGCCCAGGAACTTGGTGCCGTTCTTCATGAAGCCGATCGCCGTGACCGTCACGAACACGCCCATCGCCAGCACCGCCGTCACCGCGATATGCGAAGTGGTGGTGAAGGACATCGGGATCAGCCCGAGGAAGTTGGCGAAGACGATGAACAGGAACAGCGTCATGATGTAGGGGAAGTATCTCAGCCCGTCCTTGCCGGCCACGTCCTCGACCATCTTGTAGATGAAGCCGTAGGCCAGCTCGCCGATCGACTGCGAGCGCGACGGCACGATCGCGCGGCGCGAGGTGCCCAGAACGAGCATCGCCGTGATCGCCAGGACCGCCAGCGCCATCCACAGCGTCACGTTGGTGATCGTGTACCAATGCACCGGGCCGTCGCCGAAGAGCGGCTTCACGATGAACTGATCCATCGGGTAGAATGTCAGCCCGCTGCTCTCGCCCGCCTGTTCCGTCGCCACGGTCAACCCCCTTCGTCACTGCCGGGCTCGCCGGCCTCTTTCTGCACCTGGATCTCGCGGGCGCTGCGCATCATCGTCTTGATGCCCGCCGCGAAGCCCAGCAATGTGAACAGCACCAGAAGGAAGGGCATGGTGCCGAAAAGCACGTCCAGCCCGTAACCGATGCCGAAGCCGATCCCGAGACCGGCGACAAGCTCTATCACCATCCGCCAGGCGAGTTGCGCCTGGGAATAATGCTCGTCCGCTCTGGGCTTCGGCGCCTGCGCCGCCTTTGCGGCGGCGATCCGCGCCTCCAGCTCCGCCATGCGGCGCTTCTGGTCGGGATCGCTCATGCGGCCAGCCCCTCTCGGACAGTCGGCCCTGTGCTATGCGCCGCGGGGCGGCGAGTCAAGCGACCAAACGGCGCGGCGCGAGCGGCCGCAAGGACCTGATAACGCTGGATTTCCCTGGTTTCGCTGCGTGGGGTGCGCTGTCTGGCGGGACCGCGGAAGGCGCGATCGGGGCCCCGGAGCATTCTCAACCGGATGGTTGACAATCGCGTGGCCGCCGCGCCTTCGCCGTTGACCTGCGCGCCCCGCGCAGTCTTATGACACCATGCCGTCGCTCGACTCCGTCTTCGCCGCCTTGGCCGATCCGACCCGCCGCGCCATCCTCGCGCTGCTTCTGGAGGACGACATGGCGGTGACCGACGTGGCCGAGCCCTTCGACATGTCCCTCGCCGCGATCTCCAAGCACCTCGGCATCCTGACCCGTGCCGGTCTCGTGAGCCAGGACCGGCGCGGGCGGGTCGTCTGGTGTCGGCTGGAGCCGGACGGGCTGCGCGCGGCGTCGGTCTGGATGCAGGGCTTCGGCCAGTTCGAGCCGGTCAACCTCGATGCCTTCGAGCGGTTCCTCGCCGCCGAGCTGCGCGAGGCGCCGGAGACCGAGTGACCCCCCGGACGGGCCGGGGCGCGCCGCCAGCGCGCGCTGGCGGCGACCATGCGCGCGGCATGCGACCCGCCCCCGGCCAAGCTGCAACTGGTGGCTCCGAAGCTGTGCTTCGCCGCGGCGCTCGCCCGGGACGGCCGGGCGCTCCGGCACGTCCCGGGTTTCGGTGTCTCGATGCTGTGTCCGGTGGCCGACATGCAGCGCCTGCCGCCCGACCGATCGTTGGGGAACCGGCCGCATCGGAGCGGCGTGCGATCCCGTGCCGTGGCGCACCCGGACCCGCGCCGCACCCCGGGCTGTCGCGACCGCATCCGCGGGCGGCGTCGCGGCGCCGGGCCGCCCCGCACCGTCCCGGCGCGAGGCGCTGGCGATCACCTCCGCCACCGCCCCGCGCGGCGGCACGCCCCAGCCCCGCCTGGATCCGGCGAGCGGTGGCCGAACCACCACGACCCTGTCCGTCGGGCCGATGACGGCGGCGCCGGCATGGCGGTGGCCGGCAGCGTCGCGCCCGGTTTCGCGGTCCGGCGCGCCTGCCCCGGGGCGGAGCGCCGGACAGGGTTGGCGCGCTGGACAGGGTTGGCGGTGCCGTTCCTCGACCGGGCCGCGGAGGGCACCGATATCACCGCGGCGGGATTTTCCCTTTCGGGACGGCCGGACGGGCCGAACGTGACGCGCGGATCGGTCTGATCGCTCCGGGGCCCGCGGGGCGGTGAGTCCATCTTGCGGATCAATGCGCCGGGACAGCCCTGCAGGGCGCAGGAGCCCGCGGGCGGCGTTCGCGTCTTTTCCCGGCCGAGCGACCCCGCTCAGGCCATGCGCCGGGCCGCCGCCGCCTCTTCGTCCTTCAGCAGCAGCACCAGCGCCACCACGGTCAGCACCAGCCCCGCGAGCACCAGCGCCGGGGGCGCCCCGTTGCCCAGCGCCAGTTCCCACAGCAGCACCCAGGACGGCGTGAGATAGGTATAGGCCATCACCTTGGCCGAGGGCAGCCGCAGGGTCGCGTATTGCAACAGCACGAAGGTGGCCGCCGAGGCGAAGAGCGCCAGGTAGAACAGCGTGATCCACACGATCGGAGGCAGCGCCGCCCAGTCCGTGGCGCGAATGTCGTTCCAGCCCCAGGCGGTCAGCAGCACCGCGCCAGAGATCAGCATCCCCAGCGTGAACACGACCGCCGGCTCGCCCCGGTTCAGCTTGCGCACCATCGGCGTGTAAAGCGCATGCGCCGCGCAGCCCCACAGGTAGACCAGTTCGCCCCGGCCCACCTCGAATTGCATCAATGCCCGCCAGTCGGCGCGGAAGATCACCCAGAGCGCGCCCGTTGCGCCGATTGCCAGCGCACCGGCCATGCGCGGCGTGGTGACCTGCCGCAACAGGACCCAGCCGAACCCCGCCGCCATCAGCGGCGTCAGGGTGAAGACCGCCGCCGCGCTGACGGGGTGCGCCGTCTTCAACCCTTCGAACATCAGCACGAAATAGGCCGCGAACAGCCCGCCCAGCAACGGGTAGCGCCAGGGCGCCTCCAGCGCCTTGCGCGTGAAGGTGCCGGTGGCCGCCACCACGGCCCCGATCACGCAGGCGGCGATGAAGAACCGGATCGCGTTGAGCGCGGAGGGTGCGATCTCGTTCGCCACCATCCCGCCCAGCGAGAAGGAGCCCGCCACCAACAGCGAAAACAGCAGCATCGCCAGGTGACCGCGCATGCCCTGGCTCATGTCCCGGTCTCCGTCCGTGCCCAGTCCTTCAGCGCTTTCAGCAGCGCCTGCACCTTGAAGCTGCGGTGCAGGTCCACATGCGTGACCAGCCACAGCGGCGCGCCCCAGTCCTCGCGCGGGGGCATCACCTCGTGCAGATCCGGGTTGGCGGCCACCGTCCATGGCGGCAGGAAGCCGATACCGGCGCCCGCGAGGATCGCCTGTTCCTGCGCGCGCACGTCCAGGCTGCGGAACACGATCCGGTCGCGCGGGACGTTCCGCGCCATCCAGATGTCGAAAGGCGCGCGCGGCTCGGCGCTGTCATGGCCCACGAAGCGATGCGCGCCAAACGCGTCCAGCCTTTCGGGCAGGCCGTGCGCGCGGGCGTAGGACGGCGCGGCGTAAAGGCCCATCGCCTGCCGGAAGAAGGGCTGGACCACGTTGTCGGGCTCCTCCGGCGCCGCGCCCGCCCGCACCGCCACATGGGCCTCGCCATATTCCAGCCGGAACAGCCGCTCGCCGGTCAGGTAGCGCAGCACGACCTCGGGATGCGCCTCCTGGAAGGCCCGCAGCACCGGCGCCAGCACCGGCGCGAGACCGCTGATCGAGGTCAGCACCAGTTCTCCCGAGACATCGGCGTCCTGCCCCTTCAGCCGCCCGGCAAGCTGGGCGAACTGGTCGTCGGTGGCCTGCGCCACGCGCAGCAGGTCCTCGCCCGCCTCGGTGGGGGTGTAGCCGCGAGCATGGCGCTGGAAGAGCTTCACCCCCAGCCGCGCCTCGAGCGCGTCCACATGGCGGATCACCGTGGCGTGATGCACGCCGAGCGCTTCGGCCGCCCCGCTGACCGTGCCGCGCCGCGCCACGTGGAACGCGGTGCGTATCTCGTCCCAATGCTCGAAGGACATGTCCGTGCGCGCCTCCCCGAAACCGCCGCAGGTGGCGATACTGCGTGGCGCCGGGTGGAAACACAAGCCGGGGATCGGCGCCCGGCAGCGCGCGAGGCGCCCCGCATCCCGAACTCGCCGATCCGGTGCCGGCGCCATGCCGCCCGGTCGCCCGCGCGAGGCAGACATGCGGCCGGCCGCCCGGAAAGCCCGACGTCCGATGACCGGCCATGCGCCCCGGGCGCCGCAGCCTTGACCCTTCTCGTGATGGGGACAAGACGACCCGCCTGCCCCTCCCCGGCGATTTCGGCGCCGAACATGCGGCCCATACGGCCGGCCGCGCGCTCGCGACCTGGCTGGAACGGGCGGAACCCGGCGGACGAGCCCTCCGCCCGTCGCCTCCTCCGCCCGTCGCCTCCTTCGCCCCGAGGCCCGAAGCCCTCGCGACGGGCGCGGCGCGTCACGCGCCGCGCCTCCTGCGCTCAATGCACTCGTGCGGCCACCTCGTCTGCATAGCGGGACTGCATGTCCTCCACCGCCTTCGCATGCTTCTCGGCCAGCTCCGGGCGCAGCTTCTCGGCCCGGGCCGCGCTGTCCATGGTGGGCAGGAAATGGCCCTGGAAATGCGGCATCACATGGCGGGCGATCAGCTCGTAGCTCTTGTGCGTGGCCTGCGGATCGGCCCAGTTATGCGCCAGCATCAGGTAGGCGCCGAACCCGCCATTGGATTGCGCGTGCAACCGTTCGATCTGCTTGACGGCCATGTCGGGCGTGCCGATGGCGCCGAAGCCGCTCTCGTTCACGAACTCGATCATCTCCTTCACGTTGTTGCCCGGCACCGCCATCTGCGGGAAGGCCGCCACTGCCTGGAAGTAGTGGAACCACTGCTCCATCCCGTATTCCACGTCGCGATAGGCCTGGTCCATCGAGTCGGCGATATGCACCATCCCCACCAGCCGCCACTTGGAGCGGTCCACTGTCTTGCCATGCTGGGCCGCCTCGGCCTCCATCACGTCCCAGTGCAGCGCCAGCGCGTCGAAGCCCGCCGCCGTGGTCGCCCCGATCGACAGAAGCCCGGTGCCATGCCGCCCCGCAAGGCGCGGGCCGGCGGGCGAGGCCACCGCCGCCGTCACCACATCGAACAGCGGGTTGGAATAGGGCCGCAGGTGCAGCCGCGCCTCGCGCAGGTCCCAACGGTCGTTCTTGAACGTCACCGGCTCCTCGCTGGTCAAGAGCTGCATGATGACGCCGAGGCTCTCCTCCAGCAGCTGCCGGGTCTGGCTGGGTTCGATGCCGATCATCTTGGCATCGGTGGGCAGCGCGCCCGGGCCCACGCCCAGCATCACGCGGCCCCGCGTCAGGTGATCCAGCATCACGATCCGCTCGGCCACCCAGAGCGGGTTGTGATAGCTCAGGCTCACCACCCCGGTGCCCAGCTTGATATTCCGCGTGCGTTCGGCCGCCACGCCCAGGAAGATCTCGGGGCTGGCGATGATCTCCGAGCCCGCGGAGTGGTGTTCGCCCACCCAGGCCTCGTCGTAGCCCAGCCGGTCGAGATGCTGGATCAGCTCCAGATCGTTCTGCAGCGCCAGCGTGGGGTTGATCCCCGGCTTGTGGAACGGCGCCAGGAAAATCCCGAAACGCATACGGTCTTGCATGAGCTTTCCTCCCTTTTTTCGGCCGACCCCGTCCGCCCCTCCCCGGTCGTTCGCGGCGTCATGCCCGCCCATTGAGACGACCGCCCTTCGCACGGTCAATACCTAATGACCGTTCGGTAACTTTCTGGCTGCCCGCGGGGCTTGACCCGGGATGCATCCGCCCGGATCATTTCGCCATGAAGGTCACCCATTACACGCCTGAGTTGATGATCGTCGACTCCACGCCCTGGCTGATCGGCGGCGCGCTGATCCTGTTCATCCTGACGTTCGCCGGCGCGGGCCTTCTGCTGCTGGCCGAGGGCGAGGCCCTCGGCCTGCTGTTCCTGCTGGGCGGCGGCGGGATGGGGCTGGGGGGCTTCTGGGCCTTCGTGCGCCGCGAACAGGTGATCCTCGACCGCAGCGCGGGCGAGGTGGTGCTGCGCCGGCGCACGGTATTCGGGCAAACCGAGGAGCGCCAGCCACTGGCGGCGCTGCGCGGCGCCGTGCTCGAAACCCTCCGCAGCCGCAAGGGCGGAACCACCTTCCGCGCCGAGCTGGATTTCGGCCCGGCAGGCCGGCAGCCCGTCACCGGCCATTTCACCAACGGCCCCGGACCCGCCCGCATCGTGCAGGCCATCAACGACTGGCTTGACAGCGGGCGCCCCGCCGCCTAACAGCCGTCCCGACATCCGGAAGCGCGTCTGCCTTCCGGTCCCGGGCCCTGTCCCGGGATCGCCCCCCGTCAGCGAGGTTTCGCCCACGGGGGCGATTGGCATTTGGGCCGCGCCTGCCCATCTTGGGGGCGCATGACGCAACGGTTGGAAGGAGCCAGGGGCCATGTTTGAAAATCTGTCCGAACGCCTCTCCGGCGTCCTCGACCGGCTGACGCGGCAGGGCGCGCTCTCCGAGGAAGATGTCAAGACCGCCCTGCGCGAGGTGCGCGTCGCCCTGCTCGAGGCCGACGTGTCGCTGCCGGTGGCGCGCGATTTCGTCAAGGCGGTGCAGGACAGGGCCACCGGCCAGGCGGTCACCAGGTCCGTCACGCCGGGCCAGCAGGTGGTCAAGATCGTCCACGACGCCCTGGTGGACGTGCTGCGCGGCGACGAGGACCCGGGCAAGCTCAAGATCGACAATCCGCCCGCGCCCATCCTGATGGTGGGCCTGCAGGGTTCGGGCAAGACCACCACCACAGCCAAGCTCGCCAAGCGCCTGTCCGAGCGCGAGGGCAAGAAGGTGCTGATGGCATCGCTCGACGTGAACCGCCCCGCCGCGATGGAACAGCTGCAGATCCTCGGCGCCCAGATCGGGGTGGACACGCTGCCCATCGTCAAGGGCGAGACCCCGGTGCAGATCGCCCGGCGTGCCAAGACCCAGGCCTCGCTGGGCGGCTACGATGTCTACATGCTCGACACCGCCGGCCGGCTGCATATCGATGCCGACCTGATCGCCCAGGCCGCCGAGGTGCGCGACGTGGTCTCCCCGCGCGAGACCCTTCTGGTGGTGGACGGGCTGACCGGCCAGGTCGCCGTCGAGGTCGCCGAGGAATTCGACGACAAGATCGGCGTCACCGGCGTGGTGCTCACCCGGATGGATGGCGACGGGCGCGGCGGCGCTGCCCTGTCCATGCGCGCCGTCACCGGCAAGCCGATCCGCTTCGTGGGCCTGGGCGAGAAGATGGACGCGCTCGAGACCTTCGAGCCCGAGCGCATCGCCGGCCGCATTCTCGGCATGGGCGACATCGTGGCGCTCGTGGAAAAGGCGCAGGAGACCATCGAGGCCGAGCAGGCCGAGCGCATGATGAAGCGCATGGCCAAGGGCATGTTCAACATGAACGACCTCAAGGCCCAGCTCGAACAGATGCAGAAGATGGGCGGCATGGAGGGCATCATGGGCATGATGCCGGGCATGGGAAAGATGAAGGCGCAGATGTCCGATGCGGGCATCGACGACACCATCCTGAAACGCCAGGTCGCGCTCATCAACTCCATGACGAAGAAGGAACGCGCCAACCCGCAGATCCTCCAGGCCAGCCGCAAGAAGCGCATCGCGCAGGGCGCCGGGCTCGAGGTCTCGGAACTCAACAAGCTGCTCAAGCAGCACCGCCAGATGGCCGACATGATGAAGAAGCTCGGCAAGAAGGGCGGGCGCAACATGCTCAAGCAGGCGCTGGGCGGCATGTTCGGCAAGGGCGGCGGCGGCATGCCCGGGGGCATGGACCCCTCGCAGATGGACCCCAAGGCGCTCGAGGAGGCGGCCCGCGCCATGGGCGGCAAGCTGCCCGGCCTCGGTGGCGCCGCCCTGCCCCCCGGCCTGTCCGGCTTCGGAAAGAAGAAGTGATGACGCGCCCGGCTTTCTCCTGGCCGAAACCTCCCCGCCGGAGGCATCCGGGCGGTGCCGCGCGCAGCACGGCCGCGGCGGAGCGCGCCGCATGAACCCGCGCCCCCTCACCCAGGCCCCGGTGCTCGACGCCCCGCGCCTCGTGCTGCGCGGCCCTCAGCCGGGCGATTTCGATCCGCTGGCGGAGTTCTTCGCCGACGCGCCCCGCGCCTGGGGCTTCGGCGGCGCCGAGACCCGGCCCGACGCCTGGCGCTGGTTCGCCTCCAATATCGGGCACTGGCACCTGCACGGCTACGGCTATTTCACCATCGAGATGAAGGACGAGGGCCGCCCGGCCGGGCTCTGCGGCATCTGGAACCCGCTCGGCTGGCCCGAGCCGGAACTTGGATGGCTGGTCTTCGCCCCGTTCGAAGGCCGGGGCATCGCCTACGAGGCGGCCCTCCGGGCCCGCGAATGGGCCTATGCGCCCGATGGGCTGGGCTTCACCACGCTCACCTCCAACATCCTGCCGGGCAATACCCGGTCGGTGGCATTGGCCGAGCGGCTGGGCGCGCGCTTCGAGCGCGTCTACGAGAACGTGTCGATGGGCACCGACATGCTCTATCGCCACCCCGGCCCCGACGAGCTCGACCGCGACGGCGGCGGGATGGAGGCCTACGCATGACCGCCATTCCCGTGATCGAGACAAGGCGGCTGGTCCTGCGCGGCCCCGAACCGGGCGACTACCCGAATTTCAAGGCCACCTTCACCTCCTACCGCGCGCGCTTCATGGGCGGGCCGCTGAACGAGTACGAGGCCTGGATGCTCTACGCCGCAGAGATCGGCCATTGGCAGATCCGCGGCTTCGGCATGTGGATGATCCACGACCGCGAGACCGACCGAACCCTCGGCATGGCCGGCGGCTGGTTCCCCGCGAAATGGCCGGAGCCCGAACTGGCTTGGGTGATCTGGCCCGAAGTGGCGGGCCGCGGCATCGCGCTGGAGGCCACCCACGCCGCCCGGCGGTATTTCTACGAGACGCTCGGCTGGGACGGCGCGGTCAGCTATATCGACCCGCGCCACTACGAGTCGATCAAGCTGGCCGAACGGCTGGGCGCGGTGAAGGACCATGGCGCTCGCGGCGTGGACGGCACCGATGCGGTCTACCGCCACCCCTCGCCCGAGCGGCTGCGCAACAGCCAGATCACGGACGCGATCGAGCTCGAACTGCAATCCTTCGCCGGGCCGATCTTCGGCGGCCCGCGCGCGCAAACGGAGATCCCCGCATGACCGACACAAACACCGCCGCCGCGGACGATCCGGTGGCCCGCGCCGCCGGGTTGCTGAAGGAGCACCGCGAAAGCATCGACCGGCTGGACGCGATCCTGATCTACACGCTGGGCGAGCGGTTCAAGCACACCCAGGCGGTGGGCCGGCTCAAGGCCCTGCACGACCTTCCCCCGTCCGATCCGGCGCGCGAGGCCGCGCAGATCGCCCGGCTCGAAGACCTGGCGGGCAAGGCCGATCTCGACCCTGAATTCGCCAAGAAATTCCTCCGCTTCGTGATCGACGAGGTGATCCGTCATCACGAGCGGGCGAAATCGTAGGGCGGGGATCTTCCCGCCCGCAACCAGCACGAAGGGCAAGGCCGACCCTGCCCGAAACCGAAACGCCAGTCACTGGAATTCAAAGGAGATACCGACATGGCAATGAAGATCCGGCTTGCCCGCGGCGGCAGCAAGAAACGCCCCTTCTACCGCATCGTGGCCGCCGATTCGCGGATGCCCCGCGACGGCCGCTTCATCGAGAAGCTGGGCACCTACAACCCGCTCCTGCCCAAGGACAGCGAGGACCGCGTGCAGATGGACGTGGAGCGCGTGCAATACTGGCTCGGCCAGGGCGCCCAGACCACCGACCGCGTGGCCCGGATGCTCGAGGCCGCCGGCGTCACCGCCAAGACCGAGCGCGCCAACCCCAAGAAGGGCCAGCCCGGCAAGAAGGCCCAGGAACGCGCCGAGGAGCGCGCGGCCAAGGCGGCCGAGGCGGCCGAAGCCCCGGCAGAGGCCGAAACGGCCCCCGCCGAGGAGTGATCGGGCATCCCGATGTCCGATGAGGGCGGCATGATCTGCGTGGGCGCCATCGCAGGCGCCTTCGGTGTGCGGGGCGAGGTGCGGCTGAAAAGCTTCACCGCCGACCCCGCCGCCATCGCCGACTATGCGCCGCTGTTCTCCGAGGACGGTGCGCGGCGCTTCGACGTGACCATCACCCGCCCGCTCAAGGGCGGGTTCGCCGCACTGCTCTCGGGCGTGGCGACGAAGGAGCAGGCCGACGCATTGCGCGGCACGCAGCTTTTCGTGCCGCGCGACCGGCTGCCCGCGCTGCCCGACGACGAATTCTACCACGCCGATCTCGTGGGCCTCGACGTGGTCGATACCGGCGGCGCGCCGCTGGGCCGCGTGATCGCGGTGCAGGATCACGGCGCCGGCGACCTGCTGGAAATCCGCGCGCCCGGCGCCCGCCAGACGGTACTCCTGCCCTTCACACGGGCGATCGTGCCCACGGTGGACCTGACCGCGCGCCGCATCGTGGCCGACCCGCCCGAGGGGCTGTTCCCCGAGGCGGCGCCTCCCGGTCACGAGGGCTGAGCCACCAGGGTGCGAGCACCGCTCCCGGGGCAGGGCTTGGAACGTCTGCCCGTCACCGTGCGTTGCCTTTCCGGACAGAATGTCCAGAAAGGACGTACCCATGATAGAATGGATCCTCATCCTGCTCGCCATCGCCGGCATCGCGGCGCTGCTGGGTTTCAACAGCCTGTCCGGCGTGGCCCTGACCGGCGCGAAACTGCTGGTGGTGCTGGCGCTTGTGATGCTGCTCCTGCTGGCTTTCGGGGTAGTCGCGGTGGGCTGACCGCCACCGCTGCCCCTTCCGGCAGGCCGCGCAACCGGCTAGACAGCGCGGCATGAGCACGCCCTCCCGTTCCCATGGCCGCAAGGCCGTGCGCCCCACGATCGCCCCGCGCGAGCTGATGACCGACACGCCCGAGCTGGCGGGCGCCTGGTGCGCGCAGGTCATCACCCTGTTGCCCGAAGCCTTTCCCGGCGTGCTGGGCGAAAGCCTCACGGGCCGCGCACTCAAGGACGGGCTGTGGCAGCTGGAAACGATCGAGCTGCGCCGCTTCGGGATCGGCAAGCACCGCAACGTGGACGACACGCCCGCGGGGGGCGGGGCCGGCATGGTGCTGCGCCCCGACGTGCTGGGCGCGGCGATCGAGCATGCCCGCCGCGGCGTGCCCGCCGCCCGGCCGCTGCTCGCGCTCAGCCCGCGCGGCCCCCGCTTCGATCAGGCGATGGCCCGCCAGTTGGCGCGCGCCCCCGGCGTCACCCTGATCTGCGGACGGTTCGAGGGGTTCGACCAGCGCGTGCTGGACCACTACGGCGTGGCCGAGCTGAGCCTGGGCGATTTCGTGCTGACCGGCGGAGAGATCGCCGCCCAAGCGGTGATCGACGCCACCGTGCGCCTGCTGCCCGGCGTGCTGGGCAATGCCGCCTCGACCGAGGAGGAGAGCTTTTCCGACGGGCTGCTGGAGCACCCGCAATTCACCCGCCCCGCCGAATGGGAGGGCCGGCCCATCCCCGAGGTGCTGATGTCCGGCCACCACGCAGAGATCGCGAAATGGCGCCGCGCCGAGGCCGAGCGGATGACCCGCGCGCGCCGCCCCGACCTGTGGCAGGCCTGGCAGGACAGGCAGAACCGCGAAAGCTGATCGCGCTTCCCGCATAGGCGCGATTCGGCTTAGGCTGATGCGATGACCGGTGCAGAGTCCGAGTATCGCAAGGACCTGGCGCGCGTGGCCGAGGACGCGTTGCGCGGCTCGGGCATGGATTGCGTGGGCCTCTATGTCTTCGACGATGCCGGGCACATGCAGGGCGTCATCCTCGGCATGCCGGAGGCGTTCAATCGCGCCTACGAGACCCAGGGCATCCCCATCGATCCGGTGCTGGCGCGGGTGCGGGAAACCGGCGCGCCCAGTTCGACGCTCGTCATGCTCGGCGGGCGCTGGACCTCCTCGCAGCTCTATCGCCGGGTCTCGGGCCGCTTCGGGCTGACCGGCTTCGCCACCATGCCGCTCTATCGTGAGGACCGGCTGTCGGGCGCGCTCTACCTCGGGGCCATGACAGAGGCGAATGTTCGCAGGCTTGATGCGGAGGGTCTTTGCGCGATGTCGCCCCATGCGACCCGCGCATCGGTCCGCCTGCGCACGATGCCGCCCCGTCATCCGCATCTGACGACCCCGCAGAACGCGGTGGCCCGGCTGGCGGCGCGGGGCCTGACCAACCACCAGATCGCCGAAGAGCTGGGAACCGGGGCGGCCGCGGTGCACAAGCACATGAAGGCGCTGAACCGCCTGTTCGGCACCTCGACCCGCACCGCGATGGCGGCCGCCTGGCGCGCGGGCGCAGGCGCGGGGTCCCCGTTCGGGGACTGACCGGGCGCCCTGCGGGCCGCTACCCTTCCTGACGCGCAACACCGCGAAACAGGGAGAAACGACAATGACCAAAATCGCCGCCGTGCAGGCCGCCCCCGTCTGGATGGACGCCAGGGGCACGCTGGACAAGACGATCGCGCTCATCGAGGACGCCGGCCGGCAGGATATCGAGCTGCTGGCCTTCGGAGAGGTCTGGCTGCCGGGCTACCCGTTCACCATCTGGTTGCAGCCGCCGATGGTCTCCATGGAGATCGTGATGGCCCACCGGGCCAACGCGATCACCGTGGACGGGCCCGAGATGCGCGCCGTGGGCGAGGCCGCGAAACGCGCCGGCAGCTGGGTGATGCTGGGCTTCGCCGAGCGGGACCGGGGCAGCATCTATTGCAGCCAGGCGCTGCTGGACGACCGGGGCGAGGTGGTGATGACCCGCCGCAAGCTGCGCCCGACCCACATGGAGCGCACGGTCTGGGGCGAGGGGCCGGTCACCGATCTCAAGGTGGTCGAGGCACCTTTCGGCCGTGTCGGCGGGCTGAACTGCTGGGAGAACATCCAGCCCATCAACCGCCAGGGTATGTATCAGCTGGGCGAGCAGATCCACGTGGCAAGCTGGCCCTCCTTCGGCATGTTCAAGGGCGTGCGCAGCGCCTATTGCCTCTCGGCAGAGGCCAACCTGGTCGAAAGCCAGTCCTACGCGCTGGAAGGCGGCTGCTTCGTGCTGGCCGCCAACTCGATCATCACCGAGGACAGCCTGGACCGAATCACCCTGGGCAACGAGGACTTGCGCAACCTCGTCTTCGCCGGCGGCGGCGCGGCGGCGGTCTTCGCCCCCGACGGCTACCGGATGACCGCCCCGATCGACGAGCATACCGACGGTTTCGCCGTGGCCGAGATCGACCTCGGGATGATAGAGGGAGCCAAGGTCTTCGCCGATCCGGCGGGGCATTACTTCCGCCCCGACGTGGCGCGGCTGGTGCTGGAGGGCGCGGCCGGCCCCGCCCGCGCCAACCCGCCCGAAGAGGCGTCCCGGGCCCGCCCCGATGCCGCGGCGGAGACCTCGGAATAACGGTGCCACCACGCCCTGCCGGGGCTTGATCGCCCGGGCGGGGCGCTCTATACGCGGCGCATCCGGGGTCGGAATCGGCCTGCCGGATCCTTCGTCTTTCGCCCGCGTCCTCTTCGGCGCTTTCCGGCGGGGCGAACGGCCCGAAACAAGGAACCACGGCCTGAACTCTGGCGGGCGCCCCCGGAACGGGACACAGGCGGACCCGGTCGAAGACCGAGAGCTCTGAGGCGGATATCACTTCGCGGACCAACCGCGAGCAGATCGAGGAGAAGGTCGGATGGACCTGATCGCACAGCTCGAGGCGGAACAGATCGCCTCGCTCGGGAAGGAAATTCCCGATTTCAAGCCCGGCGACACCGTGCGCGTCGGCTACAAGGTGACGGAAGGCACGCGGTCGCGCGTGCAGAACTTCGAAGGCGTGTGCATCAGCCGCAAGAACGGCAAGGGCATCGCCGGAAGCTTCACCGTCCGCAAGATTTCCTTCGGTGAGGGCGTGGAGCGTGTCTTCCCGCTCTATTCCACCAATATCGACAACATCACCGTGGTGCGCCGCGGCAAGGTGCGCCGCGCCAAGCTGTATTACCTGCGCGCGCGTCGCGGCAAGTCGGCACGGATCGCCGAACAGACCAATTATCGCGCGCCCAAGGGCGCTGGCGCCGAAGCCTGAGGAGCCTCGAGATGAAAAAGGAAATCCATCCCGACTACCACTTCGTGGACGTGAAACTCGTCAACGGCGATGTGGTCAAGATGCGCTCCACCTGGGGCTCCGAGGGTGATACGATTTCGCTGGACGTCGATCCGTCGGTCCACCCCGCCTGGACCGGCGGGACGTCCCGCCTGATGGACACCGGCGGCCGCGTGTCGAAGTTCAAGAAGAAATACGAGGGCCTGGGCTTCTGAACCCGGCCTGTTGCGCCGGTCCTCGGGCCGGGACAGTGAGCGCCGCTTCCGCATCGGGGGCGGCGTTTTTCCGTGCGGCCCGCGCGGCCCGGCATCGCCCGTTTGCAACAGCTGCACGGGCGCGGGCAGCGCCCGCTTTCCCTCTTGCCAAACACAACATATAGTGGGCATCACACGCGGCGGGCCGTAGGGCCATGCGGCGCAGGGGAACGGGCATGGCGCATATCATCGTCGTCGGAAACGAGAAGGGCGGGGCCGGAAAATCCACCGTCTCCATGCACCTGGCCACCGCGCTGGCGCGGATGGGCCACCGGGTCGGCGCGCTCGACCTCGACCTCCGGCAGAAGAGTTTCGGCCGCTACGCCAACAACCGCAGCGCCTACCTGGACTCCGAAGGGTTGACCCTGCCCTCGGCCAATTACCGCGACTTGCCCGAGATCGACCAGTCCACCCTGAAACCGGGGGAGAACATCTACGATCATCGCCTCTCGGCCGCCGTCGCCGGGCTGGAGGGCGACAGCGATTTCATCGTGATCGACTGCCCCGGCTCGCATACGCGGCTGAGCCAGGTGGCGCATTCGCTGGCCGACACGCTCGTCACGCCGCTGAACGACAGTTTCGTGGATTTCGACCTGCTGGCCCATACCGCCGCCGATGGCGTGACGATCAAGGGCCCCTCGGTCTATTCCGAGATGGTCTGGAACGCCCGCCAGCTGCGAGCGCAGGCCGGCCTGCCGCCGATCGACTGGATCGTGCTGCGCAACCGGCTGGGCGCGCAGGCCATGGTGAACAAGCAGAAGATGGAGCAGGCTCTGGAGAAACTCGCCCGCCGCATCGGTTTCCGCACCGCGCCCGGCTTCCATGAGCGGGTGATCTTCCGCGAGCTGTTCCCCCGTGGCCTGACCCTGCTCGACCTGCGCGACGTGGGCGTTAAGCAGTTGAACATCTCCAACATCGCCGCGCGGCAGGAACTGCGCGAACTGATCAAGGCGCTGAAACTGCCCGGCGTGACCGTGGATTTCTGACCCTTGCGTCCTGCGGGCGGCGAAAGCTGTCACCCTGTGGATAACTTGGCGTTGTGCCAACCGGTCAGCGACGCTTATACTTCGCGCAGTGCGGAGTGTATCTCATGGTTGTTGCGACAGAATTCCTTTCCCTCGGTCTCGTGGACGACGAGCAGGGCCTGCCGCTCTACCCCACATGGTTACCCGACGGAACCTTCGTCTCGGTGCGGCAGGCGAACGGGCTGATCGCATTCCGCCTGTTCGAGGCGGACGGCACGCCGATCACCGAGTTCGAGCCGGTCAGCCCGACAGGCAACACCCCGCAATTCGCGGAGAACGTGACGGCGCTGCCCACCGGCGGCTTCGTCGTGACCTGGCGCGAGGTCGATCCCGCCGATACCTCGCCCGGGGTCAAGGACCAGCTCGCGCTCGGCCGGGTCTATGACGCGGATGCGCAACCGGTCGGGCCGGTGGCGCTGGTATCGGACCTCGGGCTGGACTTCGGCACCCTCGACAACGCGATCGCGGAACTGTCGGACGGCACCCATATCCGCGCTCGCCTGGACCACACCGCCAACGAGGTGGTCGCGGACAAGATCGCGCGCGATGGCGTCACGGTGCTCGACGTCGTCACCCTCAGCGAACTGCCGCTGAACGCGGCCATCGGCCCGGCCGGGCCGGTTTCGGGGCCGGTCGTGGTCGAAGCCCTGCCAGATGGCGGATTCGTGGCGGTCTGGGTCCGGTCGCAGGGCATTCCCGGCGATTTCCTGAGCCCGTCCAATCCCGGCCCCGTCGCCGCCCGCGTCTTCGACGCGGACGGCACGCCGCGCGGCGGCGAATTGCAGGTCAGCGAGTTCGGCCGTCCGGTGTTTCCCGCACAGGACACCCCGGACATCACGCTGCTGCCCGATGGCAACATCCTGCTGGTCTACGAAAACGCCGACTTCGACGGTGTGGCCGGCCGCATCCTGGGCGCTGACGGCACATTGCGCGGCCCGGAACTGGCGATTCCGCGCGACGGCGAGGCCGACGCGCTGAGGCCCTCCGCGGAGATCGTGAACGGGCTGATCTCGTTGAGCTGGCAAGATGACGACACGGGCCAGGTCCTGAACCGCACCCTCGACATCCCCGCGCCGGCGCTCGGCGATCTGGACTATACCGGCACCGCGATCCAGGGCGGCAGGCTGCTGGCCGACCTGTCCGGGCTGTTCGATCCCGACGGGATCGAGCCGGGAAGCGTGACCTACCAGTGGCTCTCCGACGGCCAGCCCATCGGCGGCGCGACGGCCCCGAGCCTCACCCTCACGCAGGACGAGGTGGGCACCGAGATCAGCCTCCAGGTGACCTATCTCGACGATTTCGGCGCGCTCAGCCGGGTGACGGGGACGCCGGGCGACGAAGTGCTCGACGTGAACGATCCCCCCTCCGGCCTGCCCGTCATCACCGGGGCCGCGCAGATCCGCGGCGTGCTCACGGCGGATCCCGCGGGCGTGTCGGATCCCGATGGCCTGGGCCCCGCCGCCTATCGCTGGCTGCGCGACGGCCAGCCCATCCCCGGAGGCACCGGCGATACCTACACCGTCACCGCCGAGGACCTGCTGCGCCCCATCTCGGTGGAAATGACCTATACCGACGGCGGCGGCACGCCCGAAACCCTGGTCGCGGACCCGGTCCTGCCGCAGCCGCTGCCCGCCGGCATCCTGTTCGAGCCGTCGGGGCTCACCGTGTCCGAAGCGGGCGGATCGGTCACGCTCCGCCTGGCGCTCGACGCCGCGCCGCAGGGCGACCTGCTGATGGTTCTGGGGATCAGCGATCCGACGGAGGCGACGCTGTCGGAGACGACCTTGCGCTTTCCGGTCGCCGACTGGGACGTGGTGCGCACGGTCACGGTGACCGGCCTCGACGATCAGGAGGATGACGGGAACGTGCCCTTCGATGTCACCCTGGCGGTGACCGGCGGAGGGGTGGACTATGCCGCCCTGTCACCCGCCCCGCTTCGGCTGACGAACCTGGACGACGGGCGCGACGTGGGCATCGTGCTGAACGGCGGGAGCGCACCCGACAGCCTGGCCGGGCTCGACGCGGACGACACGCTGCAGGGCAATGCGGGCGACGACACGCTGTCCGGCGGCCTGGGGGACGACCTTCTGCTGGGCAATCTCGGAAACGACGATCTGCGCGGCGGCGCGGGCGAGGACACTCTGCTGGGCGGCACCGGCGACGATGCCCTGTCCGGGCAGGAGGGCGACGATTCGCTCAACGGCGAAACCGGGAATGACCGGCTCGATGGCGGCCCGGGCGACGACACGGTGGACGGGCTGGGCGGGCACGACCTGATCGACGGCGGGACCGGCGACGACCTGCTGCGCGGCCATGCCGGGGGCGACACGCTGCGCGGCGGGGCTGGCGACGACACGCTGCTGGGCGGCGCGGAGGACGACCTGCTGCTGGGCCAGGCCGATGACGACCGGCTGTGGGGCGAGGCGGGCGACGACCGGCTGTTTGGCCAGATCGGCGAGGACACGCTGGGCGGCGGGGCTGGCCGCGACACGCTGTGGGGCGGCAATGGCGACGACACGGTGTTCGGCGGCGCGGGCGACGACCTGGTGGGCGGCGGGGCCCAGCACGACCTGCTGCACGGACAGGACGGCAACGACACGGTGAACGCCGCGGTAGGCCACGACACGCTGAACGGCAATGCCGGCGACGACATCCTGAACGGCGGGCTGGGCCACGACGTGCTGGATGGCGGCATCGGGAACGACACGCTGCGCGGCCACGAGGGCAACGACACGATGACCGGCGGGACGGGCGCGGATGTCTTCGTCTTCGCCGACAACCGCGACGTCATCACCGATTTCGAACCGGGCGTGGACACGCTGATCCTGCGGCAATGGCTGCTGCCGGGCGGAGACGCGGGCGATGCGCTGGACCTGGCCGAACGCGGTGCGCAGGGGCTGGTCTTCGACTTCAACGGGGAAGACGTGCTGATCCTGCGCGGGGTGAATGACCCGGGCGTGCTGGCGGGCGATATCCTGCTCGTCTAGCAGGCTGCTGAAGAAGTCGGCCCTTGGCTAGGTTTGCAGAAGATGATTCACCCTCTACAGGCTTTGATGGGGGCGATCATGCGCGGTGCGGACGAGACGAGCGGGTCATTGTTCAGCTACGTCGATCTGGAAGAGCGCATCCCGGCGCGGCACCCGCTGCGCAAGATCCGGCAGGTGGTGAACGAAGCGCTGGCAAGCCTCGATGCCGAGTTTGCGGCGCTCTACACCGATTTCGGACGCCCCTCGATCCCGCCCGAGCGGCTGATCCGTGCGAGCTTGATCCAGATCCTGTTCTGCGTCCGCTCCGAACGGCAACTGATGGAGCAGATGCACTACAACCTTTTGTTCCGCTGGTTCGTGGGGCTCGGGATCGACGACCCGGCCTGGGGTGAAGGGCGCCCGGAAATCTGTCCGGTGGACAGATTTCAGCCCTGAACGGGCGAAGCGCCGGGCCGAAGGCCGACCGTGTTCACCAAGAACCGTGACCGGCTGCTTGCGACCGGGATGTCGCGCAAGGTGATGGCCGCTATCCTGGCCCATCGTGAGGTCGCGCCGCTTCTGTCGGACGACCACTTCTCGGTCGACGGCACGCTGATCAAGGCCTGGGCGTCGATGAAGAGCTTCCAGCCCAAGGCCGCCGACATGCCGCCCGACAACGATCCGGGCGGCCCGCCGCACCCCGGCACCCCTGCCGCAGACCACCTCGAACAGACCCCTGCCGAGACCGACCTGATACCCCGCTCTGACCGCCAGTCCCGCAATGCCGAGGTCGACTTCCGGGGCGAGAAACGGTCGAACGCGACCCACGCCTCGACGACCGACCCCGATGCGCGGCTCTACAAGAAGTCCACCGGGGCCGGCGCGATGCTCTGCTTCATCGGCCATGCCCTTATGGAAAACCGTAGCGGGCTGGTGGTGCAGGCTGATCTCACCCAGGCGGACGGACATGCCGAGCGCCGGGCGGCCCTGGCCATGATCCACGCACAGTCTCCGGGCTCGACCCGCCAGCTGACGCTCGGCGCGGACCGGGGCTA